>Ga0326727_10001471_pt1 | contig 86856 bp, 72 predicted proteins | sample MB2enrmetagenome_FD_207643 | JGI IMG/M metagenome (GOLD analysis project Ga0326727, IMG submission 207643) | Lab enriched peat soil microbial communities from McLean, Ithaca, NY, United States - MB29MY | ecosystem: Environmental > Terrestrial > Soil > Wetlands > Peat | place: USA: New York...
TACCCGAGTGGCGGTGGCACTATTGCGCTGACCAGGGCACGCTTTATATCGACAACCTGATGGACGTCGGGGGTGCTATGCGGCGCCTTGTGCGCGAGGGGGAGCAGGGGCCGAGCAAGCTGGCGGGCTCCGGCCCGACGAGGACTTTCGCGCCCAGCGCGTACGGCAGCTACGAGGAGCTTCCGCTGCCCGACGGCGTCGACAGTGATCATCTCAATCTGTACAGGAATTTCATCGCCGCCTGTGACGGGAAAGCCGAACTCATCGTACGGCCAGAGGAAAGTTTGCGCGTTATGCGATTTATCGACGCGATGTTCGACTGCGCCAAGCGCGACGTCATGTTCAAGGGCGAGCTATAGGAGGCTTAGGTATGAAGCTTGTTCAGAGCTTTGTGGGCCTGCATTGAATGCCCTTTGGGGAAAAGCGGTAGAAAAAGAAAAAGCCCCGCCGAAACGGGGCCTTCTCATCGGCATTCTTACATCACTTTTATTCGCAGTCAGGTACATACCTCGAAGCTCTGCTCCGGGGTTCGTTCATTAGGAGCCAGTACAGACGCCTAAAACTGCTCCATAGGTGTCTCCTGAGTATAGGGGAAGTTTTTTTCCAGTTCCATTTGTAAATATAAATGGAAGTCCATTCGTTGCTGCGTTATTGGAATCGTAGATTGGGGTGCCATTCGTCAAGGTACCCCCTAAATAAACATTTTCTGAGCTATCAGTGGCAATCCCCCCACCGTCAGCACAATATGGCCCGTATGTCGTGCTTCCAGCTGTTACTGTTATAAAAGAAGGTGCGCTTGAAAGACTGCCGTTCCAATAGACAGCTTCATGCTGAGTAGAGGTTGAATTGGACAAATCTGAGATTGTAGAATCAGTAATACCTGCGCCATAGTAATTCCCTGAAATGACTGCTATAAGGCCAATATCATTCCCAGGGTTAGTGCCATATGCCGTCGCAATGGTAGGCCCTGTCCAATTACCCGAGGCGTACTCCCATAACGCTCCTGATACTAATGAAGGACCAGATGAAGTACCTGACGCAGAATACTCGAAACCAGGAATCCAGAGATTTCCGGCCCCGTCAACCCACGGAGACAGCATGCCACCCCCTCCATATCCGCTCGCATTAGGGATAGAAGAAAGCCAAGATACAGTTCCCGATGAGCTTAAAGTTGCTGTGCAGGGTTGAGAAGCTGCCGATGGATTATAAATGCCGGTCACATAGACCGTCGTTCCACTCGTTGCGATTCCATTGAGAGTATAGTAAGGGTAGTTGCTCGACAAGGCGTTCCCAATCGTATATGGACCAGAAGCGTTTACTGTATATACAGTTGCGCTTGAACTGCTTGCTAATATGTATACATTCCCAGAGCTATCCACGGCTATTGATGAAGGTCGATATGTGGAACCAAGGGCGGACAAGCTCGTCCATGTGAAACTCCCCGAATTCGAGCCTTTCCAGTAGCCATATGTTCCCGTAGTGAAATTTTGTCCGCAAATATATATAGTCCCTGAGGAATCGACAATTCCACTTCCATAACCATAGCCGAGTAAGTAGACATTCCCATCTATCCAAACTACGCTATGGTCGGAACTCAAGGTTGCGCTGCTCAAGCTCGCGCCCGTCGCATAAACATGCGTTGTAGAAGAAGAGCTGCTTCCAGTCCACACCGCATACAGAGTCACATTCGCACTCCCCATCGAGAACGTTGCACCTGCGGCATATGTCGTCCCCGTTCCTGCTGCTACTGTATTCCATCCTGAGAAAGCGTATCCGGTCTTCACAAGGCTCCCCGAATTGCTCTTTACCGTTACCGTCTGGCCCGAAGCGTAGGCTGTCGAATCTGTCGGCACTGTTCCGCCGGTGCTCCCGTTTTCATTGTAAGTGACTGTATACGTTGTTGAAGAAGTGGATGAACTCGCTGGGTTGTTACAAGCAGATAGCGCGACGAAGCACAGTAGCACAACGGGTAAAATGCAAAAACCGAAAGCACCATGAAATCTCTTCATTTTCAGGTCCCCCTTAGGCGGATGGAGAATCTATGAAACTATTGTGGGTATTTTAGTCAGAAAAGATGTAGCCGCAACCAAACTTTAGTTGGTTTTACCGGTTTGTGTGAGTCCTATTACAAGTTGTGTCCGAGAGCGGAATCCGGTTTTTTCATAGATGCTATGCGTATGCCATTTGACCGTGCCCTCGTCTATGCCGAGGTCATAGGCTATCTCTTTATTCATCTTTCCTTTTAGGATTTTGAGGGCAATATCCTCTTCTTTCGGGGTGAAGCTATACATATTGACTATTCTCTGCCAATCTATAACTTCCTGTGCCTCTTTTATTCCTTCTCTCGAAAGGAGACGAACTGATGCTATCGGGATTCCTTTGACATGAGGCTGTAAATTTTCTGGGTTTAATACAGAAAATAGAAAGTTATAGCCAAAATCCAATGATCGCAAGACCAACGTATCAACACCGACCTTGAAGTTGCCATTGATAAACGTCGCGAAGCTCTTCCGAAAAACAGTTCGTAAGTCATTGTGGCTTGGATTATTTGTAAGAATAAGATTTTTCCCGAAGAGCCGGTCGAAAGCTTCTTTGATAATGACGCCTTGTCCGATAATGTTGCCTCGATAATCGAGATAGGCGACTTCGTCTTCGAGAGGAGGAGGGATGAGAGAACGCTGGAAAGCATCGTTTACGAATAGACTCATGAACCTTAAGAGTTCAAGTTGGTCTTGGCTATATACCGGGCTTTTTAATCCTGCACGACCAAAAGCCCAATGCCCCGCTATATTGCCGTTCACCACAACTGGAAGATATGCTATATCAGATATTGGACGAGCCGTTTGGACAGTGTTGATGAAATTTTGCTTATCGGGCTCATGTAGAACTTTCGCATACAGATTTTGTAAGATACAGTCTCTATGATTGGAGATTATTGAATCCATCAAAAAATCTTCATTTGCTACAGAGAAGTAAATGGGTACAAAATCGCGTGGATTATTATCGATAAAATGAGGAACTGAGCGTCCCGAAAGAAGAGTTAGGCCGAAATAGTTCGCGTCAATAAGGTCGCATATTTTTGAAGAAATATTTCGTATTAGCAGTTCATTGAAGGGTGAAGCGTAAAGCTTTGCGATTAGGGCGTGAAGTATTTTTTGCTGTTCAATTGTTAAATTCATAGTAGCTCCCCGTACCGTTTTTTGTCCTATCCTGAGTCGCAAAGACAGATATACAGATGAGCGGGAATGATTAATATTTCCCCCAAACGTGATGGCCACTTCATCTATCCCTCCCCTGCTTGGCGAAGAGCCCGTATAGTTATTATAGTATCCTGCTATATTCCTGTGTCAATCGATATCAAGTTTAAAGCGCTTGTAGTATGAGAACCTTGAACCTGAGTACGTAGTCGAAGCGCGGTCGTCCACCAAGCCCCTTGGGCGGGGTATCCTTGGCGAGAGCTTTCGTCAAGATCGGACGAAATATTTCCCAATCGATGACCGCATCTAATTTCGTAATGGATCGCCGATCGTATCTATCTTGCGAAGTCTAAACTCTGCATCGAAAAAGCTGTTTTCTCGCCCCGCTGTGTTTCGTTACTCCCGAGGCGCCTTATATATCAAAATAGTCACTTGATGAGGAGTTTTTAGAGGCTCCCTAAAGTAATACGACCCCGCGACGGTCGAGCTTGTCGCGGTCATCGTGACGGTGGCTGCGTTGCTTGAAACCGCCGACACCGAGGCCGTTATCCCCGTGGGGGCGTTTGTAGTCGTCGTACCCGCCGACGAAGTGTACCAGGTAACTGTCCCGGTCGTTCCCGCCGTCACGTTGGCCGTCGTGGCGGCGAAGGTGGCTCTTCCCGTGGCGCCTGCGACAATAGTCCCGCTCTGGGTTCCGAGCGTCAGGGTAAACTGCTGGCGGTCGTGTATGTAAACGCGTTCGCACATAATACGACTATCGCGATGACGCTCAGAGCGAGGCCTATCCAAACGGCGCTAGTTCTAGTTTTCATCATTCCCCCCGCAACGGACTCGGCGGTTGCAGCGGCCCCACTGGATTCTCCGCCGAGGACAGGCAGTCTCCACGCCGCTCCCAGACTTAAGCTGGCCGCAGAATACTAGGCGGAAGCCTCGCCTATGCCGCGATACCCGAGCGTCAGGTCGAGCCGACAGCTCTATCAGAAGGTCCCGCGATATCGGTCTGGGCGACAGCGAAGGCCTGACCTCCGTCGCCTGGTTGCTGTCCGTGAACGCTTCCCCGAAGCCCCCGCCGATTTTGGGGTCACCGAGAGCTCGCTTGTGAACGGGACGCGGTAGCCCGCGGTCAGCACCGCGCCGAGGCTTTTTATCGACGTGACCCCGTCCATCGCGGGGATGAAGTCCAGGTACTCGACATCGAGGCCGAGGCAGAGATGATCGATCACGAGATTCTGCGCTTCCATGCCTATGCCGCCTCCTGCGGCGGCATAACTGAACGAAGCCAAGTCGCCGAAGGGATAGAGGCACGAGCCGTGGGCGGATACCCACAGCTCGGGGGTACTGTCGGCGGCCCATAAGGGAGATGACAGGCAAAGCACGAGCGCGGACAGAATCACGAAGCGATAACGCATTTCGACTCCTTGCAAGCGCGGCATTGAAACTACCATCCCCATGTATAGGAAACAGTCGTCGTCGCGGAATCGGTTCCGGACATCACGGCGATAGCACTAATTATTTCGGGGGTTAGACTGGGATCGAAATTGGCCACAAAGGTGAATGGTGTGCTATAGAGAGTCGAGCTTGTGGTGGGAATGCTTCCATCCGTCGTATAGTAAATGGACGCACCTGTCGTAGGGCAAGTTATTGTCACGGTTACCGTATCATATGCGGTAATCGTAGTCTCGCTCGAAGTAATGGATGGGGCCGCGGGCGCCGTACTCCATACTGCATAAAGCGTCACATTCGCCGAGCCCATGACAAAGGTCTGCCCCGGCACATAGGTAACTGTTCCAGTGGCCGAGGTGCTCCATCCGATAAAGAAGTAGGTCGTCGAGCTCGGCTTCATCACTTTTGGATGGACTAACCCAGCGGTCGAACTGCCGGTACGTGAGAGGGAAGAAGAATTGGCCAGAACGGTTACGGTGTCGCCAGTCTTGTAAAGCGTACTATCGACCGGCGCAGTTCCACTGGTGTTCCCATTGCCGTTGTACGTCACGGTGTACGTTGTCACAACGGCAGCGGCGACAGTCAGGGTTGCAATGGAGGAGGTAGCCGAGCCGAATGCCACGGTAAAATAGTACGAGCCCGCAACCGCCGTCGTGGCCGCAGTCATTGTGACCGTAGACGCGTTGCTTGCCACATTCGTAACCGAGGCCGTGATGCCCGTCGGGACCGTCGTCGTGGTGCTGCCCGCCGAGCTTGTATACCAGGTGACCGTTCCTGCCGTGCCCGCGGTAACGTTCGCTGTAGTCGCAGCGAAGGTCGCCGAGCCTGCGCTGCCGCTCGTGATAGTCCCCGACTGGGTGCCGAGGCTCACCGTTGCCGATCCGCTCGAACCCCCACCTGATGATGCCGGGTTAGAGCATCCGAACGCGACGAGACTTCCTAAGACGATCAAAGGGAGCAGGATGTTTTTCATGCGATGACTCCTAGGGATGGATAAATAAAACTACTTTATCGTGTTATCCCTGAGGTCGCTATTCGACGAAAGTACGATTTTGCGCTCTGATGGCTAACTTCTGAACTCGGGGCGAGCGGCCGCCGCCTCCTCGATCCTCGCGCGACCAAGATCACGTTTGTAGGACTTACCAGCCGCCAGGAAACCGACACAACCCAGGAGGAGTAGAATCTGCACCGAAGCCAGAGCGTTCTTAAGCGAGCAGATATCCGAGCAGCGGCCGACAAGCATAGGGCCCAGGAAACCGAACAAATTGGAGGCGAACACGGTTATCCCATAGGCAGCAGTCTTCCTCCAAGAGGGGACCAGTTCCTGAGATGCTATTGCCGTGGCCACGGGGAAGGCCGCGAACATGAAGAAAAAGGCGGCGAAGATGAGGATGAGGCTCTGGAAGAGGTAGCCTGCGAAGAAGGAGAGTGCCCCGAGGGAGCCGGCCAGCGCGGCGAACCACATCCGACTCCTGACATCGCGCTTGTACCACCGGTCGAGGACCAAGCCGCCGAGCGCGTAGGCGGGGATCCCGATGAGCACGACAAGCCCGCTCAGGATCGCCGCCTTCGACACGGAGAAACCGAAGTACCGCACAAGATATGTGGAAGTCCAGGTGATGTTCGCCTGGAGGGCGATGTTGCAGACGCCGTTGGCCAGGCACATGAAGGCGTATGTCTTGTTTTTTGTGAGCAGTCTGCCGAAGTATGCGACTTCGGCCCTGGATCCGCCCTCTTCGGGTCGGATGGCCTTCGTCTTCGGCATCCTTAGGGCGAGGAAACCCAGGAAAACGCTGGGGATGCTGAATGCGATGATGGTTGCCCTCCAACCGAAGGCAACGGCCGTCACGCCGGCCAGCATGATGCCGACCCCGCCCGCTATGGGCTGCGCGGAATTGAACACGGCGAGTATCTTCCCCCACCTCGATTTTTCGAACCAGGTGCTGATGAGGGAGACTGCGGCCGAGCTGTAGCTGGCCTCGCCGACGCCCACACCCAGCCTCGAGCCAAGCATCATGGACAGCCCTGTCGCGCAGCCGGTTATGAAGGAACAAGCGCTCCACACGAATGCCATGATCCCGATGATCCTGGACCTCGACCAGCGGTCGGAGACGTAGGATATAGGGATGACGAAGATGGTGATGCCCAGGAGAACTGCGCTCCCGATGAGTCCGAGCTGGCCGTCGCTCAACGCGAGATCCGCCTTGATGAGGGGGAGAAGCGGATTGATCGCAGTCCTCACTGCGATGTCGAAGAAGAAAAGAAGCCAGAGAATGCCTAAATAATAGTAGCCCTTCCTGCTTGCGATGCCGTCCCGGACCGCGAGCTCTCCATCGACGACCGTTGTCGAAACTTTCATGCTATTTCCTCGCGCTTTCAGTCGATTCTGACGGGAATGACGATGTGCGAAGGATGTTTCATCGAGCGGTGCGCGGTGTTGTGAGCGATTCTCATCTCCGTCTCCGTGGCGACCTCATCCCCTGTGTTGAGGTTTCGTGCGAAATAGGGGAATTTGCTGCTGTTCAGCTCGAGGACCAGCCGGTGTCCGGCGAGGAAGGAATGGTAAAGGTAGGGGAGCTCGAACTCGATCCTGTTGACCTTCCCTCTTGCGAGAGGCAGCTGCCTTTCGATCCCCATCTGCAGATTGATGAAGCTCGGGTTCGCGGGATCGTAGGCGTACTCGTCGCGTCCGAATCCCGCCGAGGCTCGCGGCGCTCACCCATGTTTTTTTGTTGAGATCGAAGAGCCTGACCCTGGGGACATCGAAGTCTCCCCTTCCCCTGACATCCTGGACGACGAGGGCATAGCCCCTGTCGACGTAGGCGCGTTTCGCGAGGTCGACCCCGTCCCTCATCGGTATCCGCACGTTCAAGAATTTCCTGGCGACCCCGTCAGTCCGTACTGTCAGCATCCTCGTCCTCCTTGCACGGGCTTGGAATGGCGGCGACGGAAGTCCGCGGGGCCATATCCTCTATAAGCATTTTATCTTTCGGGGCACAAGCGCCGCTATCCGACGAAAGTACGATTTTCAGAAAGAGAATCGCCGCCTTTCTCGCCTTCGGCCTTTTCATTCGCAGGCGGGTTGATACCTCGCAGTTTACTGCGCTCTTTCTTGCGCACTAACACTCGGGTATCAACCCGCATACAATCCATTACCTTGCAGAACCAACATACCGTGGGAAAATCTCCCGCTCGATAAAATCACGACGCTTACGTTGAAGTATTCCGACAGCAAAGCGACCGCAAGTTATTGACAAATGACTTTCGGGCGTCTTGTGGCACGGAAGACGACGGCCTATCGCAGGATGCCGAGCCTGCGGGCCGTCACTATCGCGCCCGCGCGATTGTCAGCCCCGAGTTTCTTATACGTAGATCCGAGATGAGCCTTGACCGTGCTCTCCGCGATAAAGAGCGCTTGGGCGATGGCCGCGTTCGAGAGGCCTTGCGCAGCGAGGGAAAGAACGGCCTCCTCGCTCGGACTGATCGCCGGCACGGCTGGCTCGCAAGCTGTGGCTATCGATGGCACATCGCCTTCTGCGGAGAGGTGCGCTACGCTCGCGAGTATCGTGGCGATGTATGGCCGATATTGAGGGGACATCCGCGTTCGCGCTCTCTTGAGGAGCTTGGCCATGGGCTGTCCTTCGTCCGCGAAGCTTCTGATATAGCCTTCGTGGCAGCCGAGCTCCAGCGCAGTCTGGATGGAAGCGATGGACTCCTCGATTCTGCCCGCGGCATCGAGGGCTAGGGCCTCGATCGACCGAAGCTCGATCTCGAGGTCCACGGCTTCCGCTTCGACGGCGCGTGGCAGCGCCGTCCCGAGGACACGGAGGGCCTCTCCGCTGTCGCCAAGGAATAGGTAGGCCCTCGCCATCATAGGGAGAAGCTCGCGCGAGCTGTAGTGCACAATAGGCAAATCCGCAGGATCGAGTTCGCGCTCGACTTTCGCGAGCCAAGCGAGTGTCTCCTCGCGAGCCGAAACATGCGTGCGCCTCCCCGCGTGGGAAAGCTTGAAGCGTAACCGCCATGCATCCAGCGAGGGCTGGCTGAGCCTGTAGCCACTGCCAAGTTCCGAGAGGACGGACTCGATGATTGCGATGGCGCCGTCCCTGTCGCCCCTGGCCATCCTGATGCGGGCGAGGCATATCGATGCGCGCTCCCTCTGTCTCGAACCGCTCGCTCCGCGGATGCATCCAAGGGCTCGGAGGACCGCACGTTCCGCCTCGTCGAGATCGTCGCGCTCATAGGCTATAAGACCGACGACTATATCGCCCATGCCCCGTGTCGCCATGCCCTTCGCGCTGCCGCAGCTCATGGCTCGCAGCGCGGCCTCGGCCAGATTCTTGGCCTCGTCGAGCCTTCCCCGTTCGAAGACCATGCACCCTCGATGCAGAAGAGCGGCATAGCGGGCATAGCTGCCCTCCGCGGCCTCCGCGGCCGCTTCCGCATAGGCATGTTCCGCTTCCACGACTGCGTCGCAAAAGATGAGAACGCTGCCATAGACGAGTTTGGCCAGAGGGAAGAGCCGGCCTCCGCTCGACTCGAGGTCGGCCAATGCCGCCTTCGCGCGATGCCGAGCGGCGGGCAGGTTTTCCCTGATGGAATGCACAGAGATGGCCCGTATAGCCGAGATCCACGCCGCGATTGCCTGCAAGGACAGCTCAGGCTCCACTTCCTCGGCAGCACCATCTTCGATGCTGCTTTCGATTCCCTCGAGGAGGGACTCGAGCCCCTCTTCGTCCCCATGAAGGAGCTTGATCATCGCGAGAACGATGCTCAGGGAGGGGCTCGCCTCGATGATCTCTCCAGGCATGGAGGTTATGAGCTTTCCAAGGGCTGTGAATTCGCCGCGTTCGCAGCATGCGACCGACATCCTATCGATCGCCCTCGCCGCCGCGACATAATCTCGCAGGGCTATCCATTGAGCCCATTCCTCGCGGTATAAACCATGATCCCCGAGCCAGAGCGCCGCCCTCTTCCTGAGCTCGGGCTCCTCGCCCGGCCGCTCCGCCCTCAGGCGCGAGAGCAGGGCCTCGGCAAAAAGGCGACGGTGTCGATACCATCCATCTCCGGCTTCAAGCGGGACCAGAAAAAATCGTGTAGCATCGATCCTGGCAATCAACCCGACTCCGCGCCCCTCGCCTTTCGGGAAGCCCAGCACAAAGTCGCAAAGCTCGGGGCACAGGCGGTCCAGCACCGAACTGCACAAGAGAAACGAGCGGCTGTCCTCGTCGAGGCGGGACAGAAGCTCTTCGGCGAAGAAGCTGTAGAGGGGCTCCTCGTCGCCGCGCGGAAGGGCTTCTGGCCCAGCGGCATTTACGAACGACTTGGCTGCGAGCATGAGGAAGGAGGCCCAGCCCTCCGCCTTCTCCTCGATTCGATCGAGGATATTCTCTTCGAGGTTCGCTCCCGCGGCCAGGGCCATGAGAGAAGCAGTCTCATCGCGCCTGAAAGAGAGCTCTCCGGCCCCGAGCTCGAGCGCTCGGCCGCCCGCACGCAGTCTTGCGAAAGCAGCGGGCGGAGCGTCCCTGCTCAGGATGGCCACGCGAAGGAGGCGGGGAGCCAGCTCCAAGAACTTACAAAGACTCCGGTGGACAGCCTCGTTTCGAATCGTTTGGTAGTCGTCGAGCACGAGGATCGATGGTCCCCCCTTCGTCCCATCGCGCCCCACTTTTGCGGTCAGCTCGTTTACGAGGGGCGAAAGGATCTCCTCAGGCGAGAGGCCCGATTCCAGGAGAAGCGAAAGAGCCAAAGAGCCTCTGCCGGGCCACGCGCTTTCGATGGCGAGGGACAGGACCGTCCAGAAGCGGACACACTCGTCATCTCTCTCATCGAGAGAGAGCCAGGCGACAGGGCTGCCCTCGGTCTGTATCCAGTCGGCTATTGCCGTGGTCTTGCCGCAACCGGCCGGAGCCGAGACGAAGATGATCGAGTCCGGCTCGGAGGACAGGCGCCCGAACAGCCGGGGTCGGGGAATGCGTCTCCGATCGGGCGGTGGCGGGAAGAACTTCGTCTTCGGCGGACCGTCCCAAGGCTCAAGCGTCTCGACTTTCGGCGCCCTCGACGCGAGTCGCCATGCAGCCTCCGCGAGTTTGGCGCTCTCGAGCTCCCTGCTCTTGCCCAAGTAGACGCTGCATAAGACCCCGTCCTTCTTCCGATACGCTTTCCAGTATTCGCCGCCGCTTTTTCGCCGCTCCTTGTGTGCGTTGAAGCCTCCCAGTGCCGCTTCGTAGGAAAACGACGAGACGGAATCGAGCCATTCGAACCAAGGATCCTGTCCGACGATGAGGGTTTTCTCTCCTTTGTCCAGGAGGAGGATATCGTTGACGACGCGGGTGATGGTGCGGCTCATTATGGTGACTCTTCATTTATAGTACCATGGCAATTCACGCGAAACAAAGGAACTCGGCTGGCCAGCATGGATCCCGCGCTCTACTGGTCATCTCTTGGATTGACAAGTTAGTCTCTTGATGAGGGGGAAGATACCTAGCAATTCCAAGAGTGAAGCTTCTTGAATAAGGAGATTCAAAGTCCGTCCCATTCCAGGGCGGACTTTCTTTATATTTTACTTTAGCAGCGCGAAGATGCTCTCCGCATCCTTACTCTTTGCCTTGGCATAAGCGGCCTTGATTCGCGCTATGCCCGTTGCATTCTTTCCAGGAATCTTGACTTTTTCGCCATTGTCGGCCTGCTCGATAAACAGTTTGACCTGCTCAAGCGTATATCCCCTGCTCGGAGTCTTCTTCACCCCTGCGCCTCGAAGTTTAGGGGCAGATTCTATGGATTCGTTGAAAAGTTTTTTGTAGTTGGCTTTGATTTTATCGGATTCCTCGAGAAGGTCATCATACTGCTTTCGCAAACCAGCCTTCGCGTCTTTCTTGGCTTTTTCAAGTTCTGCTTGCTTCTTGAGGAAATCGGCAAATGCCCCCTTCGGTTTTCGCGTATACGCGCGGGGGGGCTTCGCCTTCGTCTCGGCGACAGAAGCCTTTGCGCCGGGCTTCTTTGCCCCGGCTTTGGGTGCGAGTTTAGTCGCTTTGGCCTTTGCTTTTACGATTGGGGTTGCTTTTGATTTAGCGGGAGCTTTTGGTTTTGCGATCTCAGACATTGATACTTCTCCTTTATAAGTGATTCGACTATCGCAGTAAGCTTATCCGAATCTAACATAAATTTATCTTGTAGTATAGGGAGGTCATAGACGTGATTCGCAGGCGGGCCCTTTCGCTATTTGCCTTTGGCTCGCGTACATTTCGGAAAACGCAATATCCCGAGCGACTTCATCGAGCAATTTCACTTCTTCATCGTTGAAAAAATGCTTCTCGCTACTGTAGACAGTTAAAACTCCCCAAACCACGCCTTCACATATCAAGGGGAAGGAAGCCGATGATTGGTATCCATTATTCCTTGCGCCATTCCTCCAAGGTTCCATGATTGGGTCATTTAAAATATCGTTGCATATTGCATTTGTGCCTAATTTAGCAGCTCTTCCAGTCGGGCCACTGCTTCGTGCCACGTCAGATAGGTCGATATCTATTTTCTCGAGATAATCATCAGAGACACCTTTCGACGCTATCACATCGACCTTGTTTGACTCATGATTTATCCTGCCAATCCAGACCATCCTAAACCCCCCATTTGCGACAATCGTATCGCAAAAGGGTTGAAACAAGTCCTCGCTTTCACCGACATGAATAATGTCTTGATTGATACAACTCAACACAGAATATAAGCGCTTTAGATTGCGTGTTTCCCGGTTCGCGTTGAAGAGCTTGAATGCCATTTTTATTGACGCGTCAAGAACTGTGATGGTGGAGTTCTTCACGACATACCCATAAGATGTAATCTTCTCGGTTTTTTCGACGATTTTTGGCTCAATGTGGCTGGAAAGAAAAACAATCGGGATGTCGTGGTCTTTTAAGATAATTTCAGCGGCTTGCGTGCCGTCGATGCCGTCGCCAAGATTGACGTCCATGAGAATGAGGTCAAAGGCCTCGTCCTCTTGCATTGCTTCAACTGCCTCTTCGCCGGTGCTTACGATCGTGGTTTCATACCCATATTCCCCAAGTTGAGCTTTCTCATTCAGGGCAATGAGGAATTCGTCCTCGACGAGAAGTATAGACTTTTTATTATCGATACCCATTCCTCTCCCTCCAGAGGTATGCGTCCCGCCCTTCTCCCTTTCATCTTGAAAGGAGTCACGCCGACATAGTGTCATGCGCTCTACTGGTCGTTCCCTGGATTCTTAAGATCCCCCTCGATTGTGTGCCTGGCGCTTATCGCAAACAGTTGTAAGGCTTCCTTTTTCCCTTTCACCTGCGTTGGCCCCAGCGGACTGACTCTCAGTGTGCTTTTTACCTTTTCGTCGAGTTCACTGTATACCGCAGATGAAATAATGATGTCGGTCCCTTGGATTTTACACTGATCCTCGATTCGCGACGCGGTGTTGACGGTATCGCCGATCACGGAATATTCGAGCAGGTTACCTTTGCCAATGTTCCCGACGATCGCCTCGCCTGAGTGTATGCCGATGCCGATTCTTATCGGCTCGAGTTGTCTCGCTTTTCGATCAGCGTTTATTGCGTCAAGTCGTTCCCCCATACCGAGAGCCGAGGTGACCGCATTGCTACTGTCTTTGCCCGCCAATGGTGATGGCCGGGGAGTGCCAAACGTGGCCATGATAGCGTCACCGATGAACTTGTCGATTGAGCCACCAGACGCAAAAATAACTTGCGTCATTTGTTCCCTGAATTCGGCGAGGAAAGCGACGAGTTCGTCCGGAGAGATCGATTCCGATAGGGGCGTGAAATCGCGGATGTCGGCGAAAAGGATCGTTACTTTCTGCCGATGCCCGCTCTGCACGATATCAGGAGTGGCCGTGATTTCTTTTACGATTTCAGGCGAAAAGTAGCGGGACAGGATCAGGCTCCTCTGCTTGCTATCTTCGAGAGACCGCAACATCTGAATTGTACGATGGATGCTGTAGATGATCACGAGGCCGACGATGATCACTATGGCGGGCCTTTTCAGAAGGGCATCCATCAAAAAGAGCTTCCCACCCATTCGCGCTTCTTGAAAACTGGTGGTCAAGGGCGCATGATCGGCGAGGGCGAGAGCGATAAGGCTGTATTGGATCGCAAGCATGCTCGCAAGCGTTAGGACGACGGGTTTGATCCGAAATTGCAATGACTGCAAGAGCAAAGGGAACAGGAGTATCCAGAAGTTCTCATTCTTCAGAGCGAGGACATAGTCGGGTCGCTGTTCCGAAAGTTCGGCCTGGAACACGATCATTACAAAAATAATCAGGCAATCGAGGACTGCGACGATATAGTTGAACGCTACTGACAGCCTGAGGTTGTGGCGCCTCAGGATAATGGTGTTCGCGACAGCCGTAACCCAGAAGAAGAGAAGGGCGATGCCCGTGGCCAACGCGGTACGGTCGTTCATAAAAACGACAGTGAGGACGCTCAGCAGAGCCAGAAAAACATAGCGAAAGCGATTCGCCATCATCATGGCGCTATCGCCTTGTTCCGCGAGCGCCGTGCGAACCACGGCGCTCATCGGCTCTTGATCCTGGACTCCCTTCCTATGCGATCGGGGCCTCATGAGGAGGGCATCCCGCACACCAGTCCATCGGCAGTTCCACATCTAACTCCCACGTCCACCTCCATGCCCCACCCAATGAAGTATAGTGTCGATGCCCGATTGCACGCAAACCTCCGTTCGGGACGTGATAGATCTACTTGATGGCCGTCGCTATGTAATGCGACGAACTCCATTTCTTAATGGCGGCTTTTGAAAAACCGGCTTCGCCGAGGAGGTCGAGCATTTCCTCTTCCCCTATTCGCTCGGAACTCGGCGGACCGAAGACTGCGCCTCTTCCGAATTCCACGATCGCGATCCTCCCCCCAGTCCTGAGGGCTCGATAGAGATTCCGGAGCATTGTCGCCTTATCCTCGACTTCGTGGAGAACGGTGTACATGAAGGCCAAAGACCCGACTCCGTCCGCCAGGCCCAGACTCTCCTCGTTGGATAGGACTGTATGGAGGTTTTTTCTTTCTCGCTCGACACGCTTACGCTCAATGATTGCGATTGCCTCGCTCTGAATGTCGACCGCGAAGACTTCGCCCTGGCTCCCGACTATCTCGGATGCGGGAAGGGCGAAGTACCCCGACCCCGCGCCGACATCGATAACTGTGTCGCCCTTGACGACGCCGAGTCGCTCGAGAGTCCCCTTCGGGGGCATGAGGAGCCTTCGAAGGGGATTGTCCAACTGCGCCAGCTTATCAGGATTGAACCGATGCGCCATCTTGCACTTCCTCGTCTTCGCGCATGTGCTTCCACACTTGTCGCTTCTTCCAGTGGCTGCGCCCCGCGTGAGACGTAAAACCGCATTTAAAGAGGATATGCGACAGGATGAGGATGCCGACTGCCTGCCAGAACCCGATCTCGGGAAGCTTGAAGATACCCGGCATGAGGCCGTTCCAAAGCCACATGGTCACCGCGCCGCAAAGCGCTAAGAGGCCGAGAACAGCAATGCCTATCCCGACGACCATGCCGATCTTCGCTCCCGTCGACCGTTCGGACCAGGACCTGTAATGCCTGTGTCCCATTTTAGAATCACCCATTTCGCACCTCCTGTGCCGAGGACCATCAGTCCTCCATCCAGTATTCGAGAGCCGCTGCGAGCTTGCGCAAAGCGCGGCGCTTCCGTGACATCAGCGTATCGATCGAAACTCCAGTCTTCTCGGCGAGCTCGCGAAAGGCAGTGCCGTCGAGGGCCTGCTCTTGGATCACTTCCCGTTGCTCTTTTGGGAGGGCTTCGACCGCCACGGCGAGGGCATCCTCCAGCTCTATCCGGATAAGAGCGTCATGCGGATCGAAGCCTGCATCCGCGACGATTGCTTCTATCATTTCTTCGGGGAGCTCGATAGCGCCTGCCCGCTTTCGTGTATCTTCCCGCCTCCAGAGGTCGATGAGGCGATTGCGCATGGCGGAAAATATCCAACCGGCGACATCCTCTACCAAGGAGAGGGCATCAGCGTTCGATATAGCCCTTATGAAGGCGTCTTGAAGCGCGTCTTCCGCGCTCGCCTCGTCTGGCGCGTGTCTTTTGGCCCAGGCGAGGAATCCGCCACTCCGTTCCCGGTAGGCTCTTTCGATTGTAGTCGTCGCTGGGACGGCTTTGTTATTCACGCTCACGGCCTCCATATATAACGACGATTAAAAGGATAATTTCGTGCATGAGAATAGCAATGAATTCCTCCGATCTTGTCTATTTTTTTCTTTTCTTGCATACTCCAATTCATATGTTTGTCATTCCTGCCTTTTTTTCGTCTTTGCCTCGAAGGTCCCCTGCAATTGTCCTCGCCGTGCTCGTCCTCGTGACCTGCCAGTTCGCATCCTGCGAGCACGCAAGTCCGCATAGCCTCGCCCGCTCGGAATTCATCATGGATACCCCCTGCACGATTACGATCGCTCAGGGCGGTGACGAGCAGGCGCTCGACGATGCCTTCGCCAGGCTTCGTCAGATAGACGGCGAGCTTTCCGAGCAGAATCCGAATAGCGAAATAGCCATGGTCAACGCCGCCTCGGGACTTCATCCGGTCAAGGTCGGCGATGACGCCATCGCCATGCTCAAGAAGGACCTCGGCTATGCCTCCATGTCGGATGGCGCCTTCGACCCGACGGTAGGCCCGCTCGTCCAACTTTGGGGCATCGGGACGGATCATGCCAGACTGCCCTCTCCGGCCGAGATCAAGGCTGCTCTCGCACTCGTAAATTGGAAGGACGTCGTGCTCGACGAGTCCGCAAAGACGATATTCCTCAAGAGGAAGGGCATGGCCATCGATCTTGGGTCTGGCACTAAGGGCTATGCGACCGATGAGGTCGTAAAAGTGCTCCGTTCCCGCGGGGTTGTGGGTGCCATCATCGATTTGGGCGGCAATATCTTCGTCATGGGATCGAAGCCCGACGGGAAGCCCTGGCGCGTCGGTCTCCAAGACCCCGAAAACGAGCGAGGCGCGTATCTTGGAGTCGCGAGTCTCGTCGACAAGACCATGGTCACTTCCGGCGTCTACGAGCGTTACTTCGAGAAGGATGGCAAGCGCTATCACCACATCTTCGATACTCGGACGGGCTATCCTCTCGACAACGGATTGACCTCGGTTACCATCGTGACTGCCAAGTCCTTCGACGCGGACGGTTGCACGACCATGCTCTTCTCCCTCGGCAGGGCGAAAGGCATAGAGCTAGGGCAGAAAATGGGCTTGGACGTCATCGTGGTCGACTCTGCCCGAAAAGTCTACTTTACGCCTGGCGTTTCGAAGTACTTCGAACTCACGAACTCGAAATACACCCTTTCGGAATGAGCACGTCATCGCTCGTCGGTTTCCGGAGATTCATTCGTAGCGTAAAGCGTCTATCGGATTGAGCGCCGCCGCCCGCTGTGCCGGATAGTAGCCGAAGACTACTCCGGTACCTGCCGCGCATATGAGGCCGAGGACTATGGAAAAGATGGTGATGACCGTCGGCCAATGGGCGAGAGCGGACGTGACATCTGAAACGGCGATCCCGAACGCGACGCCGATGATCCCTCCCGCTATCGCCATCGAGAGGGCCTCGATGAGGAATTGCAACTGGATGTCGCGGCTTCGCGCGCCTACCGCCATTCGCAAGCCTATCTCGCGAGTCCTTTCGCTCACCGATACCAGCATGATGTTCATGATGCCGATACCTCCGACCACGAGCGAAACGATTGCGACAGCCGCCAGCAAAAGGGACTGAGTCTGAGTCGTCGCCATGCGCACTTGCTGGACGTTGGCCACATTGCGGATGGTGAAATCGTCCTGCTGCCGAGGCGAAAGGTGATGCTGCAGCCGCAGGAGGCGCTCTGTCGCGTCGACGACTTCGTCGACGGCGTCGGGAGACGCGGCCGAGATCTGGATGCTGTTGACCCAGGTCTGTCCCGAAAGGCGCTGCTGGTGGGTCGTGATCGGCACCATGACGACATCGTCCTGGTCTCGTCCGAAACCCGTCTGCCCCTTGGATTCCAACACTCCGATGATCGTGAACGGCACGCTCTTTATAGTGATGCTGCTGCCGATGGCGTTCCCCGCGGGGAAAAGATTCGCGGCGACCGTGCTGCCGAGCACGGCGACCTTCGATACCGATCCGACTTCGGACGTGGAGAAAAATCGTCCAAGGGCGATAGTCCAATTCCCTACTTGAGGATAGCCTGTATTCGTGCCGACTATGACTGTCGACCAGTTCAGGCCCCCGGCGATAACCTGCGACGATATTTGCGAATAGGGAGACACGGCCGCGATGCCGGGGACGTTGGCCGATATCGCACCAACGTCCGATGGCTGGAGCGTTGTGCGCGTCCCCGATCCGAGTTGCACTCCTCCGGTGGAAATGCTGCCTGGCGTTACGACTACGAGATTCGCGCCCAGGGTCTCGATCTGCTTGAGCACGGCCGCCTGGGCACCAGAGCCTATCGCCATCGAGGCGATGACCGCGGCGACACCGATGATGATGCCGAGCATGGTCAAGAGCGAGCGGCTGACGTTTCGCTGCAGAGCCTTCCACGCGGTGCGTATGAGGACTGTCGGGCTTATTCCCTGCCAGCGCTGCGAAACCGCCGAATCCCCCCGGGGTTTCGATGCGAGAGGCACCGCTCCCGCGGTCGGTTTGTCGTCGACGATGAGGCCGTCCTTGAAGGAAACCACTCGATCGGCCCATGCGGCGATCTCTGTCGAGTGCGTCACGAGAATGACAGTTATCCCGGACTCTCTGTTGAGGTGCCGGAAAAGGTTCAGGATCTCGATACTGCTCGCGCTGTCCAGGTTCCCGGTAGGTTCATCGGCCATCAGGAGCGGGGCGCCGTTCGCGAGCGATCGGGCGATAGCCACTCGTTGCTGCTGGCCGCCCGAGAGTTCGTTCGGCTTATGGTCCATCCTCGAAGCTAGTCCAACTTCTTCGAGGAGAACGCTGGAGCGCTTCTCTCGCTCCTCGCGGGGAATCCCCGCGTAGACCATCGGCAACTCGACGTTCTCGAGAGCGCTCGTCCTGGACAGCAGATTGAAGCTCTGGAAGACGAAGCCGATCTGCCTCGAACGAATGGCGGCGAGCTGATCCCGCGTGAGCCCCGCGACTTCCTGTCCAAGGAGGCGATAGGAGCCCGAAGTCGGCCGGTCAAGGCAACCCAAGAGATGCATGAAGGTCGATTTCCCGGAGCCAGACTGCCCCATGATCGCCACGAACTCGCCGCGCTGGATAGTGAGACTTACTCCCGCGAGTGCCCGGACTTCGGATTCTCCCTCGCCGTATATCTTGGTGAGACGCTCGACCTCGATAATTGAGTTCCGGACATCCGCTTCTTTAAAATCACTCATAGTCATTGCCCCGCCAAAGCACCGGCGGGAGTGTCGGGCTGAGGGCTTCCGCCCTCAGGCTTCGCGTCCTGCGTTGCGTCCTTCTTTTTTCCCCATGCGTGCGCCTTCGTAGTCCGATTAGTGGAGGCTTGATTTTGGGATGAGCTCCCCGTCTGGGTCGGGGGCGTTGTTGGAGAACCTGCCCCCGTACTCGGGGACGCGCCTACAGGGACCGTGGAGGAAGTCTTGTCCGGAGACGCGGATTGCGTCGATTGACCGCGGTTCCGTCCGCCACGATACTGGGCCACGACTACTTGATCGTCTTCCGCCACGCTCCCGCTTGTGATCTCGATGTTTTTACCGTCCGATAGGCCGATCACGACTTGTACCGGTGACGGACGAGCGCCGCGCAGGAGCCAGAGTGTGACCTGCGATCCAGGCGCGCCGGCGACAGCCTGCCCCGACGAACCGCCAGTAGAGGATTGCGTGACACCCGCGCCGCCGAAGCCACCACCACCTCCTCCGCCAATTGCCGAAGCCTGTCCTTGACTTTGCATCGCGAGCGGGCGATACAGCAGGGCCGCGATAGGAACGGTCAGGACATGTGATTTCTTGCCCACCTCGATGTTCACTTGCGCGGTCATTCCTGGTAAGAGTTGGCCCGAGGTATCGTGGACGGTGACCACCGCGTCGTAGGTGACGACGTTCTGGACCGTAGTCGGATTGACTCGCACTTGGCTCACCGTTCCGTCGAAGGGGTGGTTCGGATACGCGGTGACCGTGAGCAGGGCCTTCGCTCCCTTGCGCACGTAGCCGACGTCCGCCTCGTCGACCGAGGTGTCAACTTGCATGTCCGTAAGGTTCGTGGCGATCGTGAAGAGCGTCGGCGTCTGCAGCGATGACGCGACCGTCTGCCCGAGGCTCACGTTGCGCGCCTCGACGATGCCGTCGAAGGGACTCGTGATTATCGTTTTGGAAAGACTATATTGCGATTGCTCGAGCTGGCCGCGCGCGACGGCCACCTGCGCCTCCGAAACCTTGACCGCCGACTGGGCCGACAGATAGTCCTGCTCCGCGGTCAGGGCGGACGTGCGCTCGGTGTCTATCTGGTTCTCGTTGATGAGTCCCTGCTTCGCCAAAGGCTCGTCCTGCTTGACTGTCTCGTTCGCGAGATCGAGGAGAGCCTTCATCTTATCGACGTTGACCTTGGAGCTGTTGAGCGTCGCTTCCGTCAGACTTAAATTCGCCTTGGCCGAATCGACCGATGCCTTGAAGGTGGTCGGATCGAGCGTCGCCAGAACCTGGCCTTTGCGCACGATGGAATTGTAATCGACCGATAGTGTGAGTATTGTCCCCGAGACTTCGCTTCCGACCTGAACTACAGTGACCGGATTGACCGTCCCCGTCTCGCTCACGGTGGCCGCGATATCGGCGTAAGCGACGGGGCGCGTTACGTAACGGATGGAGGCCGCTGCGTTCGACCCGCCCTTCAGAAGTGCCCAGCCCCCGCCAATAACCACGACCGCGATCAGCGCGACGACTATAGCCTTAGTTCGCTTATTCATTCCCGCTCCTCACAGACCCTCGACGTTGTCGAGATTCAGTATCGCCAAGTTGTACGTCGATTTCGCCGTCTCAAGCCCGACCTGCGCGCTCGAAAGCGAGGAGAAGGCGGTCATGACATCGAGGGCGCTCGCCGAGCCGGCCTTGAATTTCGCCCGCTGCATGTCGTAGACGCCCTGCGCCTCCTGTAGACTTTGCTTCGCGAGATCGAGCCGGTCGCTCGCGTCCTGGATCGAGAAGAGGGTATTCCGGACATCTATCTCGATGCTCTGCCGCTCCTGAGCCTCCTGCACGCGAACGGATTCCAGAGTATCGTCCTTCTCCCGGACGAGCGATTCCTGCTGCTTACCGTCGTAGATAGGCGGCAGCGCGATAGACATCCCCGCCGTGAAGATCCCTTCCTCGAGAGTCCCCGGCGACCAAGCCTGGGCCATCCCGAGAGAGCCCGCGACCGAAACTGTCGGAGAAAACTGACTTTTCTGGAGGGCCAAGTCCACGCTCGCGTTCGAGATGTCCAGTTCGAAAGTCCTAAGCTCGGCCCTATTCTTGAAGGCCGTCTCGAGTGCCTTGTCCGGGTTCAACTCGGGCGTCTGGGGAGCGGCCACGTCGGCTACTGTATAGTCCCTGTCGAGCGCCCAACCGATCGCTAAGGACAATTTCTCCCGGTCCACTTTCTCTGTGTTCTGGGCCGTGCGCAGATCGAGCTGGGCCTGCGTCAGAGCCACCTGGACTTGGAGCACATCGAGGGTCGTAGCCCTGCCGGCGGCGAGATAGCCCTGCATTTGCTTGAGCTCTTCGTCCGCCTGGCTTACCGTCGCTTCTCTGGCGACGAGGCTTTTCTGATCGCCAAGAAGCGTGTAATAGTCGTTTTTTATTTGATATGAGAGGCTTTTTAGCGCCGCGTCGTATGTCACCTGGGCGATGGCAAACGCGTATTGCGCCTCGCTGACAGCCGCCTTGGACCGACCGCCAGGATATCCATCGTAGACGGTTTGGCTGCCCGTCAGGCTCAGCGCCGTGGACTGTGTGCCGGAAGTGGGAATACCCTGAACGGCCGAAACTCCCACGCTCGTTGCAGGACCGGAGAGGGCAAGAGCAGCTTTGACGTTGCTTCCGGCCACTGCGGAACTGGAGCTGGCTGAAGACAGCACCGAGGATAAGTTTCCCGCGGCTCCGGGCAAATTCCCTTCGAAAGAATAGCCGCCGCTGGCCCCAAGAGTAAGCCCGTTGTTCCCGATCGAATAGACGAGTTGGCCGGCGGCGTTATCGAGGCTCAGCTTGGTCGTCGTAAGGCTGGGGGCTGACTTCTGGGCTGCGGCGAGGCATTCATCCAATCCTATGGTTTGCTGAGCGAAGCCAGGGCGGGTGAGCACGAATAGCAGCAATGACAAAGCTAGTCCACCAAGATCATGTTTACTCATCGCCCTTGCCCCCTCAATCCCATACTATTACTGGAGCATCAGTCCGCCGAAGCCGAAACCAGGCATGTTGCCATTCGTGGAATCCATCTCGGAGCTCGCCCTGTGAGCTACGATCCTATTATTGGCAAAGAACTCGCGGTGCATGCGCATGAAGGAATCGAAAGTGTCCTGCCCCATGATCTGGACCAGTTTTACCTGGGCCGAGACTAGCGCTTTCTGCATGCTCGCCCGGAGTGCGGCCTTCTGATCGATGAGCTTGTCGACAGAGCTGAGATCGGGATTCGCATTCGAAGGCAGAAGCGCCACTTTGATCTGGGCATTGATTAGCTGAATGTTGGCGCGATCGGTTCGAACTTCGGACATGACCGTTTTTTCGATTTCCTGCACTTGAGCGATCTGTGTATCGCTGAGCTTGAGCGACTTGAAAATCATGTCCTCTCTGTTTGAGAGTTTAGAATTAGCATTTTGGGCGAAGACCGGAGAAAACGAAATGAGTACCACCAAAATAGCGAACACTGTCTTTCGCATGGCAAGCCTCCCTAAAGAATTGTAGTTCAGCATACAAAAGTATGCTCCTTGTTTTAAAAGCAAGTAGCATGCCAGGAATGCAACAAATGTCATAAAAACTACTTAAATGCTATATAACAATGAATTACAATGAAGAGAGATATCTTGCTCATGGAGGGTCTCATGAGGATCTCTTCACGTAATTGTCAGCCTATGAGCAATATTCGCACACTTATCGCGCAAATATTGCTCATACGGGCTCATTGATAACCTTGATGCAGTTCTGTTGTTTCTTAAATTGGTAAACAAGAGTGGAGGCTTATTCATGAGGATAAAGCTGTGTTTGGTGGCGGCTTTCATCTCGATCGGGATCATGGCATTCGCACAGTCGGCAACGGATAGCGAGGGCTTGAGTGCGCCGGCCCAGAACATCGTAAAGATGACGAAGGCTGGGATCGATGAGTCCGTGCTCATCGCGTACATACAGACAAGTCAAGTACCTTTTGGCGTCTCTGCCACGGTTCGGGCTACGCTCGCGTCAGAGGGACTGTCCCAGGCCGTAGTGGCGGAGATGTCGAAAAGAGACCAAGAATTGGCAAAATCGATATCTTCGTCAACGGCGAGCCTGAGCGAGGAGCAGCTATTCCGCCTGCGTTATGGACTCCTTCAATATAATGGAAGATTGTACCCATTCAGATCAGGCTTACCTATGGAGATCAAGCGAACCCTAGAGGCCGATCCCGCTGCGCTACCGGATATCTCGTCCTTCTCCCGTCTGCAAGCCACTTCGAACGCTACGCTATGGTCCGGCATCGCTTTGATTCTTGGCGGCAGTCTGTACGGCGCAATAGTCTCGAACAACGGCTGGGGGAACGACGCCCTCAATGGCGGAATCGTCGCCGGGGCCGTCGGTGGCGGTCTCATTTCATTCATCATCAGCGGTATCACGGAACACTCGGCCTATTTAGACTTGTACAATGGTCTCGACCGCTATAATAGAGATCTTATCGCAGGGAACTCTGGGAGGTGAACCATGAAGAGAGCAGCCACGATACTTGTCACCATAGCTTTAGTGCTCATCCCTCTTTGGAGCGTCGCGGCCCAGCAATCGGCGGATCAGCCGACGAAGATGACTGCCGCCGTTCTAAAAATGGCCGAGGCAGGCGTTGAGTCGGACGTTTTGCTTTCCTTTGTTCAGAATTCGAAGGGAGATTTTAATCTGAGCGCCGATGATATCATCGCCCTCAAAAGCGCGAAGGTAGATGCTTCCGTAATCAAGGCGATGCTGAATCACGATGCCGCTGACAAGGCTGCGGGCAGTTCATCGAACGATGTGAAACAGGTGCCGCTGAACCCTGACCCGACCGCTGTTCCGGCGCCCTTAGTCGAAGCCATACCCGTAGCTCCGGGCCCCGGCTATGACTGGGTTCCGGGATACTGGAATTGGGATGGTACTACCTGGGTTTGGGTCTATGGAGGGTGGAGGCCTTATGGCTTCTTCGGCTGGCACCACAGGAGGTTCTAGATAACCATGTCACTATGGCCCAGCATGGAAGTTGCATTTGAGGCGCGGTCTCGGCTACGATAGACTCGTGCCGGAATTAAAAGTCGAGCGGAAACGATATGCTATAGGACGCGTCGCGGCAATCTTCGCCGCGGTCATTGTCGCGGCCGGCTGCGCCACCCAGAGCGCCGCATCCCGATCGAACGCGACAGCGGCTAGCGTATCAACTGCGCCAAACGCGTCAATTGTGCCAAGCGGAGAGACTCCCGTGACGCGAGCCTCGGCTACCGAGGATAGTCTATCGGCGGTCAAGGCTGAAGTCGATCGATTGACCGTCGAGCTCGATAAGCTGTCGGTCGAGCTCGACGCAGCGGCTACATCGAAGGATGTCAAACTGGCGGACCTCGCTGCGCGGCTCGACGCGCTCGGTGCGCGAGTCGAAAGCATCCAGAAGGGCGAGTCGGACATCTCCAGGCTCAACGCGATGGTCGACCAGTTGCAGCGCGAGCTGCAGCGAATGCAGAGCGCCCCTCCTGTTTCGGCGGCCCCAGTCCTACCGACTGCTCCCGCGAGGGACGGCCGGTATTGGCCTCAGGGCTACTATCCTGGTGATCCTCTGCCGCCGCGGACGGTCTACCTCTCCTTCGACGACGGTCCCTCGGACTTCACCGTCCAGATCCTCGACATTCTGAAAGAGGAGGGCGTCCACGCGACCTTCTTCATGAACTCCTACGACAAGGACAATCCATTCCATGCCGATACCGGCAAGAACTTGCTCTTTCGCTACGCAGTCGCGCTCAGACGAATAGTCGACGAGGGACACGTGATCGGGAATCACACTTATTCCCACCGCGACATGGCCGATCTCTCCCCGTCGCAGATAGTCTTCCAACTCGACACGCTTCAGCGTCAACTGGCGGAGGTGCTCGGCGATAGGATGCCTCGGCTCCACCTCATCCGTCCGCCTTTCGGCTCGCCCTGGTACAGCGATTCGAGCACGGACGAGGCGCGCAAGAAGGTCGGAGGAGTACTCGCGGATCGGGGCTTGGTCATGCTGTGGACTATCGGATGGGACTCGAGCGACAGCTTCGATTGGGCCAAGGGCGAGTGGTACACTGTATCGTCGGCTCGCTACCAGCCGGGTACTGCCTCGTACGACAGTAAAATGGACCGCGAGACGGCGCGATTGCTGAAGACCGCAGACGGCAGCGCCAGCGGCATAGTGCTCATGCACGACACGCACCCTACGACGCGCGATGTCCTTAAATCCCTTATCGAAGAGCTCAAGAAGCGCGGCTACAGCTTCGGCACACTGGAAGACTACTGCCGCTGGCGTTGGGGATCCGACGTGTTCAAACGTTTCGACGCGCACGCCGCGTCCGCAATATCCCAGGAAGCGGCAACTCGGTGAGCCCGATGAGTATCGATCGCAGGCGGCTGCGCGACGAGACGCTCTTGGTGCTCGGGGTTTCCCTGGGCTATAGCGCCATTTACTCGCTCGTGGATATCGTGGGCAAGCTCACGGCGGTCGTTCCCCTCGCATCGCAGACCACCACGCTCAATCCATCGAGGGCTTCGGGGCGTCCCGCTCTGGATCTAGCCTTCCAGCTCGTAGAGATATTTTTCGGCATCGTGCCCGCCCTGCTTGCCCTCCATCTGCTCGCGCGCGAAGGGCCCATGGATCTTCTGGGCCTTCGCAACCGCAAGACGCGCTTCGATATAGGCTGGGGAGTCGGACTCGCCGCGGCTATCGGTATCCCGGGGCTCGCTTTTTATTTTGCTTCTCGCGCGCTGGGCATCAATACTACGGTCGTTCCGGAGGCCCTTCCGCTCGTCTGGTGGACCGTTCCCGTCCTGATCCTCTCCGCAGTCCAGAACGCTTTCCTCGAGGAGGTAGTCGTGGTAGGCTATCTTGTGGAGCGGCTGCGCGGCCTTTCTTGGAGCTTGCCATGGGCCATTGTTGCCAGCGCCTTGCTGCGGGGCTCCTACCACCTTTACCAAGGCATCGGTGGCTGCATCGGCAATATGGTCATGGGCGCCGTCTTCGCGATATTCTTTGTCAGGACCAGGCGCGTTGGGCCGCTCATCGTGGCGCACGCGATCATCGATTCTGTCGCTTTCGTCGGCTATGCCTTCGCCCACGGCCATTGGGCAATCCTGTCATAGAGGGTTTCACCTTCACCTAAAACGCGGACTCCGCGAGGGAATTGGAGCGAACATGAAACGTAGACTCGCGATTTGCTTCGTCGTCATTTGCCTTCTTGCCGCGGCGTCGGCGAGCGCTGAAAGCGCGGGGCGTTTCTCTGGAGACGCCTGGACCCTGCTCGATGAACAGAGCGCCATGGTCGCGGCCGCGGCCATTACTCCCGCCGCGTACCCGAATTGCGATGAGGCGACGGTCGACGAGAGGATCGAGTACGCATACGAGCCCGATGGCACCGGTGAAAACCAGGACGAGAGTTACACCAAGATATTGACTGAGAAAGGCAAAAGGCAGGCTCGCACCATCGTTGAGAGCTTTATGCTGCCTTATTCGCGGATCGATGTCACCCGACTCGAAGTCATAAGTCCCGAAGGAGCGAAGAGGCCCATCGACGTGGCCGCGAACTCCGAAGAGACGATCGATGACAGTCAAATGGACGAAAACATCTACGATCCGAACGCTAGGCTGCTCAAGGTGAGCATCCCTGATCTTGAAATCGGGGATGTAGTCCATTGCATTGTCCGGGAGACGATCGATCGGCCCATCATGCCTGGGCAGTCCGCGGACGAAAACGTGTTCGAAGGGGAAGCCTACATCCGCCATCTCGTCTACGAGGTGCGCGCGCCTAAGGATCGTCCCATACTTCGTAAAGCCCTCCGCGCCGAGGTGCCTGGCAAGATAGTCTATACGGAGCGGCAGGACCCGAGCGGCGGCAACGTCATGCGCTGGGAGGTATCCGACGTCCCGAGAATATTCGAGGAGCCCGATCAGCCGGCCGATCTCGAAGTGCTGCAACGCCTTTTTATCAGCACGACGTCCTCGTGGCAGGACGTATCGAAATGGTATTGGGCTTTGAGCCAGCCGCACTTGGAGGCGGACAGTCCCGAACTTAAGGCGGAAACCACGCGGCTGACGGCCGGCGAGACCACGGATGACGCCAAGATTCAGGCTCTTTTCTATTACGTATCGAAAAACATACGCTATATGGGTCTGACTCCCGAGAAGGACCGTCCTGGCTTCGAGCCCCACGACGTCAAGGTGACTTTCGAGAAGAAGTACGGAGTCTGTCGGGACAAGGCAGCGCTTCTTGTGCGGATGCTCCGTCTCTCGGGCTTCGAGGCCTATCCGGTCCTCATCAGTGTGGACGCGAAAAAGGATCCCGAGGTGCCTACTCCCTTCTTCGACCACGCTATCGTCGCTGTGGCGAAGAAAGGAGCAGGGCTCTACGAGCTTATGGATCCTACCGATGAACACACGAAGCAGCTCCTTCCTTATTATGACGATGATAGGAGCTATTTGGTCTGCCGGCCCGAGGGAGAGACGCTGAGACTGAGCCCTGTCCGTCCGCCCGAAGAAAACATGATGCATGTCCGGACCATCGGCTCCCTCTCTGTCTCGGGCACGCTCAAGGCGAAATCGATCCTCGACTTCGATGGTGCGAACGACGACGTCTATCGGAACACTTTCGCGCGCATGAAGACGGACGAATTGCGTCGCTTCTTCGAGGCGCGGCTCAAGCGAGCGCTGCCCGCGGCCAGGCTCGATTCCCTGAAGATCACGCCGGAGAACATGCTCGATATGTCCTCGGTGTTGCGCGCTGAAATGGAGTACTCCGTCGATGGACTGACCGCCACTGGAGCGCGCGTCGCGATCACTACAGTTCCTTGGATCGGGAAGTCCTTCGGATTGATCAACTACGTGATCGGAAGCGCCGCTCTCGAGAAGCGCAAATACCCGATGCAGACGACCGTCGCGTGCGGCGTGGACGAAACCCTGTCCATAGATCTTGACGAAGGGATCTCGGGGGCGCTCTCCCTGCCCGCCGCTTCGACCGCGAACGATGAAACCCTGGCCTACAAGCAAGACTTTGCCCTGAAGGGGCGGACGCTGGACTGCCATCGCGACTTTAGCCTCAAGGGCGTCGAGCTGTCGCCAGCGCAGTACCTCGACTTCAAGCGCACTCTCCGCGAGATGGATTACGACAGTCGTAAGTCGCCGCTATTGGCCATCTCGTCCGGGGAAGAGCCTTCTGTCGCGCCCATTGCCGAAATCGGACAGGCTCCGGGCGTGGACTCGAATGCCCGGATTCTCGATATAGACAAGAAAATCGACGTGATCGACGACCGCGACGCTGTTTACAAGGTCAGCTACTCCAAGCTTATCATGTCTTACGAAGGCAAGGTCCGCGAAGCCGAAGTCAAAGTGGAATACAATCCTTCCTGTGAGGAAGTGAAGTTCCTCACAGGCGTCGTAACGTCGAAGGCCGGCGTTCGTCAAGAAATTTCCCCTTCCGAAATCAACATCATGGACGCTAGCTGGGACGCGTCTGCGAAACGCTATACCGGAGGCAAGGTACTGGTCGCCAATCTGCCCGGCGTCGATATTGGGGCGACGATCGAGGTCGCCTACGAGATTCATATGCATGGCAAGCCATTCTTGTCTGGTTTCGAGCAGTTCAGGCTTGGCGACGAACTGGACCGCAAGACATTCGAGCTGGACGCTCCTTCCTCATTGCCGGTGGCGATCAAAGTCGATGGAGATGCCGGAGCCGTTTCGGAGAAGAAGAGCAGTGTCGGAGACCGCATTTCGTATCAGTGGAGCTCGGCCGGGGTCGGCCCTTTGCCCTCGGAGACTGCGCTGCCTCCGCCTTGGGCCTTCGCGCCTGGTGTCAACTACTACATCGGCGACTTCCCCGGCGAGCTTGCCGCCTTGAATGCCAGCATGATCCGCAAATCGACCGGGCAAGCGCAGGCCGCCCGGAAGGCCCGAGAACTTACCGCGGCGTGCAAGTCGCCCGAGGAGTCGATCACGGCGATCCGCGACTTCGTAGCCAAGACTATCCGCCTCGCCGGTCCTTATTTCGCGGATCTACCCTTGAGCGAGCTGTCCGACGCGGACGTGACCCTCTCCGATGGCTACGGCCACGAGGCCGACCGCGCCATTCTCCTTTATTCGATGCTTGCCTCCGAGGGGCTTTCCCCCGCGTTCGTGCTGTCCTCGAAGCTCCCTTCGATCCCCCAAATCCAGGATGCGTTTCTTAGCATTCCCTCGCCGCGGGATTTCCGTCTCCCGCTTGTGCGGGTCGCGGTCGACGGACACGATTATTACTTGAACGATACCGATCAGTACGCTCATCTCGGTTCGACAGGTTCCGAGTCTAGGCTCGCTCTTTCGCTCTCGACGGGGAAAATAGAAGAGATCGGCATATCAGAGGACTGCAAGACGAGCGCATCTACCGACTTCTCTCTCTCGATCGCGGAGGATGGCTCGGCAAAGCTGACGGTCGCCACAAGCTACTACGGTCAGCTGTACAACGCTAAAAAGCGGTATTTCTCCGAACTCACCCCGGAGGATCGCCAGCGCTACTTCCAGGGACTCGTCGCGGCCGTTGCGCAGGGCGCGCATCCGGTCGGGGATCTGTCGACGAGCTTCGAAGACTATCCTGGCGTCGTGAAGTATACGGTCGCGGTCGACGATTTCGCGGTCGTGGATGGCGACTACTTGTACTTCAATCTCCCCTACGTTCCCGCGCTCTTCCGGCTCGACTCTGACAGGCGGACTCTGCCGTACTTCATCCCGGCGCGGACGCTCGAGAATGCCCGTATATCCATCGCATTCCCCGCAAGCTACAGCGATGTCGAAATTGCGCCAAGCGGGATGTCGGCCGATGTCCCTGACAGTGGCGGAAAGATCGCAGTCGGCGCGCGGCCCGACGACCCTGGACATTTTCTAGTGGACTTTTCGCTTGAGGCCGATCCCGCCATTGTCGGGCCGAAGGACTATGCCGATCTGTTGAAGACCGAGACGGGACTTGAAAATCGGGCCGCTTGGGCTTTTCTCCTTAAGCGCAGCCACTAAGACACTGCCAGGAACAATCTAAACGAATTCTCGTATTGGTGTTTTAAATAGAAGCAAGGGAAAGGCAACCACGGAGAAGAAAAGGTACACTATTATGGGAGACACCCTTGGGGGTTATCCATGCTTAGCGTACACTTTCGTCTAGTCGTGAGCTGCCCCCTATAAGCCCGGAGAGCTCGGTGCTCTCCGGGCTTGCAAGCTCTAGGCTACTGGACCCAGTAGGTCACCACCATAAATGGGCTTGGTTGTATGGCCGTATTCGTGTAGTTATAACCTGCAATCCCGTATTGGAAGGGGCTGTCCGATGACATGATCGATGAGACAGTCCCGGAAATCTGGGTAGAGCTCGATATGGTCGTATTAGAACTGTAATCGGTGCTAAGACCAACGCTGGCACCGAAGACGACAAACGCGACACTATTATCGGAACTCGCCTCGACCTTGAGGCCACCAGCGAAGGTCGTCGAGTTTGAACTCTCGCTTGTGATGGAGTCGGTATTCGTATTCCCGGGTCCGTACGGAGCAGTCATTCCGGTTGGGTCGTACATCCCTCCCGATGCGTTACAAGTATCGTGAATGGCCGTCAGGGTAGGATAGGTTTTAGGGATGCCCAGAGTCTGCGACATGACAGCAGTTCCCACGTTAAGTTTATTGCCGGGTAAAGCATTGAAGGCCGCTTGATCCATCTGAATAATCTGCGGTGTGCGGGGGTAATCGACGGTCTCCGTGGTTCCAACGGTGCTACTGTCTGGCGCACTCAATACTTTATAGCTGTAGACGTCGAAGGGGACGCAACTGTAAAGTACAGTGTTTTGTCCTGCCTGTACGCTATAAGAATGGCTGTACGACATCGACTGTTCACTCCCGAACCCGCCTGTGACGTAATCGCTAACCGTGACTTTGTCTTCGGTTTCTAGGACGGATGGTTCTACCGGTATCGAAGCCTTGAATCCTACAGAGACGCTGGCGCTGAAAGTAAAGGAAAGCGATGAGCTAGTTGAAGTACTACTGTTTGAGCCGAATGAGGTTTGGGCGGAGCCGTAGGAGGAATCCGAGACTGCGTCCAAATAGTAGGGTGGCGAGGCCATGACTGCAACGATCCGCGGGTTCGAGTATTGAACAGTATGGCCTAAGTACTGGATTGTAAAGCTTTTGCCTGCCATATCGGCGACACACAGTGACTGGGGGGCAGACGAGTTTGTGATCGAGAAGCTGGTATAGGTGATATCACCGGAGCTAGGATTGAGGCTGTAGATATAGACTGTATTACCTGCGTTGTCCTCAGCAATCAGTTCGTCTTGGTCGTCGTAGTTGATATCGGCCGCAACAACATTGGTCAGGTCCGGCGTATCGTGTAATGTGGGATAGTTTGCATAGGAAATAAAACCTTTTGTGGAATCGTAACTCAAGATCTTGTTCCAGAAAACGACGAGGTCCTGCAGGGTATGGATGCCAGTATTGCCTTTGCCGAATGGATTGAAGCAAACCAGGGGGGGCAGAGGGTTGTTTCCCCCCCAGTCAACGCTGCCAATATCGTAAGCATTGCTGAGGAACGTGAGGTTTGTGCCATTCCAAGCGGCGGCGATCAGCAGGCTGTCGGAGCCGCTGGTCTGTCTGCCAGCGAAGAGCACCTCATTAGCACCCTTTCCATCGATATCGCCTAAGGCGACATTGGCATAGCCGAGCGAATAGCTACCGTTAGTCATGGCACCTGAGGCGATCGGCGCAGGCACTGCACCTGCGAAGATCTTGTAGGAACCAGTATAAGAGGCCTTAGAATTACCATACGTTACTACAAACTCGGTATTCCCGTCGTTCTTGACGTCGCCAGCGATCACGCGACTCGGATGGAAGTCGCTCGTACTGGTATCGCTAGTGCCACTATCCGTTACCCACTTGGAGTAGAGAACGGTACTCAGATCATCGTCCAGAATGACAAAATAATTGCCGATACAAAAGGCAATCTCATCTTTCCCGTCCCCGTCGATGTCACCAGCGGCTACGGATATCGCGCTGTTGTTCATTGCGTAGCTACTCCAATTCGGTAGCCAGACATCGAAGGATTGGGCAGCACCGTTGGTACCGGTGGTACTGAAGGGCGTCAGTATTGTCTGGGTTGTTCCATCCCAGGTGATCAGCTCTACTGTTCCGGTGGTATCCTGGCCGGTGGCAATAGTACTTTGCTTGGGACTTGTCGGTAGGAACACGACCGAGACTATGGTCTGCTTGCCGCTCAGGCCTAACCGCGCGCCCACAGAGGCATGTGGATAGGCGGTCCAGGCTGTATCAATGGTGTTTGTCTGCTGAAAAAGCACAGTGGGCGCATTTCCTGCATAATCGATCAGATTAGAGGTAGCCCCGCTGTAAGGGGGGCCACTGAGGTATATCTGCTTCCTCGGCAGGGGTGAGGAAACCAGAGATCCATAGGGCTGGGTGAGGGGATTGCCTGCGCTGTCCGTACGTGTGGCACTGACGGTCGCTACTTTGTAGGCGGCAAGGGTCGCGGTCCCGGAGTTTGTGTTCGAAGTCGCTGTACCTGTGGTTGGTCGGGCCTTAGTACCTATCAGATCCATTACCATCGAGCAGGAAGCGAGACTGAATACCAGCGCCAGAACTATGATTGTTTTTATCCGTTTCACGTTTCTCATCTCCTTATTTCATCTTCGCTGTCGATGGGCATTGTTCGAATAATCAATATTTGTAGGCGCTGAACGTCGCCGTCCCTGAGGCCGAGGCCGTATGGTTCATTTTCATGGTTTGTCCTCTATCACTTTTTCGGCGTGGTCGGCGAGGCCTTTTTGGACGCAGAGGCTCCTGCGCTGGCCGTCGGTTGCCTGATGGCAAAATCAAGATAGGCTCCCAGGAAGAAACGATCGCCTCCGTATTCGAAGGCCAGACCGAGATCGGATGTCTTGGACAGGAGGAAGCTCAGACTAACCATCCCGACGGGGCCGAGCTGGCCGTTGCTCTGGTCGTCGGTGTTTCCATAAATATCGTAGGAAGCGCCACCGCCGGCCGTCAGCGTGAAAGAGCCTATCTTCGTCGTTGCCACCAGTAGAGCCCCGCCACCATAGAGATAGTAGGAAGAATCCTGGGGGGCGAACTGATAGTACACTCGTCCGTAGCCGATCGCGCTAAGATCGACGTGCTTAAGTTTCAGGAATCGGTACTTGAGGTCCGGTCCGCCTCCCGCCAAGGGGCCATCGCTCATGCTATAACCGGCGCCTACGTCCGCGCTGATACTGAAGCTCTTGGACAAGGGGAACTCCATCTCGTATATGCCACCGAGGCCGCCAATATAGTCGGCATCGCTTTGGTATCCGCCAATGATGCCTAGCTGGACAGTATTTCGAGATACTATTTCTGCGGTTTGAATCGCGCTAGCGAGCCCACCCATAAAAACAAGGAGAACAATCAATACACAAAACCGTTTCCCCAGCAGCCTGAAACACCCGAGCTTATTCATGTATACGGTCTCCTTTTGAATTTTCCTGGCTTCCCCAATGTAGCGGGGACGATACTAATTCAGTACACCTTGGCAATAGTGGAACTGCCAATACTTGCTATGTACAGATATGTCCCGTCCGCCGTGAGGCCATAGGGGTGTTTCGTCGTTGACTGCCTCTTATCGATCCCTACTTTCGGCTACTCAGCCAGGAAAAGCATCTACCAAAGTGTAGATTTTTCGTAAAACGGCCCGGAAAAATCGCAGTTGTTATCCCAACATTGTACTTCCGGATCGGCCGCCGCTGTGCCAGAATGGGGCAGGGCGAGCTCGATGAGAATCTCTGCGCGCTTATGATCTCAGTAGGCGCGAGGCCGAGGTCCTGCCCCTCGTCCTCCAGTTCCTGAGCTACAAAGAGATCGGGGAACAGCTCTTTATCTCGGTCGGCACCGTCAGGACCCACCTGATTCACATCTACCAAAAGACAGGGGCGCACAATCGCCTCGAGCTTCTGCGAATTATCCATCCCGGCATGACCATCGGGGAAAAAAGGGACGATCCTCAGAATTAAATGGAGTGTTTATTCATCGACAACCTCCTTATTCCCGCGTTGATATGCCGGCACTTATGTGCATATAAATTTGGAGGCATAAAAACCGCTGAGGTCCCGAAGTCCCACGGATCTGTCCGCTGTAGAGCGTACAAAACAGAGGGCTCTCAAACGAAACCGCCCCGCGTCGGGGCGATGCCCGGACGCGGGGCGGGGGGTGGCCCTCTGTGTATACAGGAGTCTATTTCGCTATTGGGCTGATCGCAATCCCTATTGGCATTGTGCCAGTGGTGTAGGTTGCGGTACTAAGTGCGGTGAGGCCGCCATCTGAGCCGATGCTGTAGGCCGAAAGCCCGTTTGTAGTGATGCTCCCGGCGTTTGTCACATAGAGGTAGCTGCCGTTGGGGCTGATCGCAATCTCTTCCGGTTCTACCCCGGTGGTGGAACCTGAGGTACTTAAGGTTATAGTGGAAAGGGCTCCACTTGAGCCGATGCTGTAGGCCGAAAGCCCATTTGTCCCGGTACTCCCGGCGTTTGTCACGTAGAGGTAGCTGCCGTTGGGGCTGATCGCAATCGCTCCCGGTTCTGTTGCGGGATAGGTTGGGGTGCTGAGTGCGGTGAGGGCGCCGCCTGAACCGATGCTGTAGGCCGAAAGCGTGTTGTTCCCGCTTGTCAGGTAGAGGTACTCGCCGTTGGGGCTGATCGCAATCGCTCCCGGTTTTGTTGTGGAATAGGTTGGGGTGCTGAGTGCGGTGAGGGCGCCGCCTGAACCGATGCTGTAGGCCGAAAGCGTGTTGTTCCCGCTTGTCAGGTAGAGGTACTCGCCGTTGGGGCTGATCGCGATACCCATCGGCCCTGATCCTGTAGTGTAGGTTGCGGTACTGAGTGCGGCGAGAGTGCCGCCTGTGCCGATGCTGTAGGCCGAAAGCCCATTTGTCCCGGTACTCCCGGCGTTTGTCACGTAGAGGTAGTTGCCGTTGGGGCTGATCGCGATACCTATCGGCATTGATCCGGTAATGTAGGTTGCGGTACTGAGTGCGGCGAGAGCACCCCCTGAACCGATGCTGTAGGCCGAAAGTGTGTTGCTCCCGGTGTTTGTCACGTAGAGGTAGCTGCCGTTGGGACTGATCGCGATAGCATTCGGGTATACTCCGGTGGTGAGAGTTCCTGAGGTTATGGCGGTGAGGGCGCCCCCTGAACCGATGCTGTAGGCTGAAAGCGTGCCGTCCTCGCCGTTTGTCACGTAGAGGGGATACAAGGTCGTCGCGGTTATCGTGAAATTCGCCACAGTCGACACTGTCGACCCTTCGGTTAGCGTAAAGTAGTAGGAACCCGCCACGGCCGCGGTACTCGCTCTCATGGTGACGGTGGCCGCATTGCTCGCAACGGCTGAAATGGAGGGAGTTATTCCCGTCGGTGTGCTTCTGGTGGCTGTTCCTGCTGAAGACGTATACCAGGTCACGATTCCCGTGGTTCCTGCCGTCACATTGGAAGTGGTCACCGCGAACGTGGCGGTTCCCGCAGTACCTGCGGCAATTGTCCCACTCTGGGCTCCGAGCGTCACCGTGGATGTTTCGGAGGGAGAAGAAGAGGCAGGATTCGCGCAAGCAACCAGCGAGAGCACCAGACAAACCGTCAGGAAACCTAGAAACGTTAATGAATGGCTCTGTGGTAAGAGCATATGCCGCTCCATATTAACTCCCCTTTCTGCCGATGAGATTCTCACGACAGAAAATGCAAATACTTCCGTAGTGGTTCATGTCGTGCGTCCACCTTTCCTGATCCAATAGAGCATCCAACCCGTAGGGGGCGTCGTGGACTGACCGCCTATCGATCCCTACTTTCGGCTACTCGGCCTGGGGAAAGCATCTACCAAAGTGTAGATTTTTCGTAAAACGGCCCGGAAAAATCGCAGTTGTTATCCCAACATTGTACTTCCGGATCGGCCGCGGCTGTGCCAGAATGGGAAAGGGCACAGGGGGGAGAATGCTCGGAGCTTTCTTCGTATATCACATCATCTCGGTCGTGGTCGGAGGGGCAACCATCGCAGTGGTGCTCATCCTCTACCTCAAGTCCAAGAATCCCAAGTTGCCCCCCCTTCTTGTCGCGAATCTGCTACTCTTCCTCTTTGTCGCAGCCTTGAGCTATGAGCTCTATTGCGATCTCCTCGCCCTGAATATCTTGGCCCGGCAGGTCGTCCACGAGGCTGAGCAATTCATCTGCCTAGGACTCTGTGTGCTCCTCCCCCGCGTCGGCAGGCCGCCGATTCTGGGGGGCTTCCCCAAGCGCGCCGAACGTGACTTTGCGATTGCTTCCGGACTCATCGCACTCGCCTTCGGCGCCTTCTTCCTCTTCCCCTTCAACTGGAGCGTCTATGTAGGCATGTACGGACTGATCTATGCCGACCTGAGCCTCGCGCTCCTGTACTTCGCCTGTATCTCCATCATCTTTCGAAGACGATCGCCCCCCTCGTCCTCGATGCGCCACTACACCTTGGCTCTGACTATTCTCCGCGGCCTCACCCTGGTACTCTTCCCTGGCCTCTTAGTTGTCGACTTCTTCGGCTGGATGATCCCTGCTCTCGACTCCCTCATCCCGGAGGATCTCAGTCTCCTTCCGGCCTTCTATGTTTTGATGAGCTGCATCATGCTCGTAGGCTCGATAAAAGAGATTCTCGAACCCGAGCCGGTCTCAGAGGGGGTCGAGCTCGATGAGAATCTCCTGCGCGCTTATGATCTCAGTAGGCGCGAGGCCGAGGTCCTGCCCCTCGTCCTCCAGTTCCTGAGCTACAAAGAGATCGGGGAACAGCTCTTTATCTCAGTCGGCACCGTCAGGACCCACCTGATTCACATCTACCAAAAGACAGGGGTGCACAACCGCCTCGAGCTTCTGCGAATTGTCCATCCCGGCATGACCATCGGGGGAAAAAGGGACGATCCTCAGAATTAATTTGACGCATGTTAGTGGTATCTTTGTCATCGAATCAGTCTGCCACCCAGCCTGCAACGGAACGGTGACTAAGCCCGCATTTCTCAGAAGGGGAAGATGACGCCCGATGTGGCTCCCTTGTCGACGATCTTTAGCGAATCGAGAACGAGGAGGGGAATCTCGCTCTTCTTCCCGCTCCCACTAAAGTCGTAGGAAATCGTCGAGAGATGGCCCGACGCCTCGACCCAGGTCGAGTTTTTCAATTTGTCGAGATCCAAGCCCTGGGCTACGAGTCCGATCTCGGACATATCCGCGGAACAACACCACATGAGGTTGCGCGCGATGAGCGCCGTGCCGGGCGGCATATCTTTCGTATGCTGAAAGAAGCCCTGTATGACTACACTATGGCCGGTAGCCGCGGCCGGATCGTCATATAGGCGATTATAAAGCGTCCAATAGCGGTCGTCGTCGAATTGAATAGTCGCGGGCAAAGGTTCGAAGGACGCCTTGCTTGCGGCGTTGTTGCGCTTGGTGATGATCGCGTTCTCGACCGCGAGCGAATCATCGCCCCCCGCGAGGTCGCTGGGAGCGAGCGTTCCCGAAGTGACGAAGATAAAGGTTATCGCCACTACGAACGCTATCGGCACGAAGAAGTTCAGGGGGTCGGAGCGCTTGGGCTTCCGCGATAGGCGCAGCATTTGAACGAAGGCGAGAACCAGGAAGAGAACGCCCGCTCCTTCGATCCATAGGTTCATGCGGGGATGGACGAGCCTCGAGAGCCTGCCGTTTTGCGCGAGCCATGAAATGAAGAACGATAGGGCGAGGAAGGTCAAACTTCGAGCCAGTCTCGTCGCCGATATTTCGCGATTGGCGTTCATAAGGCCTCCATAAGCGGAGCGAATAAAAATACTAAGAGTCCAACGACGAATGCAACGAGTATGACGAAGCGGAAGAGAAATCGCGGCTTGACGAAGCGCGCAAGAAGGATGGTGTTCTTGAGGTCGAGCATCGGCCCCAGGACGAGAAAGCCGAGAAGCGCGTTATACGATGCCGGCCCGAATATGGAGCGAGCCACGAAGGCGTCGGCGGTACAACAGAGCGATAGGACATAGGCACATATAAGGCCCGTTCCCGTCGCGAACGCGGGCGCGACGAGTGCTTTGACCAATGCGCTTACCGGGATGCATGCGCGCGCGAGGGCCGCTATCGAGATGCCGGCGATAAGATAGCGGGCCATGTCGAGGAAATCGTACGAAGCATGCTCGAGCATGTCGATGATCCGCGTCCCAATTCCGGCTGTCGGCGCCCCCGTTCCCGAGGGCAGGAGTTCGGTCGCGGGAAAGGTCGGAGAGCCGACCAGGGTCGATAGAGGAGAGCCACTCGCTTCATCGAGGTCGCGATCTCGCTGCGAAGCGAGCTCGACGACGACGGCCACGATGAAGCTTGCGACAAGGCCAAGGCAGAGGCGTTGCAAAAAGACGATTTGCCCGGTTCCCTTGAACGCGACATAGGTCGAGACGATGGTCATCGGATTCACCAGCGGCGCCGCCAAGAGAAAGGCGACGGCAGTGGAGAGCGGCAGGCCTTTCTGGCGCAGTTTTTTGGCGAGAGGAACCGTAGCGCACTCGCATATCGGCATGAAGACGCCCAAGCCGAGGGCGACAAGGATCGAGAGATAGCGGTTTTTTGGGAATACTCTCCTGAGGGCACGGTCGGGGACGAAGCTTTGGATCGCGGCCGAAAGCAGGGTTCCCATGAGGAGGAAGGGGATCGTCTCGAAGGCCAGGCCTGAAAGCGTGGAGATGAAGATCCCCAGCGCTCCCCTCAGACGGGCCTCGACATCGGGTGTTATGTACATAGCTCGATACTCTAGAATTGCGCGATGAAAAAGACGAGGCCGAAGGCGAAGAGCACGACCGAACCGGCGATTTCCACTATCCTGCGCGCAAGGTTCGATCCCGCGCTTCCCTTCGCGGCCGAGACCTTGAGCACCCCGCGCTTAGCGAGGATCGCGATGGCCCCGATAGCCGACACCGTGACGCCCATACCGACCGAGATCATCGCGACCGCGACTACGCCCGCGAGCATGACGTTCAGGGACAGGCAGACGAGAATAATGGCGGAGGCCCCGGGGCATGGAACGACGCCCGAAGCCAACGCAATGCCCGAAAGCTCTCTGATGGTGACATTGTTCGAGGCTCGCTCGAGCCCTGCGCGCCACGCACGCCTGTTTTTTACGGCATCCCGCCCCTTTCGCAGATCCTCGTTCTCGCGCGGCCCGAAAGAGAAGAGGTGGCGATGAGCGCCCCCTCGGAGCTTTTGTATGAGCATAAAGGCGCCGATGAGCGCGACGAGAGCGAAGCTCACCGTTTGGACTATCTTGCTCGCGTTCTCGAAGCCTACGGAGAATACACTTCGAACGATGAAGAAGAGAACGAACACGACCGTCATCGCGGAGATCGCGTGGACGATGGCCATGAGGAATCCGGCGATGAGACTGTGCTTGAGCTTCGCGTCTTTGGCGAGAAAGAAAGTGGAGATGATAGTCTTCCCGTGTCCTGGACCCAAGGCATGGAAAATTCCGTAGAGTAGAGAGACGAGGGCGAGCGCGAGCATCGGAGCCGGCGTTTTAGCGTCGCGGATCTCCCCGGCAAGCTGGGCAAGGCGGTCGGTCAAGTTCCGTAGCATGGGGGCGAGGGCTACAAGCCCCCCGGAGGGGGGCGCTGAAACGGCACTTGGTCCGCCGCTCGATGTCAGAGGGTTCGGAGACTCAGCGAAGGCGAATGCGGCGATTGTCGCCATGAAGGCGGCCGACCCGATTTTTCGCGCGATTCTATTGGGCATGGATAGTGCCATCTAGCTATTCCCTTTCATCCGAAGCACGATCTGGTCAGGCATGAATTGCCCGGGCCACTCGGCCTTGACCTTTGTCTTCTCGATGCTCACCGAGTTCGCCACGTCGGTGCCCGATCGCAGCTCGATGTCCTGCGCGGGGACCATTTTGTCGAAGGCGACATAATACGTATCGTCGTAGATGGTCAGTCGGAGTTCGCGGCCCGTGGCCCCTATCTTTATCGCGAGCGGAAGGGAGAATGCATAGACAAGTCTCCCCCCGTTGATGGAAGGCTTGAAGTTCTGAATGGGCGGGAGGGGTGTGTGTTTCCCATCGATGAAAAGAGCGAGGAAGTAGTGGTAGTTTCTAAGATTGTCGAATGCCCCCTTTTTCAGCGCGGCGGCTTCGCTCTCCGAGAAGGAGCCCTTTTTGCCCGTGTCATAGTCCGCGACTATCATCTGGGAGAATAGTTCGTCGAAGGTCCAGGATACGGATAATTTCGTGAGGGTGCTTCCGTCGAAATCAAAAACGACGTGGCTCGTGATAAATACATGAGGATGCGCATAGACTTCCGCGATGGGCGCGAGGACGAACAGGAGAACACAGGCAACGCTAATAGATGAGCGGCTCAGTTTACTGCCTCCGACCTAACAATACCGCCGCCTGCCCTAATCGCGTAATGGGCCATCAGGTAGTCCTCGAGCTTTTGCTCGCTCGCCAGGAGATCCGGCAGGACCGCGTCGATGTCCGGCTCCCCGTCTTCGTCTGCGATGAGTTTCGCGGCGCGCTTAAAATAAGCTGGCGCGTACGAGCGCGGTTGCTGCAAGAGATAGGCTTGGAATTCGTTTATGAGGAGCTCTCTATCGGCAGTATCGTACGTTAGCCTGGATAATAGTTTTATGATAAATAGCCGTTCGGCGGGGGACGCCGAGGCCCATACTTCGCGACATAGCTTCCGATACTCGGCGGAGCAGAAGTAAATGCCATGGTACGATTCGTGCGCGAGCAGGAGAACGCGTTCGTAATATGAAGAGGACCGGTTGATCGAAAGCGCCGCGCCCTCGCCGGGAATGTAACTATGGTCCTTCGCTTCGATGACTCCTTCGCGCAAGAGAATGCTCCGCAGGAGGAGTTCTTCGTCGTCGAGCGGGAAGCCGGAACTCGCCGCCTTCGAAAAAAAGGAGGCTAGGCCTTGGGGGCCATAGTCGTGCGCGGTCCAACCATGTTTATCCTGCAGTTCCTTGTCCGAAAGCAATGCCCCACGGTGCCATCGCTTTTCCAGGAAATAGGCGAGGCGCGTGAACATACGGTCTTGATACGAAAGAGTCTCGAAATCGAAGATGATGACTTTGGGAAAGCGATCCCAACGGTAGAGGTTGAAGGAAGTGTTCGGCGCGATCTCGTCGCTCGCTTTTTCTATAAAAGCCAAGGTACTGCGAACGGGCGCCACTACATCGGTCGGGGCATGCTTTACCGTGTTAACTTGAGACGTTTGCCCAATCGCAGGCGAAGATAAGCCCCAAAGAAGGGAAAGCGTCGCGAGGACGGCTGCGCATAGTCTTCGCATCAACAATAAATCAATCCACAGCGAGTATGGTTACACCGCATTGATTTCCCTCTCGTGATGGTGGGGAGCCTCGAGTTTTGAACGAGTCCTGAGCTGGTCCCTAATAAGGGCGAGCCCATATATGAGAGCGGAAAACGAGGTGATGTAGAAACCTAAGGGGATTTTTTTCCAAGGCCCAAGGAAGGACAGAAGGATACCGGACCATGTAATACCGAGTCCCAGCAGAACTGCTACCAGGAGGGCTAGTGCCGGATTGCGGGTCAGTTTCTGGGCGGCCCCCGCCGGAGCCGAAATCAGGGAGAAGGCCAAGAGAACGCCTATAGCTTGGATGCTTACGGCGGTCGTAGCGGCCAATAGTACGAGATAGACATAGTCGAGCGCTTTGGTGGGCACCCCCTTCGCGCGGGCACAGTTCGGATCCACGGACGCGAAAAGGAGGGGGCGGAATATCAAAACCAAGACCAGGAGCACTGCTATGGCCACTATGATGAGAAGCCGGAGAACGGGGCCAGTGAGGCTCATGAGGGAGCCGAAGAGAATGCGTACCCCCGAAGAGGCGTGCGAAGCGCTCGACTTGGCGTAGAGACTGAGGAATAGGACCCCTAGGCCGAGGGCGAAGGACAGGACCATACCCACGTCCACGTCCCTGCCTTTCAGCTTGTTGTTGGTATTTAATGTTCCGAGGGCGACTACCGCCAGAAAGCTTAGACCTATCATCCCCCAGAACGGATTCCATCCCAGAAGCACGCTTCCCGTGGCCCCGGCAAAACCGATGTCCGTCAGGGCTTCACTTGCGAAGGCAAGGGTCCGCAGCACCATAAAGTATCCGACCGCGGCGCAAAGGATGGCCGTGAGGCTTCCCCCGAGCAGGGCATTCCGAAACAGCTCTGACTTGATTATCTCTTCCATATTTTCCCTTTCTGGAGGAGTCGGGAAGCTAGATATGCTCCAAAGGACAGGGCCGCGACGAAGAAACTGACTGGTATGGTCTTTGTGACGACGGCCAGGAAAATTCCGATGATGACATAGGCCTCAGCCAGGATAACGGCCAAGCCTACCACGACAGCCGGGTGACGAGAAAAGGTCCTTGCCGTAGCGGCCGGCCCCACGAGAAGAGTGAAAACGAGGAGAGATCCTGTGACCTGGACTGCCAGGGACACGGTTACGGCGGTGAGGATGAGAAAGATTGTCGCCACGAAGTGGATCGGGACGCCTCGGGCCAGGGCGGAACCAGCATCGGCAGTGGAAAACAGAAGGGGCCGAAAAATAACTGCGACTCCGACCAGGGTGATCACGCTGCTGATCAAAGTCAGTCGGACCTCCGCGTCGCTGATGCCGAGGATAGTCCCGAAGAGGATGCCATAGACCCTCTCGGCATAGCCGGAATAAAAAGCGAGGAAGAAGAGCCCCAAGCCGAGGCAGAAGGTCATGACGATCCCGATGCCTAAGTCTCGGTCATGGACCTCATTTCCCAGAAAGGCGAAAACAAGAGCAGCCCCGATCGTGAAGGAAAAAAGTCCGAAAACGGGTGACACGCCGAGGAGAACTGCTCCGGCGGCTCCGGCGAAGCCAATATTGGGAAGCGCGTGGCCCGCGAAAGTCAAACCTCTTCCTATAAGAAAATATCCGATCACGGCCGAGCAGGCGGCCACGGCACAGGATGCGCTAATGGCGTTTTGGAGAAAAGCATAGTGAAGGAGCGCGATGAAGTCCATCTAGATTTCCGCTCCGACGACGAAGCGTCGCCCGATGGCGTTTACCACTTCGACCCGAGCGCCATAGAGGCGAGAAAGGACCTCGCTCGTGATTACATCATCCGGTCGCCCCAGGACGCTTTGCCCGTTGGCCATATAGAGAACCTGGTCGATATGCGGCAGAAGAGGATTCACGTCATGAGTCACAAGAAGTACCGTGATTTTCCGTGACCGGCATATTCTGGACACAAGGGTAATGACTTCCTGCGCGTGTCCGATATCCAGACTGGCAAGCGGCTCATCCAACAGGAGGAGCCGAGGAGCTGAAATCAGGGCCTGGGCCAGGAGAAGTCGCTGTCTTTCCCCTCCCGAGAGTTCGTCGAAGGAAGCTTTGGAAAAGCTCAATGCATCGACTTCTTCAAGGACTTGGTCGAGTTTTTCTTCGCGCTTCCTATTGGGAAGGCCGAATCCCCAGCGGTGGCCATCGAGCCCGAAGCCGACGATATCTCGGGCCCTGAGGGCGTTCATGCTGTCTGTGTTTTGAAACTGAGGAAGGTAGCCGATAAATTGGTTCCCTGTTCGCGGGACTTTTCCCAGGACCCTAACTTCTCCTTCAGTAGGACGTAAGAATCCGAGAAGGATTTTCAGAAGTGTGCTTTTCCCCGCTCCGTTCGGGCCCAGGACGGCAACAAACTCACCCTGCTCCAGCTGAAAACTCATTCCCTGTTGGATCATCCTGTTTCCGAGCCGGATCGAAACCTGCCTCAAGATGACAGAAGCTTCATTGATATCGTTTTCCGGGTCCATCGTCCCTCTTTTGCGTGGGCTACATCTGCTAAATCAAAATCAGGATACTTGCCCAAAACGGCAATGTCAATGAGACGAGGTGTCATTAACAATCTAATGATACTAAATCTCATTGACATCCATGAGCGATGTTTATATATTATTTGTGATACATAGTATCAATAACGCATGGAGTGTTGCAGCATATCTGTGCAAGGAGATTGAAATGAGGAATTTTGTCCTGGGCTTGTTTTTATTAGTTTTTGTCGTCTCAGGCTTTGCCGATGTTCCACAGCCAAAGTTTACTATTACTGGAGAGCTGGACGTTGGCGGCACGTACGACACCATAGCGGGAACGACGACCGATAAACCCACTGAATTGAAGCTGTCCCCCACGCTGGCTGATGGGAACGTCGGTTTCAACTCGAGGATCTTTTTCCTCCCGCCATCTGACAACAACACGTCCGTTTCGCCGGTCCCGATCAGCTTGGACTATGCCTATGGGACCTATCTTCTCTACTGGTCCCTCTTCGACCAATTCATGACGGCCAAGGTCTCTGTGGGGGATTTCGCCGATCTGACGGATTATACACTGGCCTATAACTCCAATGGCTTTTCAAGCCTCGTTCAAGGCAATTCCATCGGCGGTTATATCGAAGGCTTGACCGGCGCCGAGTTGGCCCTGACCCCGATCGATAATTTGAGGGTGGCCGTTTTCGTCCCCTGGGACAATACGGGAAGCGGGCAGACTGCCAGCAGTACTGCCGGCCGAACGGATGTAAATGTTTCCTACACACTCCCGACGGTCTTCAAGCTCGATGCGGGATACGGGAATTCCTATAATGGGGACATCAGTGGCACGTTGGTCCAGGCCGGACTGGGGACGAACCTCTCCTACCTCAATGTTTCCCTTCTTTCCGTGAAGAATCTGACCCTGGGAGCCGAGTACGGCAATTACTACAATGTATCCGACTCATCCTTGGTGGAAAATTACGGCTCCGCGACCCTCAGCTATGTCTTTCCCAACGAGAAAACCGGGGATTCTCTCACGTTCAGCGATGACGTGTTTTATTTCATTCCCGCTTCGGGGACGAGTGTGATTCAAGAGTATTTTTCAACATTCTACACGTTTTCCCAGGCATTTTCCGGGGCCGATCTCATCCTGGATCTGGACCTGAACTACGCCAACAACTACCCGGGAACGGACAGCACCAGTCCAGGAACATTGACCGCGACTGATAGGAACCTGACGATCAATCCCTGGGTCAAGCTATCCTTGGGGACCAAATCCCATATTCTTGCTTTGGGATATGCCTACAATTACGATATCGACGCTTCCAAGACTGCCTATAACAAGTTGATTCTGAACGGCACCATCTATTTCTGAGCGGGAGGTAACGCAATGATACGTACGAAATTACTTCGACTCCGAGTCTTCACTGCATCGCTCTTTTTTTGTGTCGGATCCGCCTTTCTCGTCGCCGCGGGAAATGACAACAAGTCTGGCGTGGTCAACGTCGTGGCGGCCGAGAACACCTATGGCGATCTGGTCCAGCAGATCGCCAGCATCCATGCCCACGTGCTGAGCGTCATCTCCGACCCCAATGTCGATCCCCACGAGTACGAATCGAATGTCGCCGACGCCAGGCAGATCGCCGACGCCGATTTCGTCATCGAGAATGGCGGCGGCTATGATGACTGGATGGACAAGCTTATGGCCACTACCCGGAACCACAAGCGCGTCGTGATCAAGGCCTTCGATATAGCGCCCACCCACCTCAAGGAAAATGAGCACGTCTGGTACAACCCCGACAACGTGATCGCGATTTCCCAGAAAATACTGGACGTGCTCAAACAGAAGGACCCGGCGGACAGCGCGGAATTCGAGACGAACTTCGCTGCCCTGAAAGCGGACATCCAAAAGCTCGACGCTCGCCTTGGCGATCTCAAGGCGAAATTCGAAAAAACGCCGATAGCCCTTACCGAGACGATTTTCCTCTATCAGTCGGATTTGATCGGCCTGAACGTGCTGACTCCCTGGGACTTCGACAAAGCTATCGCCGAGGGCAACGATCCCACCCCCGCCGATGCGATCACGGCCGAGAATCAGCTCACGAAAGGTCAAGCTAGGGTCCTCGTCTACAATGTTCAGACAGTGACGACCATCACGACGAAGCTCCAGAATGAGGCGCATATCCTCAACATTCCCGTCGTACCAGTCTCAGAGACCATGCCCCAAGGAGAGCATTACCAGTCCTGGATGTCCAATCAATTGGACGCATTGGAAGCTGCCCTGACGCAGGCTCAAAAAAACAGAAAGGATTAGATCGGAGCCTAGCCTGAACAGTTTGTGGCCGCTGGAAATGCATTCCCTGTCCGTATATAGTATCCGATACACCACTAGGCGCTATGCTAAAAGGTAAGGCGATGGAAAAGGCAGAAAGGGTAATGGCTGCGTTTCAAGAGTTCAGCGAGCGCTCGACGCAACAGCGACAGGAAATAGCGGAGCACCTTGTCGCGTTAGGCGAATCTGGCGAAGCATTCACCGCCGAGGCGCTTCTCGCTGGCCTGAAAGAGGGTGGATCGGGCATCGGGCGAGCGACCGTCTATCGGACCATCGACAAACTCGCGCGGCTGCATGTCTTGGATCGCATCGATTTCGCCGATGGAGAGCGATGGTATCGCCTTTGCGAGAACGAGCATCACCATCATCATCTGACCTGCCGTAAATGTCATAAAGTAGTCGAGTTCGAGTTATGCCTGCCTCAAGGCAAGATCGACGCCATTGGAACGCGAGAGCATTTCACGATAGAGGACCATGAGATATCGCTCTACGGTATTTGCGACGACTGCAAACGCGCGGAGGACCGTGAGGCGGGGACATAGTCACCGGATGGGGAATGACGGGAATCCGGCGTCGCTGAGCTCGGCGCCGAAATCCTCGAATGGATTGGGGGGCGCTTCGACGGTTACGACCCAGAATTCTTTCCCCTGTACGTTTTTTTTACTGATTGTCCCATAGAACCCTCGCCTGAGCAGGTCCGCGACGAGCCGATCCGCGTTTTCTTTATGGAGGAAGGCGCCGACTTGAAAGGCGATAATCGGTTCCTGTTGCTCTTTTGCCGATGTAGTGGGCGGCGGGGCGCTTGTCATCGAGTCCTCCGGGATCGCGGGGCAGCAGATCACGGCGCCAAGAGCGCAAAGCAGTAGAATTGGTCTCACAAGATACAGTGTATTGACGCTTGTGCGCATAATCTAGATTATCCTGCCATGAACATTTTGACTGTCCTTGTCCTCGCCATAATCCAGGGACTTGCCGAGCTGCTCCCTATATCGAGCTCGGCCCACGTCATCCTTGTGGAGAAAATGCTCGGCCTCGATCCTACTACGCCTGGGATGACCTTCCTTTTGGTGATGCTGCACTGCGGTACGATGTTCGCGGTCCTCGTCTATTTCTGGCGCCGCTGGAAGGAACTTTTATCGAGGTCGAATCCACAGCGCGGCCAATTCGTAGGGATGCTCGTCCTCGCCACGGCGGCGACCGGCATTCTGGGGCTCGGCCTGCAATTTCTCATCGAAAAAGTGGTCCTCGGCGCGACCAAGGGCGCGGCCGTGGAGGACCTTTTCGGCAATCTCTGGATTATCGGTGCGGCGCTTGCCGTCGTAGGGGTGCTGATAATCGTCGCGGGCCGAGTCGCTCGGGCAGAGGATAGAAAAGAAGCGGGGACCAAGCCCTTGCGGTCCGCCCTCATTGTCGGGCTCATCCAGGGCTTGAGCCTTCCTTTTCGCGGCTTTTCTCGCTCAGGGGCGAGTATTTCCGTCGGCATGCTCGCGGGCATGACCCGCAAGTTCACGGAGGAGTTCAGTTTTTTCCTCGCCGTCATTCTAACGGTCCCCGTCGTAGGGCGCGAGGCCCTACGACTCGAGGCGAGCAGTCGCACCCTGAGCGATCCTTCGAGCCTTCCCTGGATCATGGGCGGCCTTGGCCTTATCTTTAGCTTCGCCGCGGGCAGCCTGGCCATCCGCTGGCTCTCGTCCTGGCTCGAAAAAGGCCGCTGGAGCTGGTTCGGCGTCTATTGCCTCGCGGTCTCCGCTTTAGTCTTATGCCTCAGGGGATTCGGTGTCCTAGTCTGATGCCTCTCTCGGGCGATGGGTGGCAAGCGGTGCCTGCCCATGATATCTTAGGTCCTGGTTTGTCACCCGTAATGCGCTACTATTTCCTGCCGTGGGGGCTCCCTTCGATGAAACGCTTTTTAAGCATCGTGTTAGCCAGCCTTTTACTGTTCTCCTGCGCCAGCCATCCTAGAAATCGGACCGCTCCTCCTGTCGTTTTCCATCCGGACGCTGTAAAGGTTCGCGAAGCTTTTGGCCTGAGCGCCGATCAAATCCCCGATGGACAGAGGATGAATCAGATAGGGCGCAATATTTGGGCCCTTTGCAGGAATATACATCCCGTGCGGTCATCCCTCGACCTCGTGTTCGACAACAATCATGACGGGCGGATCGATAAAGACGAACTTCGAGTCGCGCGAGGGTATTTTTACGGTGCTTCGCTTCTCTCTCTCAACGACATCGATCCTGCTCTGGCCCAACAAATCGCGGTGCCGCCTCGAACGACGCTCTCGCAGGAAGACCTGAGGGTATGGTATGAATACCTTTTTGACAAACCGCAGATTTTCCTCGTACCGCACGCTCTAGCCAATAATTTCGAGCGAAAGCTATCTGGCGGAGCCCAAGCATTCGACGCAAAAGTGATTCAATCGGCCTTGGATCTGGTTTCCAGAGGCGCGGCCGAGGCGTTTCTCAAGTCACGGCCCCTCGCTTCCGGTCCTGCGGCCCCGATCCCCCCCTCGGTCGCACGGGGACCGGTAAAAAATCAGTTGCAGGCCTACGCCAATACAAGCGGCACTGGCGTTGTATCGGAACAGGAAGGGCGCATAGCGGATGACGCTCTTAAGGCGCCGCATTCTGTTACAACGGCATTCGACCACGCTATCGACTTCACCGGGTCCGGCTTCATCGACGCTAGTGACATTGCGGCTGCGCGCCGCGCGGCCTTCTTGTCGGTCGCCAGCGCACAGTCCTATGTGAAGGGGCCCTTCCCGGTGGTCACCAAAGCCGATGCCCTGCTCGATATCGATGGCGATGGAGTCGTTACCGAGGCCGAGTTGCAGACCGGTGCCCAGGCGCTTGCTTCGGCCGGCGCCAGCGTTCAGATCCCCCCGAAGTTGCTGGCCGCCTTCGATGTGAATGGGGACGGCAAGTTGGACGCCAACGAAATCGCCCGCGCTCTCGAGTTTTTCAGGCCGCATCCGGTCAATCAAATGAATGCTCTTGATGTCGCCCTCGATGAGAAAAAGACAGGTTTCCTTTCGGCGGATGAGATCGGCATCGGCGCGGGGCATACCGCCAAGGGGCGCACTCAAAGTCTGGATGAGCGGATACAAGCTCTTCGGCTTGCGCCCGGGAACGCTCCTCAGCAAATGGCTGTTTTTTCACAAAAACACATCGACATCACCGGTAAGAAGCTCGCCGTGGTCGGGCTCACAAGTACGACCAAGAACATCGGGCAAGAGGACCTCGATGGCACCACGACATTCCTGGAAAACGCTTTCGTCAACGTGGGCTCGGTATCCATTGTCGACCGCAGCGACATCGACAAGGTGATGAGCGAGCTCGAATTGCAGTTGAGCGGCGCGGTCGCTACGAACGATGCCAACGCGGTGAAAGTCGGGAAGCTTTCAGGCGCGGATATTATCGTAACGGGGACGATTAGCCTCGTCGGCAAAAAGTACTATTTGAATGTCAGGCTTATTAAGGTGGATACGGGCGATATCCTCGGTTCCAGCGTCGCCTCCGCTGATTCTCCGGACGGATTCCTCGATATGTGCCAACAGGCTGCGGCTAAAATACTCCAATAAGGAGAGAAGGGAAGGCCGATTGAGGGGCTGTCCGAATGCTTTGCCATACTATAGGCCTCGAAAGCGGAGTTTTTCAGTCTGCCTCGGAGGAATTCTCAATAAGTAAATTCCGGATTTTCAACTTATAAATCCCGAATTTACTTATTGTTTTTTTCGAATTTACAACTTAAAAAGTCCGAATCTATAAGTTATAAATTTTGATTTATCAAGTTAAAGGCCCGTGCATTGAGCCAATTCCGGCTGTCTGATGGTCGGGATATCGACCGCCAGCGCTTGAAACATCATTGATTCCCAGATAAGCTATAAAATTTACTTCGTGGCAAACAATATTCGTTCCATTCAGCTCGCCGATAAGAAGATCACTCTAGTCGGTACGGCACATATCTCTCCGGAGAGTGTCGATGAAGTTCGTAGAGTCATCGAGACTGATCGGCCTGACCGGGTCTGCGTCGAGATCGATACAGGCCGCTATACTTCCATGACCCAGAAGAAATCCTGGGAAAGTCTGGACATAATCAAAGTCCTCAAGGAAGGCAAAGGCTTTCTCCTCCTGGTCAATCTTGTCCTTTCGTCGTTCCAGCGCAGGCTCGGTACGAACTTGGCTACCGCTCCCGGGGATGAGATGCTGGCGGCGATAAACGTGGCGCAGGAATCCGGCGTGCCCTTCTCTTTTGTCGACCGCGAGATACAGGTGACGCTGCGACGGGCCTGGGGCAAGTCGAACTTCTGGAACAAAGCAAAGCTGCTGGCCGCTCTCGTCGCGTCGGCCTTCGATAAAGAAGAGATATCGAAAGAACAAATCGAGGAGCTGAAAAACAAGAGCGTCCTCGATAACATGATGGGAGAGCTCGCGGGATACCTGCCCATGGTCAAGGAGGTCCTGATTGACGAGCGCGACCGCTACCTCGCGTCCAAGATCTTCCAGGCGGAGGGGAGCAATATCGTCGCGGTCGTCGGGGCGGGCCACATGCCGGGCATAGAGAACTGGCTCGGCCGCATCGGGCGCGGAGAAGTCGGCGTAGACGTCTCGGACATCGACAAGGTCCCGCCCAAGACTAAGATATCGGGCCTCGTCGGCTTTGCGATCCCCGCCCTCCTCGTCGCTCTCATCGTGGTCGGATTCCTGAAGTCCGGAGTGACGATGGGCCTCGGCCTCTTCGAGAAATGGATCATCATCCACGGAATCGCCGCCGCCATCGGTTCCCTGCTCGCTCTCGGCCATCCACTCACGATTTTGGCGTCTTTTGTCTGCTCCCCGGTGGTCGTGCTCAAGCCTTTCGTCAGCATAGGCTTCATCGCGGCCTATGTGGAAGCGATGGTCCACAAGCCCCAGGTGGCGGATTTTCAGGGCCTCAACTCGGACATCCTGACTATTCGCGGCTTCTACAAGAACAAGATCACGCGAGTCCTGCTCGTCTTTGTCCTTGCGAGCATAGGCGGCACTATCGGGAACTTCATCTCGCTCGCGGCGATCGGCGCCAAGTTATTATAGGGATAGCGAATGGAGAAGCAAGACGAAGGGTCGAGGGCCTCCCCCCATCGCTGGGCTCTCGAACGCGGATTCCCGCTTCTCCATGAAGTCTTCGAGATCGGCATCGTCATAAAGGGGCTCAACGCCTTCGTGGAGCTCGCGAGCAGCGCGGTCCTGTTTCTGTTCTCGGTCGAAAAGCTGCGCTCCATCGTCGACGCTATCTCGCTCGGAGGTGGCGGCTCCTGGCTCCGTCGCTCTTGGCCTTTGATCTTCTATCGGCTCGAGCGGTGGATAGCGCCCGATACTAAGGCCTTTTTTTCGTGGTTCTTCCTGAGCCATGGCGCGATCAAGGCCTTTATAGTCGTTTGCCTTCTGTGCGGCTGGATATGGGCGTATCCGCTCGGGATAACCGTGTTCTCGGTCTTCATCGTTTACCAGGTAATCCAGATACTCGGCGGCCATCATTCCATTCTTTACATCGTGCTAACGCTTATGGATATTTTTGTAATTTTCCTCACCGTGAACGAATGGCGACATGCGAAACTTTGAAGTCCCCAGGCCTTGCAACCTCATGCCAATGTACTAGGCTTATTAGCGTCGTTGCGGAAAATTGGGGAGGGTAAAATGCGTGGTCTGGCTTCGATTAAAATTTTTGGGAAGGAAGTTCTGCTTATCGTCCTGTCATTAGCGTCGCTGCTGGCCGTAAGTGTCACATCGTATACTGCACTCGACAGGTCGCGCGTTTCGATGCATTCAATGTATTCAGACTATCTTCTCCCTGCGCTTTGGCTGAATGATGAACGCAACCAAGAGCGCGCTATTGAGGCTGACCTTTTCGACTATATGATCACCACCGACGAAAGCCAAAACATAAGCCTTGATGCGGATATCGAATCCCGGACTAAAACAGTGGATGCTAATCTCTCATCCTTCGAAAAGACGAAGCTTGATTCTTTAGAGATTGAAGCCGTTAAGACGCTACGTACAAACATCGACAACTACAATAAGGCTCTTATTCCGATCCGAAAACTGGCAGGCCAGAATAAGAACGCCGAAGCATATTCGCTCTTCAATTCGAGCGCACGCAAGCTGGGGGAAGATATTCATGCTGAACTTATGTCTCTCGCGGCCTACGACTCGCAGATCGCCGAGACCGTCGATAAAAAGAATCAGGTCAACTTCGTGAGTGCCTTGACTGCGTTCCTGGCTATCCTGGTTGGCGCGTTGGTTTTTGTCTCTCTCCTAGGCATTCTGATCGCACGATCAATAGCTGGTGGTATGAAGGCGGCTACAATACACGCTCAGACCATAGCCTCTGGCAACCTAGCGATGGCCGTTCCGAACTCTTTTCTCGTCAGGGGAGACGAGATCGGCACGCTTGCCTGCGCTTTCCGGGATATGCAGAACAAGCTTGTCTTTACTCTTCGAAAGATCAGAACAGTAGCGGATAATGTGGACCAGGGGAGTACGCAATTCAGTCAGATAGCGCAGACTATGAGCCAAGGGGCCACCGAGCAGGCATCGAGCGCCGAGGAAGTATCGAGCTCGATTGAAGAGATGGCTTCGGCCATCAAGCAAAATGCGGAAAATGCGAGTACCACAGAATCCCTTGCCGTTAAGACGTCCAGGGATGCTACTGAAGGCGGTTCCGCGGTGAAAATAGCGGTCGACGCAATGAAGGAGATAACTGGGAAGATTTCAGTTATCGAGGAGATAGCGCGCCAGACAAATCTTCTCGCCCTGAACGCAGCAATCGAAGCGGCGCGCGCCGGAGAGGCAGGCAAAGGCTTCGCGGTTGTCGCCAGCGAGGTGCGCAAGCTTGCTGAGCGTTCGCAGACGGCCGCAACCGAAATCAGCGAGCTTTCTTCCGGGACCATGGCCGATGCGGATACAGCTAGCAATACTATACAGAACGTTAGCACGGACATCCAAAAGACGACGGGCCTGGTGCAGGAGATTTCATCGGCCTCGCGCGAGCAGGATGTGGGTATAGGTCAAATAGGCAAGGCAATAGTTCAGCTTGATACAGTCATCCAACAAAATGCGAGCACGAGCGAGGAACTCGCGAGTATGGCCGAGGAGCTTGCCGGTCAGGCCTCAAGCCTTGCCCAATCAATATCCTTCTTTACCCTTCCTGCCGCGTGATACGCGTCAGGATTCTCTGCGATATGGACTACTCCTGATGCGGCTCAGCGTCGCGGGCTGCATCCCGAGATATGACGCTATATGCTTGAGCTTGATCAGGTACTCGACATCCTCGAATTCTGTCAGGAACTCCTGATAGCGCGCGTAGGCCGAACAGACGAGCAGAGAGCGTTCTCGCTTCTCTCGATGCGCGTTTTCCTCGTAGAGCAAATTCCAGATTATCCGATACCACCTGATGTCCGATTCCACAAGCTCGAGGAAGCGTACCCGGGGAAAGGTTATGATGCTGGCCTTGGTCAGCGACTCGATCGAATAGTTTAGCTCTCCTTCGCTCTTGATTGCGCTCATGAGCGGAGCCGTCCCCCCGGGCTTGATGAATCCGATAGTCAGTTCAGCGCTCTCCTCTGCGCCTGCGTGGTATAGCCTGAAAAGGCCATCGAGACTGACCGTGACGGTCGAGAAGCCTTCCCCTTGCTTTAATAACCGCTCCCCGCTGTGTACGCTGTGGAACTCGCAGATCTCATCGAACTGACTTCTCATCTCCGGTGAGTTCCCGGAGGCCTGATAAACGGCGTTTAAGAAGGAGCTCCGATCGATGTTGATTATCTTTTCTGCCATAGCTCACTCGCGAGCTGGGCTGCGACTAAACGAAGGCTTGGTATAGTCGAATCCGGGAGTCGCCTTGCCTAGTACTTGCATCGCGATGTCCACAATCCGAGGGTCGAACATGGACCCGCTGTATTTGAGGATATAGGCCCTGGCTCGATCGATCGGCCAGGCCTCCTTGTAGTTCCTTTGTATCTGCAAGGCGTCGAAGGTGTCGGCCACGGCGACGACGCGCGCCTCGAGACATATCTCCTCGCCTTTCCTCCCGAGAGGATAACCTGTTCCGTCCCATCGCTCGTGATGCTCGTAGGCAATTTGGGCCGCCAACCTGAAGAATGGTATGTCTGACTTGTTGAGCATCTCATAGCCAAGCGATACATGCGAGTTCATCACCTCTCGTTCGTTTTTGGAGAGGACTTTTTCACTTCTGAGTATCGAGTCGGGGATTCCGACCTTGCCGATGTCGTGCAGCGTCGAGGCCTCGGAGACAAACTGGGCGTACTCCGAATCGTAACCGAGACCGAGCATGATGGCCTCTGTGCAAGCGGCGACTCTGACGACGTGGTCCGATGTCTCCTTGGTCCTGTGGTCCAAGGTTTCGGCGAAAATGACGAGTATCTGTTTCTGGAAAGCGTTGAGCTCTCGGTTAGTGCGTTCCAGGGCTATGTGAGTCTCCTGGACATCCGCCAGCGACACATTGAGCTTGTAGCCGACCACACCGGAGACGACGTGGTTTACCGCGAGCGAGAGGCAGGTCATGGAGGCCGTCCAAACGATCGGGTTCGGCATGTCCAATATCGCGCGCGGAAAGGCGCCGAGCTGGATGCCTGCGCTATCCAGAGCCAGGAAGAGGAACTCGGCGCCGAAGAAGGAGGCGATCAGCGCGAAGATACCCACTGCAATGACGCGAGAAGAGCGGTCTATAGCGTTGGCCTTGTTCAGGAGCATGACAGTGATGGCGATCGCGGGGATCGCATTAGAAAGGCCCTCGATCAGATTGCTGAACCACATCCACGAGGCGATAAGATAGGCGAGGATGGAGGCTATGTTTGCGGCTCCGAGCATCACGCCGATCCTCGTCAGGCGGGCCCGGACTGGGCCGCCCTGTCGTTCAAGAATCTTGGCGAAGCCTACAAGCAGAGTATAGCTCCCGATGGCTTCCAAGAGATTTGCGACTACTTGAATGACCAGCCTATCGAGCCAGCTCCGGAGCAGCACGGCGATGGTAATGCCCAAAGTCAGGCAGAGGAAGCTGATCATAATCGATCCTGTTCCCCTGATCTTCCTCCTGAAGCCGTACCACGTCGCGAGCGAGACGAGACAGGCCAAAGTCGAAAAAAAGAGCACCATGAAACCGAGCGTCGAGTAATATGTTGCGGAAGTCATGCGGATCCTTCTATGTTCATGGAAAGGATTTCAATAAACTGCCGATCGCTAGTATGTCAAGGTATCATGCGCCTATTGTGGTTTTGCTGGATGAGGCTCTCTGGTTTTTGATAAAGATCAATTCCCCTCAGATAACCGCTGCGGAAGCTTCTAGCGCAAAGAATGCCATGCTATTTTACGCAAGGATTGGTGATGGCCTTACGTCACACATATCCGCATCCACGCTTATCCCTAGGAGGAGAGATCTATGTCCATTAAGAAACTCGCTCGCTACGCGGCGGTAGCGTCCGTCGCGTTCTGTCTGTTCGGGTGCGCCACAATCGAAGTGAAGAAACCCGAGATAAACGCCGTCAAGAAAATCGCCATAGTCTCCGTGACATCGAATTTCCATATACATGACGTGGAGGAGAAGCAGCAGGCACAGTCCGACTCGGACCTCGCCACGCTCGGAATGTCGCTCGTAGACGCGCTTAAAAAGGACGCGAACGGCGGGACTGTTAAGGCACAGGTGCAGATCGTCACGCATGGCGCCGCCGACCTGTCCTCCATGCTCTCTCAGCTTCAAGGCTGGTCTCTTGTGCCGATAGGCGACGTGGTCGCCAATCCCGCTTATGCGGCTTCCTTCGGAACGAAATCCGAGGAGAGCAATGTGGCCGGCGCGATCGAAAACGCGCTCAGCGCAGCCGCGACCTCCGATTGGGTCGTCCCGCAGGGGATGGCGACGATCGCCTACGAATCGGTGGTCCCGGCCAACGGCGGCTCGATGACGATCCATATCGTCAATGGCAAGAATGTCGGGAGCGAGGTCGACCAGACGCGGGCCGCACTTGGCAAGCTCTGCTCGGACCTTGGCGTGGATGCTGTCATTGTGGCACAGGTCAAGCTCTCCTATAAAAAGACATTCTTGTCGAGCCTGTCCGGTTCCTCCCTCTTCGGTGTCGTACGCGGAACGGCTAAGCCCGTCGTAGAGACGGATATCGCAGCGATCGACGCGAATGGCAAGCTGATCATGAACAGTAAGCCCGCGTGGAAGGTTTTTGAAGGCGATGGCGCACCTATGATGGTGGACAGTAAAGTCAACCTCAACGACGACAAGGGCGAGTGCATAGCGAAATACAACGCGACTGTCGATACCTCGGTGAAGGCCCTGCAAGTGGAGATCGCGAAGGCACTGAAATAGTCCGATACGCTTGAAATCGCATTGATAGCACCTTCGGAATGCGTTGACCATTCCGAAGGTGTATCATTGCCGAATTATCCCTTCCAGCCCGAGATGCGGTATACTTGAACATCGAGGGGAATGATGGCGAACGAGGAATTGGAGAAGAGGATAGTCGATCTCGAGACTAAAGCAAGCTTTCAAGAGGCGACGATCGCAGATATGAACAAAATGATCATCGCTCAAGGAACTCGAATAGAGAAGCTTGAGGCTACTTTGCGCGCGCTACGCGACAAGGTGAAGGATATGAGCGGAGAGGAGCAGCTGCCTGAGCACGAGCGGCCGCCCCATTATTGACGAGCGAATGCCCGCGGCTTTAGGCGACCTTGAAGGTTCCCGAGTCGAGCGCGCTGATGACGACGCGTCCGTTTTCGTCGATGTCCAGGCTATCGTTCTGCTCGAGGATAACGTCCCCCGCTTCGTGCTCGAGGGTAACCCAGAGCCTTCCGGAAGTGCAGTACAGGTGTTTGCCCTTGCTGTGTATCATCGAAGCCACCTGTCCGCGGCGAAGTTCATTGGACTCGGAGGCACCCAAGGACGGGTGTACGAGGAGCGCCGCCGAGAGTTTTACAGACCTAATCATGGCCACCTCCATTTCGACATCCGAAATCGGTTGATGTCTATTCGAAACATATACCCTCTATCGGGATAAAAACAGAGTCAGAAAAATAGAATTATGTAGAGTACAGAAGTGTTTTTTAAAAAGTGTTATGGGTGCAATCAGCCTAACTGTTATTACGTATTTTCAATTACTGTTAGCAATAACACGCGATATACGCGAATGTGATATTCATCAAGAATTATGCGAGAAGTCGCGAAGACACTTATCTTCCTCGCGACTTCTCGCGTTCTCTAGATACTCAGCTCGGCCAGGTAGCCCTCATAGGCGGCTTTGGCATCCTGTACTGCCTTCTGCGCGCTCGTAATCGCCGCGCTCGTCTGGTCGATCGAGGCTTCGGCCTCCATGAGGCGCTTTAGGTACTGCTGCCCCTGGCTCGAGTCGCGGCCGACCGAGTCGAGGTTGCTGCGATAGCGGCCCTGGTCCGCCTCGAGGCTCTCCTTGCGCGCCTCCTGGTCCGCGAGGCCGCGCTTGGCGTCCTCGAGTCTTTTCTGTAGGTCCACAGCCTTCTTGAGCGCGTCCCTAACTTTTTGGGGGATCTCCTGCGAGCTCGAGTAGGCGAGGAGCTCTTCGGGCCGCATCGAGCCGAGAACGACGGTCTCGTTGCGAGGGCTGCGCTCCTTGACGACGAGCTTGGCCTCGCCGCCCGCCGCCAAGGCGAGCTCGAAACGATAGAGGCTCGCGGTCTTTTCCTCGCTCGTCGTAGGCTCGAAGAGCTCGGCGCCCTGTGTGATGGGATGCTCGACGACGAGCTTCTTGTCCTCGGCAGTGCCGTTCTTGAACTCGTAGCCCTTCGAGAAGGTGACTCGTCGCGAGAAGGTCATGACGCCCTTCGCGATCGAGACGCCGATGGTCTCCTCTTCGCTCGAGGCTGTGACGGCTCCCGTTACACCGAGGTCCTCGCCGAAGGCGATGAGGCGGCTGTCCTTCTCGGGGAGGAAGTCGAGGAGGGCGTCGCCCGCGTAGAGTCCGCCGTCGAAGACGGAGATCGGGCCGGCCGGCAGGCGCATGCCTGTGGAGTTGGCGAGCTTCGCTCCGAGCATCGGGTGCTGGGTGCCCGAGCTCGATGCCGGAGAGAAGATCGAGACGCGTTCGGCTGCGATCTCGCCCGAGACTAAGGGGAGCATGGCGCTCTTGCCCCTCTCGAGGCTTACGGGTTTTTTGACCGTGAACTGGAACTGGTCCCCAGCGCCGCCCGCCTCGGCCGAGGACTCGGCAAAAGCGGGCACTGCGCTGAGGGCTTGGCCGAAAGCCGCTTGCGCTTCCTTTGACGAGTCTCTCGAGCGGGCCATCGCAGGGGCCGGGGCAATCATGGCGCCCATCGTCTTCTTAGCTGAGGGCGCGGCCTCTGTCTCCGCGTTGGAGTCCGCCTCCTCCGGGACGTTCGTGAGGCTCGAGTCGAAGCTGCGAGCCGCGGCTATGCCGGCTATAGCGAGGGGAATGGTCGGCCGCTCGAGGTAAAGGGGCTCGTAGAGGTCCTGGATGAAGGACACAGGCCTGCCTGCGACGAGGGAAAGGGAGACGTCCTTCCAGTCCTGTCCGGTCGGGTTGTCGACGATCGCCCAGCCTTGGATGCGAGGCTTCGCGGCCGAGAGGTCGAGGCGGTAGGAGACTTTCCATACAGGCGCGGCTATGACGTAGCCGACGGTCGCCTGCCTCGCGCCCGAGCCTGGGAGCGCAAGCTCGAGACTGCGGCTCTTATCGTCGCGCGAGGAGAGTATAAGGCCGAGTGCCCGCTCGAAGTCCTCGCCTATCCCCGAGTCGGCGAAGCGTATGGCCTGGATGTCGTCGAGCGCGAAGGAGCGCAAGCCTCCTTTAGCGAAGAGGACGAGGCTATCCTTCGTGACCTCCGGGTCCTTCGTCGGGCTATGCTCGATCGAGACGATGCGGCCTCCGATAGTCTGTGGCGTGTCGATTTCGACTTCGGCTCCGCGCAACCTCGAAAGGAGCTCCGCCACTCCAGGAGCGCCCGAGAGGTCGATGCGGAAGTCCTTGAGGGCGCGGTCGAGGCTTTCGCGCGAAGGATAGCTCACCGAGGGCGAGGCGGAGCCTTCTGCCACTATCAGTGATTTCAGCGCGTCGTTCACCTCGTCGGAGGCGAAGGGGAGGGAGACGACGCAGTCCCCATTCACGGTCCCGCGCCGTTCGAAGTAGGCGACGCCCGACGAAAAGAGGGCGACCTTGGTGACCGGCAGTTCCGCCAGCGGCGATGCCGGCAGAGAGCTCTGGGCATAGAGGCCGGCGGAGGCAAGGGCGATGAAGGCTAGGACGGCGAGCAGCAATTTCGGCAGTGAGTGTCTATGATTCATAAAAAGATATTATAGCGTGAACCGAGTTTTGAAAAAGCCTCAGTGGACTGCATTTTCCTTCGAGCTTAGAGCATAGTGGAGAAGCAGGAGGAAGCATGACGCGAGAAGCGGGCGAAGGGATAGGACGCCGGAAAGTCGAGGGCGCAGGCGGCGGCGTCGATGGTCGCGCGGAGGGGCTGCGGCGGTCGTCCCCGAAGCCGGGGCGTGAGTCCGGCCTCGCGCTGGCTCGGTCGGCGATGAAACGGTATGTGCTTTCCAATTCTTCGTGGCACTATGAGCACGGCCTCCTCATAGGCGCTATCCGCGAGGCCGGCGATGCTTGGGGCGACGCCGGGCTTTCGCGCGGAGCCCGCGATCTGGCTTCGGCCCTCGTGTCGGCTGATGGAGCGATTCGCGGCTACCGACCCGAGGAATTCAACCTCGACATGATCAATTCGGGAAGGAACTTGCTCTCGTTGTTCTCGGAGACGGGAGAGACTCGTTTACGCCTCGCGCTTGATGCCCTCGCGTCTCAGTTGAGCTCGCAGCCGCGAACGATTTCGGGGGGCTTTTGGCACAAGCTGATCTACCCGAACCAGATATGGCTCGATGGGCTTTATATGGCCCAACCCTTCGCGGTTCGCTATGGGCTCATGTTCGGCAATCCCTCCTTCGTCGAGGATGCCGTGGCGCAGTTCCTCTTGGCCGCGAAAAAGACGCGAGATCCGCGCACCGGCCTATTCCGGCACGCCTGGGACGAGGAGCGCGCGCAGCCCTGGGCGGATCCGGAAACGGGCCGAGCACCAAATGCCTGGGGGCGCGCTATGGGCTGGTTCGCGATGGCCCTCGTCGATGTGATCGAAGTATTGTATCCAGGGAGCGCGGGGCGCGGCGAGCTGTGCGCCCTCCTGTCGGGCATCGCCGATGCCCTCGCCGAGTTCCAAGATCCCGCAACCGGGCTGTGGTACCAGGTTCTGGACCAGGGCGAGCGCGAGGGCAACTACCTGGAGGCCTCGGTCTCGTCGATGCTTCCCTATGCCTTCCTTAAGGGAGTCAGGCTCGGAGCGCTCGACGCCGTGCGATTTGTACCGATTGCCTGTCGTGCCTACGAAGGGGCATGCGGGCGCTTCCTTTCGCGCGATCCCGACGGGTGCGTGCATCTCGAAGGCGTGTGCTCCGTCGCCGGTCTCGGCGGAACGCCGTATCGCGACGGCAGCTTCGAGTACTACGTACGCGAGCCTATCAAGGCCGACGATTACAAGGGCGTTGGGCCGTTCATCCTCGCGTCGATCGAGTACGAGGCGGCCCTGACGTCGCGCGGGGCGGCGGCATGAGTGATGCGCGGAGCGTATCGGCAAAGACCTTCGGGGCCAAGGGCGACGGCGAGAGCGCGGACGGGGCCGCTATCCAGGCGGCGATCGACGCCGCAGGCGCCGCGGGTGGCGGCGAAGTCTCGCTCTCGCCCGGCGCTTACGTTTCGGGATCCCTCTTTCTGCGGGAAGGGGTTCTCCTGCGTCTCGAACGCGGGGCTATTCTCCTCGGGAGCCGCGATCCACGGGACTATCCCCTCGTCGAGACGAGATGGGAAGGGCGGACGCAGCTCGCCCACGCTCCCTTGGTCGGAGCCACAGGGGTCTCCCGAGTGGGCATCGCGGGCGGTGGCGCGATCGACGGCCGGGGCGAGGAGTGGTGGCGGCTTTTCCGCGAGGGCGTCATCGATCATCCGCGTCCGCGCCTGGTTTCGTTCGATCGCTGCGAAGGCGTGCTTCTCGACGGCTTCGAGGCGCGCAACTCGCCGAGCTGGACTATTCATCCCCTGAGGTCGCGCAATGTAGTCATCCGGGGCCTCTCGATCGTCAATCCCCCCAATTCGCCCAATACGGACGGCATCGATCCCGAGTCCTGCTCAGCGGTACGGATCGCCGACTGCTTCGTGAGCGTCGGTGACGATTGTATCGCCATAAAGTCGGGGATTCAGGGGGAGGCGCAGAGCCTCCCCTGCGAGAACGTGATCGTGACAGGCTGCGTGCTCGAGCGCGGGCACGGCGGAGTCGTGCTCGGCAGCGAGATGTCCGGGGGCATACGCGACGTCGTGATAGCCGATTGCGTGTTCCGTGGCACCGACAGGGGCATCCGCATGAAGACGCGCAGAGGGCGGGGTGGCAGCGTGGAGCGCGTCCGCGCTACCAGCCTGGTGATGGATCGGACGCTTTGCCCTTTCACGATCAACTCGCACTACGGCTGCGGCGCCTGGAACGACGCGACGATCGCCGATCGAGGCTATCGCGAGGTCGATGAGGGCACGCCCTCCTTCGCCGATATCTCTTTCGCGTCGATCAGCGCGAACGGCTCGCTCCTTGCCGCAGCCTGGCTTGACGGCCTCGCAGAAATGCCCATTCGAGGCCTCTCTTTCGAAGACGTCTCGATCGAGCTCTGCGGCGATGCTGAGCGCGCCCCCGCGGAGATGTCTACCGGAGCGCCGCCCCTGTCTCGCGCGGGGTTCCACGCGTACAATGTTTCCGGGCTCAGGCTGCACAACCTCCGCATACGAGGGCAGCGCGGCCCCGCCTATACGCTTGAAAGCTGCCATGGGCTGCGCTACGCGTTCTGCGATCCCTCGCCGCGCAGGGTTTTGCCGCGGCTCTGACTATGGCCGCGAGAGCGCTGCAGATCGCGGTACTCTCTCGGATTCATGCCCGATACCTTCTTGAATACGCGCGAGAAGTAGGCTTGGTCAGGGAAACCGACCTGCGCACCGACGAGGGCCGTGCTCTCCGGCCCCGACGCGATAAGAGCTTTCGCTTTCTCGATGCGTAGACGGGTGAGGTATCCCCAAGGCGTCAGGCCGAGTTCCCTTCGGAAGGTCCTCGTGAGGTAGTCCTCGCTCATATTGACGGCCTCGGCGATCTGCCAACGCGCCAGAGGCCTTGCGTAGCGCTCGTTCATGAAGGCTATGGCCCGCTTCACGAGCGCGCTTGTTTGAGCTGAAAGGCAGCTTTCTCCCGAGGCAAGGCGCGCCGCCTCGGCCGCGGCGGCTTTGGCGGGGAATGCCCCTTTGTTGCCGATCAGCACGCGCGGCTTGTCCTCTATTGCCCGAACGTCGTCTAGGGTGATGAGCTTGGACGATAGCAGGACGATCGGGACCGCTCGCAGGCGGGGCTCCGCGTGCATACGTTGCGCGATTTCGATTCCGTTAGCGCCCGGCATGGATGTGTCGAGGATCGTCGCGATCGGCGTCGCGCTGTTCAGCATGGCCCAGGCCTCTTCGCCGTCGTCCGCCTCGAGCAAGGCCGCTCCGGGAAAGGCATCGGTGATGGCCGGCCTGAGCTCCGCCCGCGCCGCCTCGTCGTCATCCGCGATGAGGACGCATGGTGTTTCGAGCGTGCCGATGTAATAATCGAATTGGCACGTCACGACGCTCGTCCTGCTCCGCTGTCTGTTAGCAGCTCTCGGGGACATCCCGCGCTTCCGACCGCTATAGCCCAGGCGACGCGGCGGAGCCCCCCGCTCGCGGCTCCGGGGCCGCAGCAGTCCAGCTCCGCGTAGAGGGCCTTCTCTCTCGCTGCGCTCTTGCCCCAATCGTCCCAGCCTTCGGCGCGGATATGCTTGCCCATCTCGCAGCGCGCGTAGAGGGTTCGCGCGTAATCGCGCCAGGGGCGCCCTAAATAGACGCTTCCATCGACCGTGCCAGGCTCGCAGGTCAAGCGGCAGTCAATGAAGAAATGGCCAATAGGCGGAAGTCGTCTTCCCGCGGCCCGCGAAAGCGAGCGGAGAAGCTCTTCTTCGTCGCTTTGCAGCCATCCGTCGAGCGGCGCGCTTTCCCTCGGTGTAGAGGCGGCGCTTATCCAGCCATTGACTTCTCGCCCGAGATTGCGCGAACGGATCTCGCAATCTCGGAAGACAGCCTCGGCCGAGCCGAATATGAAATCTATGTCGCCGACGATGAGGCAGCCCCCGTAACGTTGTCTGCCCACGGGCGGCGAGTCGGGCGCCTTCGCCGAAAGCCTGCCGGGGCCGGAGTCCCGTGGGCCGCCGAAGTCATTGCCTTCGATCGGGGAAGGGGGCAAGGGGCCCGTGAAGAGCGTGTCCTGGCGGCCGATCAAGCGGCAGCGCGTGAAGATCGCGTCGTCTGCGTCGACATAGGCCGCGACAGCCTGGCCTACGATATTGCCTGGGCCGGCGTCGTTCTCGATGCTGAGGTTGTCCACCCTTAGATGGTCGGCGCCGGCGAAGAATGTCGCGGTATTGAATGTGCGCATTGGCCGGCCGTCGGGCAGAGCCAATTTCGCGTAGTCGCCCCAGACGATCATAGTCTCGCGGGCGTCGGCGCCGAGGCCCCGCAGCTCGATGCGGGGAATATCGAGGAACACTTTTTCCCGATAGACGCCGGGCGAAATCAGGATCGTCGCCCATTCGTCGCCCTTGCTTGATTCTCGGGACCGATCACGCTCTATCGACGCGATCGCCTCGCCGATAGTCGCGAAGTCATCCTTGCTTCCTCGGCCCACGGTTAGGCTTCGCGCTGGGAGCCTAGCCATGTCAGTGCATCCCCTTTAGCTCGTTCGCGATCCAATCGAAGGAGCGGCCGCCTGAGACCTCGTGCGTGCCTTTGAACAGGTCCCATCCGAAGCGCTCTTCCGCCCCTGCCTTCGCATAGGCGCGGCCGACGACATCGACGCATTCCATGAAACCTTTTTTCGGGAAGATCGGGTCTTCGCTGCCTCCTTCTAGAAAGAGTGGACGCGGCGCGAGGAGGGAGAGCAATTCGGGCTGTTCGCCGATCGCCAATATGCCGGGCACGTAGTTGTCGATGCAATGTTTTACGCTCATGATGCTTTCGCGAAAGGTGTTCGCGAAGCCGCTCAAGACTATGGCACTTATCTCCTTCCTGAGAATCGCGAGGTAGGCGGCTATGAGGGAACCGCCCGAGAATCCGAAGGCGCCGATGGTCCGAGGAATGACGTCGCCCCGATCCTTGATATAGTCGAGACAGCCTTCGGCCTCGGCCACGCGGAGTCCCGCGAGCGTCTTCCCCTCCAAGAGCAAGCGCGCGGCCATGAGATAGCAGGACCATTCGACCGCTGTATCGCCCTTTGCCTCGGCCTCGAAGCGCCGCTCGCCGAAGCCGAGAACGTCCGGAGCGACGACAAGCAGCCCTCTACGCACGAGCGATACGGCGAATTGCCTGTGTCCCGTTACGGGAACGGGTCCATTACCGCCGTCGGGCGGAAGGCCTACGATCTCGCGGCTGCCATATCCGTGGCCGTGGACCGCGAGCAGCGAGTGGAAAGGACCGGGGCCATCGGGCACAAGGACGTACGCTTTGAAGGTCAGGCCGGGAAGAACGGAGAGCTCGATCCGCTCTCTCGTGTAGCCTGGACAGGCGACACGCTCGAGCGTTATCGGCTTTCCTCGAATCCCCGAATCGAAGGTTCCGAGGCGTTGCCTGATGAGCCTCTCGTCGTCGTCCTCGGTCCCGAGGCCCCGCGCGGCTCTCGCCTGCTCGTAGCGCGCTTGAAAAAAACGTTCGATCTCTCCCATGCGGGACTCCCTCGATAGAGACGCCGACGGAGCAATGATCGCGCCGTCGGCTAGAATATGATATGAAGAATTACTTCTGCTCGGCGCTATACGCCGCGAATTGCTTGTTGTACTCGGCGACGTAGGCGTCGAGCCCCGCTTTCTTGAGCGAGTTGACCACCTTGTCGTACGTGTCGCCCTTGGAGGCGTCGACGAGGCCCCAGAGCAAGAGGTTGTACTGCGATTGGAGAGCGTTGATATTCGCGGCTTCCGCCTTGACCGGTGTCGCGTCGAAGGTGAAGCCGAAGAGCTTCGAGTATTTCGCGCCCTTGTCCCAGTCTTGGAAGTCCTTCACGAAGTCGTCGCTCACGTTAGTGGGCATACGGAGGTACTTATTGTTGCGGAACATCCACTCGTAGAACAGATCGTCCATATTCAAGCGCACCATCCGGTTGTTGGAATCGATCGTGTAGTCCTTGCCTTTCACACCGAAGAGCGCGAGATCGTAGTTGTCCTGGCTCTTATAGATCCAGTTGAGGAACTGGATGGCCTTCTCCGGGTGCTTGTTGCTCGCTGGAATGAAGATTGCCTCGTTCGACGCTAAGTAGATGTAGCGCGGCGCCTTTGGATTCAGCATGAATTCGCGCATCTTCGCGTTTGGGACGTTCTTCTGGACCGCCCCGGCCTGCTCGAGAGGACGAGAGACTGCGCCTTCCCAGAACACGCAGTTGCCGCTCTGGAATCGGCCAGCGTCGTTGAGGGGGTCGGAGATGACTTCCTCGGACACATAGCCTTTGTCGACAAGGGCCTTTGCCATCGCGTTGAGCTTGAGTATGAGCTCTTTCTGCTCGAAGAAGGGATAGACTTTCTTAGCCTTTTCGTTTTCGTTGACGATAGTCAGGCCGAAGTCCTGCGTATACCAGCCTGGCGCGACCTCACGCATGAAGGCGTGCCAGGGAACACTCGCGAAGCAGGTCATATCAGGGTACTTCTGCTTGATCTTCGCGCAGGCGTCGAGGAGGTCCTTGAAACTCTCGATCTTTTTGACGCCGACCGCGTCGAGGATGTCTGTGCGGGCGAGGACCGTGTAGAATTTTTCGGCCGTGGACGAGGCTTGGCTCGGGATCGAGTAGATCTTGCCATCGATCGTGTTTGGCTTGAAGTTAGCCGCCGGTATCATGCGGAGGATGTCCGGGCCGTACTTGCTCAGGAGGTCGTTGAGGGGCTGGACCTGCTTGCGGGACACGTAGAGTCCCGTTTCGTAGGTGCCGCGCCAAAACCACGCGTCGTCCTCGTTGGCCGCAAGCATGAGGTCGAGCTTGTTCTGGTAGTTCGACCAGGGAGCGAAGGTCATCCTGAGGTCGATGTTAAGGTCTTTGAGCATCGCCGCCTTGAATTCGTTGTCGAGGAACGAGGTCATCCTGTTGCTGGCCTCGCCCGGGTACAGGACGTTCATTGCATAGGGGGCCTCCGCCGAAACGCAGCCGCATAGGCCGATGAGCGCCGCTAGAAGCAAAATCGTCTTGCGCATTCTCAATACCTCCTCTTTGAACATGTGCCGAAGGCAGGAAGAACCCTGCCGTCATAGCCGCCTTTACCGTCAACCCTTCACGGCCCCGATAGTCAGTCCCTTGACGAAGTAGCGCTGTACGAAGGGATAGACACACATGATTGGCACGACAGTCAGGACGGTCGTCGCCATTTTTACGGTCTCCGTGGGGACCTTCGTCCCCGCTGCCGCTTGGGCCATGCCCGCCGATAACCCCTGAGTGTTAGAGAGGATCGTGTAGAGCTTATATTGTATCGTGTAGAGATTACTGTCGGTGACGAGCATAAGGGGAAGGAACCAGTCGTTCCAGTATTGAAGCCCATAGAAGAGCCCGACCGTGACCATGGCGGTCTGCGACACGGGCAGGACTATCCTCGTGTAGATCGTGAAGTCGCTCGCGCCGTCGAGCCTCGCCGATTCGATGAGCGATTCGGGAATGGAGGAGAAGAAACTCTTGAGTACGAGGAGGAGGAAGACGCTCACCAAATAGGGGAGGAACAGAGAGATGAAGGCATTCGAGAGGTGGTAAAAATTGACGCAGACGATGTACCAGGGTACGAGGCCACCGCTGAAGAGCATCGTGAAGTAGCAGAAAAAGCTGATGCCTTGCCGATATCGAACGGTTTTAAGCGCCAGGCCGTAAGCGAGCAGCGATGTCGCCGCGAGGCTAGCGGCCGTGCCTGCCAGGGTGACCAACGCGGACAACCCGTACGAGCGCAGTAGCCAGTTGTTGCCCGAACGCAGGATGAAATCGTAGGTCTCCGTTGAGAATTGCTCTGGAATGAGCTTGTAGCCGTGCCGGACTACGAGGCTCTCATTGGAGAAGGAAACCGCAAGGGTTATCAAAAGCGGAAGGAGGCAGAGGATGGCGGCGGCACCGACGGAGCAATAAGCTAGTACCTTGAACCACTGATCGGAAGCGCTCGATTTTATGCCCATGTATTTCGTCCGGCTCAGAAGAGCCCCTCCCCGTCGTTTATTCTCTTCGCCAGATGATTGACTCCGAGGATCAGGCCGAGTCCGAGCACCGACTGGCACAGGCCCACGGCGGTCGAGAATGAGAAGTCCTTGCTCGTCAGCATGGCGTGGTATACGTACGAGTCGATGACTTCTACAGCGGGAATGAGAAGGCCGTTGTCCCTGACTATGCCTATTGTCATCCCAAAGTCGCCGAAGAAGATTCTGCCCACCGACATGAGGGTGAGAATCACGACCGTTGGCTTGAGCAGGGGCAACGTCATGTAACGGATCTGTCCGATTTTATTCACGCCATCGACGCGAGCCGCCTCGAATATAGCCATGTCCATGCCGGCGATGGCGGCGAGATAGATGACGCTTCCGTAGCCCGCGAACTTCCATACGTTCACCAGGATCATGATGGTCTTCCAGTACTGGGGGCTTGCGTACCATTTGACCGTCTGCAGCCCGAGGCCCGTGAGCATCGTGTTAACGAAGCCGCGGTTTGCGAGGAGACAGTAGACGATCGCTCCTATGACGACCCACGAGAGGAAGTAGGGCAGGAACATCAGCGACTGGCTCGCTTTCTTGAAGTGCTTGCCGTCGATCTCGTTGATAAAGAGGGCCGTCCCGATCTGGGCCACGAGCCCGCAGAGGATGAACATCGCGTTGAGATAGAGAGTGTTCAATACAGCGTTGAAGACCTGCTCCCCGCCAGTAACCAGGAACTTAAAGTTCTTCAGGCCGACGAACGGGCTGCCGAAGACGCCGTCCCTGCCGTTGAACTCGACGAAAGCCATGTAGGCGCCCGCCATGGGGACGTAGCAGAACATCACGAAGTAGGCGAGAGCGGGGATCATCATCGCATAGACGACCCGGTTCTTGCGCAGTTCGTGAAAGAATCCCGTTTTCAAGGTAGCTCCCTTATCAATGGGTTGTCGTCGCTTTTCCTTGCGGCGATGAGCATGCTAGGGGCCTTTCGCCGAATCCGTAAAGCGAGAGGTATTAAAAGTGCTAAGGCCAAATTTAACAAACACGATTTTGTTTTTTTATCCTCATTTCGATATTTTATCTTTTTCGCGTTTTTCGGCCGTCTTGCGGGGAGCGGAGAGGCGTGTTAGTTTTATTAAATGGTCGGCGATAAACGCGAGCTCCTTTCCGAGAACAAGCCTCTCCAGTCGATATTGAGGAAATATTCTCTCGCAATAAGGCTCATCGCGAGCTTCATAGTGCCTGCTGTTTTCTCCGTGGTCTTCCTTGCCGTCGTCCTCTTCGCTCAGTATTCCGCCAAGGCCAAAGAGGATATGGGCCGGATTCAAGCTCTCTACCTTCAGGGCATCAGGAGTCAGGCGGAGAACGCCTTCACCTCGGCGACTAGGCTCTGCTATTCCCTCAGCCTCGATCAGGACGCCCACGAGGCCTTCGGCGCGTCGCCGCGCGATATGCTCGCCTTTTCTCGCGCGACCACGCAGGTCAACCAGCTGCTCATATCGTATCCCTATGTCGATTCCATTATCGTCTGCGCCAACAACCGCGTGGCTTACTCGGCATACGCGCGCGATTCTTACCATGAACCTGCGAGCGATCTCCTCGCCGTGGCACGCAGCGCCAACCAGTTGCGTCCGATTCCCCGGTATGTGATAAAAAAGAGCGGAGATCTCGGCCGTGTGCTGAGTTTCGTATACAACGTCTCCAACGGGCCCGACTACATCGATTCCGCGATCATCGTCAACCTGAACGTCGACGCTCTTGCCTCCGATCTCTTCTCTTCGGTCATGTCGCCTCCCTCTGGCAGGCAGAGCTACGCGGTAATTGACAAATCAGGAACGATAATTGTTGATTCGCATTGGCTCTCAGATACCGGGATCGCGCTGACCAGCGATCAGTCGGCGCGGATCGTGTCGCAGGGCGCGCGATCGGGCGCGTGGAAGCTCGATAGCGCCTTCGGTCCCCTGATGCTTTCCTTCGCGAAGTCCGACGATGGCGATTATGCCGCTGTTTCGGTGATCGACTATGCCGCCTATACGAGCGGCATTCGCGGCATAATGAACTTTTCTCTGCTGCTCTGCGGCGCGCTTCTCGTCGCCATACTAGTCGGGACTATACTGATATCTTCGCGCCTCTACATGCCCATCCACGGCATGTTCCTCCACATAAGCGAGCTCATACCCGGAAAGGAAAGACCTAAGAAGATAGGAGATATCGACTATGCGTCCAGCATCCTCGCCTGGACGGAGGAGCAGTTGAAGGTAGACGCTTCGCCAGCCAACGCGGGATCGCGTTCGCGCGCCGTGCTCCGGGCCGCATTGACGGGTAGCTTCGGCCTTGACACCGACGCGGCCAAGGAGGCGCTCGAGGGCTCCGGCCTCTCCTTGGCGGGGAACGGCCGGCTGGTCGCCGTGGCGGGGCGTGTCGCAAAGGTGTCCGGGTCTTCCTCCGAGGAAACAGAAGCGGGCGAGAAAGGCATCGGCGCGATAGCTCGCCTCGCCCAGGAATCCGTGTCCAGGTCATTCCCTTGTCTGGCCTCCGACCTCGCCTCCGACAGCATAGTCCTGCTCTGTCGTTTTCCCGGAGGCAAGGGCCTCGATCTCGAGGTTCTCGCCTCCGCTCTCGAGGCTCTTGCCTCGGAAGTGGTCCATCGCTTCGGCCGGGCATTGAGCTTCGGGGTCGGCGACCCCGTCGACGAGGCAGAGAAGATACGCGACTCGTACCTATCCGCGGCCCGACGCAGCCGAGGGCGCATCTTCGAGGGCCCAAGGTCTATCGTGCTCGAGGATCGCCCCGAGGCCGCACCCGCGCTCGATCGCGAGATTCGGCATCGCGTCGAACTCATCGAGGAGCTGGCGGTCGGCGGCGATCGGCGCAAGTTCGAGGAGGGCGTGCGATATTTCGTCTCTCTTTCCGCTGGAGAGGGACTCGATCGCAGAATCGAGTACTGCAGGGAGGTCGCCGAGGCAGTGCGTCGCGTCGGCTCGCGCCTCTCCGATTCGCAGCCGCCCTCCGAAGTCGACGAGCTCGCGCGCGAGCTCGAGGATCTATGCGGTGAGGCGGAGGTAGTCGCCTGGCTCCTTGCTCAGTATGATCGGACGCACTGCGTTTTCGATAGGATATGCAACGTCAAGGCCTCCGATTTGGTGCACAGCGCCATCGTGTACATCGATAAGAATTACGCCGATCCCTTGATGAGCGCGACTCTCGTGGCCGAGAGGCTCTCGATCACGCCCCAGTATTTTAGCCGTATTTTCAACGAGCACGCGGGCTCGAGTTTCCCGGAGTATCTCAAGTCCGTCAGGCTAGAGAAGGCCCGAGGCGTCATCGTCGACGGCTCCGCCTTATCGCTCGACGCGGTTTGCGAGTCTTCGGGCTTTCGCAACAAGGCCTACTTCACTACGGCCTTCAAGCAGAAGTATGGAGTCACTCCGGGCAAGTTCCGCCTTTCGCTCCACCGCTCCGGCGAAGAGGCCGGTTTGGGCGGTTGACGCAGGAGCTTGTGTTCTTTCAGAATGGAATAGGGGTCCATATTGGCTAAGTCGAAAAAAGTTAAGCAGGCCGTGCCCGTCGTGAGCGCGGCAGCCCGAACCCTCGCCGTTCTCGAGAGCCTCTCGGCCGAGAGCTCGATGGGCCTCGAGGAACTGTCGCGCGATCTGGGCATGGCCAAGCCCACAGTCTATCGCTTCCTCCTGACGCTACAGGAGCTCGGTTACGCTCGCCGCGACGAGAACGAGCGCTGGGCAATGACCTTCAAGACCTTCAACGTGGGCTCCCGCGCCCTCGACCACTTGGATCTCTATGAAGCCGCGCGGCCCATAGCCAAGGAGCTCGCCACGGAGCTCGGCGAGACCGTGCATATGGGAGTCCTCGAGGGAGACTCGGCTGTTTACGTGCTGAAGATCGAGTCGAAGTACACGATCCGGATGTACTCGCGCGTGGGCAGGCGAATACCCTTATACTGCACCGCCATCGGCAAAGTGCTCCTCGCCTACTCGGGCACCGAGGAGCGGAAGGTCGCCCTCGAGGGAGTGCGGCTCGTGGCCTTCACCCCGAAGACTATCACGACGCGGGCCGCCCTCGACGCCGAGCTCAAGCGCGTGGCCGCGCAGGGCTACGCGCTCGACGCCGAGGAGCACGAAGAGGGCATCACGTGCCTCGGCGCGCCCGTCTTCGACCGCGAAGGGACGGTCGTCGCAGCCTTGTCGGTTTCCTGGCCGCTCTTCCGCTACGAGAACGGGCGCGAGGAGGACAAGGCGGTCGCGGTGAAGGCCGCCGCCGCTAAAGTGTCTGCCATACTCGGCTACGAAGCCTAGAGCCTGTCGGACTTAGGATTTCGAATCGGCTGTTGCCTCTAAGAGAGCGGCTTTCATGCCCTTCTCGCGCAGGGCGACAAGTCTTGACGCCGTTTCTTCCGAAAGGCCCTCGACCTTCGCCCTCCCGCCCCACGGACCCGAATCGGAGAGAGCCTCGGCCATAGCCGCTCCCGGGTCTTTCTCGAAGGCATCGGTGCGGTTTGCGAACCATTCGATTGCCGGAGTTTCATCCTTGGGGACAGGGCCCCGCGTATAGCGGTCCACGAGTGCGGCGAGGGTGAAAGCGCCGAGGGCCGGCATCCGGCCGTGGCGCGAGGCGTAGGAGCGGACTGTCGGGAAGACTCGCGCCTCCCACTTGGCAACGGACTTCGCGGCTATGCCCTCGAGTTTATGGGTGAGATCGGGATTGGCGAAGCGCTCGAGGACGGAATTCAGGAATGCCTCGCACTCGGCCTTAGAGGCCGCCATAGTGGGGATAGTTTCGCCGAGTTGGTATTGCCTCAAGGCGGCCATGAGGTCGGGCATGACTAGGCAGTCTCGCACCTGGGCCGCGCCGAGCGCGGGGGCGCAGAGAGCCATGAGCGTGTGGCTGCCGTTGAGGAGCCTCACTTTAAGCTCGCGATAAGGGCTTATGTCCTCGGCCCAGGTTACATTGAGGCCGGAGGCGCGGAAAGGAAGCCTCGACTCGAGGCTCGCGCTCCCGCGCAAGGCGAGGAAATGGTAAGGTTCGGCGACCACGCAGAGCTCGTCGTCGAAGCCCTCGGCGTCTCGGATGGCTTCTCGCTCGGCCTCGACGTAGCCCGTGACGATTCGATCGACCAGACTGTCGAGCCAGGTATTCGCCTCCTTGAGCCAGGAGACGAAGGCCGGATCGGCGTACCAGGCCTCCGCATGGCTGACGACAAGATCGCGCAACGCGCCGCCGTTGTTCTCGATGAGCTCGCAGGGCATGATGATGAGCCCCTTGCCGCCTGAGGCCTCGTATCGCGCCCGCAGAAACTGCGTTAGCTTGCCAGGGAAGGATGGGGCGGGCCTGTCCGTCGCCCTGTCTGAGGGCGAGCTCGCGATGCCGGATTCCGTCGTATTGGAGACCACGAGGACGAGGTCTGGATTGGCCGCCTCGGCGAGGTAGGCGTCGAAGTCATCATAGGGATTCACGAGGCGGTCGATACAGCCAATGCGTTCGCGCGACTCGACTCTGCCGCCGTCGAGGATGCCCTTGAGCGAGACCGTATAGCGAAAGTCCTGCCGCGCGTAGGCCTCGGGGAAGGCTCCTGGTCGCGGCTTGACGACCGCGATGGAGCCGCCGAAGCCGCCTCGATCGTTCATTTTCTCGACCATCCAATCGATGAAGCCGCGAAGGAAAACGCCTTCGCCGAATTGCAGGACTTTTACAGGATATCGCATGCCGCACTCTCCCTCGCGATCGATCGGCGATCGCATATATCGCATTATGCGCGTAATAGATGGATTGCGAAGCCGCCTAGCGAGAGGTCCAGGTATCCGGACTTGATCACGCCCTTATCGCTCTTCATCGTGTCGGGTACCGCGTTGATGCCTTTCGCGTGTAGATAGGGTAGGGCCCGCTCGATGCTGTTGCAGCGTATGGCGATGTGCCCGTGCTCGCCGCGGAAAGGCGACTTCATGAGCTCGATGACGTCGGATACAAAGATAGAACCCGAGCCTTCCCGCATCGCGAGGCCGAAGAGCGAAGCGAAGGCCGCGGCGTCCTTGGCCGCGCCCTCGGGCCCCGATCCGTTCACACCCATATGAGCGAACGCGAAGCCGTGGAGGGCGAGGACTGCCTCGCGGCAGAGCTTCTCGATGCCGGCCCAGTCGCCGGCCTCGATGAGGTCGGACCTGACCATCCACGAGCCGCCCACGGCGAGGACCTGCTTGCGTTTGGCGTACGCGCCGAGATTGGCCGCATCGATACCGCCCGTGGGGACGAAGCGCATGGAGCCGAATGGGCCCGCGAGGGAGTCGAGCATGGCCACGCCGCCGGCAGTCTCGGCTGGGAAGAACTTAAGGGCCTCGAGGCCCTTGGCGAGGCCGCGCATGACTCCGTCGGGACCCGAGACGCCGGGCAGAACGGGGACTCCTTTCTCGATGCAGAAGTCCACGACGCCATCGTCCCAGGCGGGGCAGACGATGAAGGTCGCCCCCGCTTCGACGGCAGCCTTCGCGATCTCCACCGACGTGACCGTTCCCGCCCCGACGAGCAGCTCGCCCGAGGCCATGGCCCGTATAGCCTCGGCCGCGGCTTTCGTGCGGAAAGTGACCTCGGCGACGGGAATGCCTCCGGCGACGAGGGCCTTGCCGAGGGGCGCGGCCTTGCCCACGTCCTCTATCTTCACGACGGGTACGATACCGAGCTCGCCGATTTTTTCTAGGATCTTATCCATTGAAACCTCCAGTTGGTGTTCGACACACCTAAGTATATCGCATTAATCATAGAAATGAAACAACGTTCCAAAAGCGATCTTGCATGCGCCTGCGCGTCATGTTAAGATAGCGATCGAGGTACTAGCCATGAAGAAGATCGTCACCTTCGGAGAGCTTATGCTCCGTCTCAAGTCGCCAGACCATGAGCGACTATTCCAATCGCCCCTTCTCGAGGCGACCTTCGGAGGCGGCGAGGCCAATGTGGCGGTCTCCCTTTCGATCCTCGGCGAGAAGGCTTCCTTCGTGGGCTCCCTGTCAAAGGATCCTGTCGGCGAGGCCGCGGTAAGGAGCCTGCGCTCCTATGGGGTCGACGTCTCGCGCGTACGGCGCTGCCCCGAGCGTACAGGCATCTACTTCCTTGAGACCGGGGCCGATCAGAGGGCTTCGCAGGTGGTCTATGATCGCGCAGGCAGCGCGGCCTCCCTCATGAAGGCAGGCGACTTCGACTGGGCGGACATCTTGGCCGACGCGGATTGGTTCCATGTCACGGGGATCACGCCCGCGCTTTCGCTATCCGCGGCGGAGGCCGCCATAGAGGCGGCCCAGGCTGCTCGCGCGGTCGGCGCGAAAGTGTCGGTCGATCTTAATTATAGGAAGAAACTCTGGAACTATGGCGTCAAGGCGCCCGCGATGATGGGCAAGCTCGCCGCCCTTGCCGACGTCATCATCGCCAACGAGGAGGATCTCCAGCTTGGTCTCGGCCTCGCTTTCTCCTCTCCGGGCGTCGATCCTTCCAAGGGTAAGGTCGGCGTCGAGGCCTACAAAGCCCTGGCGGAGAGCGCGAAAAAGGCGTATCCGAACGTCGGAGTCGTGGCCGTCACCCTACGCGAGTCGAAGTCCGCAGATCGCAACGGCTGGTCGGCCGTTCTCCTCGGCAAATCCGGCTTCTATCATTCGCGTTCGTACGAGCTCATGGATATTGTAGACAGGGTCGGCGGCGGCGATTCCTTCGCGGCAGGCCTCATCTACGGACTCCTCGAGTTCGGCGACGAGGCCAAGGCCCTCGAGTTCGCCGTCGCGGCCTCCGCGCTCAAGCATACGATACCAGGGGACTTCAATCTCGCGACGCGCGAGGAGGTCGAGCGTCTCGCTTCGGGCGAGCTCTCCGGCCGCGTGAGCAGGTAAGCGAAGAAGGAGTAAGCAATGAAACTAGATATGCGCTACGCGGAACATCCCGACGACGTCAGGAGATACGATACCGCCGAGTTGCGAAAGCATTTCCTCGTGGAGAGGATCTTCGCGCCCGGGGAGCTCAACCTTGTGTACACCCACGTCGATCGCGTCATCTTTGGCGGCGCGAGTCCGGAGCGAGAGCGCCTCGAGCTCTCTGGCGGCAAGGAGCTCGGCACCGAGCGCTTTCTCGATCGACGCGAGCTCGGCGTCATAAATATCGGCGCCCCCGGCCGCATCGTCCTCGACGGCAAGGCCATCGAGCTATCCAAGGGCGACGGCATCTACGTCGGCATGGGCACGGCCTCGGTAGGCTTCGAGAGCGCGAATCCCTCCGATCCCGCTAAGTTCTACATCGTGAGCAGCCCCGCCCACCAAAGCTACCCGACCGTGAAGATCGAGCAGTCCAAGGCCAACCCCCGCAAGCTCGGCGCGATGGAATCGTGCAACGTGCGCACGATCTATCAATACGTGCACCCCGCAGTCTGCAAGAGCTGTCAGCTCGTGATGGGCATGACGGTACTCGAGCCCGGATCGATCTGGAACACCTGGCCCTGCCACACGCACGAGCGGCGCATGGAGGTCTACCTCTACTTCAATATGGCCGAGTCCTCCCGCGTTTTCCATCTGCATGGGCATCCGAGCGAGACGAGGCACATCGTCATGGCCAACGAGCAGGCGGTAATCTCTCCATCATGGTCCATCCACGCGGGAGTGGGCACCGGCGCCTATACTTTCATCTGGGCGATGGCCGGCGAGAACCAGAACTTCGACGATATGGACAATCTGGCTCCTTCAGAGATCCGCTAGGCCGGGAAAGGGGGAAACCATGGCTGGCATACTCGATTCCTTCAGGCTCGACGGGAAGGTCGCAGTCGTCACTGGCGCGGACAAAGGCCTCGGCCGCGGCATCGCAACTTCTCTCGCCCAGGCAGGCGCCGATATTCTCGGCGTCTCGCGCGCGCAGGCCGCGCCCGAGACGGCCGCCGCGGTGCGGGACTCAGAAAGGCGCTACGCCTATGTCTGCGCCGACCTCTCGAGCCTCGGCGCGGTGGGCGGCATTGTCGAGGCCGCCATGCGCGAGTATGGCCATATCGACATACTCGTGAACAACGCAGGCGCCATCATTCGCGACGACGCCATCGACTTCACCGAGGACGAGTGGGACAAGGTTATGAACGTCAATCTCAAGACTCTTTTCTTCCTCTGCCAAGCCGCCGCGCGGAAGATGATCGATCGGGGCAAGGGCGGGAAAATCATAAACATCGCCTCAATGCTCTCCTTTCAGGGCGGCATCCGTGTGCCCTCCTACACCGCGTCGAAGAGCGGCGTCAAAGGCCTCACGATGTCCCTGGCCAACGAGTGGGCGAAGCACGGCATACAGGTAAACGCGATCGCCCCCGGCTACATGGCCACCGACAATACTGCAGCCCTGCGCGCCGACGAGAACCGTTCGGGCGAGATCCTCGGCCGCATACCCGCGGGCAGATGGGGCACGCCCGGCGACATGGGCGGCGCCGCGGTATTCCTCGCTTCGAGCGCCTCCGATTACGTTACTGGCTACACGCTGGCGGTCGACGGTGGCTGGCTCGCCCGCTAAGGCGGCGGCCTGCGGCGGCGGCAGGGCGCTAGTCCTGCAAAAGGGCGACTCGGTAGCCGTCGCCGTGGACGAGCTTTCGCCCGGGCCTGTCGAGGCGTTGGGCTCGGCGTTCGGCGCATGCGTCGAGGCTATGGAGCGCGTCGGTCCGGGGCACAAGATATCGCTTCATGACATAGCCGCGGGAGGCGCCGTCATAAAGTACGGCCGCTCCATAGGCATCGCGACGCGCGATGTAGCCGCGGGCTCCTGGGTCCACGAGCACAATCTACGCTCCGATCTATGCGCGGCCGGTTCTTACGGCGAGAGGGTGCCCGCCTATGAGTGGACGGAGCGTGGCCACGCCGAAGCCCTCTTGGCCCGCTGCCCGACAAGCTTCGAAGGCTACCGTCGGCCGGACGGGGCTGTGGGCACGCGCAATGAGCTGTGGGTCGTACCGACCGTGGGCTGCGTGAATGAGAGCGCCAGGGCCTTCGCCGACATGGCGAGGGTCGAGTTTAACCTCGAAGCGCAAGAGCTCGAACATCCCTTCGGCTGCTCCCAGCTCGGGGGCGACCTCGACGCCACTAGGCGCATCCTCGCCCGCTTGGCCCTCCATCCCAACGCGACGGCCGTCCTCGTAGTCTCTCTGGGATGCGAGAACAACCGCCTCTCCGACTTCAAAGCGGAGCTCGAGGCGCTGGGTTCGGGCGGGCGCTATGATCCGCGCCGCTTCGTCTTCCTTCGATTGCAGGACCCAGGCGATGAAGCCGAGGCGGCCAGGGCGGCCTTGCGTATTCTGGCTCCGCTCGTCGAGCTCGAGCGCCGCTCTACCTTGCCCCTCTCCGAGCTTTCCTTAGGGCTCAAGTGCGGGGGCTCGGACGGTTTCTCAGGCATTACGGCGAATCCCCTAGTCGGCACGTTATGTGATATGGCAGTTGCCGCGGGCGGGCGGGCGATCATGACCGAAGTGCCCGAGATGTTCGGCGCCGAGGAAGGACTGCTCTCTCGATCCTCTTCCCCCGAGGTGTTCTCTTCCTTCGTCGCCATGCTGCAGGGCTTCAAGGATTACTACGTCTCCCACGGACAGGAGGTGTACGAGAACCCCTCTCCTGGCAACAGGGACGGCGGAATCACTACCCTCGAGGAGAAGTCCTTAGGCTGCGTCCGCAAGGCCGGTAGCGCCCCCATCTCGGCGGTCCTGCCTTACGGAGGCCTCGCGTCGGTTCGCGGCCTCTCGGCCCTGTCAGCTCCCGGCAATGACCTCGTGTCGTCGACCGCGCTATCGGCAGCCGGGGCGAACCTCGTCCTCTTCACGACCGGCAGGGGGACCCCCTACGGTTCCGTCGCGCCGACTTTCAAGATAGCATCCAATACTGATCTTGCCCGGCGGAAGCCGCTCTGGATAGACTTCGACGCGGGGCGCGTCGTCGGTGGGCTCTCCTTCGACGATCTCGCCGTTGAGCTCTTGAGTGAGGTCGTCGCCACGGCCAGCGGTAGGCCAACCGCGGCCGAGAGGGGCGGACATAGAGGTATCGCTATCTTTAAGGATGGAGTAACGCTATGAAGAAGTTCATGAACGAGGATTTCCTTCTGCCAGATCGGAGCTCCAAGAGGCTCTACCACGATTACGCCGAAGGCTTGCCTATCATCGACTATCACTGTCATCTTCCGAGCGCCGACATAGCCTCGGATGCGCGCTTCGATAATATCGCCCAAGCGTGGCTCGGCGGCGATCATTACAAATGGCGCGTTATGCGCGCCAATGGCGTCCCCGAGGAGTCGATCACTGGGCATAAGCCAGACAAGGAGACCTTCCTAGCCTGGGCGCGCACAGTGCCTTCTCTCGTGGGCAATCCCCTCTACCATTGGACCCACCTGGAGCTGAAGCGCTATTTCGGGATCGACGAGGTCCTGGACGAGAAGAGTGCCGAGCGCGTATGGGAAGCCTGCAATGCGTGCATCGCGGGTGCCGATTTCGGCGCGCGCGCCCTCCTTCGGCGCATGAAGGTGAAGGCTGTCTGCACGACCGATGACCCTGCCGACGACCTCGCGAGCCATGATTCCTATGCCGCTTATCGCGCTTCGCCCGACGCCTCGCCTGACGATCCCGCTATGCTGCCGGCCTTCAGGCCGGACAAGGCTCTCGCCATCGAAGATCCCGCCGCATGGAAAGAATACCTCTTCCGCCTAGGCAAGGCCGCCGACGTCCAGGTCTCCTCCTACAAGAACCTCGCCCTAGCCCTCGAGAAGCGCCACGCCTTCTTCCACGAGAGGGGCTGCCGCCTCTCCGACCACGCGCTCGTGCAGGTGCCTGGCAGGCCCATCTCCGATTCGCGCGCCGGGGAGCTCTTCGAGCGCCTCTACTCCGGCCAGGCGCTGACGGGCGTCGAACCCGAGGAGCTCAAGACCGCCCTCCTCCTCGAGGTCGGCCGCATGGACGCGCGCAGGGGCTGGACCATGCAGCTCCACTGTGCCTCCATGCGCAACCTCAACTCGAGAATGTACGCGAGGCTGGGGCCGGATACCGGCTACGACTCGGTGGGCGAGTCCCTGCGCGCTGCGAGCCTCGCTTCCTTTCTCGACGCGCTCGAAAAGGAGAGTCTTCTGCCGAAGACGATCCTGTACTCGCTCAACCCGAACGACTACGAGGTCATGGCGAGCGTGATGGGCTGCTTTCAGGACGGTTCGGTTCCCGGAAAGCTGCAGCTTGGTTCGGCCTGGTGGTACAACGACCACATCGACGGCATGGAGCAGCAGCTTCGAACTATCGCTAACCTCGGCCTGCTCTCGCGTTTCGTCGGCATGCTCACTGACTCGCGGAGCTTCCTCTCCTTTCCGAGGCACGAGTATTTCCGGCGCATACTCTGCCGCATAGTGGGAGGCTGGATCGAGTCGGGTGAGGCCCCGGCTGACTTCGACGCGATGGGCGGAATCGTAAAGGATATTTCTTATCGCAACGCGCGTACATATTTCGGCATCCCCGGAATAAGGGACTAAGACCCGAAGAGAGCGGGGCCTTGAAAAAGGCCCCGCTGTTTCGGCATTATTCCAGCCTCATGAAAGACATTCTCGACATGACCTTCCTCAGCTTCGGCGTCGATCTATGGATCAAGGCTTTGGCTTATATCGTTGGCGGCTTCATCGTTGGCGTCGTCGCGTCCTGGCTCTGCAAGAACGTCCTCAAGGCCGTTTTTTCAAAGACGAAGACGAAGGTCGACGACATAATCCTCGCTGCTATCGAAAAGCCGCTAGTCGCGATCATCGTGTTCCTCGGCCTCCACCAGGGCCTCGACGTCCTGACCGTAGCGCCGGGCGTGGCTCCCTGGATAAACAAGGTCATCACTATATTGATTGCCGGTGCGGTCGCCGCCGCCCTCGCCAAGCTCTTAGACGGACTCATCGAGGAGTTCCTCGTGCCCTACGTCAAGAAGAGTGAGGGCAGTCTCGACGACCAGCTGTTGCCCATAGTCCGTAAGACTGTCGGCATCGTCGTTTGGACTATCGCGGCCCTCTTCGCCATAAAAGAGGCGGGCTACGATATCGGCGCCCTACTCGCCGGCCTCGGTATCGGCGGCGTCGCCATCGCTCTCGCCGCGAAGGACACGTTGTCCAATTTCTTCGGATCGGTCGCGATCTTCGTCGACCGCCCTTTTATGATCAACGACCGGGTCAAGGTCGCCGGCTACGACGGCACGATAGTCGAGATTGGCATCCGCACTTCGCGGCTCAAGACCTTGGACAACCACATAGTCACGCTGCCCAATTCGGTCTTCACCGCAGGCGCGATAGAGAACGTGAGCTCCGAGCCAGCGACGAAGATCGCGAGCGTTATCCAGCTCGACACCGCGGCCGGTTACGAAGGTACGAAGCGCGCCATCGATATCCTCAGGGAGATCGGCGACACCATGCCGGGGCTCGAGAAGGGCGCGGTCGCGTCCCTCACGGCATTCGGCGAGTCCTCCTTCGATGTCTCGTTCGTTTATTTTATAATGAAGGGCGCCGACTACTTCGACACGATCAATGCCGTCAATCTCGAGGTCCTGAAGCGCCTCGAAGAGGCTCATCTCTCGCTCGCCTCCCCGACCAGGATCGTGATGGAGCGGAAGGAATCCTAGTCAGGTTGTTGAAATACTTGAAGTATTGCAACAATCTTAGATCGCGGTCTTGATGTACGGAAGCTTGCCGATGTCCTCGTAGGTGCCGTACATCTGCTCGCGGCTCGCCATTGTGAGCCGCACGCCGAAGCGGCCATACTTGGCCCCGGGCTTGGCGTCGCCCTGCATGAGGGTCCACTTTACGCCCCGCGCCTCGAGTATGCGCTCCAGGTCCTCGCGGATCGTGGCGCCTTCGGCGAGGACGTAGATCGTTCGGAGATCGAAGCTGACAGGAAATCGGACTTGCTGTCCCTGCAATGGATCGGTCATGGATCGAGAATGCCATTTTCATAACGTTTTGTCGATCGGCGGGCTAGTAACAATAGCACCGCTTGAGGCGCAGCCTAGACCTTCAAGGATTTAGCGCAGTTTTAATTTTTCGTGACTGTCGTATGCGCTAAAGTGACAGAACTTGTTTAATCCCTAAAAGTTTAAAAATACTCAGTGCGTGACGGCTTGCCGTCGAAGAGGTGTTTCATGAAGGGAAAGGCCCTGCGCAGGGCGACGATCGTTTTTAAGCTGTCATGTCTACTCGCGATCGTCGCCGCGACTATGGCGCTTCTTCTCGGCGTTTCCGAAAAAGCCTTCAATGCCTTCGGGGACTCTTTGGACGACATCTATAAGGTTCACGCAGCACTGACCCGCCTCAGCCTCCAACTGGCGTCATTCGCCAACAGCACCGAAGCGGACATGTACAAGGCCGATGCGCTGTACTGCCGTGGCAGTGACGACAAAGGTCTCGACATCACCCTTGCGCACCTCCGCCAGACGCTCACCGCCTGCGATGGCAAAGTTAGCCAGCTGTCTTCTTTCGATCGAGCTTCTGCCAAGGACAAAGAGGCCATAACAGAGCTCGCGCGGACATACGCAGCGTACAACACTTCCCTTTCGGGCCTCGCGGACGCAATGGAAGCGGCGTTAGGCTCTCTCCGAGGGCCCCGGCCAAGCGATGACGAGAGGATGCTCGAGTGCGAAGGATCCTTCGATTCTCTCTCCTTGTCCCTTGCCGCCATCGCCTCTAACGCGGCCAAGGAAGACTTTGCGAGCTACAACGCGGCCAAGGCGGAGAAGTCCCGTTGGTCCCTCGTCCAGTCGATCGCTGTGATCCTAGCCTTGGCCGTCGCCTCGACAATCGTTTTTCTTACGACCCGCACGATCGCCTCGTCTCTGCGGCAGCTTTCGCGCGCGGTTGAGGATGTTGGCGGCGGCGACTTCACTGTGGCCACCGGAATCCCCCGTGGCGACGAGATCGGGAATATGGCCGCTTGCGTGGACGATCTTGTGGTCGAACTCCGCGCCCTCGTCGGCACTGTCAAGCTCAAGCTCGGCGAGGTCGAGCGCTCCAGCCAGGATCTGTCTGCCAACATGGAGGAGACCGGAGCGGCCGTCATCCAGATAAACTCAAACATCGCCAGCACCAAGGGCCGGCTCGACGAACAGGCTTCCGCCGTGGGCCGGGTCTCTGCAGCGGTCGAGGAGCTCTCTCGCCATATCGAGACTTTGGAAGGAATGATCGAGAAGCAGTCGCTCGAGGTCTCGCAGACCGACGAACTCGTTGAGAAGATGCTGTCGGACATCGACGAAGCCGCCGCAAGGACGGACGATGCCGCTTCCTCCTCGGCTCAGTTGGCTCTGGAAGGCTCCGTGGGCAGGGAGAAGATCGACGAGGTCGTCGCGGCCGTCGTCTCAATCGATCGCTACTCTGCGAATCTGAGCGAGGCGACCCGCATTATCTCGGAGATAGCCGAGCGTACGAACATGCTCGCAATGAACGCGGCGATCGAGGCGGCGCACGCGGGGGAGTCGGGCAAAGGCTTTGCGGTGGTGGCCGATGAAATACGGAAGCTTGCGGAGCAATCGACTGCCCAGGCTCAGGATATTTCGACCGACCTGAGCGCGGTCTCCCGCGCAATCGACTCGGTTCGCGAGGCCTCAGACACCGCTGTCGCAGCCTTCTCCTCGATCCTGCGGCGCTCCGAGGGTCTAGGCGCCTCGGTCGGCGCTATCGGCCGGGTCATCTCCGATCAGCGGCTGGGGAGCGGCGCAGTTATGGATGCGCTGGGCCGCCTGCGGGGCATTAATAGTGAGATCGAGCGGGGGGCCGGCGGCATCGCCGAGAGCAGAGCGTCGGTCCTCTCTGAGATGGAGAAACTGAACGATATCACCGGGGTCGTCGTGCGCAACAACGAGGAGATTACACAGGGCACTCGGCAGATCAACGAGTCCGTGACGGACATGACCGACAGGACCATAAAAACGGCGGCACTCATCGCCGAAGCGAAGGGCGCTGCCGATAGATTCAGGATCGAGTGAGGGGCTCGGCTTTTAACCGAGCGTGACCTCGATTTCGTGCTTAGTGCCCGTGGGGAATATCGGCAGGAGGGCCGTCTTGTTCACGGGCGCCAGTTCCAAGCCGTCGACCTTCACCGCGACTACGTCCTTCGAGACGCCTTTCGGGTTCTTGACCTCGATATGGTACTCCGCGCCACGGAACTTGCGGGTCGCCTTGAATCCCTTCCAGGAGCGCGCAATACAGGGATCGACGACTAGGCCCTCGTAGCCGGGCTTTACGCCTAGTATGCCCTGGGTGAGCGCGACTAGTGTCCATGCGGCCGTGCCGGTGAGCCAGGAGTTCTTGGCCTCGCCGAAGCAGGGCGCATCCTTGCCCGCGGTCATCTGCGCGTAGACGTAGGGCTCCGAGCGGTAGATGTCGATCTCGTCCTGCTTTGCGCTGGGGCAGATCGAGAGGTAGTACTCGAGGGCCTTGTCTCCTTCGCCCAGGAGGCACCATCCGAGGTGTATCCAGGTATTGTTGTGGCTGAAGATGCCCGCGTTCTCTTTGACCCCGGGCGGATAGCTCGTCACCTCGCCGAGCTCGGGATGGTAGGTCGAGTAGGGCGGTTGCTGCAGCACGACGCCCTTGGGAGTATACAGGTACTTGTGCACGCTCTCCATGGACTTGCGAGCGCGGCCGCGGGTCGCTCCGGGGGCGTCGTCCGCCCCGGCCCCGCCTAAGACGCACCAGCCCTGGCTCTCGATGAATATCTTGCCCTCTTCGTTCTCTTTCGAGCCGATGGGCTTGCCGAAGGCGTCGTAGGCTCGGCGATACCACTCGCCGTCCCAGCCGGCCTTCTCGACCGCGTCGAGCATCTCGGCGCGCGACTTCAGGACGCGTTTCGCGTCGACCGGGCGCTTCATGAACTCGTAGAGCTCGGCCATCTCTCGGCTCGCGTAGAGGAAGAGGCCGGCGATCATAACCGACTCGGCCTTGGAGCCCTTCACGTCTCCCGCGCACTGGAAGGACTCGTTGGGCTCCTTCGAGAAGCAGTTGAGGTTCAGGCAGTCGTTCCAATCGGCGTGGCCGATAAGGGGCAGCTTGTTGGGGCCGCGCTTCTTCATCGTGTAGGCGATGGAAGTCTCGAGGTGGTGCAACAGGCTCTCTCCCTTGATCCTTTTGCCCTGGGTGTCAAGCTTGTACTTTTTGTCCGCGTAGCCGCAGCTCTCGTCGAGGATGGAGAGATCGCCTGTTTCCTTTATATAGGAGCAGGTCGAGAGGATGAGCCAGAGGTGGTCGTCGTAGAAGTCGCCGCCGATCTCGGCGTTTCCCTTCTTCGTGAGCGGCTGGTACTGGTGGTAGCAGGTACCATCCGAGAGCTGGGTAGCGGCAATGTCGAGAATTCTTTGGCGAGCGCGCTCGGGAATCATGTGGACGAAGCCGAGGATATCCTGGTTCGAGTCGCGAAAGCCCATGCCTCGGCCTATGCCCGTCTCGTACATCGAGGTCGAGCGCGAGAGGTTGAATGTCGCCATGCATTGGTACTGGTTCCAGACGTTGAGCATGCGATTCGCGTGCTCGTCGGGGAGTTCTGCCTGAAAGTTGGATAGTAGGCCATCCCAGAACTCGCCGAGATGGGCGAAGGCGGCATCGACGTCGGCGATCTTTGCGTAGCGCGCGATGGTAGCACGCCCGACTTCTTTGTTCATAACATAAAGTTTGTCGAACTTCGCCTTGTCTCCCTGCTCGACGTAGGCGAGGACGAAGGCGAAGCTCTCTTCGGCCCCAGGGGCGAGATCGAGATCGACCTCTAGGCCTCCGATCGGGTTCCAGCCGAAGGCCTTCGATCCCGAGCATTTGCCTGCGAATGGCGCGGTCGCCTCGTGCAGACCGTTGTGGAGGCCTACGAACGCGTCGCGATCGGTGTCGAATCCTGCGATGGGCCGGGTACAGGCGAAGAGCGCATAGTGGTCGCGCCGCTCGCGGTACTCGGTCTTGTGGTAGATGGCCGAGTTCTCGGCCTCGACCTCGCCGATGGACCAAGTACGCTGGTAGTTGGTCATATCGTTCAGGGCTTCGTAGAAGCAGAACTCCTGATATGCGAAGAGCTTCGGTTTCTTTGTCGAGCCGGACTTGTTGCGGACGGTGATCTTCCAGACTTCCTCGTTGCGGCCCGGCGGGATGAAGAAGAGCATTTCGACCTCGAGGCCGTCTTTGCTCCCTGTGATGCGCGAGTAACCCATTCCATGCCGGCACTCGTAGGAATCGAGTTTGGCCTTGACGGGCATCCAGCCGGGGTTCCAGATAGAACCAGCGTCGTTGACGTAGATATAGCGGCCGCCTAGATCGTAGGGAATGTTGTTGTAGCGGTAGCGAGTTAGGCGCCGTAGGCGCGAATCCTTCCAGAAGCTGTAGCCGCCGGCAGTATTGGTGCATAGACCGAAGAAGTCGTCTTGGCCTATGTAATTAAGCCAAGGAAGCGGGGTATCTGGCCGTGTAATAACATACTCACGGTGTGTGTCATCGAAGTGTCCGTAATTCATCATTCCACAATACTCCTGGTTAGTTGGATGCGTCAAGCAACTTAATTTAGAAGCTACTCACTGGAGGGGGCACGATAGTATGTTGGGTAAAGTTGTTGAAGGAGGAAGCATGATGACCGACCCGAGGCTATGCAAGCTCGCCGATATACTCGTCAACTTTTCGATCAAAGCTCACAAAGGCGACAAGGTACTCATTCAGGACAATAACCTCGAGCTGGATTTCGTTAAGGCCCTAGTCGATACGGTGCACGATGCGGGCGCCCTGCCCTTTGTCGCCCTTCGCGACCGGAGCCTCGACCGCGCCCTGTACCGGAGGGCGACTTGCGAACAGTTCGAGCTTCAAGCTCGCTTCGAAGCCGAGCGCATGAAGGAGATGGACTGCTACATAGGTTTCACGTCCTTACGCAATCAGTCAGCCTGGTCTGATATCCCTGGTGCTCAGCTCGACCTCTACAACCGCACCATCGTCCAAAAAGTCCAGATGGAAATCCGCGTTCCGAAGACGCGCTGGGTCGTGCTCCGTTATCCCTCGCCCGCCTTCGCCCAGCTGGCCGGCATGAGCGAGGAGTCCTTCGAGGACTGGTACTTCAGAGTATGCACGATGGATTACGGCAAGATGTCGAGGGCCATGGAGCCGCTGGTCGAGCTCATGGCCAAGACCGACCGCGTGCGCCTGGTTGGTCCGGGCACCGACCTTTCTTTTTCTATCAAGGGAGGCTCTTTCATAATGCTGACTCAAGGATTTAAAAAGCGAATAGGGTCGACCTTTTCCGGTAGAATGTGGGTTACGAGGACCACAGACGCGAAGAAGGAGACCCTATCCATGACTACAGTAACGGA
>Ga0326727_10001472_pt1 | contig 86810 bp, 75 predicted proteins | sample MB2enrmetagenome_FD_207643 | JGI IMG/M metagenome (GOLD analysis project Ga0326727, IMG submission 207643) | Lab enriched peat soil microbial communities from McLean, Ithaca, NY, United States - MB29MY | ecosystem: Environmental > Terrestrial > Soil > Wetlands > Peat | place: USA: New York...
CTGCGCCGCATTTTGATGTGGGACGAGTTCAGGGACCACCCCATGCGCCGCGACTACGTTGAGCCAGACGACTTCGAATACGAGCCCACCGCGCACGATGCCGTGTTGAAGCGCGCGCAGGAACACCCAAGCAGGGAACAGGGATCAGGGATCAGGGAACAGGGAGCGGGAGCCGCATGAGCTTGACCGAAACAAAACCGGAGAAGCTCGAGGGCTGGAATCGCCCACCGGTGGTTGTGCCGGATGGCGAGGGCGAATTGCTCGAAGTCGCCATGGGGCCGCACCATCCCTCGACGCACGGCGTCTTCCGCATGGACTTGGCGCTCGACGGCGAGCGAGTCGTACGCCTCAAGCCGGTCTTCGGTTATCTGCACCGCAACCACGAAAAGATCGCCGAAGGCACAACCTATCTGGCGTCGATGCCTTATACCGACCGGCTCGATTACATCTGCTCGCTCACCAACAACTGGGCCTATGCGCTGGCAGTTGAAAAGCTGTCTGGGCAGGAAGTTCCCGAGCGCGCGCAATACATTCGCGTCATTCTTGCCGAGCTCACCCGCATTCAGAACCACGCCTCATCCATCGGCTTCCTCTTGCAGGAGATGGGCGCCAGCGGAACGCCGCTCATGTACGCATTCCGCGAGCGCGAAAAGATTCTCGATCTCTTCGAGTCGCTCACCGGCTCGCGCATGATGTGCAACTACATGCGTTTTGGCGGCTGCCGCGTCGACGTAAGCGCCGCATGGCTCGAGGCGGCGCGCCAGGTCGTGGCCGGGCTGCCCGCATTTATCGACGAGTACGAAGCGCTGCTCAGCTCGAACGAAATCCTGATGGCGCGGTGCCAGGGGATCGGCGTGTTAAAGCCCGAACTGGCCGTCAACGCCGGCGTCACCGGCCCTATGCTGCGCGCGTCAGGAGTGAATTACGACATTCGCAAAGTCGACAAGTACGGCATCTACGACCGATTCAAGTTCCGCGTGCCGCTCGGAGACCACGGCGACATCTACGATCGCTACATGATGCGCGTGCTTGAGATGCGCGAGTCGATCGTCATTCTCTCGCAGGCGCTCAAAGATATTCCCGCCGGGCCCATCATGGATCCCAAGGCGAAGATTCGTGGCTTCAGGCCGAAGCCCGGCGAGGCTTACGGGCGTATCGAGGCTCCCAAGGGCGAGCTTGGCTTTTATCTGATCAGCGACGGCAGCCCCAATCCGTATCGTTACCGGGTTCGCCCGCCGAGTTTGATCAATCTGACCATTCTTGAAGACATGTGCCTGGGCAGCAACGTGGCCGACGTGGTCTTGATTTTTGGAAGCGTGGATATTGTGCTGGGGGAAGTGGATCGGTAGTTTTTTGAGGGACTAGGGACCAGGGATTGTGGGAGACTCGCGGCGTACTTGAAATAGGGCTTTGTGTCAGGGCACGACTTTAGTCGTGCCGCAAAAGGAACATAAAACGTGGGGCTTTAGCCCGTGAGAAAAATGCGGATAGCCGAAAGATTTGTACTCAAATGCAGCAGTCGGCCCGGCACGAAAAAGCTGAAAGCTAAGAGCTAAAAGCTAGGAGCTGTTCTTAATGCTAGGCGAAGGCATACTCAAGGGGATGGCGGAGACGGCGAAGAATTTCGCCGGCAGCTTTGTCTCCGCGGAGCGGCTCACGACGGTCCAGTACCCTGAGCAGCGCATCCCGACCATGGAGAATGCGCGCGTCTTTCCTTTCCTGGTGTACGACGGGCCCGACTGGCAAGCCGGCCTTCGCTGCGTGGCCTGCCAGATCTGCGAAAAAGAGTGCCCGCCCAAGTGTATCTACATTGCGAAGTCGGTTGACAAAAAACCAGATTATGCTGGCAAGCAGCAGTTTTATCCGGCAAAGTTCGACATCGACGTTTCAGTTTGCATGAGCTGCCAGATCTGCGTCGAGGTGTGCCCCTTCGAAGCCATCAAGATGGACACGCAGTTCGAGCTCGCCACCGACGACCGCTTCGGCGGGCTGCTGCACGACCGCGAACAATTGGCCAAGTCAAACGAGTACTACCACTCGATTCACCCAACTGAAGCTGCCGAAGTGGACGTCCGCCTGGCCGAAGAAAAAGCCAAAGTTGAGGCAAAGGCCAAAGCCGCCGCTGAGACCGCTGCCGCCAAGGGCACCGCAGCCAAAGCCTCACCGGCGGCCAGACCTGAAGGAGGACAAGCCTAACCATGGTCGAGAAAGCGGATCAGGTTTTCGTGCTCCTCCAGCACTGGCTTATCTCGTTTTTGCCCGCTGTGCTTCAGCCCGCTGCCGCGGTGCTGCTTGGCGTAATCGCGATCGTCTGCGTCTTTCCCGGCCTCTTCGCGCTCACAACGATCTTTGAGCGCAAGGGCCTTGGCCGCATCCAGAATCGCCTCGGCCCCAATCGCGTCGGACCGTTTGGACTCTTCCAGCCTGTCGCCGACGGCATCAAAGCCCTCATTAAGGAAGACATCGTTCCCACCAGTGCCAATCCGGCGGTGCACTTTCTTGCGCCGGTCATTCTTGTGGTCGCTGTCTTTATGGGCTTCGCCGTGCTGCCCATGGGTCGCAACATGGTGCTCGTCGACATGGATGCCGGCCTGCTCTTCTTCTTTGCCATGGGCGCGTCCACTGAGCTTTCGGTTTTCATGGCCGGGTGGTCGAGCCGCAACAAGTACTCGCTGCTGGGCGCCATGCGCGCCGTCGCCCAGATGATCAGCTATGAGATCATTCTTCTGCTCTCGAGTGTGGCCGTCGTTATGACCGCCGGCTCGCTCTCGCTGCCCAAAATCGTCGCCGCGCAGAATCAATATTCTTACGGCCTGCCACACTGGTATATCTTCACGCCGTGGGGTTTGGCCGCGTTTGTGATGTACGCCATCGCCGCGACCGCCGAGACCAACCGCTCGCCATTCGACCTGCCTGAAGGCGAATCGGAACTCGTCGCCGGTTATCACACCGAGTACTCAGGCTTCAAATTCGCGCTCTTCTTCCTGGGCGAATATCTGGCCATGTTTTCCATCTCCGGCCTCGGCACCACGCTCTTCCTCGGCGGATGGACGGCGCCGCTCTCGGTCCTCGCCTGGATTCCTTCGTGGATCTGGTTCTTCGGCAAGGTGATGATTTCGATCTTCGTCTTCATCTGGATGCGCGGCACACTGCCCCGCCTGCGCCAGGACCAGTTGATGAACTTTGCCTGGAAGTTTGTGCTGCCTTTCACGCTGCTCGACCTGCTGGTGACGGCTTTCTGGCGATTCATGGGCGAGGGCTGGCTGCGCTGGGTGGTTTCAACCGCGATTCTGGCGGGAGCGTATGTGTTCATGGGCCGTGTGGGCATGTACAAAGAGCACTTCGGTTCCAGAACCTATCGCTATGCTGAATGAGGTGAGCAAGAAATGGGCATAACGTTCTATCTCATCGCAGCCATCACGCTGGCCGGGGCGCTGGCGGCAATGACGCTCAAGCACCTGGTGCATGCGGCGCTCGCGGTCACGGTTGCGTTCGCGGGCCTGGCGCTGTTCTTCCTCAATCTCGACGCGCAGTTCGCCGGCTTTGCGCAGATCCTCATATACATCGGCGCTGTCGCCATTCTGGTCGTGTTTGCGATTCTGTTGACGCGCGGGTCAGATCTGCCCAAAGACGGCGTCTTCAGCCATACGTGGTTCGTCGGCTTCGCAATTGCCGCGGGAATCTTTGCCGTGCTGGGCTGGGCCGTGCTTGCAAGCGCGAAGGCCCTTCCATCGGAATCGGCCGTTCCCGCGGTCACCGTGCATGATATCGGCGTGGTGCTGATGGGCCGCTACGTGCTGCCGCTTGAGATTGTGGCGCTGCTGCTTACCGCGGCAACCATCGGCGCCGTCATCGTGGCCCTGCACGAGAAAGAGAGGGCCCGCTGATGGCTTCCGTTTCGCCGCTCACGGCTTACCTGGTTGTCGCTGCGCTGCTGTTTTCCATCGGCCTGGCCGGCGCGCTGGTGCGCCGCAACGCCATCATGGTGCTCATCGGCATTGAGCTCATGCTCAACGCGGCCAACCTCAACTTCGTCGCCTTCTGGCGCTACTCGCCGCATCCCGAAGCCCTCACCGGAATGATGTTCGCGATCTTCTCCATCGCCGTGGCCGCGGCCGAAGCCGCCGTGGGACTGGGACTGGTGATCGCCATCTATCGCCACACGCAGACCACCGATCTCGACAAGATGAACAGGATGAAGGGGTGAACGGAATGCTTGCACAGAACGCTTTGCCCCTGCTCGACTTCGGGAACGTCCCAATTCCACCACAAGCGTGGATCGTGAGATGGCTTTGGCTGATCCCCGCCTTACCCATCATTGCATCAGGCATTATCTCGCTGATGAAGCAGCCGCGACGCAGGCTCTCCGCGGGATTAGCCATTGCTGCTCTGAGTTCTTCTCTTCTGCTATCACTCAGCGCGTTTGTCTACGTGATTAACACCAAATCGTTGCTGTCGCATTTCGGGTTCGACCCGATGGTACGCGAGGTATTCAACCGCCCCTGGTTCCACTTCGGCAACTCCCCCGTCGATCTCGGCTGGCTCCTCGATCCGCTCTCGGCCATCATGGCCGTGATGGTCTGCTTCGTGGGCCTGCTCATCTTTATCTACTCCGTGGGCTACATGGCCCACGACGAGAACTTCACGCGCTTTTTCTGCTTCATGTCGCTCTTTGCCGGAGCCATGCTGGGCGTGGTCGTCGCCAACAGCATGCTTCTGCTCTTTATGTGCTGGGAACTGGTCGGCCTCACTTCGTATCTGCTCATCGGCTTCTGGTACCATAAGCCCTCGGCCGCCGCTGCCGCCAAGAAAGCCTTCATCACCACGCGCGTCGGCGATGTTTTCTTCCTGCTCGGCATCGTCTGGCTCTTCGCACAGACCGGCACGCTGCTCTTCTATAACCACGGCTCGGGCTCGCTTGAGACCTTCGCGCTCCAGACCCTCCTCTCGCATCACGCAGCCCTGGGTCTCTCGGCCGCCGGCGCAATCGGCCTCTTGATCTTCGCCGGCGCAGCGGGCAAGAGTGGCCAGCTCCCGCTGCACGTCTGGCTGCCTGACGCCATGGAAGGCCCCACGCCCGTCTCCGCGTTGATTCACGCGGCAACCATGGTCGCGGCGGGCGTGTATCTCATCGCGCGCGTTTATCCGCTCATGTCGGCCGGCATGCCGCTCACGGCGTCGGGCGAGCCGGCTGGCACCACCACCGCGCTCGTTGTTGTCACCTGGGTGGGCGCAGCCACGGCGGTCTTTGCCGCGCTCATCGCCGTCGCGCAAAACGACATCAAACGCATCCTCGCCTACTCCACCATCTCGCAGCTCGGCTACATGATGGCCGGCCTCGGCCTCGGCGGCGTCGCCGTGGGCATGTTCCACCTCATCACCCACGCGTTCTTCAAGGCGCTGCTCTTCCTCGGAGCAGGCTCGGTAATTCACGGCTGCCACGAGGAGCAGGACGTACGCCGTATGGGCGGCCTCAAGGCTCTCATGCCCGCCACGTTCATCACCTACGCCATCGGCATGCTGGCGCTCTGCGGATTTCCGATCTTCTTCTCCGGTTTCTGGTCGAAGGACGCAATCATCGAAGCCGCGCACAACTCGGCCTTCATCAAGGGCCCCTATTATCTGCTGGTCTTTGGCGCGCTGCTCACCGCGTTTTACATGACTCGCCAGGTGAGCTACGTCTTCTTCGGCCAGGGGCGCGGCGATGGCCACGCGCATGAGAGCCAGCGTGTGATGACCGCGCCACTCGTCATCCTGGCCTTTTTTGCCATCGTGCTCGGCGCAATCGGCACTCCGGCCTGGCCGTGGTTCCGCGCCTTCCTCGATGGCCAGGCCGCATCGTTCAATATTCACACGCTCTTCGAAGCGGAATTCGCAAAGCTTCTTGCCACATCGGCAGTCATCGTCTTCCTCGGCCTCGGTCTTGGCTGGTGGCTCTACGGCAACAAGTCGCCCAAGGCTGAAGAACCGGATGCGCTTGAGAAGGCCGCGCCCGCCATCTGGGCCGGCTTGCGCGACCGCCTCTACGTCGACGAACTCTACGGCGTCACGGTCATCGCCTTCTACTACTGGTGGGCGCGCGTGGCCGACTGGCTCGACCGCCGCGTGTGGGGCGGCATCGTCGCGGCTGTCGCATGGATCTTTAAAATGTTTGCACAACTCAATCGCCTGCTCGACCTGCACTGGGTCGACGGAATCTTCGATAAAATCTGCGAAGAGTTCTCGACCGGCGGCGGCATTGTGTCGCGCGTGCAGAATGGCCGCGCGCAGACTTACCTGCGAATCCTCGCCTTCGCCGTGATTGCACTCGCGGCAATTCTTGTCTGGAGCGCAAGGCCATGAACGAAACGACCGGTTTCGGAATCCTCACGCTCCTCACCGTGCTGCCGATCGCCGGCGCGCTGATTGCGCTCTTCATTCCAAGGCACGCGCGCGGTATCGCGCTCGTTTCTGCTCTGGCCAGCCTCGTGCTGGCGCTGATTGTGTGGCTGCACCTGCCCGCCGACGGGTCAATGGGCATGGTGGAGCGCCTCAACTGGGTTCCCTCGCTCGGCATTGAGTATCACCTTGGCGTCGACGGCCTGGGCGCGCTGATGGTGCTGCTCTCGGCCGTGGTCACGCTCATGTCCATTGACGCGGCGCATCGCGTCCATCACCAGCCCGGCCTCTACTACGCGCTGGTGCTTGCGCTCGAGTCGGGGCTCTTTGGCTCCTTTACCGCGCTCAATTTCTTTCACTGGTTCCTCTTCTGGGAGCTGAGTCTCATCCCGGCCTTCTTCCTCATCAAGCTGTGGGGAGGGCCTAAGCGCGGCCCGGCTGCAACGCAGTTCTTCGTCTACACCATGGCCGGCAGCGTGGCCCTGCTGCTCTCGTTCCTCGCGATCTTTCTGTCCACTGGCTCAATGGACTTTGCCGAACTCACCGCCATGGCCGCGAACGGTTCGCTCGCGCAGATAGTCACAGCGCATCTCGGCGCTGTAATGCCGTGGCTTGCGATGGGCGTGCTTGCCGGCTTTGCAGTCAAGGTGCCCATGGTCCCGTTCCACACCTGGCTGCCCGCCACGTATGCTGAAGCGCCATCGCCCGTGACCATGCTGCTCACCGGAGCCATGTCGAAGATGGGCGTCTACGGCCTGCTGCGCATCGCCATTCCGCTCTTCGGCGCGCAGATCGCCGCCATTCGCACGCCGCTTCTCATCCTTGCAGTTGCAACCGTCGTGATGGGCGCATGGGCAGCCGTGGCGCAAAAAGATTTGAAGCGCGTATTCGCCTACTCCTCGGTGAACCACCTGGGCTACTGCCTGCTCGGCATCTTTGCGCTGGCCGTGCCGGCATCGGGCGCAGCAATTCAGGCCAGCCAGGCCGCCGCGCTCAACGGCGTCATCCTGCAGATGTTCAATCACGGCCTTACCGCGGCCGCGCTCTTCTGGTTCGTCGCCATGATCCAGTTCCGCACCGGCGGCCTGCGTGGCATCGACGACTTTGGCGGACTGCGCAAGCCCGCGCCGGTCTTCGCAGGCCTCATGGGTATTGCGCTCTTCAGCTCGCTCGGACTGCCGGGTCTCAACGGCTTTGTCGGCGAGTTCCTCATCTTCCGCGGCGTTTTTCCGTTGGCGTGGATTGCCGCGACCGTCTCGGTGCTTGGCCTGCTCGTCTACGCGGCCGTCATCCTCACCGTGATTCAAAAAGTCTTCTCAGGCCCGGTGCCGGAGCACTGGGCCAAATTCCCCGATCTGCACCATAGCGAGCGGCTCGCCCTCGCGCCGGTCATCGGGCTTATGATCCTGCTTGGCCTTGTGCCCCAGCTCATTGTGGACGCCGTCAACCCCACCGTCGTCTACCTGCTGGCGCACTGGAGATTTTAGATGTTGGCCTGGTGCATTTACATTTCGTTTACCGGCGCATTCATTGCGGCGCTGCTGCCCAAGGATAAGCCCGCCCTCGCGCGCTGGTTTGCGCTTGCCGTGGCCGCCGCGGGTCTGGCGATTGCCGCTGTCGGCTTCGCCGCAGGAACGGGCCGCGAAGTCATCGTCGATGCACTCTGGGTGCCCACCATGGGCATCCACTATCTGCTAGTTGCCGACGGCATCAGCCGCGTGCTCGTTCTGCTTACCGGTATCGCCGCAGTCGCAGGCGTCCTCTTCAGTTGGAACGTCGACCTCCGCACTAACCAGTTCTTCGCGTTTTATCTTGCGCTCATCGGCGGCGTCTACGGCGTCTTCCTGAGCGGCGACCTCTTCCTGCTCTTTGTCTCCTACGAAATCGCCATCGTACCCAAGTACTTCCTCATCGCCATCTGGGGCTCCACGCGCCGCGAGTACGGCGCCATGAAACTCGCGCTCTACTCCTTCACCGGCTCGGCCATGGTGCTCATCGGCCTGCTCGCCGCCTACGCAACATCCGGCGCGCACACAACCACGCTTGCCGGCCTCGCCCACGCGGGGTTGCCCGTCAGCTTCCAGATGTGGTGTTTTCCGCTGGTTTTTGTCGGTTTCGGAATTCTCGCCGGCCTGTGGCCCTTCCACACCTGGGCGCCCACCGGCCACGTAGCTGCGCCCACGGCTGCATCCATGCTGCTCGCCGGCGTGGTCATGAAGCTCGGCGCCTACGGCTGCCTGCGCGTCGCCATCGGCCTCTTCCCGCACGGGCTCGACCCCTGGGGAGTCACATTTATTGGCCTCGGTTCCTGGCGCGACGTCTTCGCCCTGCTCGCCGTCATCGGCATCATCTACGGTGCTCTGGTGGCGCTCGCGCAAACCGATTTCAAATTCGTCATCGGCTACTCCAGCGTCAGCCACATGGGCTTCGTGCTGCTGGGTCTCGTCACACTCAACCAGATCGGCGTCGACGGCGCGGTGCTGCAGATGTTCTCCCACGGGGTCATTGCCGGCCTGCTCTTCGCCATCGTCGGCCGCATCGTCTACGACCGCACCCACACGCGCCAGTTCGCCGATCTCGAACACATGCACCTCGCGCGACGGCTGCCCTTCGCCGCCTGGGCATTTGTGGTCGCGGGCGTAGCGTCTATGGGCCTGCCGGGCTTCTCGGGATTCATCGCCGAACTGCAGGTGCTGGTCGGCGCGTGGCGGGCGAATCCGTTATGGACGTTCGGCGCCGGCGTCGGCATCGTCGTGGGCGTGGCCTACACCTGGCGCGCGCTGCAAAAGGCATTCTTCACCGACATTATTCCCGGCGCACACGTGCTCGAAGAAGAGAAGGCTCACCCCTTCGCACCCATCACCTGGCCTGAGATCGCTGGCGTAGCGCTGCTCGGCATCTCCACCGTCGCCGTCGGAGTTTATCCGCGCGTTTTACTTGATCAAATCGAACCCGCCGTGAAAGCCCTGCTCGGAGGAGTGCAATGAATTACGCCGATCTCTTCCGCGCAATGCTGCCTGAAACGGTTCTCGAAATCGCCGCGCTGCTGGTGCTGGTTGTCGATCTCGGAATCGTGCGCAAGGCCGCGCTCCAGACGCGCGTGGCCGTTGCGTCGTTCCTCGGCATCGCCGGATGCATCGTAGCGATTTGGGGTGTCTACTCCGCAGGCAATTCCGGCTTCAGCGTCGATGGCCAACTGCTTCTCTCCGCTGGCAGCATCGCAGGCGTCGCGCAGGTCGGCATCCTGGTTCTCACGGCGATCACGCTTCTGCTTCTCGTTGGCGAGGAGTTCACCAGGCACGTCGGCGAATATGTGGCCGTGGTTCTGATGGCCGCTGCGGGCGGCTTGATCATTGCCGCGGCGCAGGATTTGCTCGTAATCTTTATCGGCCTCGAACTGCTCTCGCTCGGCCTCTACATCCTCACCGCCTTCGCCAAGAAATCCGGCAAGAGCGCCGAAGCCGCCATGAAGTATTACCTCTTCGGAGGCATGTCGGCGGCGTTTCTGCTGTTCGGGTTCAGCTATTTCTACGGGCTGACAGGTACGACGAATCTTTCCGGAATTCAGACGGCCATCGTTCAGACCGGTCCAACCCCGCTCTTCTATGTCGCTTGGATTTTGGTCGTAGCGGGCCTAGGTTTTAAGGTTGCCGCTGTCCCATTCCACTTATGGGCACCCGATACGTATGAAGGCGCGCCTGCGCCGGCTGCGGCTTTCATCGCATCGGTTTCAAAAGTGGCCAGCTTCGCCCTCTTACTGACAATTGGATCACAGTGGTTAACGCTCGTGCCTGGGCAAACGTCGGGCCTTGTTGGGCTCGTGGTTGACCTTCAAGCGATTAGCCAGGTCTGGACCAAACTGGCAATTACAATCTTGCTGGTTTCCGCTGCATCGATGGTTCTCGGCAATCTTGCTGCACTGGCCCAGTCAAGCGTTCGAAGATTACTTGCTTACTCCGCCATTGCCCACGCGGGGTATATCCTGCTCGGTGTCGCCACCTTGCCGCATTATTCGATGGCAGACATCCATCACAGTTTGGCTGCGTACAAAATCGTTGCCGCCGCCAACAGCGCCATCGCCGTCCTCTACTACATCCTCACCTACGGCCTCACCACCATCGGCGCATTCGGCGTTGTCTCCGTCGTCGAACGCGCCACCGGCTCCGACAAGCTCGACTCGTTCCTCGGCCTGCACAAGCGCAATCCGCTGCTGGCCGCGGTGCTGCTCGTGCTCTTCCTCTCGCTCGCCGGAATTCCGCCTCTGGTCGGCTTCTGGGCCAAGTTCAATCTGTTTGCCGCGGTGCTCAACGTCGGCGCAGGTCCGGTTCCGTTCACGCTTGTTGCTCTCGCCATCGCCATGAGCGCCGTCTCGCTCTACTACTATTTGCAGGTGCTCAAGCGCGCCTACGTCATGCCCGCCGCCGATGAGTCGCCCATCAAGACCAACCCCGTCACAACGGTCGTTTTGGTCGCCATCGCCGCCGCAGTCATTGTTATGGGCTGCTTCCCGGCGCTCCTCCAAAACTGGATCGCGAGCTTCTACTCCTAACTTAGGAATCCTGTTTCGTCGCGCCCCTACGGGGCGCGGAGAGATTTAGGGACCGCACACCCAGGGGCTGCGTCCGCTCACGCGATGGGCTATTGTCGATTGTCCCTCCGGGGCAAGTGTGTTGGGGAAACGAACTGATGTTCCGTGCCGGGTGCCCCATCCTTTGCGCGCTCTTTGTTCTTGCGCTTAGCGTGGGAGACCACGGATGGGCATTCGACGGAGGGAGCAGGGTCCTTCAGGCCCCTGAATCGGGCGCCCATGTCTCCGACGGCCTTTAGGCCCGGAGAAGTCTTTCTGATCATTCGCCAACCCCTACACCACCCTCCGCACCCCCGGCATCCTCACCAGCGGATCGGCTACGAGCCACGTCGCGACGCAGGCCAGAACCCCGACAACGCCAAACTTGACCAGGGCGGGCGAGGCCCAACCGTGCAGCAGGAGAGAAATGCCCACCAGGATTGGCGGATGAATGATGTAGACCGTGTACGCGCGCCGGTTGAGCCACGTCCACACGGCCGAGGGCCGGTTCAGGTGCTCGCGGAAGATGAGCAGCCATGCGGCGATCAAGCCCCAGGTCACAAATGGCTCCCAAAACGCGTAGAGAATGGCAGCCCACGAGAACCCTGTATTGAAATTTGCATGGCCGCTGGCAAGCAACCACCCCAGTGGCAACGTGGGCCACACAATCAGCGCGACGATCAGCCACGGCCGTGCCTGCTTCCAGGTCAGTTGCGCCAGCCAGTTGCGGGGCCTGGCTCTTAATCCCACCACGAAGAGAAAGATGTACGAGGCCCAGTAGCCATAAAGACTTGTGCCAATCGGAAACACCTGCCGCAGGGCCAGAGCGCCGGCGCCGACGATCAAAGCGCCGATGAGCCAGGATCGCCATCCCGGGATGAGACTATGCGTCGCGGTACTTGCGCTCCCGGGCTGCAAGCCACGTACGCGGCGCCAAATGACATAGCCCAGGCTGAAGGCGAGCAGTGCTTCGGCAAACCAGAGCGGCCCGGGATTGAACTCCTTGTGCCGCCAGTACCATGCGAGGGTGGGCCAGAAGCCGTCTCCCTGGGCGTAGGTCACCATTGCGGCGGTGAGCGGACCCAGGATGAAGCCAAAGGCCAGAGTCGGAATGCCCAGCCGGATCAGGCGGTCGAGGATGAACTTCCCGTATCCCTTGCGCTCCAGCGAGGACGGCGTGAAGTAGCCGGCGAGCAGGAAGAAGAAGCCCATGAAGTAGGCCTGGTTGGTGGTGCAGAAGAGGATGAGCAGAATGCCGGGGACCGTGCGGGAGGGCTGGATCTCGTGCCAGAACCAGCCGCCGATGGCGCCATAGGTGATCGCCGTGTGGTGCAGAACTACGAACGCCGTCATCACCGTGCGCAGGCGGTCAATGTAAAACTCACGTTGAGGCATGACCTATTGTACGTGTGGCCCGAGTGCGCGGTTCCGGTCACAAAACGCCAAAAGCCGCCCGAAGCTTGTCGCTCCGAGCGGCTTTGCTGACTCGCTGACTTGCTAACTCTCTGGCAACGCTAGCGCCGCTAACTCCGCTAGCTCCGCTGTCTTTCTAATACTTCACAATCTTCTCGAACGAATCCGGCTTGAGACTTGCGCCGCCCACCAGCGCGCCGTCAATCTCTTCCTGGCCGATCAGAGCTGTCGCATTGTCGGGCTTCACGCTGCCGCCATACAAAATCCGCATGGCCGCGGCCACATCGGCGCCCAGCAGCCTGGCAACTTCGGCGCGAATGATGCGGTGCGCATCGGCCGCAATCTCGGGCGTCGCCGTCTTGCCTGTTCCAATGGCCCACACCGGCTCGTACGCAATCACGATGGGCGCGGCGGCCTCGGGCGTAATGCCGGCAAATGCGCCTGTGACCTGCGTCTTGAGCACGCTCGAAGTCTTGCCGGCCTCGCGCTCTTCAAGCACCTCGCCGATGCACACCACCGGAATGATGTTGTGCTTGAGAGCGGTGTGCAGCTTTTTGTTCACAATCTCGTCGGTCTCGGCAAAGTACTGGCGCCTCTCAGAGTGGCCGATGAGCGTGTGCGTGCCGCCTACAGCCAGCAGCTGGCCTATGGAGGTCTCGCCGGTATAGGCGCCCTCCTCGGCAAAATGGATGTTTTGCGCGCCAACAGCAACGTTCGACCCTGCGCAGGCTGGGACGACTGTAGGCAGAAGAACCGGAGATGGGAAAAGCGCGATCTCGTCGCGGGTGTGCCCGGCAACGAGCGGCAAAAACGCATCGACAAACGCCTTGGCCTCAGCCGGCGTCTTGTACATCTTCCAATTGGCGGCAATCAGTGCTTTACGAGACATTTTGGTGGATTCCTCAATTCAATTTTATGGGATCGATTTCCGCGCGCCGGGTGACGGCGGGCACATGGCGGGATGAGAAGACCCTACCGAAAAGAAGTGACGGCGCCGGACCTACGAGCCTGATCGAACCGCTGAGGTCAAATCGTCGGGCACCAAACCTTTCATGAAAGCATCCCGATGATCGGGATCGCCCAGGTCCATCGTGAACTGGCGCCACACGCCGTCCTGAAGCACGGCCATGTTCCAGGGGCCAGAGACCGAGTCAGAGAACTGCCAGACGATATGGTACCCCTCCTCATTCGTGAACCCTTCGCCGTCGGCCTGCAGAATGGCGTCGCCGCGCTCCCATAGCCTGGAGCGCAGCGCGTGGAGTGCATTACCGCCTCCCGCCATCTCCGAGCCCTGCAGGTGCTGGAATGCGTAGACCGTTTTGATTGAAGCAAGATAATCTTCAAGCCACTGAACTCCGCTCTTCGGCTTGCAATCCCGAATGTCTTCGATGAAGTCTGCGATCTCGTCCTGGCCGATCGACCCATCGAAGACCGGGTTGCGCTCGAGGACTGCGACCTCAACTTCATCGATGCTTGAGAGTAGGAGCGACTCCCAGTTTTCATCTTCACCGCTTTCGCGGGTGAGTCTGAAGTCGGGGTGCCCATCGCGAATGAACTGCGCGAGTTCGTCAAAGGGAGGAAACTCTTCGTCTTTCGACAAGACCCGAGTGTAATAGCCCATGGTTCTCCTCTTCGGCTTTCAATACATGCATTCTCTCGGAAACACCTGGCAACAAAAACCGCATCCAGCGCTCAGCACCGGATGCGGTTCTCTGATCACTAACAACTGGTTACTTGTCGTTGAGCGCCTCAACACCAGGCAGCTTCTTGCCTTCGAGGAATTCAAGCGAAGCGCCGCCGCCGGTGGAGATGTGAGTGATCTGGTCGGCCACGCCGGCCTTGTTCACCGCGCTCACCGAATCGCCGCCGCCCACGATCGACGTCGCCGTGCGGTTGGCCGCAATCGCCTCGGCAATGGCGTTGGTTCCCACTGCGAAGTGCTTGAACTCGAAGACGCCCGCGGGGCCGTTCCACACAATCGTCTTGGCCGTCTCGATCACGTCCTCAATCGCGCCAATCGACTTGGGACCGATGTCGAGTCCCTGCCAATCGGCAGGGAAGTCGACTGAGGAATCCCAAACCTGCGTCTTGGCGTCGTCGGCGAACTTATCGGCAATAATGTTGTCCACTGGCAGCAGCAGATTCACGCTCTTGATCTTCGCCTTCTCCAGCGTCTCTTTGGCCAGGCCGATCTTGTCCTCTTCAACAAGCGACTTGCCCGTGGTCACGCCCAGTGCGCGGTAAAAGGTATAAGCCATGCCGCCCACGATCGCCAGCGTGTCAACTTTGTCGAGCAGGTTCTCAATCACTTCGATCTTGCCCGAGATCTTGGCCCCGCCGATGATGGCCACAAACGGCTTCTCGGGCGATTCGAGCGCTTTGCCCAGGTAGGTGATCTCCTTTTCCATCAGCAGGCCGGCAACGGCGGGCTTGAGGAAATGCGTAATGCCCTCGGTGGATGCATGCGCGCGATGAGCCGAGCCGAACGCGTCGTTCACATACACCTCGGCCAGCGAGGCCAGCGCCTTGCTGAACTCAGGATCGTTGGCTTCTTCCTCGGCGTGGTAGCGCAGATTCTCAAGCAGCAGCACCTGGCCCGATTCAAGCTGGTGCGCCAATTCGCTGGCCACCTCGCCCACGCAATCGGGCGCAAAGGCCACGTTGACGCTCTCGCTGAATTTCTTGTCGAGCAGCTCGCGCAGCCTGATGGCCACGGGCCTGAGCGAGTACTTCGGGTTGGGCTTGCCCTTGGGCCGGCCCAGGTGTGAGGCCAGAATCACCTTCGCCTTGTGCCGCAGAGCATATTCAATGGTGGGCAGCGTGGCCACAATGCGCGTGTCGTCGGTGATGGTCGAGCCGTCTTCAGTGAGCGGCACGTTGAAATCGACGCGGATGAACGCGCGCTTGTTGGTCAGATCGATATCGCGAATGGAAAGCTTTGCCATGAGAATCTTCCTTGATAACAGTGGTCAGTTGTCAGTGATCGGTTGTCAGTGGGATGGTCGGTGGTCAGCGGCCAGTTCGGGCGCGCCCGGTGCAGCAATTCGCGACCGAAAATCGTTCCACGAAAGCTGCGGGGATTGAACTGACCACTGACAACTGACGACTGACAACTGTTCTTTACAGCCCCTTACCAGCCAGGAAGCCGATCAGATCGACAACGCGGTTTGAGTAGCCCCACTCGTTGTCGTACCAGCTCAGCACCTTCACGCTGTTGCCCACTACCTTGGTAAGCGGCGTGTCCACAATCGAGCTCAGCGCGTTGCCCTTGAAGTCGGAGCTGACCAGCAGGTTGGCATCGACGCCCAGAATGCCCTTCAGTTCGCCTTTGGCGGCCTTCTCGAAAGCGGCGTTCAACTCTTCGGCCGTCGCCGGCTTCTCGGCGATGTAAGTCAAATCCACGATCGACACGTTGGGCGTTGGAACGCGAATCGCAAAGCCGTCGAGCTTGCCCGCAGTCTCAGGAATCACCAGCTTCAGCGCCTTGGCGGCGCCGGTCGAGGTGGGGATCATCGAGAGAGCCGCGGCGCGGGCGCGGCGCAGGTCCTTGTGCGGAAAGTCGAGGATGACCTGGTCGTTGGTGTAGCTGTGGATGGTGGTCATGATGCCGCTCACCAGGCCGGTTGTCTCCAGGATCACCTTCACCACCGGGGCCAGGCAGTTGGTGGTGCAGCTGGCATTGGAAAGAATGTGATGCTTGGCCGGGTCATACTTGTTGTCGTTCACACCCAGCACGATGGTCAGGTCTTCGCCCTTTGCCGGCGCCGAGATAATGACCTTCTTTACCGTGGGGCCAAGATGCTTTTTGGCGTCTTCGGCATTGGTGAAACGGCCGGTTGATTCAATAACGATTTGCGCGCCGTCGTCCGCCCAGGGCAGCTTGGCTGGGTCCTTCTCGGCATAGACCTTGATCTTCTTGCCGTCGACCGAGATGAAGCCCTCACCATGCGAGATGTCGTTGTGCAGGTTGCCCAGAATCGAGTCGTACTTGAGCAGATGGGCCAGCGTCGCGGGGCTGGTCAGATCGTTCACAGCGACAAAGTCGATTTCGTTGTTGCCAAGATTGGCGCGCAGAACGTTGCGGCCAATGCGGCCAAAACCGTTGATTCCAACCTTTACTGCCATGTTTGATTTCTCCTTGATTTCCAGTGTGGCGATGATTCAAAAACCTATTGAAGTGCGATGTCTGGAGTGCTGCTAAAGCGATTCCACCAAACCCTTGATCGTAACATTCGGGCCGTTTGCAGCGAAGTGAAAAGGGTCACACAGCTTGTTGTGTGGACACAGATTCCCCCACCGCTAGGATGCCCGGCCCCATAGGGGACTGTATGTGACGGTATGCACAGAATTTGCAGCCCCCTTGCCTGGTGTGGTATTCGGGTAGCAATGCAGGATTGCAGTGATGGCCCCACATTCGAAACTGAGAGGCCAGGGTTGAAGGCAGAATGAGAAGACGTTCAAGACGGGCTCCCAATACATCGGAATCCACAGGAAAGATCGGCCAGGAACTCCCACAGAATCAACCGGCTCCGCTGGTTCCGCAGTACCCCTACGAAGGGGCGCGCGACCGTCAGCCCGGTCGCGACCGTGAGTCCGGTACAGACCGTCAGTCTGGCCCGCCTGAACAACGCCCGAACGACCAGCGCCACGCCTCCGCGCCGCGCCCGCAACGGCACCCGCAGCCGCGGCCCGACTGGAACGAGCAGGCCGGCACCGGCCGGCTCGAAGTCGAGACCCAGCCCGAGATGTCCTCGGCGGCCGAGGCTGAGCCCATCGAGTCGGAACGCACCCCGCAGGCCCCCAAGGGCTACGTCGTCCTGGCCATAGGACTGCCCGGCTCCGGCAAGACCACCTGGTTCGGCCGCCGCGGCGTTACCCCGCTCTCGTCCGATCTGCTGCGCAACATCCTCTTCGACGATGTGGAGGAGCAGCGCTACCAGGGGCTGGTTTTTTCCACGCTGCGCTCGCTCTTGCGCGCGCGGCTCATCGCGCGCATGCCGTGGAATTACGTTGACGCCACCAATCTTTCCATCCACGAGCGCCGTCAGTGGATCAAGATGGCCAAGAGCTTCGGCTACGAGGTGCAGGCCGTCTTCTTCGACGTGCCCCTCGATGTCTGCCTTGAGCGCAACCGCCAGCGCGACCGCTCAGTGAGCGAAGACGTAATGCGCCGCATGGCCGAAAAGCTCAAACCGCCGCTCTTCGAAGAGGGCTTTGAGAAGATCACCGTGGTCAGAGTGAAGAGCGCGGGATAAAGGGCGCCGGACAAAGACAGTTACGCTTCCGAATCCGATCTAGTTGAATTGGAACGCTCTGTCATCCTGAGGCGCAGCCGAAGGATCCGCGGTTGCCTTTCGCCGTTACGTCCGCATTGGCGGTCATACGCCAGCGACTAAGTTTGACGGCAAATCGAGCATGGCGCTGCTGGGGTTAACATTGCGTATGCGTCATTTCAATCTACTACTCATCTCGCTTGTTGCGAGTATTCCTGCTCTTTCGCAATCAACAGACTCGAATGATGCAATGCTAGCGAAGGCACGCGGTCTCTATGACGCGCCCTTTACACGTCAGCTCGTGTCATTCGATTGTTCGGTGAGATTTGATTGGAAGGAGCATTTCAACAACACGATGGGAATGGTCCCTTCTGCTGCGCTTCCAACAGTGAATCGGCTTCAGTCCCTGCAACATCGAGTCTTTGTAGATCGGTCTGGAGCGGTTGTCTCTGAGATTCCGAAAGCGACGGACCTATCCGGTGTCCCTCACGCCAGTGATCTTGAGGCCGCTCTTCAGGCAATCGTGTCCTCTGGATTGAATGCTTGGCTCCCGTTTTCCACGAATGTCATACTCCCCACAAAACCGGCGACGTTCACGTTTCAACGCTTGAACAGCGGGTTCAAGATTGTCATGAAAGGCGCGAATGTTTCCGCCACTCTTGATCTTCTCCCGGATATGCGGATCGCAAGCGTGATAAGCGAGCTTCCGCAACCACAGCATTTCGTCACGGAGTTCACAACCGGTCCAGACGGGTATCTTCTTCAATCGGTGAAAACTGGGTCGGGCACGGAAGCGTCAACATTGTGGAGCGCGATCTTTGCTTACCACTATCAGAAGGTTCAGGGGTTCCAAGTTCCCGGCGAGATAGATGTAACTCAAGTTGCGACACGAGAGAAGTGGGACTACTCACTTGACGACTGCAAAGCCATGACTGGCACAGTCATCAAGGTACAAGCGCCAGAAAAGTAGGCGTCTGCAGTCCGACTAATGGAGCGAACGCTTCCTTCTGGCCGTATTGTCGCCAATCGGGAAGTAATTCGAATTTTGGGCCTCAGCGAAGTGCCTCCAAAACAACCGCAGATCCTTCGTCGCTGCGCTCCTCAGGATGGCAGACGCGGGAAGTCGGCCGAATAGCTGATTCCGGGCTTTAAACTACGGCCATGAAAGCTTCTCCGGCACCAACCCCCTGCACCGAGCCCTGGCTGCGCGGCACCCAAAACTAGCTATTTTAGCTAAATTAGCTATAATAGCTATACCGGAGGCCGCCCCATGATCACCAAAACATCCGCCGAAGCCCAAAACCAGTTTGGCCAACTGCTCGATACCGTGCAGCGCGAGCCTGTGGCCATCACGCGCCATGGCCGGCCAGCCGCCTACATCATCTCCCTGCGCGACATGCAGGAGTTGATGATGATGAAGGCTACTCGCAAACGTGCGGCATCGGCATTTGAAGAATGGAAAGCGAAATTCGACAGCCAGATCTCGCCGGAGGCCGCAAAGCTCACCGATGAGGACGTAGTACGTATGATGCACGAGGCACGGCGTGAAGCAGCGCGTGATCGTTGATGCTTCCACTTTGGTCAGCGCCGCGTTGCGGGTGGATTCCACGCCGCGGCGTGCGCTCGAGAAAGCAATCGAGTTGTTCGAGCTCTGCGTGAGCGAGAGCTCTCTCTCCGAGCTTGAATCAGTTCTCTCAAGACCGCACTTTGCCAAGCATGCGCCAGCTGAAGCCCTTCGCGCATTTATCGAGTCGGTTCGCGCAGAGGGAAGTATGTTCTCTGTGAGTGCAGCGGATCTGGATAAGGTCGAACCGCGCTGCCGTGATGTGGAAGATCACCATATTCTTGCACTGGCGGAAGTGGCCAAAGTTGACCTCATCGTCAGCAGCGATCTTGATCTGCTGGTACTCAATCCCTGGCGCGGCATTCCCATCCTGACCCCATCCCAGTTCGTTTCGCAGTTTTCAGTCTGAGGGTTGAATCCAGGAGCACCACCTCCTACACCGAGCCCTGGCTGTGCGGTGCCTACGCCGGCGTTCCCGCTGCTGGCAGCGCCGTCCTGCACGCGCTCGACCTCGCCCTCGACGACATGACCAAATGGACCGCCGGCCTGACCGATGCCGAAGTGCGCTCCGCGCCTTTGGGACTGACGCCAATCTCGTATCATCTGCGGCATATCGCGCGTTCCACCGGCCGCATTCTCGCCTACGCAAAAGGCGACCAGCTTAACTGCATATTTGCTTCACTCGCATTTGCAGATAATTTCCCCTTGCTGCGCTACATTCATGAGCGGAGATGACTATGCATCCGCGCGTTAGGCTCGAAAAAAGCCCCAAAACCGGGCCATAACCCGTTTATTATGAGGACTTTGATCAGTAACCCGTTTGTTTTCAACGGTTTGCGGGAAAAGGTGAAAGGTACAAGCTGCTGAAAACAAACCACTTAACCTCAAAAAGGGGGGTATATGGGGGGTAGCAGATTTATGCGTTTCACCTCGGGCGAAAATTCCGATGAACACTGCCATCTAGAATCGAACTATGCCGGGCAACTCACCCTCCACGCGCTGGCTGCGCAACCCGCTCTTTCTGCTTGCCCTTGCAGCCGCGCTCATCGCTATCGTGGTTCAGTCCGGCGAACTCGGCTCGGCCGACACGCAGCATCGCGAAAACGCGGCTCACGCGCTTTGGACTAGCGACCCGCCCGTCTTTCCCTACGAATATCCTGAGTTCGGCATCCACGGCCGCAACGGCACTCTGCAAACCTGGTACGGCATCGGCCAGCCATTGCTGATGCTGCCATTCGACGTTGCGGGATCGTTCATCGAGAGGCTGCCCATCTTTGCCGACTACAACGGCAACGATCCCAGCGTGCGCAACATCGTGGTCAGCTACGGCGTCAACATTCTTCTCAACGTACTCACGGCGCTGGTTTGCTTCCGTTTTCTGCGCCGCTTCAACTTCTCCACGGGTGAGTCCGCGGCCGGCGTGCTGGCGCTGCTGCTCCTCACCACGCATCTGCACTACACGCAGAACATGATGGAGAACAACTACATCTGCCTGCTCACTCTGGCTGGGTTCTGCTGGCAATTGGAGTGGGCGCAGACCGGCAGCCGCCGCGCGCTGCTGATCGGTTCGGCGGCGCTGGGCCTCAACCTGCTCACGCGTCTTACCACCGGCCTCGATCTCTTGGCCTGCGCGCTCTTCGCCGCGCTCGCGCTCTGGCTCGCCGGCACGCGTGGCTCCGCGCTGCGCGATCACGCAAAGAACTACGCTGCCGTCACACTGCCCGTCTACGCCTTCTTCATCCTGATCGACCGGCTCTACCAGTTCTACCGCTTCGGCTCGTTCACCAATACTTACGCCGGCATCGCCGCACGTGAGTGGCGCGCGCAGAACCCGGGCCTGCCCGCGAGTTTCCCCTTCAGCGCGCCGTTTCATTCCGGCTTCTTCGGCGCTCTCTTCGCGCCTGAAAAATCCATCTTTCTCTTCGATCCGCTTCTCATCCTCATGACGATTCTCGCGGTTGCCGCCTGGCGCCGCATGACTCCCGCCATCAGGGCCTACACCATCGCCACGGCCGTTATGCTCCTCGCCTGCATCAGTTTCTACGCGCGCTACTTCACTTTCGCCGGCGACTCGGCCTGGGGCGACCGCTACGTTGCAACCACCGCTGAGCTTGCCGCGCTGCTTGCGGTTCCGCTTCTTCTGCTGCTGTGGCGTGAGGCGGGCCGCGCTGTCCGCGCGCTCGGCGCGGCACTGATTGTTGCAAGCGCAATCGTTCAAACGGCGTCCGTCGCTTTCTGGCTCTCGCTCGAGCTCTACCAGGAGGAGGCGCTCGGCCATCCAACCTTCGTTGTCTGGCTGCGGCTCAAAAACGTCGCGGCCTTCGCGCTGGGCAAGATGGACGCCTGGGGCCTGGTTAACTCGCCCATGCACGGCGACCCGTGGGACTACGTCCACATCACCTGCTGGAACTTTCTGCCGTTTCTGTTGCGCCGCGCAGGAGAAGCGCCTGCGTGGGTTTGCAACCTCACGCTGGCCCTGTGGTGGGCCGCGGCCGCAGCGCTGGCGGTTGTGTTGTGGATCCTGTGGCGCGTACTACCGCACGAATTCGCGGCGAATCGGAATTCCTAAACCGGCAGTTGACTCAGTCCGCCGACTCGAGAATGTGCCCCATCTTCTCGTGCTTGGTCTTCAGATACGCGGCGAAGGTATCCTGCGGCTCAACCTCGGCCGATACCCGCTCCACAACCTCGATGCCGGCCGCTTCCAGCGCCGCGACCTTGCCGGGATTGTTGGTAATCAGCCGGACCTGACCCACGCCCAGCAGCTTGAGCACCGCGGCAGGCATGTTGTAGGCGCGGCAGTCCGCGGCGTAGCCAAGCTCTTCGTTGGCTTCGACCGTGTCCAGCCCCTGGTCTTGTAGCTCGTAGGCTTTCAGCTTGGCCATCAGCCCGATGCCGCGGCCCTCCTGCTGCTCATACAGCAGAATGCCCGCGCCTGCCTCGCCAATCATGGTCAGCGCCATCTCCAGCTGTAACCGGCAGTCGCAGCGCAGGGAGCCAAAGACATCGCCGGTCAGGCACTGCGAGTGAATGCGCACCAGCGGAGGCGACGCATGAATGTCGCCCATCACCACGGCCACCAGCCCCTCGGGCGCAGGTTTGGCGGGCGGGGCGGGGCCACAATCCGGTTCGATATCCGGCCTGCCCTCAAAGCCCATGATGCGAAAGTTCCCCCAACGCGTGGGGAAATCCGCCTCAGCAACTTTGATTGCGCCCTCATTTGCCATACGTCAATTTTATCCGATGCCCGCTCGGCCAAAATGTGACGGCAAGCAACGGCATCTGCGATCGAGCGAGGAGCCGCGTGAGAATGGACCCGCGATCAGCCGCGCCTGGCTCATCCGCTCCATTCATCTGGCCCCACGCGCGCGCGGCGCGATACAGTTGTGGGGTGGACGTCCGGCTCCTGTTCATTACGCTCCTGGTAAAGCTGGGGGTGGTGGCCTCGGTGGCCAGCGTGCTGGCGCGCGCCAGCACCTTCCGCCGGTTGCTGTTTGCCGAGCACCGCCGGCCGCGCCAGACCCTCGCCCTGCTGACATTCTTCCTCGTTCCTCTTACGTTGGGCGTTTATTTCCGGTTCATCGTGCAGAACTTCTCGGCTGCCGACATTTCGTTCGAGACTGTCATCCTTATCGGCTTGCTCGTCAGTCCCGGATGGGCTATGTTCTCGGGCGCAGTGCTCTCCATTCCCGCGGTCCTGCATTCCGAGTTTCTTGCGTTGCCATTCAACGTGGTGCTTGGCTTCGTTGCCGGGATGCTGGGCCAATTCGTCGGGGCCGAAGACATCTGGTCGTTCACGCCGTTCATCGATCTCAGCATCTACCGCTGGGTGCGCCGCAACCTGCGCAAGCCGCGCATGGACCGCCAGATTCTGTTGCTGGTCATCATCGTCCTGATGGAGATGGCGCGCGACTGGCTCGCCCACGAATTCCCGCACCGGCTCTTCGCGCTACTGGCCAACCAAATCTGGCTGCAGCCGCTGGTCTGGATAAGCGCGCCCATCGTCGTGGGCATTGCGCTCAAGGTGTGGAACGCGCTGCGCGTCGAGCTCTCACTTGAAGAGCAAAAGCGGCTCGTGCTCGAGGCGCGTCTCGACGCCTTGCAGCGGCAGATCAATCCGCATTTCCTGTTCAATACGCTGAACTCAATTGCCTCGCTGGTGCGCAGCCAGCCTGAGCTCGCGCGCGAGATGACCGTCAAACTCGCCAACATTCTGCGCGCCCTACTCAAGGATCACGACACCTACGTTCCGCTCAGCCAGGAACTGAACTTCACCGACGATTATCTCGATATCGAGGTTGTCCGTTTCGGCGCAGACAAGCTGAAGGTCGAGAAAGAGATCGACCCCCGCACGCTTTCGGTCATGGTGCCCAGCATCCTGCTGCAGCCGTTGATTGAAAACAGCATCAAGCACGGCCTGGAACCGCGTATCAGCGGCGGCACAGTCACACTGCGCAGCCAGCTCATCGGCGACCGCGTTCTGATTGAAGTGGCTGACGACGGCGTGGGCATGGGCAACCGTCCCGCCGGCGCGCTGCGCCACACCGGCGCTGGAATCGGGATGAAGAATGTGAAAGAGCGCCTCGACGTCCTCTATGGCGATCAAGCGAAATTCAGTGTAGTCAGCAACCCCGGCCGTGGCACTATGGTTTCCATCGAAATCCCGGCGGTGCTGCCGGGGTCCGGTTAATATCAAGTCAACGAAGGGCAAGGAGGCAGCATGAGCGACGAACAAACCATCGAAGCAGCGATCGAAACAGGCGCAAGAATCGAGGGCATCGGCCAGATCGCCATCTCAGTCACCGACCTGGCCCGCTCCAAAGAGTTCTATGGCCGGGCGCTGGGCCTTACGCATCTCTTCGATGCCGGAAGTATGTCGTTCTTCCAGTGCGGCGAAGTGAGACTATTGATCGGCGCCAGTGATAAACCGGTCGCCACCGGCGGCGTCATCCTTTACTTCCGCGTGGCAGATATCGACCAGGCCTGCGCCGCGTTGAGTGCCCGGGGAGTTCAGATCGTCCAACAGCCGCAGCTTGTTGCCAGGATGCCCGACCACGATCTCTGGCTGGCCGTCCTCAACGATCCCGACGGCCACCCCATTGAGCTGATGTGCGAAATACAGCGCTCAGCCGCGTGAGAGACGCACCCGCCGCGACGCGCCCGGGCGGCATGATTGCTGCCGCGGAATTGAGGAATCAACGCGTCTGCGAATTTCCTGCCGAGCCGGGAGTAGTGCTGCCGCCAGCCTGATTGGACGCTCGCATCCGATTCTTTTCCGCCAGCCAGAAGCCGTACTCCTCCTGCACCGGCCGTCCCGCCTTGGCGAACTGCCGGTCCGGCTGCTTAAGATAACGCACAAACTCGCTGCGATCTTCCGGGCTCGCAGAGTTGGGGAGACCTGGGGCCGTCTCGCTCTCATGCTTCTTTGTTTGCTTCCCGAAAATCAACTCCATTTCAAGGAAGGCGAAGGCCGGCACAAAGGTAGAAATCAGGCCAAACAATGTGATGTGGTTCCGTGCCGCAATAAAGCTGAGGAGGAGGATCAGTACTGCGGCATGAATCGTTAACGCCCGCTGCATGGGGAACTGGATGCCCCCGCTCCAGTCCATGTAGGCAATCAGGAATGCGAGAAAAAAGTGGTAAGCAAAAAGGATGGAAACATAGGCGCCAGCCGCGCCCTCAAGCAGATAGTTGCTGATAACCCAGCCCGATAGCATGGCGACAATCAGGGCAATGTATTTCATGCGCTCCCTCCATTTCCCGCGCTGCCTCGCAAACGCGCATCGGGCAATGCCTGGTTCGATCTTCTGACGGGAATCGATTGCCCGTTCTTGAGATCCGAGGAAATCGTGCCATGGCGTCGAAGCCGGAATCGATGGGGAGGAACCCGTTCAGTTAACCAGCATTCAATATAACTTAGGCCAGTGTTCCTCAGCTCGGTTTTCGGCAGTGGCTGTATGCTCAAGAGATGGTCCGTTTTACGGTACTGGCCTCGGGATCGAAGGGCAACAGCGCGGTCGTTTCAGGAGGGCGCACGCGCATCCTCGTCGACGCCGGCCTGAGCTGCCGGGAGCTCTTTCGCCGCATGAAGCTGGCTGGCGAAGATCCTCAAACTCTGGATGCGATCGTCATCACCCACGAACACCAGGACCACATCAATGGCCTGGCGGTAACCGCACGCAAACTCGGCATTCCTGTTTACTTTACAGAGGCTACGCACCGGGCCTGGATGCGCTGGCTGACCCCGCGCCGCCTGATGACCTATGCGCAGTGGCTTGAGCAGTGCAAGCGCCAGCAGGCCGAGCGGCAGGCAGAGATCGAATCGGCAGCGGACCCCAGCGAAGCCGAAGATCCCGAGACCGATGCCGGGAAAGGCGTGCCACTAACGGTAGACGGCCTCACAACGGCAGCCGCAGCGCCGGTTCCGCTTGCCGTTGAGTCTGAACCGCAGGCGGCTGCTCTTCGCGACGACCCGGCCTGGCTGCCGGCTGTCGAGTACTTTGAGGCGGGTCAGCCCTTCTCGATCGGCGACATCCACCTGAGCCCCTTCACCATCCCGCATGACGCCGCCGACCCCGTCGGATTCGTTTTTTCCATGGAGGGCGTTCGCCTTGGTTTCGCCACCGATCTCGGCTACATTACGCCTAACGTCAGGGCGCAGCTCAGGCAGCTCGACCTGCTGCTTCTCGAATCGAATCATGATCTTGAGATGCTGCGCGACGGGCCGTATCCGTGGCAGGTGAAGCAGCGGGTTCTTTCGCGTGTCGGCCATCTCTCCAACGACGCCGCAGCGGAATTCCTGGCCAGCGGTTACGACGGCCAGGCCGCTTACATCATCCTCGGGCATCTCTCTGAGAGCAACAATCTGCCTGATCTGGCACGGGTTGCGGCTGAGCGGGCCCTCGCGCCAAGGGCCAGTCTGCTGGCCAATCGGCTCATCCTCGCATCACAGCACGAGCCTTTATCTTCTATTAACTTCTAGCGAAAAAGGTTACAATAGTAAGATACTTGCATTCCTCCCCAAAGTGCGAATTGGCGTGTTGAACTGCCGAATCAGAACCTTTGCCGGCGAGGGAGAGTCAAAACAACAGCGCCATCGTAACCTCGGCACAGATGGAGCATCGGATTAGAGTGGGAGTTATGCTCCAGCCACTGGTTCCGAAGTTGATTGAGCCAATTCTTAGCAAAGTGGGTTTTAATGGCTATGGCAAAAACTCAATGCACCGACCGGGTTGTAGGCGCCATTCTGGCAAGCTGGCGATATGACATCTCGGGGATCTCGCCTGAGATGCGCCGGGACTATGAGAACCACTTTTGCGAGTGCGCCCACTGCAGCGCCCGCCAAAAATTCCATCGCAGTCTCGATGCGACCTTGGCGATTCTGACCTCGCTCGCCGCAATTTTCTTCCTATTCGCGCTGGCCGTGCTCAAGCACATTAAGGCGCTGGAGCATGTTGCTTTCAAGATTCTCGGCCTCGACGTTTTCGACATGTACCACATGCTCGTCTCGGCAGGAATTGCCGGGCTGATCTTCTCGGTCACCGCCCTGGCCCTGGTGCTGATGGCCACACCCGCCCCCTCTTACCTGGGCGGAATCGCCGCCGAGCGCGCCAAGTCGATTGAAGAGCGCCTGCCCGAGGCGATCAAGTCGCTGCGCATCCGGTAACGAATTTCTCCAATCCCACTAAACTGCGCGGGGCGCGAATCCCGCGCCCCGCTTGGCCCACTATTCAGCGTTGAAATCGAGCAACTAGTCGTTGTAGTTCAGGCTTTCCAGGCCGAGGTAAACAGCGCCTGAGCCCAGTTCTTCTTCAATCCTCAGCAACTGGTTGTACTTGGCGATGCGGTCGGTGCGGCTGCACGAACCGGTCTTGATCTGGCCTACGCCCGTGGCCACTGAAAGATCGGCGATGAACGTGTCTTCTGTCTCGCCTGAGCGGTGGCTCATCACCGAAGTGTAGCCGTAACGGCGGCCCAACTCGATCGCCTCCAGCGTTTCGGTCACGGTTCCGATCTGGTTCACTTTGATCAGAATCGAGTTGCCCACTCCCTCTTCAATGCCGCGCTGCAGGCGCTTGACGTTGGTCACGAAGATGTCGTCGCCTACGAGCTGAATTTTGCTGCCGAGCTTGTCGGTGAGGATGCGCCAGCCTTCCCAGTCGTCCTCGGCCAGGCCGTCCTCGAGCGAGACGATCGGATATTGCCTGACCCAGTTGTCGTAGAAGTGGACCATCTCTTCGCTCGTGAGCTCGCGTCCGTCGCCCTTCTTGAAGACGTATTTTTTCTTTTCCTTGTCGTAGAACTCGCTCGAGGCCGGATCGAGGGCGATGGCGATCTGTTCGCCGGGCTTGTAGCCGGCGGTTTCAATGGCTTCAAGAATCAGCTCGATGGCTTCGGCATTCGATTTGAGCGAAGGAGCAAATCCGCCCTCATCGCCTACGGCCGTGTTGTAGCCCTTCTTCTTCAGCACGCTCTTCAGTGTGTGGAATGTCTCTGCCGACCAGCGCAGCGCCTCGCTGAACGCTGAAGCGCCCACGGGCATGATCATGAACTCCTGGAAGTCCACGTTCGAGTCGGCATGCGCGCCGCCGTTCAGCACGTTCAGCATGGGCGTAGGCAGAACGCTGGCATTCACCCCGCCGAGATAGCGGTAGAGCGGAACTTCGAGCGTCTGCGCCACGGCGCGCGTGCAGGCCATTGAAACCGCGAGAATGGCATTCGCGCCCAGTTTGGCTTTGTTGGCGGTCCCGTCCAGCGCATTCATCGTCTGGTCGATCAGCCGCTGGTTGGCCGCGTCCATTCCTTCAAGCTCGGGCGCGATCACTGTCTCAACGTTTTCTACGGCATGCAGAACTCCCTTGCCCCCGTAGTGGGTCTTGTCGCCGTCGCGCAGCTCCACGGCCTCATGCTCGCCGGTAGAGGCGCCCGAAGGCACGATGGCGCGGCCCTGCGCGCCGCTCTCCAGAATCACGTCCGCTTCCACGGTAGGGTTTCCGCGGGAATCAAGTACTTCGCGGGCACGGATGGCAACAATCTCAGTCATATCGCTCCTCACTATGTGGTGCAGCAGCCGGTCATTCAATTTGGGCAATTTGGGACGGCGATCCACGGCAAGTTCTTCTCCGGCAGCGCTTTGTATGATGTTTAGAAGCCCCTGCACGCGTGGGTATCTCCCCCGAAAATCAGCAATCCGAAAGGATTCTGTTCCGTTCGGATTCTAGCAAATCCGACGTTACGACATGGTGTGGCAGCGGTCACACCGCGGAACGCGTCCTGCGGAATGCGGGTGGGGATTAACTATCTCGATTCTTGCCCAGCCTGAGCCTTGCGCGCGTTCTGTGCCCCCGCAGAACCAGCAAAAAAGCTAGCCTGAAAATGGGTGGACTGTCTGAAGGGTGCGCTTGAGATCAGCGTTTGGCAACCTTTTCCTTCAGACCGGGTCTGCATAGGGTAGGGAATGTTGCGTCCCGAAGGCAACAAACGGACCGGATCAGGAATCTTCGTAAGGAAGCCAGGATGCGTGCAAGGCGCCATTTTCTTGAGGAAGATGGCACTTGAGAACATCGACTTTCTGAACGGTAATTCCTGATCCGGTGTACCCGCCCACAGGAGTCATAGATGAACCGGCCGATTCTCGTGTTCGCCACGCTCGTTGCCGCCGCTGCTACGCTTGCGGCTCAGGATCAACAGCAGCAGCCGAATCCCTACGCGGGGACTTCGAATCCCCCTCCGGATTCAACCATCCAGGTCAGCCAGCCTCCGGCGCCCGCGCCGTCGCCCAAGCCCTCGCCGGCACAGTATCCGCAACAGACCGCGCCCGCGCAGCCGGCTCAGGCTGCTCCCGCCGCAAACTCGTTCGCGCCAGCAAACGGCGATCAGGGGACTGACAGCGGCACCGTGCAGGTAGCGCCCGACAACTCGCAGCCGATGCTCAACCAGCGTGCGCCCATCGACGACCCTGACGGAGACATAGTACATCCCGCCCCGCCACCGCCGGGAACGCTCGGCTACGGAACCACTATCCGCGTGCGCCTGCTCGACCGCCTTTCTACCGTCGAGAGCCGTGACGGCGATCAATTCCATACGCGCGTGATGACCGACGTTTACCAGAACGACCAAGAGCTGATTCCCGCCGGATCGGAGATCGACGGCCGGGTGATGCGTGTTTCAACCGGCCACGCCGGCGGCCATGGATCGATGGTCCTGCACCCTGAAACAGTGATCCTGCCCAACGGCGCGCAGTTCAGGATGTATGCGCAGCTCAGCGGAACTCCGGACTCGAGAACCCGCGTGGGCAGCGAGGGCACGGTGGCCCCAGGATCGCGCATGAAAAAGGATGGAATTGAGTACGGCGGCGCAACGGGCGCCGGCGTGGTCACGGGCGCCATCGTCGGCGGTCCTGCCGGAGCGCTTGCCGGCGGCCTCATCGGAGCCGGAGCCATCACCGTCCACCTGCTCGTCGACCATCCCCAGGCTACGCTCGATGAAGGCGCAACGCTCATCTTCACGCTGACCGAGCCTCTGAACCTGGTTTCGGCCATGCAGCCGCAGCCTGAAGCGCGGCCCCAGGGGCAATCGATGAACCAGCCGCAGGCTCAGGATCAATCCGCCGATCAGCCGGCAGCGGCGACCGTCGCGCAGCCCACGCAAAATCAGTAGCCCTCCCTCACGGTCCCGCGATTGAAATTCGCGGGAGCGGAGCCTCCGCCAGAAAAGCCGCGGAATCGGATTTAAGCTGCTCGCTTCCCACCCTTCCCTGCGCCAAGGGTGGGAAGCCCTGTCTCGTAGTTAGGTTAGTGTCCAAATGCGAGAGTACTCCACCTGCCCACACAGGGACGTGGTACTCTGAAAGCCTCTTAAGGGCTTCATCGAAAGATTCCCCATGACTAGCCCGTCAGAAAATCAAAACCAGGCTGCAGAGCAGTTGTTCGGAGAAGCTCTCGATCTGCCGTCGGAGCGGCGCTCCGCCTTTCTGGATCGCAAGTGCCAGGGACAGCCGACCTTGCGCAAGATGGTGGAGGAGCTGCTGACGGAGAACGAGCGGCTGAAGGGATTCTTGTCGGAGCCGGTCTTTGCGCTCGATGGCAACTCTGCCGATGGCGCGGCCACGCAGGGATTGCCGGAGGGGACGCGGCTGGGCCGCTACGCGATAGTAGAGCCGCTGGGTTCGGGGGGCATGGGAGCGGTGTTTCGCGCCGTGGACACCGACCTGCGCCGCGACGTGGCCGTAAAGGTGCTGCGACAGGACCTGGCCGGCGATGCCGAACGCGTAGCGCGATTCCAGCGCGAAGCGCGCGCCCTGGCTGTGCTCAACCACCCCAACATCTGCACCATTTACGAGATCGGCGAACAGGACGGTCGCGTTTTTATCGCCATGGAGTTCATTGATGGGATGACACTGCGGCAGCGCATGGCCGCGGGACAGCTCGATCTCGAAACCGCGCTGACACTCTCGATTGAAATTGCCGATGCGCTGGATGCGGCGCACACGGCGGGCATCGTGCATCGCGACATCAAGCCGGCGAATATCTTTGTCACCAGCCGGGGCCATGCGAAGATTCTGGACTTCGGGTTGGCGAAGGTGGTCCATCCAAAGGTTCGCGGCGAACGAACGTCGGCATCGACGGAGCATCTCACCAGTCCCGGGTCACCGATGGGGACGGTCTCGTACATGTCGCCGGAACAGGTGCGGGGCAAGGAAGTGGACGCGCGCAGCGACCTGTTCTCGTTCGGAGTGGTGCTTTACGAGATGCTGACAGGCGCGCGGCCGTTCAGCGGAGAAAGCACGGGGCTTGTGTTCGAAGCCATTCTGAACCGGACGCCGGTCGCGCCGGTGCGCCTCAATCCGGATCTGCCGGCGGAACTGGAGCATATCGTCAACAAGGCGCTGGAGAAGGAACCCGATCTGCGTTATCAGCATGCGTCGGAGATGCGCGCGGATCTGAAGCGGCTCGCGCGGGACACCACGTCCAGCCACATCGCCGCGGTGAGTGAACAGACGCGGCCACACGGGATGCTCCGAGCGCGCTGGTGGCTGTGGCCGGTGGGCGTAGTCGCGCTCCTGACCATCGCATACCTATTGCGTCCCACGCTGCCGCCGCCTGAGGTCACGAGAACGACGCAACTTACGAAAGACAATGGGCCGAAAACCTACCCGGATAGCTATTTCGCGCTGGTCAGCGACGGCTCGCGCATCTATTTTCACGAGCCGAATTGGCCTGACTGGGGACGGCTGTTTCAAGTGTCCACCGAAGGCGGCGAATCGGAGCCCGCGCGGCTCCCGAATGGGTCAGGTTACCTGCTCGGGATATCGCCGACGCGGCCAGAACTGCTGATGCTTGGAGATGCCCATCGCCTGATGACCATGGCTGTGCCAGGAGGCCAGCCGCGCCGCATTGGGAACCTGACGGCCGATGACGCCGCGTGGTCGCCCGACGGGTCGAAGCTGTACTACAACTCGAAGGATTCCATCTATTCCGCCGCCCCCGACGGCAGCGATGCGCATAAGCTGCTCACAGTCAAAGGCGAGCCATACTGGATGCGCTTCTCGCCGGACGGGCGCGTATTGCGGTTCACGGTCACTCCTGATCATGACGGTCACACCAGGTCCCTGTGGGAAGCGCACGCCGACGGCAGCCACCTGCATCAACTGCTGCCGGGCTTTACCAATCCGGCCAGCGACTGCTGCGGAAGCTGGACGCCGGATGGCAAGTACTACATCTTCCAGGCCACGCGCGACTGGACTTCAGCGCTGTGGGCCATCCGCGAAAGCGGCGACTGGCGGCACAAGGTGAGCCATGCGCCGGTGCGGCTGACGCAGGGGGTGATGGGCGCGTACTTTCCGCTGCCGGGCAAAGACGGCAAAATCTATTTTGTTGGCGTCATGCCTCGCGGCGAGTTGACGCGCTACGATCTGAAGACCCGCTCACTCTCGCCGTTTCTGGGGGGAATCTCCGCCTCGGGGCTGAGTTTCTCGAAGGACGGGAAGCACCTCGTCTTCATGTCCTATCCGGACGATGTTCTGTGGTTTGGCAACAGCGACGGCAGCGGACTCCGTCAGCTTACGTTCCCGCCCATGCAGGCCGGGTATGCACGTATGTCGCCGGACGGATCGCAGATCGCGTATATGGCCAGTATGCCGGGCAAGCCGATTCAGATTTACGTCATCCCTGTCGACGGCGGCGATGCGGAGGCGATCACCTCGGGAAGCCAGGAAAGCGAGGAGCCGACCTGGTCGCCGTCCGGGGATGCCCTGCTCTACTGGTCGTCGGGGAATGACGCGGCGAACGGGTCAACCGCGCTGCACATCGTGACCCTGAAGACGCGCGTGGTCACCGCGATCCCCGGCTCCAGCGGTCTTTTCTCGCCGCGCTGGTCGCCGGATGGGCGCTATCTGGTCGCGCTGACGTGGGGCGACTATCCGCGACTGAAGCTCTACGATATGAACCTGCACACCTGGCAGGATCTGACCGGGGATATCGGCGTGGGTAATCCCGAGTGGACGCCGGACAGCAAGTGCATCATCTTCGGTTTCATCAAAGGTACGGCCAATTGGGAAGACCGCGTCTGCCTGGCGAACCGAAAAATCCAGCCGATCACCGACATGTCCGCCATCGGACTTCAAGTGAACGATCCCTGGTCCTGGGGGTGGAGGGACCTTGCGCCCGATGGCTCCCTCCTCGCGTTGCGCGACATCAGCACGCAGGAAATCTACGCGCTGGATGTGAAGTGGCCGTAACGGTTAATGGGTGCGGGTGACCGCTATCGGTTCCCACGTATCGACTCTACAAATGGACGCAACGAGTCCCGCCCATTCACGCCATTTAGACTTGAACCACGGGAACAAACGGAATCCGCGCCGAGTCGCTTCGGCCCGTCTCGTTTAAGTTCGCGGCATATTCATGGATACATTCGTCGTTCAGGGCGGCAATCCGCTGGTCGGAACCATTCGCGTATCGGGCGCCAAGAACTCGGCCCTGCCCTGCATGGCTGCCGCCATTCTCACTGAAGAGCCGATCACGCTCGAGAACATTCCCCAGGTGCGCGACATTTCTACCGAGCGCAGGTTGCTTCAATCCATGGGCGCCGAGGTCGAGCTCGGCGCAGGTGAAGCACTGGGCCGCACCACCATCAGTTGCCGCACCCTCTCCGACCCCGTTGCCAAGTACGAGATCGTCAAGACCATGCGCGCCAGCTCGCTGGTGCTGGGCCCGCTGATTGCGCGCACCGGAATGGCGCGCGTGGCCATGCCCGGCGGCTGCGCCATCGGCGGCCGTCCCATCGATCTGCACCTGAAGGGCCTGGAGCAGATGGGCGCAGTCATCACTCAAGATCACGGCTACATCGAGGCGCGTGCCGAGCGCCTGCGCGGCGCACATCTCGTCTTCGACAAAATCACCGTCACCGGTACTGAAGATCTGCTGATGGCCGCGGTTCTGGCCGACGGCGAGACCGTGATGGAAAACTGCGCGCGCGAGCCTGAAGTTATGGATCTTGCCGCGCTACTGGTGACCATGGGCGCAGACATCGAGGGAGCGGGAACAGCCACCATGCGCGTGCGCGGTGTGAGCAAATTGCGCGGCGCGCGTTACCGCATCAATCCCGACCGCATCGAGGCGGGGACGTTTCTGATTGCCGGCGCCATTACCGCCGGCGACCTCATCGTGTCGAACTGCAACACCTCGCATCTTGGCGCGGTGATTGCCAAGATGCGCGAGGCCGGCGCCCGCGTCGACGTTCTCGGGCCCGACACCGTGCGCGTGCGCAGCCACGGCAAGCTGGCCGCGGCCGACATCTCCACCGAGGAATATCCGGGCTTCCCCACCGACATGCAGGCTCAATACATGGCGCTCGCTACGCAGGCCGAAGGCACGAGCCTGGTGCGCGAGAACATCTTCGAGAACCGCTTTATGCACGTGCAGGAACTGGTGCGCATGGGCGCCGGCATCAAGGTCGACGGCAATACGGCCACGGTGCGCGGTCCTTCGCGACTCTCGGCTGCAGCTGTGATGTGCAGCGATCTGCGCGCCTCGGCCTCGCTGGTTCTGGCTGCGCTGGTCGCCGAGGGCGAAACCATAATCGACCGCGTTTATCACATGGATCGCGGTTACGAGCAGATCGATGTGAAACTGCGCGGCGTGGGCGCGCAGATCCAGCGTCTCGGCAATCTCTTCCCGCCGAAGGCGGCCGCCTAACCGGCGGCGTGAGAGCGGTTCCAGAATTCATGTGCCCTCTTGAAAGTAGATAAGGGTGGCATTTTCTTGAGGAAAATGCCACTCCGCAGCCGTGGTTCCGGGGTGCAGCAATTCCGGAACCGCTGAAGCCCGCGCGCGACCTTATCGCCAGCCGATCGACGCTGAGGAAATCCAGGTTGAGGAAATCTCGCCGCCAGCCGCGATTAGCTTCTTAGTCTTCAATCTGCGCAAATCTTTTTCATCGAAGCCGAGCAACTAATCGACTCACGGGGAGTTTCTAAGGACAATAGACCGGAACAGCTCCACAATTCCGGAATCTACGATCCATGGAGGATAACTTTCTCGTGAAGAAGACAGCTCTGTCTCTGCTTCTAGCTTTCTGCCTGCTCCCCGCTGTGGCGATGGCGCAGGTCATTGTTCGCGTCGCGCCACCGGAGCCAATTGTTGAGGTTCACGATCGTCCGCCGCATCCCGGGTGGGTGTGGATCGACGGCTATCATCGGTGGGATGGCCACCGCTATGTGTGGGTACACGGACACTGGCGTCGTCCGCCGCACCCCGGCGCTGTCTGGGTGGCCCGCCGCTGGGAACAGCGTAACAGCGGCTGGGTGATGGTGGAAGGACACTGGCAGTAAACCGGAAAACAAAGAATAAGAGAGCGGGGGGTGCGCCCCGCTCGTTTTCTTGCCTGAAGATCGAAGCCTTCTCATTTAAAAAATGCTCCACTGAGCAATCCGGCACATCGAGGAAAAGATCAGGGGTGGTACAAGGGAAATGAATGCGGGTCACAATGGGCGCGCAACGAATACGCCGCGCAACGCTCATTTCCGCAGCATCTGGAACCTGCGCGGTGATTCACAGGCACCCAACCCCTGGAGGACTCGATTCTCGTGAAGAAAATTGCAATGGCACTGTTACTCGCTTTTACCCTGATCCCTGCGGCATCGTTTGCGCAGGTCGTGATTCGCGTCGGGCCACCCCCGCCAGTGTATGAACGGCGCGGCCCACCTCCTGGGGAGGGATACGTGTGGCAAGCCGGCTATCACCGCTACGACGGCGACCATTATGTCTGGACGGCCGGCCACTACGAGCAACCGCCCCATAGGGGTCAACGCTGGGTCGCCCACCGCTGGGTCCATCGCCATGGCCAATATGTCCTGATCGAAGGCCACTGGCAGTAACCGCAAATCCAGACTGCAGAAGTAAAACGGCGGGGCGCATAGCCCCGCCTCTTCCGATCACTGACCACTGTTCCCTGTTCCCTGTCTTAGCTGATCTCGATCACGTCTCTCGCTTTGGCCGCAGCTTCTTCGGCGCGCTCCATCAGCTTCTGCGCCGCCGCAAAGAACTCCGCGGCCTGCGGGCGGTGGCGTGAAGGCCCGGCGCACCTCTTTCATTTTTGACTAAATTGCATATACAATAAAAGCGTGGCGATCACCTACGATCCCGCGAAAAATGCACGTAATATTCGGGAGCGGGGACTCGCCTTCGATCGTGCTGCGGAATTCGATTTTGCTACCGCGGCTTTCCATACTGAAATTCGGAACGGCGAAACGCGGCGCATTGCTGTTGGATATCTCGATAAGAGGCTGCACTTGCTGTGCTATATCCCCAACCCCAACGGCATTCGTGTCATCAGCTTTCGTAAAACGATCAAGAGGGAGGCAAAACGCTATGGCAAAGCGCAAACCATTGACTAATGCGGATGGCGAAGTGAGGGAACTGTCAGCTGCGGATGCAGCCGAAGCTGTGCCCTTCTCGGCGCTGCCATCTGAAGAGCAAAAGATGCTGCTTTCACTGCCCCGGCGCGGACCTCAAAAATCGCCGCGCAAGGTTCCTATCTCCATCCGCCTTTCTCCGGATGTGGCTGCGGGCCTGCGCGCGACAGGCACGGGATGGCAGCGCCGGGCCGACGACGCTCTGCGCTCCTGGCTGCGCAAAAACAAGACGGTCGCCGTCCGCTGAAGCGGGTTCCCAGTTACCTATAGCGGTTCGCCATGGTAGCGGGTCCTAGCTGATCTCGATCACGTCTCTCGCTTTGGCCGCCGCTTCTTCGGCGTGCTCCATCAGCTTCTGCGCCGCCGCATAGAACTCCGCGGCCTGCGGGCTCTTGGGGCCTGCCAGCGTTACCGGCAATCCGCGATCGCCGCCTTCGCGAATGGCAGGCACCAGCTCAATCGATCCCAGGAAGGGAACATTGAACTGCTTGGCCGTGCGCTCGGCTCCGCCGCGCGAAAAGATGTCGATCTCGTGGTGACAGTGAGGGCAGGTGAAGTGGCTCATGTTCTCTATAATGCCCAGCACATCCACGTTCACCTGGCCGAACATCTCCAGCGCCTTGCGCGCATCTTCAAGGCTTACGTCGCTGGGGGTCGAAACGACGACTGCGCCGGTGAGCGGCACCGTCTGCACCAGCGAGATCACTACGTCGCCCGTGCCCGGAGGCAGATCGACGATCAGGTAATCGAGTTCGCCCCAGTTCACCTGCTGCAAAAACTGCCGGATGATCTGGTGCAGCATCGGTCCGCGCATCACCAGCGGCTTATCGCCCGGAGAAATGTATCCGATCGAGATGGTCTTGATGCCGTGCGTGACGTTGGGCTCAATCATGTTGCCTGGGCCAACCATCGGCTGTTTCGTTGAGCCCATCATCAGCGGCACGTTCGGTCCGTAAATGTCGGCGTCCATCAGCCCTACGCGCTGACCCATCTTGGAGAGCGCAATCGCCAAGTTCACGGCCACTGTGGTTTTGCCTACGCCGCCTTTGCCCGATCCGATCGCAACGATCTTTGACACGCCGGGCAAGGCAACCGGCGCAGGCATGGCATGTGAATGTGCCATCAACAACTCCTTGGTTTCTCAATTCCTCAATTCAGATTTTACAGGAGCGCAACTCCATCAACTGGCTCGAGCCCCAGCGCGGCCTCGCGCCCTCAGGACGCGGAAGCCGGCGGCGCCTCCTGCGCTTTCAATGCCTTTCTTTCTTGCCTGCGCCTTTCCCCTTCGGCCTCGCGATGCTCGCGGCGGAGCAGCGCGTCATCAAAGCGCCTCATCTCGTTGGGGGTTTCAGGTTTGAGCGCAGGAACCTTCACGCGCCGCCCATGCTCATCGACGGCTACAAACACCAGGTACGCACTGGCAACATGCGCCACCTCGCCTGTCCGTGGATTCTCAGCCCACACCTTCACGCCTACCTCCATCGAAGTGGAAAAGGCGCGATTCACGCTGGATTTGAGCATGACCACGTCGGCCAAATGTACAGGCCGGATAAAGTCGATGTGGTCCATTGACGCCGTCACCACGTAGGTGCGCGAGTGCCTGAAGGCCGCCATGGCGCCCACAACATCGATGAAGTGCATCAGCCGGCCGCCCAGCAGGTTGCCCAACGCGTTGGTGTCGTTGGGCAACACAATCTCGGTCATCTCCGATTGCGTGGCCGCTACGGTCCGCTCGGTGGGGATAGTCACTGAATCGCTCATCTTTTGCTCGCTCCGTTTCTAGTGTTAACAGACCCTCAAGCGCGTTCATTCCGCTGCGGCTACAATGAGAGCCGGGCGGCTTGGTTTGCCGCCCCGCCCTGAGCCAGGCATCTGTTCCAGTTTCGGCAATCCAGGCTTTTTTCGCAAATTTTCCGCCGGCAGATTCCCCGGCCAGGCAAGAGAACGCAAACCTGCAATGGACAAGCTTGAAGGACTCAAAGAGATTCTCGCACTGGATCCGAAGAACAGTTTTGCCCGTTACGGCATCGCCATGGAACTGGCCGTCCGCGGCGAGACCGATGCCGCGCTGGCTGAGTTCGACACTCTGCTCGCCAACGATCCAGACTACACGGCCGGCTACTTCATGTCGGCGCAGACGCTGGCCGGCGCCGGCCGCACCGCCCAAGCCATCGAGCGGCTCAAAGCAGGAATCTCCTGTGCTGCACGCGCCGGCAATCGTCATGCTCTCAGCGAGATGCAGGCTATGCTCGATGAGCTCGACCGATGAATCGGCCGAGCGAGCGCCCCCTTGCGGCTCAAGCTGCGGTATTCTTAAAAGAGGGGCAGTTCTTCTCGATTCCCGGTGCATCGCGTCAGCGTCGAAGCAACTATGTCGAAATACTCCATTGTTGTGCCATTTCACAACGAAGAAGATAACGTAACCGTTCTGTATGCCCGCCTCAAGCAGGTGATGGAGCAGGTAGGGGAGAGCTTTGAGCTCGTCCTGGTCGACGATGGCTCCAACGACCGCACCTACAAGCTGCTTGAAGAGATCGCTGCCGTCGACAGCCGGGTTCTGGTGGTCAAGCTGCGCCGCAACTTCGGCCAGACCTCTGCCCTCGCAGCCGGCTTCGATCACGCCTCGGGCGAATTCATTCTCGCCATGGATGGCGATCTGCAGCACGAACCCAACGACATTCCTGCCTTTCTCGAAAAGCTCGACGAGGGCTACGACGTGGTCTCGGGCTGGCGCAAGGAACGCATTGACAACTTCATCATGCGCCGCATTCCCTCGCGGTGCGCCAACTGGCTCATGGCCAAGCTTTCCGGCGTCGATATTCACGACTTCGGCACCACCTTCAAGGCCTATCGGCGCGAGGTTATTCAGAATATCCCGCTCTACGGCCAGATGCACCGCTTCATTCCGGCGCTGGCGAGTTGGTATGGCGCCTCAATCTGCGAGATTCCCATCAGGAACGTGAATCGCGAACGCGGCAAGAGCCATTACGGCATCAGCCGCACCTTCGGCGTGTTCTTCGATCTCTTGACCATCCGCTTCCTGCTCAAGTACCTCACCCGTCCGCTGCACTTTTTCGGTGGGCTTGGTCTCCTCGGTATCCTGAGCGGTGGCGCAATGGCGGTTTACCTGCTGGCGCTGAAGCTGCTGAACCCGCAAATGAGCATGCTCGACCACCATGGCCCGTTGTTCATTGTTGGTTCGGTGCTCATCGTTGCTGGTGTTCAATTGCTTGCCATCGGTCTGCTCGGCGAATTGCAGGTGCGCCAGTATTACGGCGGCCAGCGTCCGGCGTCGTACGCAGTTGATCGCGTGGTGCGGCTTGCCTCGTCCGACGAGCACAGAGTGACGCGCGATCGCCGCGAAGGCGACTTCTAAAGGCAGTCGTCAGCCAATAGCCAATAGCCAGTAGGATCCTGCCGGCTGCCCGGCTTTTCCTATTGGCTACTGGCTACTCACTATTGGCTGTCTACTTTTGGCTATTTACTACTGGCTTGCAGTTTCATGCCCTCAAGGTTCATCCTTGACCTTGTCATGAAGGCTATCCAGATTAGTGAAACGGGCGGGCCAGAGGTTCTCAAGCTCGTCGATCTGCCCATCCCCGAGCCGGGCCCGGGCCAGGCGCTCATGCGCGTCGAAGCCACGGGCGTCAACTTCATCGAGGTCTACTTTCGTAAGGGCGTCTACAAGGCCGCTCTGCCGCTTATTCCCGGCAGCGAGGCCGCGGGCACCATTGAAGAACTCGGCCCCGGCGTTACGGGCTTCGCAGCCGGAGACGCCGTTGTCTCAACCAGCGTGATGGGCAGTTACGCGGAGTACGCGCTGGTTCCCGCGGCGCAATTGGTCAAAGTGCCTGCCGGCCTCAGCCTGGAGTGCGCCGCGGCCGTGATGCTGCAGGGTATGACCGCGCACTATCTCGCCTGCTCCACTTTTCCTCTCAAGACAGGCGATACAGCTCTCGTTCATGCCGGCGCCGGCGGCGTAGGCCTGCTGCTCACGCAAATCGCCACGCGCATTGGCGTCCGCGTCATCGCCACGGTTTCAACCCAGGCCAAGGCTGAGCTCTCGCGCGAGGCCGGTTCTTCCGATGCGATTCTCTACACCGAGCAGGACTTCGAGACCGAGGTCAAGCGTCTCACCGGCGGCAAGGGAGTCGACGTCGTCTACGACTCAGTGGGCAAGACCACTTTCGAGAAGGGCCTCAACTGCCTTCGCCCGCGCGGCATGATGGTGCTCTTCGGCGCATCGAGCGGTCCCGTTCCGCCCTTCGATCTCCAGCAACTTAACAGCAAGGGCTCGCTCTTCGTCACGCGGCCCTCCATGTGGCACTATCTGGCCACACGCGCCGAGCTGGAATGGCGTTCCGGCGATGTGCTCAACTGGGCTGCGAAGGGCCAGCTCAAGCTGCGCATGGAGCACATTTACCAACTTTCTGAAGCCGCCCAGGCGCAAACCGACCTCGAAGGCCGCAATACGACGGGGAAGGTATTGCTGGTGCCGTAAAGACAGCTCTCAGCCTTTAGCTATCGGCTTTCAGCTCGGTAACGCGACTGCTGGATATGCTGCGAGCGTCACTCTGTCTGATCGCGCACGAAAAAGCTGAGAGCTGAGAGCTGAAAGCTGAGAGCTTGGAGCAAATAAACAAATGTCCGCAATCATCGTCTCTCCCACCGACCGCGTCTTCATCCTCACCGGCGCGGGAATCAGCGCCGAGAGCGGCCTGCCCACGTTTCGTGCGTCAGACGGTTTGTGGGCCGGATACAACGTTGAAGAGATCTGCACGCCAGAGGCGTTGCGCCGCAATCCGGCGCTCGTCTGGGATTTCTACTCAAAGCGCCGCGCCGACTGCGAGAGGGCCGAGCCCAATCCCGCGCACGTCGCGCTCGCCGAGCTTGAAGCAAAGATGCCCGGCCGCTTTTTTCTATGCACGCAGAATGTCGACGATTTGCACGAGCGCGCCGGCTCGCACAACCTCGTCCACATGCACGGCGAACTGGCCAAATCGCGCTGCGAAGACGAATGCGGCCAACCGCCTGTCGAGGACCGCAAGGTCTACGCCTCGCTGGTCGAAGTGGGCCACTGCGCGTGTGGCGTGCGCCTGCGCCCGCACATCGTCTTCTTCGGCGAGATTCCGCTTGAGATGGATCGCATCCAGCGCGAGATCGCGCGCTCCTCGCTGATGGTCGTCATCGGCACGTCAGGGAACGTGTATCCCGCCGCAAACTTCGTTCACTGGGCGCGCCAGGGCGGCGCGCGCACGGTCTACATCGGCCCCGAGCCCCCGCTCAACGCCCACGCTTTCACGCAGGTTGTCGAAGGTAAGGCGGGCGAAGTGCTGCCGGGGCTGTTTCAGGTTGAAGGTTGAAAGTCGCCCCGGCCTTCGCTACTTGTCCTGCTTCACTGGCTCAACCTCAGGCAGGTCAAACCGCTTTCCCTCGGCCACGCGGTCAAGCTTGGCTCGCTTCGGAACCTCAACCAGGTCCTGGCTGTGCGCGGTCCGGTGAACTTCGTTCTGTGCCGGTTTCAGCGTGGCAACGATTGACTGCATAACTCTCCTTTCGGGTCGAATTCTCGATCCGTCCTGATTCACTGGTGAATGTTGTTTTGGATGCGCTGTCAGCCAAGCTGACTTGCCGACTCGCTGACTTGCTGACCAGCCGCTACTTCGTCTTGATGTACTCCACGCGCCGGAACCTGAGCCCGCTCCAGTCCTCGTCGATCGCAACCGCGCGCACCGTGTCGAATCCTGCCGCCTTCAGCTTGTCCCAGCCCGTGTCGCGGTTGAAATCGCACTTATATTTCTTCGATGTGCCCTTGGGATACGCGAACCACACAATCGCGTCGCCCCTGGCGCGCTTCACAATTTGCGGGGCCAGCTTGTCCACCTCTGCCTGGCGTGTGACAAACGCCAGCCAGAAGCCGCACTCGGCCACCGACTCAAGGTGATGATGGATGGTAATCACCGGCAGCCGCGCCAATTCAGGCTTGAAGCTCTCCGGCACGTTCAGCACAACAATCTCCTGCCGGTCGCCAAGGTTGAGTTTTTCAAACACTGTCGCCATGGATTCCCATCTTACCCGCTTCTGCGAATTATTCTGCAAAACGTGCCCGGGAAAAAGAAAAAGCCTCGCGCCAGCCGTAAGACCGGCGCAGGGCTCTCCACTCTTCCGCTGGTTACGCCTTCAGCGCCCCTTTAGCATCGGCGTACCGTCCGCTCACGTAATCCCAGTTCACGACCTGGAAAAACGCGCTCACGTACTCTGCCCGCCGGTTCTGGTACTTCAGGTAGTAGGCGTGCTCCCACACATCGATGCTCAGAATTGGCGTCCGTCCGGCGCTGAGCGGGCTGTCCTGGTTCGCCGAGCCCTCAATCTGCAGCTTGCCGTCGCGGCCCAGCGTCAGCCACGCCCAGCCGCTGCCGAACACACCCATTGCCGCCTTCGTCAGCTTCTCCTGAAACTGGGTGAAGGTGCCAAACTGCGCGTCGATGTCTTTGGCCAGATCTGCCTTCGGCGCAGTGCCGCCGCTCTTCGACAATAGCTGCCACCACAGCGAGTGGTTCGCGTGGCCTCCACCCTGGTTGCGCACCGCGGTCCTGATCGCCTCGGGAACAGCATCGAGATTCGCAATCAACTCGTCCACGCTCTTCTTCGCGAGGTCGGGATAGTTGACCACCGCCGCGTTCAGGTTGTTTACGTAGGCAGCGTGATGCTTGTCGTGATGCAGATGCATTGTGGTCGCGTCGATCTGCGGCTCCAGCGCGTCATACGCGTACGCCAGCGCGGGGAGCGTAAACGGCCCCACAGGCGCCGCTGCCGGAGCCGGCGCCGCCGCCGCGGCCTGTCCGGGCGCCTCGCCAAATGCCTTCCCCGTTGCAGCCAGCCCTGCTGTCAGTCCCAGCGCCTTCAAAACACTCCGTCGATTCAACATGGATAATCTCCTTGTCTCGCTTGTTCGCTAAACCTCGGGCCGGCTGCGACTCCTTCGCCCACCAGCCCATGTCTCTTGCTTGCGCCGCTCCTCCGTGCAATTCGATTAGAAATTGAACCGGTACTTCAATTCACCCGAGACCATTCGCGGATCGTTCCAGTGGAACCCTCCGATGGTGATTGAATTGTCAAGCAGCACGCGATGATTTGTCACGTTGATTGCGTTCAACGCGACCCTCCATCGCTCGCCGAACGCGCGGCCGATTGAAGAATCGAACGTTGTGTGCACCGGCAGATAGTCTCCGTTATACGGTCCCTCGCCTGAGCCAGCCAACCCGTTCGAAAATCCCGAGCCGTAGTAAACGTTCGATGAAAACCACGTCTGCGCCGGCAGGTTCACCGTGAATCCCGTGTTCAGCGTCTCGCGCTGGTCGTGGTCGAGCGAGATGTACTGTGGTCCCAGGTCGCAGGCTGGATCGGTGGGAATGCTGCACGTGAATCCGCCGATGATGTTCCCGCGCTGCTGCGCAATCTGGTTCGAATACGTCACGTAGAACCGCCCATAGCGCCATACCGGCGGCGAGTGCAGCGTCATCTCCCACGCGCGGATCAGAGCGCCATCCACAGCGATCGGGAAGTACATGTTCGACTCGCCCAGGTTCGAGTGGTCGAGGAAGTTGTTCACCCGGTTCTTGAAGGTGTCCACGTCCAGCATCCACCCCTTCAAGGGAATTTCGATGCCGAACTGGTGCTCCTCATCGCGTTCCGAGGGAATCGGCGTAAACGCGTTCTCGCCGCCGCCCAGGCTGCTTGCATAATTCAGCACCGAATTTGAAACCGTAAGAATCGGCGCGGGCTGGAAGAAGTGCCCGTAGAAGCCCTTCAGCACCCAGTTCAGGCGCGGAATCCGCACCGTCGCGCCAATGCGCGGATACGTCGCGGACTCGTCAAGCCAGGCACGATAAATCGAGAAACGCTCGCCCCCGAGCAGCGTCACATACTGACCCAGCCGCAGATGGTCGGCCACGTAGAACTCCATCAGGCCGGCATTGGCATTGGCCGCGGTGTTCGGCTGCGAGGGCGCGCTGCCGTCGTTTACCTCGACGCCGAAAAGATCGCTCTCCTTTTGCGCAAACGAGTATAACCCTCCTGAGAAACTGTTCCATCCCACATCGACCTTTGCGTCGGCCTGCGCGCCGCCGTAGTTCGAGTTCTGGTGCCACGTGGTCGATACCGGCAAATCCGCCGGCTGCGAATCGTAGTCGGAGAGGTTGAAGTGGTAAAACGGCGCAATGGACACCAGCGCCTGGGATGAGAAGGTATGCACCCAGTTCGCAATCGCAAATGCATCGCGCTCCGTCTGCCCGTCGCGCAATCCCCACGAGCAGTAGTAGCCCGACGTGCACTCGTAATCGGTCTGGCTCGGGTCATACGGAACTTGAAAGTAGTCATTGCGGATCTGCGCATCGAGGCGCAGTTGGTCCGCTGGGGTCTGGTTGCGAATCACCGACGCAAACCCGCTCTGCGAGTTGGTCGCATCGTGATAGACCTGCGCCACCGGCGCTGCCAGCCCGTAGTTTGAGCGCTGGCCGGCCACGCTTGTGTACCACGCCGTCTTCTCCGAGTGGTCGCCCAACGACATCTGCGCCTCGCCGGTACCCAGGTTCCCGCCGTAGATCAGCAGCTCGCCCCCGCGGTTGAACTCAAATCCATTCCGAGGCAGCACGTTGAACATGCCGTAGGTTCGGTCGCCCAGGTCGGCCGCATAGCTGCCCCGCAGCCCCTCCATCGTATCGATGTCCTTGGGATCGATCTGCGGACCCACGTTCGACGCGATCTTGGTATTCGGAATCGCCACGCCATCGATCAGCCAGCTGGTCTGGTGGCCGCCGCGCATGTGCAGCATGTCGTGGGTCATGTACGCGCCGGGAACGTAGTCGGTGATCATCTCAGTGCCCAGCGTGCGGTCCGCACCCGGCGTCTCGGCAATGGTCGCGCTCGTTACCAGCGTGTCGGGAGTCACGGAGTCGGTTTCCTCGAGTCCTCCCTCGACCACAATCGTCTGCGCCTCGGCGCCGACCGCCAGCGGAATGTGCACCACGGGATTCGTTCCCGAGGCAATCGTCAGTTCCTGCGTTGAGGCCGCAAAGCCGCTGGCCGTGACCGTGAGCTTGTAAACCCCAATCGGCGCCTGCGGCAATTCGAACGCGCCCTCGCTGTTGGTTTTGGCCTGGATCGTGAACTCTGAATCCACGGCCTTGAGAGTTATCTGTGCCCCGACAATGGGCCGGTGCTGCTGATCGTGCACAATTCCGTGCACCGTTGCAAATACGGTTGCATAAACGGGAAGGGAAGCGGCTGCAATCAAAGCAGCTGGAAGATGAAGACGTCGCATCAAGACCTCCGAACATAGTCGCGGGCGTACGCAAGCGTGGCGCGCAAATCGGTGCGGCGCAACACCTGCTGATTTTTGGGGAAGTGTCGAGAATGCCCGTCTCGCGCGGCCACGCAGCCCCTTGCATCGCGTCACGAAAGCCGGCCGGCTGCGCAGATGGCGCAATCAAGCCGCCGCAATCAACTTTACGAGCGGTTTCTCAACTTGCCTCAACAAAGGCTCGATGCCGGGGGGCCGCGTCCCGAGTGCGATTGCGCGGGTTTCGAGAGCGAAGAAGTGTACGCTCCAAACCATACATATTCCAACGGCCGTAGTGCCTCGCCCGATCCCGACTCGGTGGCCAGCGCATGTGCCGGCGTTGACAGCAATGCAATCGTGCCCGGATAGCTGGGGCAAGTCATGGGCGCAGACACCATCGGCATCTTTCCCGATTGCGCCTGTGGGGCCATCTCCGCCATGACGCAGTGATGCGCCCCGTGCCGCCTGCAGCACGCAGGCAGATTTGCGTCCTCGCTGCCGTCGATCAACGACGATAGCGGCCCGAGCCCGAACATCAGGATCAGGAATATGGAGAAGCCGCGCCGCATCTGCACTTCATGCTAGCAGGGAACAGGGAGCGAGGGAGCGAGAGATTAGGGAGTAGCGAATAAGGAAGAGGAGCTAGTAGCCAGTAGCTGGAAGCTGACCCCTGACCCCTGATCCCTGACCCCTGAACACCGCCTCTCAGTTATCATCAAATCATCGCCAGATCTTCCGGTGGCTCACTTTAAGCAAGAGGAAAAGTCAGGTGTCCCAGGCAGGTATTTCTGCATCGCCGGTTGAAGTGTCCATTGCGCACGCGCAGCATCCGCTGCGCATCGCCATCTTCGGTTTTGGCACAGTGGGCAGCTCGGTGGCGCGGATTCTGGTGGAATCGAAGCCGCAGGGCCTCGAGCTTACCCACGTCTTCAATCGCAATGTCGCCCGCAAGCGCGTGGGCTGGGCGCCTGCCGGCGTGGTGTGGAGCGAAGATGCAGATGCGGTGCTCGCCTCCGATGTGGACGTGATCGTGGAACTGGCCGGCGGCCTCGATCCCGCGGGAACCTGGGTTCGCAAAGCCCTCGCATCCGGCAAAAGCGTCGTCACCGCCAACAAGAAACTCATCGCCTTTCATGGCATCGATCTCGAGCGGCTCGCCCAGGAGAAAGGCGGCCATCTCAAGTACGGCGCGGCCGTCGCCGGCGGAATCCCCGTGATTCCCGGCCTTGAGCAGGGCCTGGCCGGCGATCGCATCGAGCGTATCCAGGGCATTCTCAACGGCACCTGCAATTTCATCCTGAGCAAGATGGAGGGCGGCGCGGAATACGCGCCAGTGCTGGGTGAGGCCCAGGCCAAGGGCTACGCCGAGGCCGACCCTACTGAAGACGTTGGCGGCTTCGACGCCCGCGCCAAGCTCGCCATTCTCATGCGCCTTGCTCTGCGCGTACAGATCGACCCCGAAGAGATTGTTCCCCGGCCCATCACTGAGGTCAGCGCCGTCGACTTCAGCTATGCCCGCGACCTCGGCTGCACCATTCGCCAGGTAGCCCGCGCCGAGCAGGTCGAAGGCCGCCTGGCTGCCACCGTCGGTCCCATGCTGGTTGCTCTGCGTTCGCCGCTGGCCTGGTCCCAGGGCACTGAGAATATGGTCATCGCCAGCGGCCGCTACGGCGGCGATGTAGTCTTCTCAGGCCACGGGGCCGGCGGCCATCCCACCGCAGTCGCCGTGGTGAGCGATCTGCTCGCGCTCGCTCACGGTTCGCGCCGCGTCGAAATTCCCTCCGCGCCTGCGCACGTCGGCGCCGAGTTCGAAGTCCCCCACTACATCCGCTTCCTGGTTATGGATCGCCCCGGCATCGTCGCCGCCATCACCACCGCGCTGGCCAATGAGCAGATCAACATTCGCGCCATTTTGCAAAAGCCCGGTTATCCGGCCCACGCCTTGCCGTTCGTGGTTACCGTCGAGCCCTGCAAGTCCTCGGCGCTCAAGCGCGCGCTTGCTTCGGTGCGCACCATGGATTGCATGCTGGTTTCCCCGCTCGACATGCAGATGCTGGAGTGAAGGCAGGGGGCAAGGGGCAGGGATCAGGGACTAGGGACCAGGGACCAGGGAACAGGGATCAGTTGAGCAGTGAAACAGTGCGAGCATCCCCAAGCCATTCGTCTGGAGATCAACGATGATCGGAACCATCTATCGATGTGAAATCTGCGGCGAAGAGAGTGACAACCCGCTGCGCTGGATCGTCATCAACTGCAACAGTTCGCAACTCACCATCCACAAGTGGACCAAAGAAGCCGCCGACGCCCCTGGTGCGCGTCACTATTGCGGAGAGGCGCACGCCCAAGTGTATGTCAGCCGCTGGCTCGAGGCCGCCTGTTCCTGAATCGTGGATCGTGCGTCGCGGTCACGCGGCCTCGTTACAATGAAACCATGAAAATGGCGGGGCGCCGGCCAAAAGTCCGGCGTCTTCCCGTCTTCGTCGCGGGGTTTCAACCTCTGATCTCTGATCCCTGATCCCTGATCCCTGTATTCGCCGGCCCGGTCGACTCGCGAACCACCAATTCCGGGCTCATCACCACCTCGGTGGGGAATTCCTTATCGCGGCTGCCAATCCTCTCCAGCAGAATCTGCGCTCCGCGCTTGCCCATCTCGGCCAGCGGTTGCCGCACCGTGGTGAGCGATGGCGTGCAATATGCCGCCGAAATAATATCGTCGAATCCCACCACCGAAACATCCTCAGGCACGCGCAGTCCGGCTTCCTTCAGCGCGCGCAGAGCGCCGATCGCGGCGATATCGTTAAAGCAGAATACCGCGGTGAAGTCATGCGTCTTCTCCAGCAGCGCCTTCATCGGTTTGTAGCCGATCTCCGGCGCCATCGGGTGCTGCCCGGTCTTCATTGACCACCCGATGGAGTCGATGCGCACCACCAGATTGGGATCGATCTTGAGATCCATCTCCTGCGCCACTTCCTGGATGCTTGCCCAGCGGAACTCTGAGTCGGGAATGGCGCGCGGGCCGCGCATGATCACCATTTGCCGGTGACCCAGATTGTGCAAATGGCTCAATGCCTGTTCGGCGGCCGCATGGTGATCGAGAATCACGTTGGTCACGTTCTCTGCCGAACTATGCGCCGAAATCGCGACCACCGGAACAGGCACTTCGAACTGATCGGTGGGAGTGTTGAGCAGCAGGAACCCATCTACCGCGCGGTCCACCAGCATGCGCGGATACTTCTCCATCAGTTCCCGTTTCCAGTCGTGGCACGCGGTGAAGTAGAAATAGCGCGCCTCGGTCAGTTCCTCTACAACTCCGCTCATTACCCGCGTAAAGTAGCCCTCGCTCAAATCCGGCGCCAGCACGCCCACGCTCATCGAACGCCGTTGCCGCAGTGAACGGGCAAAATAGTTGGGCCGGTAATTCAGCCGGCGCGCCGCCTCGACCACTCGGTTACGGGTCTCCTGCGGGATGGATTTTGCAGAGGGGGAGTTATTCAGAACCAGTGAAACCGTGGTTTGCGAAAGCCCAAGGTGCTCAGCCAGCATCTTCAGGTTGACTTGTCCCGGAGGGATTGCAACTAGCCCCTTTGTCATGCTTGGAGTTGTACCACGTTTCGGCGCGGCCGGGGAACGCAATGTGCCATTAGAGAATCGATTTTGCACCGAAAATCCGGATTGCGACCAGATCGCTGCCCGGAGCGACCTGCGCAATCCTCCTTTTCTTTACGAATTCCTTATAGAACTGGACAGCCTGAACCAAGTGCAGGCTTGCAGGGGGGAACTTCAATCCGATTGATGCCCGGTTTGAGCGGCCAGCTCTTGCCGCCAAACTCGAATGTCCCCGTCAAGGCGCCGGGCAACTCGATTGTGGCGAGGAAGCTTGCGCCGCCTCTCATGCTCGGATCGGGATGTTCCGGTTTCCAATGGTATTCCACCTTGATCAGCCCCTCCGGATGCGGGAACGAGGCCTTCAGCTCACCCAAATCGCCCAGGTGCGGTGCAATCCTAACCGTCTTAAACCCCGCGCTGGCCGGCTCAATCCCAGCCACCAGCGTCAGCAGATCGTAGATGGGGTGCGCGCTCCAGGCGTGCGAATCCGACCGCGTATCTACCGGAGTCTCAGGCCAGGTGCTGAAGTGCAGCGCCAGCATGTTGCGCCACGGCTCAATCGAGCCCAGGTACTCGTCGCCCATCCCAGCGTGATCGAGGGCCCGCGCCATGTAAAACCTGAAGTAATACGACGCGCTCAGAACCCCGTCCGGCGTGGTTCCCGGCTCGATGGCCAGGACCTTGCGCATCACTTCCTGTTGCCGGTCTTTGGGAATCACGTCGTACAGCACGGCCAGTATGTTTGCCTGCTGGCTGAATCCCTTCTTGTCGGGGGTTTCGGCCATCAAGCCGCGCGGCTCGCTCCAGCAATCCTCATAAATGCTTGAGCGCACGCTTTCCGCCTCGCCCTTTTCGCGCCTCGCGATAACAGGGTCGCCCACCGCCTGTTCCAAATCTGCCGCATCGTCGAGCGCGCCCAGGTACTGGAGCGTGATGGTGCACGAGCGGCCCTCCGCGTCATAAGTGGGAATGTCACCCTTTGAAACCCAATCGACGAAGCTCCACCATGGGAACTTTTCGAGCATTCCGTCAGGCTGTTCGTAGCCCTGGAACCAGTGCAGCACGCTTTCAACGCCCTCCAGCGACTCCTTCACCGGCTCGGTGTCCGGCTGGTACATCCACCAGTCGTGCACCATGCCGATCCACAGCAGCGAGAACGTGGGAATGTGCTGGTTCAGCGAGCTTGGATAACGGCTGAGCGTTATCCCCTCGGGAATGCGCGAATTGTTGAACGCCTCAATCGCCTGGCGCGCCAGCCGTCCGTCGCCGGCAACCGCATACGAGATGAGCGCCTGAATGCGCGTGTCGCCGATGTACTGCAGTTGCTCGTAGTACGGCGTATCCATGTAGGTTTCATGCGCGTCCAGCCGCGCCGTCCGCCAGCTGATGTCCCAGATCTGCTTCAGCTCCGGGTCGGCCGATTCAAAGCTCGCCCGCTCCTCGAAAGGGTACGCGGTGAATTGCGCCGTGAGGGAATCGAGTGTCAAAGGCTGGTCGCCGGTCTGGATGTCGAGGTCGAGATACCGCCATGTCCGCCACCAGAGCGGCTGAAAGACGCGCTTGTCTCCGCCGTCGGACAGAAACTCGTCTTTGAGGCCGTGCGCCTCGCGACTTCCAACCTCATCGCGATCGCCCTTGTGCATGTCTTTGTCGTAGAGCGCTTCGGAGTAGGTGATCCATATCTTCGCGCCCTTGCCGCCGGAGACGGTCAGCACCGGATACGCAGTTGTCAGCGTCTTGCGGTCGAAGAGAATGTGCATGTGAGTTCCAGCCGGAATCGTCGCAGGCGTTTCAGGGAAGCTCCTCCACTCTGGCCGCTCGGGTGTCGCGTCCACGCGCACAACCCCTCCCGCCTCCGTCGGCCAATACTCCATGTGCGGCAGCCGGTCCGGCACCAGCCACCAGTTGTTGTCCTGGGTCGTGTCGGCAGAATGCGCCCGTGCCGTTTGTTGAAAGATGCTGTCCCGCATCGGCGATCCCACTGGAACCCACGCCGCGCTCTTGTCCTCGGGCGAGTTCCAATCCCAGTCGTACTTCGCCGCATCAATCTCCTCGCCAGGCCCCGAAGCAAAATATGTCCACATTTTGATGGAGCTGCGGTCCAGCGCCATGTGCCCCGGCTCGGTCTCCACCTGCCATCCTTTGGGCGTGCTGATGTCGTCGTCGCCGTTCGCCTCGCTCTCCAGCAGAAAAGCCGTCCGGTCTGAGATTTGCGCCAGCGCCGCGTACACGCCCCAGTTCCACACCGTCGCCGTGATCAGATTCTGTCCCGGTTTCAGTATCGGCGCCAGGTCAAACAATTCGTACCGCCAGTGAGCCAGGTCGCCCCTTGCCGGCCCGTCGCCCACGCGCGTTCCGTTGACATACAGGATGAAGCGGTTGTCCGCGCTCACCCGCACCGGATACGCGGCTGGAATCTTATCGAGCGTAACAAAGCGCCGGAAGTGCAGCACCAGCGGCTCCCGCAGAGGCGCCGTTGGGTGAGTTACCCATTGGGCCTTCCACTCCCGGCTGGGCGGGTCGCTTGCAGACGATGTTTGTGCTAAGGCGCTTGAAACTGTGAGGACAAAGGCAACAAGAGCAAGACTGGCGCGCATGATCGATCCCTGCTTTCCAGTCAGCAATTCTAAATCGCCTGGTAGTGTCGGTCCTCAGAGGTTCCTGAGAAACTCATCATGCTGAAGTGAGATCCCCAAAGGCCTCCCAGAGGCAGGCCCGCATTTCTCACCACTCGTCAGATAGGCGACCTCCTGCCTCCTGTCCGGGGTGGCTATCCGGGGCCCCAACGAATGATTTGTATTCGTCGTGATGGTTGACGGCTGGCGAACTCTTCCAAAACATCTCCGCCAGAATTGCAGTTAATTTCCTCTTTCCGAGCTACATTCAAAACGGGGAAAGAAGAATGATCTTCAGGTTGCACCAAAACCGGTGCAAATGGCCGCCCGTAACTCCTTTGTTTTCTAATCTTCGCCCCCTAATCCCTTTGTTTTCAGTGGGTTACGGGAGGGTCTGGGGGTATATAAGTAACTGAAAACAAACCACTTAACCCCTCAACATAGGGGGGAGGGGGATACCCTCGCTTGGGGTACGGGCCGGTTCCATGCTTGGCTCACGGAGACCATCAAGTTTTGCCGAAGCCTGTCCAGACCATCCGGCAAACTCGCCGCACATAAAAACTGCAGGCGCACCCTATTGAATTGTCACTGGCCGATCCTCGATCTTGCTCTGGTCCGGTCCGGTCCGGTACGCGCCCAGCTCCCGGGCCATGTCCTCGAGTTCCTCGGCATGCGCCGAGAGCCCGCAGGGATGCCCCTCGGTCTCGAGCAGATGCCGGTTCTCGCGGATCATCGAGAAGAGCGGGCTGGCCAGCGCCTCGCGCAGAGTCGACCGGCGAAGGTTGTGCGTGGCCAGGGCCGAGACCGGGCAGGCGGTTACGTCGCCGCTCGGATTAACGTGGGCAAAACCCACCCCGGCCGAAACGCAGCCTCCCAGCGTCTCCTCATCGCCCGGCGAGTGAATGATGAATGCGCCGCCAGTCAAGCGATCGCGGTACTCGACAACCGTTTTGCGAAATTGCGCCCGTTGCTCCGCACTTGCCTGCAACGAGCTTTCGCATCCTGCGGCCGGAATCTCCTCGATGAACATCGCCAAGGGGCCACTGCGGGCAATCAACGCGTCGATGTGCTCCGGCCTCGTCCAGTACTCAATATTTGCGGCTGAAACGGTAACGGCGATCCCCGTGAGCACGCCCGCCTCGGCCAACCGGTCGAGGCATCCTGTAGCCTTGGCAAACACACCCTGTCCCCGGCGCAGGTCGGTCAGCTCGCGGTCTCCCTCTACGCTCACAACCACCACCGCGTTCGAACAGCTCTTCAAAGTCTCAAAGTCCCGCTCGGCGATCGCGGTCCCGTTGGTGAAGATAAGGAAGAGCCGGTCCCGATGGCGCCGAAAGAGCTCGGCAATCCCCCGCACCAGGAATGGCTCGCCCCCGGCGACCAGAAACGCCATCACGCCCAGGTCGATGGCCTCTTTCACCACGCCTTCCCAGTCGGCAAGTTCAAGCCCGGGCCGCGCCGGTTTGTTGGTCACCGTTCCTACAGCGCCTGCATAGCAGCCGGCGCAGCGCAGGTTGCATCTTGAGGTGACGCTCAGAACCAGAAACGGCGGTACACGCAGGCCCTTACCGAGCGCCCGGGCGCGCGCCCTGCGCGACTGCCCGATGGTGCGCGCCAGCCGCAGGAATCCCGGGACGTAGAGCGGGTGCTCGACGACCCAGGGCACCAGAACCCGCGTCAATTGCGGGTCGATCTCCTTGATGCGGCCGGCGAGGTCAAAAAGACGATTGCGGATGAAGCCGTTCCCCTCGGTGGTTGTGCGATTCATGGCTCTCATGTGACATAGAATACGGAAAGACAGCCTATTCTGTTCCCTGGGTGCGGCACGCCCCGCGCCCACGTTCAGTGTATCTCCCGCCTTCCGATCCGGGCCGCAAATCCGGGCTTTGATGGCAGACATCGAACACCACACTTCCCGCTTGTATGCGCTTGATTTTGCACACTTGTAACCTCTTATTCACATTTCACCGTTAGCCTGACTGTTGTGGAAGTAAACGTGCCCGAATTGCGCATCTCCCAACCTAAGACCCCACCTGAATCCTCTCGTCCCCCGGGAAAGAGAGCGGCTGATGCCTCGGGAGCAGCGCCATCGGCGGTCCGCAAATTCCTTCTCTCCCGCGGCAACTCCGCCTATACAGATCTGAGCTTCCAGTACGTGATGGCCCTTTGCGGCTTCAGCATTTTTGGTATCGTTGTGCTCATTTTTGTTGAGCTCATTGGCCGCTCGCAGATGGCCTGGAACCAGTTCCACTTCGAGTTCTTCTACAAGATTTACACTGACGTCACCACAAACACGGTTCTCTTCTGGGACCCCGTCAACAGTCACTTCAGCGCGCTGCCGTTCGTTTACGGCACTCTCCTTTCTTCGTTTCTTGCGCTGCTGCTGGCCGTCCCCCTCGCTATCGGCGTCGCCGTCTTCCTCACGGAAATGTGCCCGGGTTTTCTGCGCGGCCCGCTCGCTTTTCTCACGGAGTTGCTTGCCGCCATTCCCAGCATCATTTACGGACTCTGGGCGGTCTTCGTCCTGGTACCCATCCTGCGCGAGCACGTGAATCCATTCCTTATCTCCTCCTTGGGCTGGACGGGCCTGTTCAACGACGACAATCCCACCGGTCTTGGATTTGTCGCCGCAGGCCTGATTCTTGCCGTTATGATCCTGCCCATTATCTCCTCGCTCACGCGCGAGGTGATGACCGCTGTTCCCCATTCGCAGCGTGAAGCCGTCCTGGCTCTCGGCGCCACGCGCTGGGAGATGATCCGCATGGGCGTTTTGCGCAACGCGCGCATCGGCATCGTCGGCGCCATCATTCTCGGCTTGGGCCGCGCGCTGGGAGAAACCATGGCCGTCACCATGGTCATCGGTAACAGCCCTGAGATTCACCGCTCGCTGCTTTCCAACGGCAGTTCCATGGCCGCTGTCATCGCCAATGAATTTGCCGAAGCCACCAGCGATATGCACCGCAGCGCGCTGATGGAAATCGGCCTGGTGCTCTTTATCGTCACCGTCATCGTCAATGCTTTGGCCCGCCTGCTGGTCTGGGCCGTCACCCGCGGCACGCCGGCGGGGACCAACTAACCAGGAACCCGTCGGAATGGTGCAATCAGGAAGGACGAAGGAAGGGTTGAGTGCGAACTGAGTTCAAGCTGCGGGCAAAGTTTCGGGCCTTTACCGATCAGGCGGCGACCGGGATCGCCGTACTCTCAACCATCCTGGTGGTTGCGCCGCTCATCGCCATCTTTATCTACCTGCTCGTTCGCGGCGTCAGCTCGCTCAATCTCGCCTTCTTCACCAAGGTGCCCGTGCCGGTAGGCGAGACGGGCGGGGGCATGGCCAACGCCATTGTCGGCTCGGCCGTTCTGCTTGGTTTGGCGAGCGCGATAGGTATTCCCATCGGCATCGGCGCCGGAATCTACCTCGCCGAGTTCGGCCGCGGCACCCGGTTGGCATACGCCATCCGCTTCACAGCCGACGTTCTCAACGGCGTTCCCTCCATCGTCATGGGCCTGGCTGCATTTTCGCTGGTGGTGGTCCCGCAGAATCACTTCTCGGCATTTGCCGGCGGCGTGGCCCTCGGCATCATGATGATTCCCACCATCTGCCGCTCCTCTGAGGAAATGCTGCTCATGGTGCCCCATGCGGTGCGCGAAGCAGCTCTCGGCCTCGGCGTTCCCAACTGGCGCTCGGTGCTCTCCATCACGGTAAAGACGGCCTCACCCGGCATCATCACCGGCTGCATGCTGGCCTTTGCGCGTGTGGCCGGTGAAACCGCCCCCCTGCTCTTTACCGCGTTGGGCAACCAGTTCTGGAGCACCAGCCTCAACGAACCTATTGCCGCGCTTCCCTTGCAGATTTACGTCTACGCGCTCTCGCCCTACGACGACTGGCATCGTCTCGCCTGGGCCGGCGCGCTGGTGCTGATTGTTTTGATTGTTCTTGCTGTCTCGCTGGTTCGCTACGTCACCAGCCGGGGTGTTTTGAAGGGGACTAGCTAAGCGGCATTTCTCCTTTTAGATTGCTGCCGCGAAGGCCTCGCAAGGCGGCAATTCTGTGAGAAGATTGCCATTCAGGAATCTTGGTTTGTGCGAAGTGCAAAAGGAGAAATGCGCAAGTGGGTGTCGGAATTGAAGTCACGAACCTGAACGCGTGGTATGGCACGAATCACACGCTGCAGGACATCAATCTGAATATTCCTGCGAATCACGCCACCGCGCTCATCGGTCCCTCCGGCTGCGGCAAGAGCACCTTTGTACGTTGCCTCAACCGCATGCACGAAACCAATCCCATCGCCCGCGTTACCGGCACGGTGCGCATCGGCGACCTGGACATTTACCAGGATGCCAAACCGGTTGAGATTCGCCGCCGCGTCGGCATGGTCTTCCAGCGTCCCAATCCTTTCCCCACCATGTCCATCTACGACAACGTCGCTGCCGGCCTCAAGCTTAACGGTTTCTCCAACCGGCGCGAGCTCGATGAAATCGTCGAAAAATCTCTGAAAAACTCGGCGCTCTGGGACGAGGTGAAGGACGATCTGAGGAAGAAATCCGGCGCCAGCCTCTCCGGCGGCCAGCAGCAGCGCCTGTGCATTGCCCGCGCTCTGGCCGTCGATCCCGAGGTCCTGCTGATGGACGAGCCTGCCTCGGCCCTCGATCCCGTCTCCACTTCCAAGATCGAGGACCTCATCTTCCAACTTAAGTCGCAGTACACAATCGTGATTGTGACGCATAATATGCAGCAGGCGGCCCGCGTGGCTGAGAAGACCGGCTTTTTTTTAAACGGCCGCATGGTCGAGTTCGACTCCACGCACAAGATCTTCACCAATCCTTCTGACAAGCGTACGGAGGATTACATCACAGGCAGGTTTGGATGACACGCATACGCTTTCAACAAAGCCTCGAAGACCTGAAAGAGAATCTGCTGGTCATGGCCGGTCTTGCCGAGCAGGCCATCCAGCGCGCCATTGAGGCCTATCGCGTCCGCGACCTTTCTATCTGCGACCTGGTAAACCGCAGCGAGATCGCCATCAACCGCATGGAGCGCGATATCGATCAGGCTGCGCTCGACCTGCTGGCCATGGAACAGCCCATGGCCATCGACCTGCGCTTCATCCTTTCGGTCATCAAGATCAATGCCGATCTGGAACGCGTAGGCGACGGCGCCAAGAGCATCAGCGACCGCGTGCGCAGCATGGAGCAGATGGCTATCGTCGATCTCCCCGTCGACATTCCGCGCATGGCCACTCTGGCCGCCGACATGGTGCGCAAGAGCCTGCAATCGTTCATCGAGGCCGATGCCGAGCTGGCCCGCGGCGTGCTCACCATGGACGATGCCGTCGATTCGATGAACCGCGCCGCATACAAAGCGCTCACCAAGGTGATGGAAGAGCAGAGCCACATCGCCCCGCAGGCGCTCAATGCCCTCATGATCTGCCGCAGCCTTGAGCGCGTTGCCGACCACGCCACCAATATTGCTGAAGACGTCATCTTCTGGGTGCAGGGCACCGATGTTCGCCACGGCAAGAGCCTGGCCAAGGCCGAGGCCAAGCAGCAGGCGCTATGACCCGGCATTGAATTCAGCCGCAAAAAGAGCCCCGCGTCGGCGGGGCCTTTTGCTGTCCGCTCAACTCCTGTTCGTCAATGCGGCGTAATTCGCACGCCCATCCCGTTCAGCTTGCTGCGCGCCACGCGCGCCTCGGGCGTCTGCGGATGCCGCTGGATCAACTGTCGCAGTTCGCGAATCCCCGCATCCTTCTTGCCGTCTTCAATCAGCGCCAGCCCCTTGTGCAGTTGTGCCGCCGGGGCCTTCGAGTTGCCGCTGAATCCTTCCAGCACGGTGTTGTAGGCGCTGATCGCATCGGGATAATCCTTCTGCTGGTAGGCAATCTCGCCAAGATAGAACTGCGCCGTGCCGGCCAGGTCGTCCAGCGGGTAGTAGTGCGCTACGTCTTGGAACTCCGCTGTCGCCACCTGGTACTTGGCGGCGTTGTAGTCGCGCAGGCCGGCCTGAAAGGTCTCCTGAAGAGGCGGAGCCGACGGAGCCGCGTTGGCGGTCGCTCCCGGCTGGGAGTTGTCGCCGGGCTGTCCCGGCTGCGTCGTGGCCGGCGGCGCCTGCAGCGTTTGTACCTGTGCCTGCAGATCCTTCACCGTCTGCTGCAGCTTTCCCACCCGCGACTTCAACTCGTCGATGGAGTCGTTGATCGACTGCATCTGCCCTGAAACCGTGTCCAGCTTGCCGCTCACCGCATCGCTCTGCGCATTCAGTTTCTGCTGCAGGGCATTTACCACGGTCTGCATCTGGTTGGCCGCATCGGCCGTCTGCTGCGACAGGTTCTGCAAAACGCCGAACTTCGAGTCCATGGTCGACTGCAGCCGCTGCACCATGTCCAAAAGCTGCTGCACCTGCGTCTGCAGTTCGACAATCTCTTTTGAAACTGCGTGCGCGGGCACTCCGGCCGGCCCCAGCATGAACACAAAAAGGGCCGCCGTTACAAGACGATTGCGAAATGTGCGTGGTCTTTGCATGTTCAGTCCATGATAACAAGCGGCAGCCAATCGGATTCTTCCGGGCTGCCGCTCGCTCCTCATTAGAGTTGTCGGGTGCCCCGTCCTAGCTTGCGAGCGCAACGCGCGAGCGGGTTAGGGTGGGAGACCACATACGTCTAACCAACGAACCCCGGCGCTCTTACGGCTTGTCCATCGTGAAGCCTGCGCGGCGGTTCAACTGCCAGCACTGCTCGTTCGACTCGGTGCAGAACGGCTTCTCCTTGCCATAGCTCACCACGCGAATCCGGCTGGCCGCCACACCCGCCGTCACCAGTGCGTTCTTTGCCGCATCGGCGCGATTCTGGCCGAGCGCCAGGTTGTACTCATCCGACCCGCGCTCGTCGCAGTATCCGCCGATCACGATCTTGATGCCCGGATTCCGGTTCAGGAAGTCGGCGTCCTTGGCCAGCGTAGCTTGCGCGTCGCTGCGAATGTCGTAGGTGTCGTAGTCGTAGAAGATGTCCTGCACTTGCGACTTGAACGCTTCTTCCGCGCTCATCGTGCTGGTAGGTACAACCACGGCCGGAGGCGCATTCACCGTTACCGATGCCGACGCATCCACCGTGCCGCCAGGTCCCGTCGCTGTCAGGTGATAGCTGGTCGACTCGGTTGGCGTCACCGTCTTCACGCCCGATGTGGGCACGTTGCCGATACTGTCGATCGAAACCGACGTTGCATCCATCGTCCGCCAGCTCAGGGTTACCTGGTCGCCGGAATTAATCACGCCGGGCGTGGCCTTCAGTGTTGCTGTTGGCGCCGGGGCTGTGGCGGGCGGCGGCGCCGTTTCCTGGGCCGGCGGCGCAACTTTCTTCTTGCAGCCCGGCAGTGTTGTCAAGGCAAGCAGCAGAGCAAAGGGAAAAAAAACCGATTTCCGTAGATTCAATGGAATGCTCCTTCTCTGTTTCAAACTTGTTTCAGTCGATCTGGTAGCCGTCAGCGGCCATCCGCAAATCTAAGTCGTCAAAATGATAGACCATCCATCCTGCTGCCACACGCGGGCGTGCCATAAACGTGATGATACGCACAACTGCAAACCCGCTCACTTCCAGCTCCAGTTGGGCATGGTGTTGTTGCCGGAGTGCGTCAGTTGCCGCTCCTGGGTACCGTCGGCAAGCATGGTCCAGATCTCTGTCCGCCCGCCGATCGTACGCTGAAACACGATGTGCCGTCCGTCAGGGGACCACGAGGGGCAGTCGTTGTTCCCCGACTCATGCGTGATCTGGAGCCAGTTCTTGCTGGCGATCTCCAGCACATAAATATCCTGCGCTCCCGGGTCGCCCGGCCCGTATTTGCGGTTCCAGGCGAAGGCCAGCATTCCGCCGCCCGGGTGCCACGAAGGCGACACCGCATAACCCTGGTCGGTGATGCGCTGGATGTTCGAGCCGTCCTGTTCCATGATGTAGATCTGAGGCTCGCCGGTTCGGCCTCCGGTAAACGCAATCTGTGAATTGCTTCGCGGATTCCAGGTCGGCGAAACATCCGGTCCCTTCAACGAGGTGATCCTGTGCGCGCTGCCGCCATTCGCATCTACGACCCAAATCTCCGAGTCTCCCGAACGCGACGAGGAGAACGCGATCTTCGTTCCGTCCGAGGCCCACGCCGGAGTCAGGTTGCTTCCGCCCACCGTTCCGGTCGGGAAGGCAACGGTGCGGCCGAGGTCGAACGAAAACATCCTGATCGCCCATCCCTGATTGCCCAGGGATGCAAATGCCAGCCGCGAATTGTCTGGAGAAATGCGCGGCGAAAGCGAGATGCTGCCCACGTGGGTCACCGGGTGCTGATTTTCGCCGTCGTAATCCATCACCCAGATCTCTTTTGAGCCGGTGCGGTTGCTCACAAAGTAAATCTTGGTTTCGGCTATGCCGCTGATGCCGCCGCCCAGCCGCGTAATGATCTCATCGGCAAACCGGTGCGCAATAGTGCGCGCCATGTCTTCATTGGCCGCTTCGTTGTATTGCTTGCCCAGCACCTGGGGATTGGCGGCGTTGCTGGCGTCGTCGAGCCATCCGTAAACCACCAGCCGCCCGTTGGTGACGCTGAACGCCCCGAACGCCACCATCGCCGCATTCGCGGGAGCCGCCGTCCACTGCGACAGCACGATCTCCTGTTGCGAGCCGGGAACGGCCTGCGGCGCAAGGCTCTTTGACACCATGTCAAAGATGCCGGCGTTGTTCAGATCGTTGAACACAACCGTGTCGAAGATCGTCTTGAGGGCGGGCGTCTGCGGATCGTTCCCAACAGGTTTGAAATCCGCCACTGCCAGGCGTATAGGACGGCTGTCAAGGTGGGAGCCGGTGTGCACCCAGTCCTGCGCATCTGAACGAAGGCCGATCAGGCTTGCCAGAAAAACAAATGCTGAAAGCAAACACCGGGAACGAAATGTCATGCGGTAAGCAATCCTTCCTCGGTCGAGTCGTACAAGTTAAATTGCCGGACTCATCGGGCAGCCGGGCAACGGCAAAATCGGAATGGAAACTCCGGTTCCGCGCTAATGCCGGTTTCTTCTCAACGGGCCTGAAGGACCAAGCCTTCTTCCGAATCCATTTTACTTTGATGCGCAAAACATTATCGAGGTCCGCTTGACTGCGGGAAAAATCGAGGTTTTGAAAGGGCACGACTTTAGTTGTGCCGATAAAGCCGGCAAAATGTGTTTGGCTTTAGCCCCCGAGGGAGGGTTTTCTTCAGCAATTCTGCTCCCGCTGATTGAGTCCGCTCCCCCTAATACTCGCAATAATACTGAACCATCAGCGAGCTCTTGGTGTATTGGCCCGGCAGCGGCCCGAAGGTATCAACGCGCTGCGCCGCGCGCACGCAAACGTTGTCCCATGTTGAGCTTCCGCTTGAAGTGTCGAGTTTCACCGTCCCATGCGACCCGTCCCGGTAAATCTGAAACTCAATGTAAGCGCGGGCTCCCTTGGGCGTATGCGGATCGGCCATCGCGCGATAGCTGGCCGAGTCCATCTTGCGGTCGATCTGCCCTACATACCAGCTGAACATGCTGCCGAAGTTCACGTCGCTCACTGAAGTCTGCCCGCTGGTAAAGTTCTGCTGCATCGTCCGTGGAATCGACGTCCCGTTCTGTTCGCCGTAGCGCGCCAGGTTGTCCTCTTTCGGCGGAGGCTGATGCATCTGCGTTTTCACGGTGTTCTGCTGCTTGGGTTTCGCCTGCTTGCCCGCAATTGGAATCGCCGTCTCGTCCACTTTTTGCATTTCCTTCGGGCTGGGCAGCGCCGGGGCCTGGCTGGGCGTCTCAGTCGTCAGCACATTCTTGTTCAGCGGCTGCGTGTTAGGCAGGGGAATCGCGCTGCTCACCAGGCTCACCTGCATCGCGCCGCCCGCTCCCTGGCCGCCCCACAGGTTGTGATGGAAGAGCCCGAGGATCCAGCCGTAATACAAAAGCAATCCAAGCAGGATCGCGTGCAGCGCCAGCGAGCCCGCGGCAGGCATGGCCAGCGGCTCGCCCGTGAGCTGTCGCTCAACCAGGTTTCCTCCCAGGTGTCCTCCGCCCTCAATCGCGCCATTCATTTCGCTACTCGCCGCCGTTGCCGGCCAGACCCTTGGTATCGAGAGGTTGGGTCACAATCGACACGTTGGTAATGCCGGCCTGCTTCACCGCGTCCATCACGCTGGCAAACGCGCCAAACGGCACGCGCTCGTCGCTGCGCAGATAAATTGCCTGGTGCGTCGGATCGGCGCTTGAATCATGCAGCTTCTGCGTCAGATCGTGAATGTTGATCAGCTTGTCGTTCAAAAACACCTGCTGATCGCGGTCGATCGTCACCACCATCCGCTGCTCGGTAATCTGCTTCACCGTGCGCGTTTTGGGCACGCTCACCTCAATGCCCGACTGCAGTACCGGCTCGGTGATCATAAAAATCACCAGCAGCACCAGCACCACGTCCACCAGCGGCGTGATGTTGATCTCCGCGAGCGACGACTGCGTCCGTCCGTTACCAGTTGTGAAGGCCATGCTACGCCTCTCGACGAATGTCCCGGGTGCCCCGTCTCGCCTCTACTGCAGTGCGCCGCGCCTGGCTTCCCGTGGAAGATCGTCCTGCACCTGCGGCGCCTGCGTCCGCACCGGGATCTCTTCCATCGAGTTGAGCAGCTCGCGGCAAAAATCGTCCACCGCCGACGCAAACACCCTGATGCGCGCCGTGAACTGGTTGTAGGCCACCAGCGCCGGCACTGCCACAAACAACCCCGCCGCCGTGGTGACGAGCGCCTCGCTGATGCCCGGCGCAACCGCGCGCAGCGTAGCCGCGCCCGCTGTGCCCAGCCCGTGGAAGGCATCCACCACGCCCATCACTGTGCCGAACAGGCCCACAAACGGGCTGGCCGTGGCAATCGTCGCCAGCCACGTCATGCGCCGCTCCAGCATGGTGATGGCCTCACTCGCGGCCGTCTGCGCCGAGCGCTCCAGCGGCGTAATGTTCCGGGGCGGTCCCGACCCGCCGGTCTGGCGCTTGTAAGTCTCGTAGACGTCTTCGAATACCTGCGCCAGCGGGCTCGCCGGGCAATCGGCGGCCATGGTCGAAATCTCCTGCAGCCGCGACGCATTCCGGAACATCTTCACAAATCGCCGGCTCTGCTGCGTCGCCTTTCTGAAGGTCCCCATTTTGCCCAGGATCAGCGTCCACGAATAAAGGCTGGCAATCAGCAACAAGACTAAAACGCCCACTGCAATGGCGCCGATGTTGCCGATCATCTCTCCCAGCGCGCCGAATCCCTGCGTCGGCAGCGGCGAACTCGCGGCCGCGCCCCCGTCAGCCTGCAAAAAAAACGCCAATGCTGCAGTAAGAATCGGAATTTCTCCTCAAAGCGAATTCACAATTGGCACATCATCGGGCCATTGCCACCCAGATTGCATTCCCCTCAGGAAATGCCTCTCTTCTTTTGACGCGAGGTAAACACCACCGTAGCAGTAAATCCGCTTATATCCACGGTAACAGACACCGTTCGCCGCCCCAAGTTATCGATTGGGTGCCTCCCCCGCCGCCCCGCAGCGGCTTCACCGCATCTCGAACAGCCCATTCATGCTATGCTGCGCTCGGATTGTCTCGTACCAGGAAACCATGCTCGTCGAACTGCGCGCTGAAAACTACGCCGTCATCGATCACGCCATCGCCTCATTCGGCCCTGGCCTGAATTTGCTCACCGGAGAAACCGGCGCCGGCAAATCCATCCTCGTGGATGCTTTGGCACTCCTGATGGGCGGCAAATCCTCGGCAGATGTCGTCCGCCACGGAGCCGACAAGGCCGTCGTCTCCTGCGTCTTCGAGTCCACGCCAGGAGCCGAAGCCATCCTTGAAGAAAACGGCATCGACGCCGAGGGCGCAGAAATCATCCTCCGCCGCGAGATCCTTGCCGCCGGCAAGGGCCGTGTCTTCGTCAACAACCAGCCGGCCACCGTCGCCGTACTCAGGCAACTCGCCCCTGAGCTCGCTCTCGTTCACGCGCAGACTGAAACGTTTTCCAGCTTCGACGAAGCCCAGCAGCGCATCCTGCTCGACCGCTTCGCCGGCATCTCCACCGACGCTGTCGCCGAGGCCTACGCCCGCTGGCGCCAGGCCCAGGACAAACTCAACGACCTGCTCCAGGGCGAACAGGACCGCCTGCGTATGGTCGACCTGTGGACCTACCAGCGCAAGGAGATCGAGCAGGCCCATCTCGAAGCCGGCGAAGACGAGACCCTCGAAACCGAGAAACGCGTCCTCGCCAACGCCGAAAAACTCTACTCTGCGGCCATGGGCGCATTCGAGCAGTTGTATGAGGGCGGGTCTTCGGCTGAAGCTGCTCTCGGCGCCGCGCTGCGTAATGTTGAGGAGCTGGCCCGCTACGATGGGCGCTTCACTGAGTCGGTGCAGCAGCTTGCCTCGGTCCGCGCCATCGTCGGCGACATCGGCTCCGCTCTGCGCGACTACGCCGAGGGTATCAACGCCAGCCCCGAACGCCTCGCCGAGATCGAAGACCGCCTCGCCCTCCTCGATCGCCTGAAGCGCAAATACGGCAAGACCGTCGCCGAGGTCATCGCCTTCGGCGAAGAAGCCGCACGCAAGCTCTCTGAGGTCGAAGACCGCGACGAACTCATCAAAAAGTACCGCGCCGATCTTGGAGCGGCCTCGTCCACCTACATCAAAGCTGCCTCGGCCCTCACCACCGAGCGCAAAGCCGCCGCCGAGCGTCTCGCCAGGCTCGCCGAAGCTCAGATCAATTCGCTCGCCATGAAGGTCCGCTTCGAGGTGGCGGTTATCTCCGCCGAAGCTGAGTCTGTTTCCGCGGAGGCATCGGGGAAGCACGATAACGCGTCAGGGCACGACTTCAGTCGTGCCAATGAAGACTCGGAAAATGATGAAGGGGCTTTAGCCCCTGAGGGAAGCGCAGCCTGGACCATCTCCGGCTGGGACACCGTCGAATACCGCATCTCCACCAACCCCGGCGAGCCGCTCAAGCTGCTCATCGAGATCGCCTCGGGTGGCGAACTCAGCCGCGTCATGCTCGCGCTGAAAGTGGCAGTAGAAGAATCCTCGTCCAAGGCGCGGAAACACGTTACGCCCCGTACGCTGGTCTTCGACGAAATCGACATCGGCATCGGAGGCCGCGCCGCCGAGGCTGTAGGGCACAAACTCAAGGCGCTCGGCCGCGCCCAGCAGGTGTTGTGCGTGACGCATTTGCCGCAGATCGCCGCCTTCGCCGATCAGCACCTGGCCGTCGAAAAGCGCGAGAAGGACGGCCGCACGCAGACCCGCATCCGCGTCCTCGACGACCGCGCCCGCACCCACGAGGTCGCGCGCATGTTGAGCGGCGCCAAGGTCACCGACACCAGCCTGCAGCACGCCGCGCAGATGATCGCCGCGAGCCGATAAGGCTGAAAAGCAACTCCCGTCGCTGCCCGACTGTATATGTTGGTACGATTTACCCCTTCGCCGGCTTCGCCGTCGATCCCCGTACTTCGAGGCTCGTCGAAACCAGAAACTCCCGCTTCAGATTCGGGTTTGCCCCATCCTCAGCCTGGGCCTGGAGCGCCTCAAAAGCCGCTCGCGCAAGCTCGGTGCGCGAGAGCCGGATCGTGGTCAGCGGCGGCAGCGTGTATTCGTCGAATGCAATGTCGTCGAGCCCGATCACCGACAAGTCCTCGGGCACACGCAGCCGCCTGGTATAAGCCGCGCGCAATACGCCAATGGCTGTCAGGTCGTTGGAACAGACAATCGCTGTCGGCCGGTCCTTGAATTCCCACAGCTTTTCGAAACCCGCCATGCCGCCCTTCAGCGTGTGGTCGCATTCAATCACATATCGCTTATCGAGGGGTAATCCGGCCTTGTGCATGGCGGCGCGAAAATCGTTCTCGCGCGTCAGCGCCGAGTGCAGGCTGTGCGGCCCGGCCAGGAAGGCAATCCGCTTGTGGCCAAGCTCGGCCAGATGATTCACCGCCGCGTGCAGCCCCGTCGAGTAATCCAACAGAATCGTGCTCGCCTTGGGATCGTCCAGCTTGAATTCGGCCAGCACAATCGGCACGTTGCGATGGGTGAGCTGGTCGAGCACCGGCTCTTCTTCGCCGAAGGTCATGACCGCAACGCCTTCCACCTTGCGCTCCAGCATGCGGCGCACGCAGGTGGTCAGCAGCGCGGGGTCGCTGTTCGACGAACTCACCAGGATCTCGTACCCGTGCGCAACCGCGATCTGTTCGAAGCTCTGGATCAGCTCAGGGAAGAACGGGTTGGTAATGTTTTCGACAATGATTCCAAAAAGACGGCTGCGTCCCGAAACCAGCGTGCGCGCGTGCGTGTTAGGAAAGTAGTTGAGCTGCTTGATCGCCTGCCATACGCGCTTCGACAGCCGTTCGCTCACCAGCGGCGAGCGATTGATGGTCCGTGAAACCGTGGCAATCGACACCTTCGCAACCGCTGCCACAGTGCGAATATCGGGCATCTTGCCCACTGGCTTCTGAATGGTTTTGCGAGGCACGAACCAATCCTAATCCAGATCAGCGCCCGGTTAAAGCCTTAGGTCAATTTTTTCTTTGATTTGCCCCGAGTCAGGCTAAACCCGCTCGGCGATCATCAGCCTCAGGTCGCGCAGATTGTGCGCAGTCGGTCCGGTCACAACCGAGTCGCCCAACGCCGTGAACAGCGGGCAGGCGTTGAACTCGGCCAGCGATTCCTCGGGATCGAAGCCGAACGCTCGCGCCCGCGCCACGGTTGTAGGATCGGCAACCGCCCCCGCAGCCCGCGTGTTTCCATCGATGCCGTCTGAACCCGCGCTCAGCACCGTCAGGTGTTCGCCGGGATATTTCTCTAAATCCAGCGCGCACGCCAGCGCGAATTGCTGATTACGCCCGCCCGCTCCCGGCGTCCGGTCCATCGTCACGGTGACCTCGCCCACTGAGATCAGGCACACCCGCTCATGACCTCGACGCAACTCGTGGAACCGCTCCAGCAAGTACTTTTCCGCATCCGCGTAATCCCAGTCGTCGCAACTGTTATCCACTACCGTGAAGTAGCCTGCCTTTTGTGCCTGCAACCGCGCGTTTTCAACCAGATCGTGGCTTGAAAGCAGAACCTCGAACACCGAGTCGCGAAACGCCTCATCTTCGCCGCTCATGGTTTCGGCCGCTGTCATCCGCCGCGGATGCGCAGCCTCATCTCGCGGCCATTTGGGCAGGAAGGCCAGACGCCAGCCTTTGTTGCCCGGCGATTCGGGAAGATCGCTGCGCTCAAAGAACTCCCGCACCGGCGCCGGAAACTTCTCCGCCAGGTGATACTTCGCGATCAGGTCGCGCACCTCCGCCACGGTTGAGTGATCGGGTGAGGTCGGCCCCGATGACAGCGCATCCAGCGTTCTCAGCGGCACGTCGGGCAGCAGCAGGCTGACCTTCATCGCTTCCGGCGCCGCCATCGCCAGCCGGCCGCCCTTTACCGCGGAAAAGTGCTTGCGCAATGTATTCACTTCGTTGATCGGCGCGCCCGAGGCCAGCAGCAACCGGTGAAACTCAATGGTGTCGTCGAGTGTGATTTGCGGGTCAATGGGCAGATCGAACATTGCCGACCCTCCTCCTGAAATTAGGAAGAAAATCAGCGTATCTTTTTTTGCCTTGCGCAACATTGCCAGCGCCGCCCGCGCCGCGGCAAACGTGTCTTCGTTTGGTAAAGGGTGCCCGCTCTCGAAATAGCGGAATCGCCAGTTCCGGCTCTTCGGCTGTTGGTTCGTACAACAGATGCCCCGCAGTCCCTGGCGCCGCTTCATCCGCTCCAGCAGGACTTCGAGCATCGGCGCGGCGGCTTTGCCGATGGCGATCACAAACACGCGCTTGTACTGCGAAAGGTCGATCGTCGCCGGACCGCTTCCGTCGGGCAGCAGCCTGTGCATCGCGTTGCCCTCAAAACGAATGCGCCGGTCAAATGCCGATGCGATGTTGCAGGCTTCCAGTGCGCCCGTGAAGATGTGCGTTGCCGAATCGTGCAGGATATCGAGTACTGAGTCACTGACCGGGGTCATGCCAGGTGCTCCTTCAGCCAGCCGGCAAATGCCCGTTGCATGGCAGAAAGTTGATGGGTAAAGAAATGGTCTGCGCCGGGAATGAGAATCAGCTGCTTCGGCTGGGCCGCGCAGGCCGCAATCGACTCCAGCTCTTCCGGCCGCGTGAATTCATCGCGCGCGCCACTCAGAAATAGTTTTGGGAGATTTGCTTCTTCAAGGAAGGAATAACGATAGTTGCATCCAGCGGCTTCGGTGGGAAGTCCGAGAGCTGCAATGGCTCTCACACGAGAGTCCACGCCCTTCGCACCGCAACAGGCCTTCAGCGCCATCGCCGCTCCAAAACTGAATCCCGTCACCACGATCGGCCGCGCAAACTCTCGTTCCAGCCAGTCGAGCCCGGCCGCCACGTCTTCGAACTCGGCCTCGCCGTCGTGCCGGCCCTCGCTCAATCCCACGCCGCGAAAGTTGAACCGCATCACCGGAAACTCAAAGCCCCAATGCCGGCGGTTCATCACCTGCATCGCGTGGTACACAACCCTGTTGTGCATTGTGCCCCCGCCCAGCGGGTGAGGATGGCACACAAGCGCTGCAAAGGATGCATTCTTTGCGCCTTCATTCAGCAATCCCTCGAGTCTGCCTGCGGATCCCGGAAACATCACGCTGCGCAATGTACGCGGTAATGAGTGGCCCTTCTCCGGTTGCGCCTCTGGGCTCATTTCGGCTCTCTCCAACGGTTCTGGAATCTCCAAAACCCCCAGCCCGGCCGGAATAACGTGAACTTCGGCGCTTGCACTTGCGCGAATCATGCCACTAATAATTCTACGCCCGGTCTTCTGTCACGCCGCAATTGAAATTATTTCAGTACCGCATCGCGGATTTGCTTTCGAACCCGCCCCGCTTGCGGCCCTCGTCCGCTCTCGCCCGCAACCTTCGCTTGTCCTCGCCCTTCACACGGCCGAACGGCCTCTCACCCCCTCCTGTATCCTTTCAGCATCATGAACCGCTCTCTTCCGCCTGCAACAATTGACCCCATTGGGCTTACCCGCCAGTTGTGCGAGATCGAATCCACCACCTATCACGAGGGCAAAGCGGGCGAATTCCTCGCCGAATTCCTCTCCGCCCGTGGCTGGGAAGTGGAGAAGACTCCTGTTCCTCAACCGGTTGAGAGCGCAACTGCCGGCCCGCGCTGGAACGTCTACGCCGGCATCCCCGGCCAATCCCCGGAACTGGTCTTTTCCACCCACATCGACACAGTTCCACCCTATATTCCTTACAGCGAAGACGACGAGTTCATGTACGGCCGCGGTGTATCAGACGCGAAGGGAATAATCGCCGCCCAGGTGGCTGCGGCAACCGCGCTTCGCGAGGCCGGCTACCGCGTTGGAATGCTGTTCGTGAGCGGGGAAGAGCGCGATTCGGCCGGCGCCAAGGCCGCCAATGCCGCCCCCAAAGGCAGCCGCTTTCTCATCAACGGCGAACCCACTGACAATCGCCTCGCGCTCGCCTCAAAAGGCGCTCTGCGCGCGGTCTTCAAGGCCACCGGCAAAATGGCCCACTCCGCCTACCCCGAACTCGGCGATTCCGCGGTCCACAAGCTCGTCGAAGTTCTCGGCCGGGTGCTTGAAATCCCGCTGCCCTCGCTTGAAGACGTGGGCCCCGGCACGCTCAATATTGGACAGATCAACGGCGGCCACGCACCCAACGTCATCGCCGATCACGCCGAAGCCCAGGTGCTGGTTCGCCTGGTCGGCGACTCCACGCCCGTCCGCGCCGCGCTCATTGAGGCTTGCGGCGATCAGGCCGAGGTCGACTTCACCCTCGAGATTCCCTTCGTCCGCCTGCGCGCCGTCGAAGGACTGCCCACCATGATCGCCAAGTTCACCACCGATATTCCCCAACTCTCGAACTGGGGCGAGCCGCTGTTGCTCGGGCCGGGTTCGATTCACGTGGCCCACACACCGCACGAGAAACTGGCCAAGAGGGAGCTTTTCGAAGCCGTCCAACTCTACATCCAAGTCGGCAAAAAGCTGCTCTCGTGACCACGCATTGAAGCACTTTTCAATCTGAACCGCGCATCGCTCTGCTATGCTGCCGTTGCGGCTTTCCCAGCCAATCTTCTTCCCCGGAGATCGCAATGGCAACGACCCACTCTGCCCCCGTCACGCCCGAACGCATCTTTCAACTCGCCTGGGGCTACGCCCCGCCGCTCATTCTTGAAGCTGCAATCAAGCACCGCGTCTTCGACGTCCTCGATGCCGGGCCCATGTCGCTCGCCGATGTCAGCGCCGCCACCGGCGCATCCGAGCGCGGCCTGGCTGCCGTCATGGACGTTCTTGTCGGCCTTGAGTTCCTCGCTAAAAACGGATCCGGCAGTTACTCGCTCACGCCTGAGAGCGCAACCTTCCTGGTCAGCACAAAGCCTTCCTTCCAAGGTGGCCTCATTCGCCACACCAGCGAACATCTGCTGCCCAAGTGGCTCTCGCTCAACGAAATTGTCGCCACCGGTCAGCCCTCCGCCGCCGTCAATCAGCAATCTGTGGGCAGTGAGTTCTTCCAGAAGTTCGTCAACGACATCTTTCCCATGAGCTACCCCGCGGCCTCCACGCTCGCCGCGCATCTCCAGCTCGCCTCACGCCCCACGCACTTCAGCGTTCTCGATCTCGGCGCCGGCTCCGGGGTTTGGGGGATTGCCCAGGCCCAGGCCGGCCCCATGGTCCATGTCACCGCCGTCGACTGGGCCGGTGTCCTGTCCATTACTCGAGCCAACGCCGCACGCTTCGGCCTCGCCGAGCGCTTCACCTTCGTCGAAGGCGATCTGCTCGAAGCCAACTTCGGCGCCGACCACAATCTCGTCACCATCGGCCACATCCTGCACAGCGAAGGCGTCGAGCGTAGCCAAGCTCTGCTTCAAAAATCCTTCGCCGCTCTCGCCTCCGGCGGCGCCATCTCCATCGCCGAGTTCCTGGTCAATGCCGGTCGCACCGGTCCGGTGAACGGCCTTATCTTCGCAGTCAACATGCTGGTCAACACTGACACCGGTGGCACATACTCATTCCAGGAGATCGCTGCGTGGCTGCGCGAGGTCGGCTTCGTCGACGTCCGCCAGCTCGACTCGCCCGGACCTTCGCCGCTGATCCTCGCAACCAAACCATAACGGAGAGATTCATCGTGAGCGCAGCTATCTACGACATTCCTCTTCAGACCATCGCCGGCGAGCCAGCATCTCTTGCCGATTTCACAGGCAAGGTTCTGCTCATCGTCAACGTAGCTTCAAAGTGCGGACTCACTCCACAGTACGAGGGCCTCGAAAAACTCTACGAGCTCTATCGCGGCCAGGGTCTGGTCGTCGCCGGTTTTCCGGCCAACGACTTCAAACAGCAGGAGCCGGGCACCAACCAGGACATTCAATCCTTCTGCTCGCTCAACTACGGGGTTCAGTTCCCGCTTTTCAGCAAGATCGTCGTGACCGGCCCCTCGAAGCACCCGCTCTACTCCGCGCTCATCGCCGCCCAACCCAAAGCCATCAGTCTCAGTGACGTTCCATTCCGCGAAAAACTCAAAGGCTACGGTATCGAAACCCTCGCCGAGCCTGAAATCCTGTGGAACTTTGAGAAGTTCCTGGTGAGCCGCGACGGGGCGGTGGTGGCGCGCTTCTCGCCCGACACCCAGCCCGATGCGCCCGAGCTCATCGCGGCCATCGAAGCCGAACTGGCCAAGTAGTAGTGTAGGTAGGGAGGACGGGGCCGCGCGGCAGGTGCGGCCCTCCTAACTCCGCTAACCCCGCTAGCACCGCTAACTCCGCTGTCTCACTGCTATCCTTACCCCATGCAGCCGGGCGCTCCCACTCCCACCAATCAGCTTGAAAACTCCGCCTCCTCCTACCTGCGCTCGGCGCGTCACCAGCCCGTCGAGTGGCATCCGTGGGGCGAAGCGGCCTTCGCCCGCGCGCAAAGCCTCGACCGGCCCATTCTGCTGGATATTGGCGCGGTCTGGTGCCACTGGTGCCACGTCATGGACCGCGAGTCCTACGAGGACCCGGAGATCGCCAAGGTCATCAACGAGCGCTTCGTGGCCGTCAAGGTCGATCGCGACGAACGCCCCGACGTCGACTCGCGCTACCAGGCCGCGGTCTCCGCCATCAGCGGGCAGGGAGGCTGGCCGCTCACCGCATTCCTCACCCCCGACGGCCGTCCCTACTTCGGTGGAACGTATTTCCCGCGCGACGATCGCTACGGCCGCCCCGGCTTCGGCCGCGTGCTGCTTGCCATGGCCCAGGTGTGGAGCGATCGCCGCGACGAGGCCCTCGAAACCGCCTCAAGCGTGATGGCCGCCATCGAGCAGAACGAAAGCTTCAGCGGACGCTCCGCCGACCTCTCGCCCGCGCTCATCGAGAAAATCGCCGGCGCAATCGTCCGCCAGTTCGATCCGCGCAACGGCGGCTTTGGCTCGCAGCCCAAGTTTCCCCATCCCGCCGCCCTCGATCTGCTCCTCCACGTCGCCACCGTCTCCGGCGACCGGCAGGTGCGCGAGGCCTTCACTGTCACGCTCGAAAAAATGTCTCGCGGTGGCGTCTATGACCAGCTCGCCGGCGGCTTCCATCGCTACTCGGTCGACGAGCGCTGGGTCGTTCCGCACTTCGAGAAGATGCTCTACGACAACACTGAGCTGCTGCGCAACTACTTGCATGGCTTCCAAAGCCTCGTCCACGAAGATTTCCTTCGCACCGCGCGCGAGGTCGTCGCCTGGCTCGACTCAACGATGACCGACCGCGACCGCGGCGGCTTTTATGCCTCGCAGGATGCCGACGTTGGCCTCGACGACGACGGGGACTACTTTACCTGGACTCTCGACGAAGCCCGCGCCGTGCTCTCGCCCCAAGAGCTCGACGCCGCCTCAAAGTACTGGGACATCGGCGTCCTCGGCGACATGCACCACAACCCGGCCAAAAACGTTCTCCACATCAATTTCTCGATCGCCGAAATCGCAAAGCAGCTCAACACCAGTGAGGAAGCACTCAAGCAGCTTCTCGACTCCGCGCGCGCCAAGCTTCTCGCCGCGCGCGCCCTTCGCCCCACGCCCTTCATCGATCGCACGCTCTACACCGGCTGGAACGCGATGGCCGTCACCGCGTATCTCGAAGCTGCGGCCGTTCTCGGCCTGCCCACGCGCGCCTTCGCCCTTCGCACACTCGACCGCTTCCTTGCTGATGCCTGGGACGGCGCAGAGTCGCTCCGCCACGTCATCGCCTATCCAGACGGCGTAACGCCCGCCGAACCCGCTCCGGGCACGCTCGACGACTACGCCTTCACCATCCACGCCTGCATCGATGCCTGGCTCGCATCCGGCGAGATGCGCTACTACGACGCCGCGCTTATGCTTGCCGATGCCATGATCGCCCGCTTCTACGATTCAACCGCGGGAGCGTTCTACGACTCAGCCGCGCCCGCAAACGGCGCTTCTCTCGGCGCGCTCTCCGCCCGCCGCAAGCCTTTGCAGGACACGCCCACGCCCGCCGGCAATCCCACAGCTGCATCCGCGTTGCTGCGCCTGGAGCCGTTGAGCGGACGTATTCGATATCGGGAAATCGCCGAAGACACCCTCGAGTGCTTTGCCGGCATCGTGGAGCACTTTGGCCTCTACGCGGGCAGCTACGGCCTCGCCCTCGCGCGCCTGCTCCTCGATCCCGTTCAGATTGTGATCGTCGGCTCAGGCCCGCACGCAGCCGAGCTTGAAGTCACGGCGCAGGCCGGCTACGCACCCAACAAGACCGTGATGCGCATCGATCCATCGCGTCTGGTTGAAGGCGGAATTCCCGCAGGGCTGGCCGAAACCCTGCTCCTCGTCCCACCGCCTGTCGGCGCCGATGCCTGGGCGTTGGTCTGCAAGGGCCGCACCTGCCTTCCGCCCGTTACCGATCCCGAAGCGCTTGCCGCGGCCATCGGTTCGGCGACGTAGGCCCGATTGCTTATTCGCCCGAAAACGGATTCGTCTCCTGCGGCTTCAGCGTCGTTGGATCGGCGGCCTTAGCTGCCCCTTCCTCGTGTGCAACCGCGCCCGGCGCAGCGCCGCCGCCCGAGGGCATGAACACGCGATTCGGATCGCCCGGCAGCAGGTGATGCTCTTCAAACGCCAGCCGCACTCGTCGCTGGAACTCCCGCATCGGCCCGTATTGCTTTGTCGCCAACGTTTTGAACACCACCGGAATGATGAGCTGCGATCCCTTCACCGCGTCCACGCCCAGCACCTGCGGATCGGCAACAAAAAGTTCCTTGAACTGGTCGCCAGTCCGCACCTCCATCGCGATCTTGTTCAGCAGCGCAATCACCTCATCGGGGTTCGTCGAGAAATCGGCGCTCACGTTGATCGTCGCCACAGTGTAACCGGCGCTCAGGTTCGCCATCGTCGTGATCTGCGAGTTGGGAATCACGTACAGCGTGCCGTCGGCGTCGCGCACCGTGGTCTTGCGCAGCGTCATCGTCTCCACAACCCCCGAAAGTCCGGCCAGCCTCACCGTGTCGCCTACGTTGAACTGGCCCTCCACCAGGATCAGGATTCCGTTGAACATATCTTTCACGATGGTCTGCGCGGCCAGCCCGATCGCCACGCCCGCAATTCCCGCCGAGGCCAGCAGCGGCGCCAGATTCACCCCCAGCGCGTCCAGGATCTGCATTCCGGCAATCGCCCCGATGATCGCTAGCCCGGTTGCTCGAATTACGCCTGAAAGCGTCTTTATCTCGGCGATCCGGCCTTGATCGGCCGCGTGCATCTCGGCCACATGCACCATGCGGTGTGTGATGAGTTGCAGCAACTTGTTCAGGAGAAACGCGATCGCGGCAATCACTACCAGGTGCGGCAGCTTGGTATGCACAAACTCCTGGCTGTCTGCAGCCCATTCGTCCAGCACCCGGCCCAGAAAACGCCCCTCGGCAAACCACCCCGACCGTTCAGCCCACCAAAAACCTGCGGCAATCATCAAAACACCCATGTCAAAACCTCTGATTTTAGACTAGACTCTACCCAAGCGCCCTCGAGAGGCCTTGCGATCCACATTCGCTCCCAGATCCAGGATCCCTCGCCACCAGCAACTTCCCAGGCAAGATGCTGAGGTCCCCATGGCAGCCAAGAACAATCGCTTCCGCCCTATCTCCCGCCAGCTTCTGGTGGGAGCGCTGGGAGTTTGTGCGTTGCTGGCGCTGGCCGCGTTCGCCGGTAATCCCGCCCGTTCCGGAGCCCAATCGGCCCCCGCTCAGCAAACCACCCCGGCGCCGGCGCCGCAGAATGCAACCGCCGCCCCAGCGCCATCTGCAACCCAGCCCGCGTCCGCCGCTGCTGCAACCCTGCCGCGCCCGCCCTACCCGGGCATGACCCCGGAAGAGAAGCGCGAGCAGCAGGTAGCCCAGGAGTGTGCCCAATTGCTGAAACTCGCCACCGATCTCAAGGCGCAGGTGGACAAGACCCGCAAAGACGAACTGTCAGTCACCGTGGTTCGCAAGGCGACCGAACTGGAGCAGATGGCCCACAAACTCAGGAACGGAACCACACTCTCGACCAGCAACGAGTAAGCCCCGCAGCGCCAGGGGTGGACAGCAACATGAGCGATCTGAATACAAAAGCCGCAAACGCCGCCGCAATCTCGCGGCAGCGCTGCGGCTCGCTATTGTTCCTGGCGCTTCTCTTCATCGTTCCCGTCAGAGCCGGCTTGCCGCAGACGAACGTTTCAAGCAAGGGCCCAATTTTAAGTGGCCAGGGCGCAGTCTTAGCACAGCGCCAAACCCTCGATTACGCCGCCGCCCCCGGTAGCGCGGGGCTCGACCCAGTCATGGCGGAGCGGCGGATGAAGATGCTGAACAACGAGCGGCGCAAATCGCTCCTTTCCGACACTGAAAAGCTCCTCAAGCTGGCCACCGAGCTCAACAACGAGATCGGCCGCTCCAATTCCGGCTCGCTCAGCCCAGACCAGTTGCGCAAAGTGGCGGAGATTGAAAAACTAGCCCACAATGTCCGCGACAAGATGACCATGACCATCGTCCCCCCATCGGCCCCGTACTTTCCCATCACCGGGCCGCAGTAACAGCCGCATTCGCGGTGCCGCCCCACCCTCCTTCCGACGGGATGTGAAAATCCCGTCCCACCAACCCTGTTTTGCCGCGCCCGGAGGGTTGTTACAATTTGCTTGAGTAGGGGAGTCTGTTGTTGGCCTGCCCGCAGGCGCGCGCCGCGGGCAAGTTCATGGCAGTTTCCAGGGGGTCGATCGTAATGGAAGTGGCTATTTCCAGCGCTCTGGCGCCTCAGCCGTTGGGTGTCTCAGGGAGTCTGAGCGCACAGCAGTTGGTCCAAATCTACCGGCTCATGGTGCTTTCCCGCCGCGTCGACGACCGGGAGATCCTCCTCAAGCGCCAGCAGAAGGTTTTCTTCCAGATCTCTGCCGCCGGCCATGAAGCTCTCCAGGTTGGTGCTGCTCTCGCCCTCAAATCGGGTTACGATTGGTTTTTCCCGTACTATCGCGACCGCGCTCTCTGCCTTGCCCTCGGCGTCTCACCATACGACATGATGCTGCAGGCCGTCGGCGCTGCCAGCGACCCGGCCAGCGGCGGCCGCCAGATGCCCACGCATTGGAGCAGCCGCGAGCTGCACATCGTCAGTACCTCGTCTTCCACGGCTACGCAGCTGCTTCACGCCGTGGGCTGCGCCGAGGCCGGCCGTTACCTGAGCCGCCATCCCGATGCCGCGGAACCGGTTCCCGGAGATTACCGCGAGTTTCACTCGCTCGACTTCCACGGCGACGAAGTGGTTCTCGCCTGCATCGGCGAGGGCTCAACATCCCAGGGCGAGTTCTGGGAGGCCATGAACACCGCCTCAAACCAGAAGCTTCCCGTCATCTTCCTGGTTGAAGACAACGGCTACGCCATCAGTGTTCCGGTTGAGGTGAATACGCCAGGCGGCAACATCTCGCGCATCGTCGCCAACTTCCCCAACTTCCACTTTGCCGAGGTCGATGGCACCGATCCGGTCGCCAGCCTGGCCGTTTTCCAGGCCGCCGCCGCGCATTGCCGCGCGGGACTCGGCCCCGCCTTTGTGCACGGCCACGTCGTTCGCCACTACTCGCACTCCTTCTCTGACGACGACAAGAACTACCGTTCCGCCGCCGAGCGCGAGAGCGACGCCCTGCGCGACCCTATTGCCCGCATGCGCGAGCGACTTATTGGCGAGGGCATTCTCACTGAGCCCGAGATTATCGAGCTCGAGAAGGCCCTCGAACACGAAGCCGCTGAAGCCGCCGAGCGCGCCCTCCTGGCCCCGCTCCCTGAGATCTCCACCATTCCCCGGTACGTCTACTCGCCCGACCTCGACCCCACCTCAGCTGCTTTCGCTATCGAGAGCATCGACGAGGATTCCGCCAAGGAATTGAAAGCGCGGAGCGCCGCTAACTCTGCCTCATTGTCCGTGAAACGGACGATGGCCGACCTCATCAACGCCTGCCTCCACGACGAGATGCGCCGTGACCCGCGCATTGTGGTCTATGGGGAAGACGTGGCAGACGCCAGCCGCGAGCAGGCTCTGGCCGAGGTGAAAGGCAAGGGAGGCGTCTTCAAACTCACCGCCGGCCTGCAAACCGAGTTCGGATCGGAACGCGTCTTCAACTCCGTTCTGGCCGAGGCCAACATCGTCGGCCGCGCCGTCGGTTACGCGGTCCGCGGCATGAAGCCCGTCGTCGAGATCCAGTTCTTCGATTACATCTGGCCGGCCATGCACCAGATCCGCAACGAGCTCAGTGTCATGCGCTGGCGCTCCAACGGCGCATGGGCCGCGCCAGCCGTCATTCGCGTGCCCATCGGCGGCTACCTTACCGGCGGCGCTGTGTATCACTCGCAATCGGGCGAAAGCATCTTCACCCACATCCCCGGCCTGCGCGTCGTCATGCCTTCGAACTCCCTCGACGCCAACGGCCTGCTCCGCACTGCCATCCGCTGCGACGATCCCGTGCTGTTCCTCGAGCACAAACGCCTCTATCGCGAGCCGTACGGCCGCGCGCCCTATCCCGGCCCCGATTTTTCCATCCCCTTCGGCAAGGCAAATATCGTCCGCCCCGGCAAGCACATCACGCTCGTCACCTACGGCGCGATTGTTCCGCGCGCTCTGCAGGCCGCGCACCAGGCTGAGCGCCAGCACGGCATCGAAACCGAGATCATCGACCTGCGTTCCTTGAGCCCCTACGACTGGGAGGCTATCGCCGAATCCGTTCGTAAAACCAGCCGCGTCATCGTCGCCCACGAAGACATGATCAGCTGGGGTTACGGCGCTGAGATCGCGGCCCGCATCGCCGATGAGCTCTTCGACTCGCTCGATGCGCCCGTCAAGCGCATCGGCGCCATGGACACCTTCGTCGCCTACCAGCCCATCCTGGAGGACGCGATCCTTCCCCAGCCGCAGAACATTCTCGACGCACTGGTCGCGCTAAAGGCTTACTGAACCTCCATGCTCGATTTCGAGATCTCCCCCGCCGATGCCGCAACACTGCTTAAAGACAAGCAGGCCCGCCTCATCGATGTCCGCGAACCCTGGGAGTTCTCGACCGCTCACGTCAAAGGCGGCGAGCTCATTCCCATGGGCGACGTGCCAAACCGCGCTCACCAGGAACTCGATCCCGAAGAGCGGCTCCTCGTCCTGTGCCATCACGGCGTGCGCTCAATGAACACGACCGTCTGGCTACGCAACCAGGGATTTGAAAATGCGCAGTCGGTCCGCGGCGGCATCGACGCGTGGAGCGCCGAGGTCGACCCCAAGGTTCCGCGCTACTAACCGACAGTTCCCACCCATCAGTCAATAACTGTTGTCATCCCGAACGCATAACTGTTGTTATTCCGAACGCACAACTGTTGTCATCCCGAACGCAGTGAGGGATCTGCGGTTGTTCTTCACACATTCCATCCCGCCACCGTCCGGTTGGGCGGTTACCCAACAGGGACTCCAAAATCTGGCTCCCTGACGGTGGATTCGCGCATCCGCGATTCGGCGTCAATCTAGACGTGTCATTGATGAGATCGGCGTTTTCCAGTACCGATCCTACGGGCGGGGCTGATCATTGACCGATTTCGGCGTAGTGCAACGATGGCACAGACTCCCTTGCCGCCGCATCGCAGGCCGCGTTCACGTTTCCATTAACCGAAGAGTAACTGACGAATCGCCGACCATCCGTCCGGAAGCGGTGAATAGAGACATTTCAAGCGCGACTGGAAGCTCGATTTCTAAAGAGAAGCCGACCTGCGAGGATATATCAGATTCCCTGCAGGAAATTCCATGGAGAAGTGCGGCACCACCGTCAACGAGATGGACGATACCACGCAGACTGAGAATCCTTAAATGACGCCGCTCTCTCGTTGGATTAGGGCAAATCCGTCGATCAAAGTGTGCGTTGCCTATGGCAACTGGATGCGGTAGAGGTTGCGCCGGGTATTGGTGCGGCTGTAGGCGTATACGGAGGGGCTTACGGCCGATTCCACGCTCCATGGGATTGGGGGATTGGTTTTCTCTTTGGGCATATCCTGAATGCCCGCGAATCCTCCCGATGGAGTCTTTGGAAGTCCAAGGTCATGGATCACCGGGAAGGCATACGTATTCTGACTGTGGCCCGGGAACGTAAGAAGGACATGTTCTCCAGTCGCATCCCACTGGAAGTTGCACCAAAGGCTGCATAAGGATACCGACGCACTTCCATCCAGAGCGTAGGCCTTGGACACCTGGGAGGAATCTTCGCCGGGGTCCGTGTACGAGGCAACGACCCAGCGCCCGTCCGGCGACACCGAGGTGAAGTCCAGAATGGGCCCGGGGACAACTTTCCGGCGGCCGGAGCCATCGGTCTTCATGCGATAGAGAAAGTTGGAACTGCCCTCGACGGCGCGGAAGACCAGGTCGCCGTCCGGCAGAAAAAATGGCGAATCTTCCACTGCCGAAGAGTAGAGCTGTACGGGAGACGAGCGGCGGCTGACGGGCGCGATCCACAGGCCGGAACGGGAGGACTTGTCGGCCCTCACAAAGGCTACCCCTTTCCCGTCTTTCGAGATGGCATATTGCTCCATCGGGTAGCCCGGAAGGACCTGCTCCACCTTTCCGGTGGTCAGGTCCTGGCTCCATAGCTCCTGGCCGGGAATCTGGCCTTTGGTCATGAGGAAATAGAGTCGGCGGCCATCGGGAGAAAACTGCGGCTTTGAAGCGTACCCTTCGGAGGATATCTGGTGGTCGCCGGCTTGGTCGTGCATCCAGACGGTGCTGTCCTCGGACCCGACGGAGGTAATGAGCGACTTGCCGTCGGGCGCCATGGCGATTCCTTCCTGCGAGGTGGGGCCGAAGGTGAGCTGCTCGGGTTGTCCGTCGGGAAAGCGCTGCCTCCAGAGATGAAAATCATCGGTGCGGGCAGAGAGATAGATCCATTTGCCGTCCGGAGACCACGCGCCGGAGCGGCATTCGCCGTTGGCAGGGCCAACCACTTTTACCTCGCCCGGTCCCTGGAATGGAACAATGCGGCAGGGCAGGATTTCGCCTTGACTGCTCATTTGAACAACGAGCACCCAGCGGCCATCCGGGGAAAGGTAGGAGTGATGGGCCATGCTGCGTTCGCCCGGCGGCAGGTAAACGTCGCGGCTGTCGCCTCGGCCTTCATCGGTGGTGACGACGATCATGTGGAAGCCATTCCGGAACGCGGAAAACAGCAGGCGCTTGCCTCCTTCAATCCAGGTGAGTGAGGAAGAATTGGGCAGCAGCAGATGCGGCTCACCGCCCAGAACGGGAACTTCCCAGGTTTCCCAGGGCTCGATAACGCTGTAGGCAATGAACGAATTGTCCGGAGAGAACGAGGGGGCCAGCTTGACTGTGCCGTCGTGGGTGAGCGGGGCCGGTTCGCCGCCAGGCAGCATCTTCACATAGATCTCCCCAGCTCCCATGAACGAGTCCGCTCCGCGAATGAACGCCAGCATACGTCCGTCGGAAGACAGAGTGGGATACACGGCCGAGTCGGTAAAGAAGGTCAACTGTTCCCAATCCTTGCTGTCGGTGCGATGATCCGAAGCTGGCCGCCGGGCAAGAAAGACTGCGAACCCGGCTGCCAGTACAAGACCCGCAACTGCCGCATAGTAGGCCTTGCGAGTCTTTCGCTTCGGCGCCTCGCCTGGGGCTGGGACAGGCGCCGCCGGCCGCGGTCCTCCGCTCCCGCTTTGCTCCTGCGTTGCAGGCGATGCATCCCACGGGCTGCGGCCGATGTCCCGCATCAACCGCTGCAGGTCGGTTCGCAAATCGGCCGCGTGCTGATAACGCAGCCCATTGTCCTTCTCAAGCGCCCTGGTCACGATATGCCCGGCCAGCGGCGGCATAGGGGGGTGCATCTCCGGAAGCGGCGCCGGGGGCTGCGCCGTGATTGCATGCAGAACCTCGATCGTGTTCTTGCCCGGAAACGGCCGCTGCCCAGTCAGAGATTCGTAATACAGCACGCCGAGGCTCCACAGATCCGTTCGCGCATCGACATTTCTGCCCAGCGCCTGCTCGGGCGACATATAGGACGGAGTTCCGAGGATCCCTGCGATCTCTGTCCCCGAGGCCGCGACATCAGTGCTGCGGGCGAGCATCCTGGCAAGTCCAAAGTCCAGAACCTTGGCGTTGCCTTTGGGTGTGATCATGATGTTGGCGGGCTTCAGATCGCGATGGATGATCCCGTGCTCGTGGGTTTCCTCAAGCGCTTCGGCCACCTGCAAGGCAATCGCGGTCGCCTGTCGCAGCGGCAGCGCGCCGGCTTGCAGCTTCGTTGCCAGCGACTGGCCATCTACCAACTCCATGACGATGTAGTCGGCGCCGCCCTGCTCGCCGACGTCGTAGACGGCCGCAATGTGCGGATGGTTGAGCTTTGCCAGGGCAAGTGCCTCGCGGCGAAAGTGGCGGCGCGCCTCGCTGCCGCTGAGCACGCCCGGAGCCAGCATCTTGATGGCGACGACACGCTCGAGCTTCTCATCCCGAGCGCGATAGACGACTCCCATGCCGCCCGAGCCAAGCGGTTCGAGGATCACATACCTGCCCAGACGCGTTCCCGCCGCCAGAACATGCGCCGCTGCGTTTGTCGGCTCCGCGTCCTTTTTTTGATAAGGAGATTCGGAGAGAAATCCGGTGAGCCGGTCGTTCTCCGCGAGCATGGCTTCTACCGCGCACCGCACCTGGGGCGTTTCGCGGCACGCCGCGTCGAGAAAGGCGCTCCACTTCTCGCGCGGAAGACTGAGAGCCTCTCCGAAAAGCTGCTCCGCGATATTGTCCCACTTCTCCATTACCGATTTCAATTGTTCATTGTGTCCGACGGGGGAACATTGTTTCACAGTACCACGCGGCTACAACGGCTTGTCACCTGTGATGAATACGCTCAGCGCAGCCGCGAGTTTGGCGGGCGGCTCTACGCAGGAACGCTTTGTTCCGGTACTGAAGAGGCTGGTTCATGCAGGGTTACGCGGTGAGAGAATCGGGTGACCTGCCCTTGGTTCACTTATAGCGGGAGGCGAACGCCCTCTTTAGGCTGTTGCATACAGCCCGAGTCGCTCGCCGAGCGGGCGTGGGGGCGGGATTCGTCGTCTTGGGTGGATAGTCAAGCGAAGTCACTGGATAGATCGCCAATCCGCGAATCGAGCGGCTGGTGGGAGCAAGGTTCGACGTTCCGGACGAGTGACCGGCAAACCGGAGGTTACTACTTGGGCAAAAACTCGGCACCAGCCAATCTCGCCTGGAAAGATCAGTCCCGATATGTCGGCTTGTGTTTACCGAATACGCCTCAACCGGCGCTAACAGCAGCTAGCCCGCTTCCAAGACCGATTTGAGGCGCAACCTGGAGTCCCGGGTCTGTTGTCGCCCAACCAGAAGTCCTATACCGGTAAGATTCGCGAATCGGTGAATCTAAGCTGAAATGCGGTCACAGCTCAGAAAATCAGCCAGCTCTCTCCCGGAAACCGCGCGCCCGATGTGAGAATTGCGAGTTGTCTTCGCCGTTTGCAGTGAATTTCCCCGTCCCGGCGCACAATCTCAATCAAGGAGGCGGGTGGCCCCGATCCCGGGATATTTCCAGACCACAGATGAGGGTGCCCCCGGTCCCTCGCATTTGGGGACCGGGGATGAAAGTGAATCCGCGCCCAAACGCGTTCACACCACAGAGAATCAGCAAAATCTCTCCCGGAACCGCCACCGATCTCAGAAATGCAACATGCCTCCGCGGTTTGCAGATAATTAAGCTCGATGCGCGCATAATCTCACCATGCAAACCGCTGAAGATACTCGGGGCTCACTGTCTGCCTCAGGACGATTATTCGCTGCATTCAGCTCGTCTGCGCACATGTTTTTAAGTGGCGATCGAAGGCTGAAAAATCAAAAAACACGCCCCCTCCCCACCCCCGGGGTGCCTCAAAGGTAAATAGGCCCCGATCGATGTCAAAGGACTGCAAGCAAATACAGTTAATCGAAAAAATGTAACAAAAATGCTGTTACATCCGTGCCTGAAAAGTCGTCAAAAAACCCCGTTTTGCACCAGGCGCGATGCAGTTTCCGATCATTTTGCGCTAATTGCGCATCATTGATAACGCCAACGCATTACCTTCGCAAGCAAATGATTTCAATCAGCTTATATCGGCATCCGGTCTGCGTCTAATTCTTGCTGATTTCACACAAAATCGCACAGGGAAGTCGCGGAAGCAGCGCAGCTTGCGGAGTAAACGAAAGTCAACTTCGCCTCCTGTCAATGGCAATCTGCTCTCCGCATAGCTACGCGGCTTCAGCGGTCTATACTTCGTATGTCAGTTTTCCAGAAAGGAATGCGCCTCATGTCATCATCCGCTGTCGAATTTGCCCGCAATAACCACCCCCGATTTCTGAACGAGCTGAAAGACCTCCTTCGCATCCCCTCCATATCCACGCTGCCCGAGCACAAAGACGATTGCCGCACGGCCGCCGGGACCCTCGAGGCCGAGCTCACCCGCATCGGCATGGAGAATGCCCGCCTCATCGAAACTGTAAGCCATCCCCTCGTGTACGCCGACTGGCTGCACGCCCCCGGCAAGCCCACCGTCCTCATCTATGGCCACTACGACGTTCAGCCCGTCGATCCCATCGATGAGTGGCTTACCCAGCCATTTGAACCCACCGAGCGCAACGGCAACCTCTACGCGCGCGGCGCCGCCGACGACAAAGGCCAGGTCTGGGCCCAGGTCAAGGCGCTCGAATCGCTCCTCGCCTCCGGCTGCAAGCTTCCGCTGAATGTACGGGTCCTCTACGAAGGCGATGAAGAAGTGGGAGGGGAGGGAATCGCCGAATACGTTGCATCCAAGCCCGACAATCTCAAGGCCGACTTCGCCCTGGTCAGCGATACCGAACTGTTTGCTCCCGGCCTGCCTACGCTCTGCGTCGGCCTGCGCGGCATGATCTATACCGAGATCGAAGTCCGCGGCGCAAAGTCCGACCTGCACTCCGGCATGTACGGCGGCGCTGCGCCCAACCCCTTTGTTGCTCTGGTGCAGATCATCGCCCGCCTCAAGGACGAAGAGGGCCACATCCTCATTCCCGGCTTCTACGACGACATCATCCCGCCCAGCCCCGAAGAACTCGCTGCCTGGCGCAGCCTGCCCTTCGATGAGGAGGAATACCGCATCGCCGAAGTCGGCTCACGCAAGTTGGTCGGCGAACCCGGCTACTCCGTCCTTGAGCGCACCTGGGCCCGCCCCACGCTCGACGTCCACGGCATGCCTGGCGGATTTACCGGCGCCGGCGCAAAGACGGTCATTCCCGCCAAAGCCATTGCCAAGGTCTCCATGCGTCTGGTTCCAAATATGGTCCCCGCAAAGGCGTTTCAACTCTACAAGAACTTCGTCGACGAGATTGCCCCGGATGGCGTCGACGTCGACGTTCGCCTCATTCACTCCGGCGACCCATGTCTCATTCCCGTCAATAATCCCTACATCCAGGCCGCTACGCGTGCGCTGCACGAGGTGTGGGGACGTGACACTGTCTTCATCCGCTCCGGCGGCTCCATCCCCATCGTCGGCGACTTCGACCGTCACCTCGACGCGCCCAGCGTCATGATGGGCTTCGGCCTTCCCGACGACCAGATCCACGCGCCCAACGAAAAATTCCACCTGAAGAACTTCGAGCTGGGCATTCAATCGCTCATCCGCTTCCTCGAGGAGGCGGGCGCGTAATCATGCCAGGGCCCCAGGACCCCCGTGCCCCATCCTTTCGCAGCATGAGCCGCGAAAGGGTGGGAGAGCACAATTCTCAGCCAGCTCCGATCGATTGCATTGCCGCCTTTGTCCCCGCCTGCGGCCAGTCCCACCGCATGGGCCACGGCAAGGCTCTCGTCCCGCTCGCCGGCCAACGCCTCATCGCCCAGGCTCTGTCCCCTCCGCGCGTCGCCCCGCATTTCCCATCGCAAATCGCGTAAGCTTGAACTCAAGTGGACTCGCCCAAACCCATCGACGGTCAGGACGCCGAAGACAGCCGGGAGCGGGGCATTGATCGCCAGTTGCCCGACCCCGATCGTCCTGAGGAATTCAATCTCGAGCTCAGCATGACCATGGCCGAGATCGCGGCGGCTGAGCCTGTGCAGCCCCCCGAGCAACCCGCAACGCCGTCTGCTCGCCCGCCGGAGCCCATCATCTCCTTTCACAACGTCTCCATCTCGTTCGACGGCAGGCCGGTCCTTGAAGACGTCAGCTTTCACGTCGAGCGCGGCCAGACCCTCTGCATCCTGGGCCGAAGCGGCGTTGGCAAATCGGTCTCGCTCCGTTTGCTGATGGGCTTCCTCCAGCCCGATTCCGGCTCCATCCGCGTTGAAGGCAAAGATATCGTGGGTATCGGCGAAGAGGGAATGCGCGCCATCCGCAAACGCGTCACCATGGTCTTCCAGAACGGCGCCCTTTTTGACTCGCTCAGCGTGCGCGAGAACGTCTCCTTCGCCCTCCGCGAGCGCGGCGGCCTCGATGACGACCAGATCCGGCAGATCGCCGACCGGCTCATCGACCTGGTTGGGGCCGATGACGTCGTCGACACCCTTCCCGCCAGCCTCTCCACCGGCCGCAAACGCGCCGTGGCCATCGCCCGGGCTCTCGCCGCCCAGCCTGACGTTGTCCTCTACGATGAGCCCACCACCATGGTCGACCCCATCATCGCCCGCCGCCTCGGCAACCTCATCCAGCGCCTCAAGTATCAGCTCGGCTTTACCAGCATCGTCGTCACACACGACATGCGCTTTGCTGAGCGCCTCGCAGACACGGTTCTCTTTCTTGACCAGGGACAGGCACGCTTTTTTGGCCCTCTCAGCCACTTCCTCGCCTCACCCGATCCCGATGTCCAGCAATTCCTTTCACTGGATACATATGCATTACCTTTGGCTTAGAACCAAAGCCAGCGCATAATAGGAATTCATAAGTTTTTAATTGCCTTAATCCGATCAACGAGCCATGCTTGAGGGTTAGCTCCCTCGTAGAGGCTCATTCAGCCGACCGAGTAGAGAAGCCAAAACGGGCGCTGATCTGCTGTTGAGCGATAAGATAAACCGGCTATAGTTGTTTTGGATTCATAGGTTTCCGCTGGTGCCGGAGCGTTGGGCGTGATTACTTTTCAGTGAACTTGCCTTGCCTCGAAAGTGGCGACACCACGGGCCCACACGAGCTCAACAGCCTGAATTAATGTCGTACTTGACCCTGCGTTGTTCTGCTGTTGGGCCTCTGGCTGGGCAGTTGAATCGTCCGTCGATAGAACTGGGGCAGACGGGGCGGTAACGGTGCTGTCGCTGCGGAATCTGAATCCACCGCGAGTCTGTAATGATTCTCAGATTGCTCGGAGATCGATTGGCAGTCCAGGGATGCGGTTGATGAGGTGACCTCGGATCGTAAATGTTCCTTTAACGCCGTGACTCCCTTCCTGGTTGGCGTTTCAGGCCGGTGCAGGGTTTTTCATAAGCGGACGGGTAGCCGACACTCGTCTTTGTTGTTTCTCACTCAGTTTGTTTGAGGTTGGTAAGCGTCTATGGCGAGTTCCGATTTCTGGCAGAGACTTTCAGCGTCAGCGGTTTCCTCGGTCGACGGGGAAGCGGGTTTGGCCGGAAACTCTGCGCGC
>Ga0326727_10001474_pt1 | contig 86724 bp, 83 predicted proteins | sample MB2enrmetagenome_FD_207643 | JGI IMG/M metagenome (GOLD analysis project Ga0326727, IMG submission 207643) | Lab enriched peat soil microbial communities from McLean, Ithaca, NY, United States - MB29MY | ecosystem: Environmental > Terrestrial > Soil > Wetlands > Peat | place: USA: New York...
CCATGGGAAAGCCCGTGGCCAAGCCAGCACCGAAGCCTGCTGCCAAGCCCGCTCCGAAGCCCATGGGAAAGCCCGTGGCCAAGCCAGCACCGAAGCCTGCTGCCAAGCCCGCTCCGAAGCCCATGGGAAAGCCCGTGGCCAAGCCAGCACCGAAGCCTGCTGCCAAGCCAGCGCCCAAGCCCATGGGAAAGCCCGTGGCCAAGCCAGCACCGAAGCCTGCTGCCAAGCCGGCGCCCAAGCCCATGGTGAAGCCCGCTAAGCCAGCATCGAAGCCTGCTGTCAAGCCCGTTTCGAAACCTGCAAAATATGGATGCGGGGCCTGTGGTTATAACTACGAACCCACCAAGGGCGACCCGGACAACAACGTGCGGCCTGGAACACCCTTCGAAAAGTTGTCCGAGGACTGGGTGTGCCCGGTCTGCGGTGCAACGAAGGATCAATTCGAAAAGATGAATTGAATTAAGAGAACGTTTCTCTTCTTCTTTTTTGCCATTTTCAACACATATAGCAGAGTTAAAACAAAAATGGAGACCGACAGAATTCATTCAGCTGCTCAGGTATCTTTTTGCCACACCGTGTACTTGATGAGTAAAATCAGAAACAATCAACTTGTCTCCGATAATTTTCGTTTCTTTCAGCAGCGGCTTCACGCCCAGCAAAAAAGAACGAGCATCGGTGAAGAGTGACGTGAATGCTTAAATTACATCAGGTTAACGATTAAAAAAAGATAAACTTTTTCCAATTAACTCAAACAGGGTTATTTTTCTCAAGGAATGCTGTGGTTTCTGCGAGCTATTATTTTTGGTCTTCAGGTGTTACTTTTTTGCACAAGTATGAATGATTCATCAACCATTCCACCGTTATCAAAAAACAAAAAAGTAAGGGTTTTAAAGAAGAAGAATATGGAGCCATCCATTCAAGTATCACGGGCAATTCTTGAACGGCCAAACCCCCCTAATTTCCACTCGTTACGGCACTTTTCGTTTATGAAGGCTGATCGCTGTATTTCGCATGAAGCCATCATCGACTCCCAAATCGGTATTTCTCATTCTCCTGATCGCCTCGCTGGCAATCGGTACCATCGCCCTGCCGGTGACCCGCGCGGCGTCCACGGGCGGAACCACCATCCTCCAGCCGGCGGCCATGGTCGAGATCCGGGGCGACGGCTCGCACCCCATGCTCAACATCACCGCCAGCGCTGGCAACAACTCCGACGTGACCTTCAGCCTCTTCGGCAACACCTACGTGCCAGTCCTGAAGGCCATATACCTCGAATACACCATCCCCGCCGCCCTCGCCAACACGGACCTGTGCCTGGCGGCGCGGGTCATGGGCGTGACCAACAGCCCCGCCCTCACCATCCAGACGGTCGACGCGCCGCTCGCCAACATGTCGTGGGCCGCGCTCGCCGCCGCGCCGGGCGGCAACCTCGTCGCCTACTCGTCGTTCGTGGCCGGGCAGGTCGTGTTCTATCCCGCGGGCAGGTTTCCCGCGGGCCCGGCCTGCTTCGCCATAGCACCCGCCATGGTATGCCCGGGCAACTCGACCATCCAGGTGCCCGAGCCCGAAGGGGCGGGGCTCTACGGCTCGCCACCCGTGCTCGCCCCGGCCGGATCGGAGCTGAACGCGAGCCAGCTGGGCGGGCTGGTCGCCTCCCTGCAAGCGGGGAACCTGACGGGCCTCGTGAACGTCGGTAGCCTCGACGCGAACGTGACCTTCCTCCAGGGCATCTTCAATCAGCAGGTCTTCTCCAACTTCGGCCTTGGCGGGGAGCTGAACAGCACCATCGCGGAGCTCGGCAACTTCACGGGCGGCGGCAAGGTGAACAACACGCTCGGGACCATCGGCGGATTCGTGAACTCGACCGGCGCGGGCGGAAACGGGAGCAACTCGTCCATCGGTGGCCTCCTCGGGAGCCTCGGGTCACCGCTCTCGGCCGTCATTCCTGCTTGTGTCTCGAGCGGCACGGTCCTCATCATCGCGACCAGGATAATTCGGAAGCGCGAGGTGGCCGTGAAATGAACGTGCTCGATGAGTTGCCGCGTTGAGATAATTTATTAGAACCAATTTAGTACAGTTTAATGATGGAAAATTTAATCAAGTCCGATCCCGAGATTTTGGGAGGAAAGCCTATCATGCGCGGAACCCGAATATCAGTGGAATTTTTATTGAAATTAATCAAAGCACAGACGCCAATCGAAGAAATTCTTGATGATTATCCTTCGATCACCAAAGATATATTGGATCAATTTTTGCAATTGGCTTCAATTTTTCAGAAAGAATTAAATAATGTGGATCTAACAACATATATGCAAGAGGAGATATTGGATCAATGAACTTTTTGCTCGATGAAAATATCTCCAAAAGATTAGCAATTTGGCTTAAAGAACAAGGCTATGAAGCAATAACCTTGCAAAAATTGAACTTGCTAGGAATTAAAAATGGTTCCGTGGCAGAATTGGCAATTCAAGAAAATGCCATCATACTAACATGTGATCGAGTGTATCCGACCGTCCAAAAGGCTCGTATGCAATCGTGCCACTTCTTCACCACTTGCCGAGTTTGGGTATCCAATCGTTCAAAATCGGAGCGGCACAGCCCCGACTCCTGCTCCATATCCGAGCGAGTCATGCAAAACATTACTCGCTAGATAAGGGCTTCATCATCACATTTTGGAAGAGCGGCTTGACATGTTTACAACGTTAAAGATAAGATTGAATTATCAATTTCAGTTCTACAAAGAAGAATTTCTCTCAAGCCAAGAATACATGGGCCTTTCATATCGTGGAATCCGAACCATCCATCAAATTCAGTTTGTTGCATCTGAGCTGTATTATATACTTTAAAAGTTACTTTTGCAAATTGCACTTCTATGCCACATTCTGGTTTAGTTGATATACCGTTAACCGTCATTGTTTGAACTGGAGTAAGACCTAACTTTTCCATTATTTTAACTGGTGCAATTGAAAACATTGCTCCTGTATCGAACACGAAAGGAAAATAGAACCTAATCCATGTCCCAAAAACATCCCTAAAGAGGAGATTGACCTCAAATGTATTTCCCCTTGATAATTCTGGTACAGGCATGCCTGTCGGGGAAGATGAAAGACTAAATTGTAAGTCCGTAAATAAACACGCCTTTTTTGATGAATTTAATCATTCCCATGGAATCCGAAGGGATATTTTTTTCAGCCATCTCATAAATTTCATCGAAAGAGTCGCTAATCCCAACAATTTGATCCTGATATATTGCCAAATATTTTCCATCATAAAGTTCGTAAAGATCTTCATTTGAAGGCAAGGCAATTGGAAACTCTGCATTCTTTTCCTTGAGATCATCGATTTGAGCATCCATTGGCAAGGTATCACCCCATTCAGCCCGTCCATCAACCACGGGTATAGAACCAGTCGTGCTGGTTTTTCTAGATTTCATGGAGTCTCGACCATAATACCGGACTGGATTATAAAAAAGCCTTGATTGACACGTGCAAGAGACATAGAACATGAAATATACGCACCTCCAGCTCGACAGGAACGCGAGTTTCCTGCAGGGCGTGTTCAACTACCTCCTTGGTTTTGCCGATTTATTGTTGTTTTTCACTTAAGAAGGTGCAATTGCCAGCCTTCTATGAAGATCGAATCTATCTCCGATGAGCCAGACATGCGCGCCATTCAAGCCTCATTAAAGTTGGCGGCCAAAGGGTCCAAGCAGGCACCGGCCGCGAGACCGGCCAAGGCCACACCGTCGAGTGGGACGAAGAGGGCCATCGCCCTGAAGCATGTCCTGATAGCGGGTCTCGCGATCCTCCTTCCAGTCGCCTTCGCGCTAGCCATTCCCAAGGACCCGGCCGTCCAATTCTTTGCAATTATTGGCGTCCTCGTCATCGGATGCCTGTTCCTCGCCGCGTCCATCAATCGCCACTATCTCGACGACAACTCCGAGCCGCTGGAGACCGCCATCGTGCCGTGGAAGGGGCCACGCATGTCGTGGACCAAGCTGCCCCTGTATCCCGTCCTCGATCACGGCACACTCCTGCGATCCATCACGAACCGCCTGCCGCCGAAGGACCCGTACTGGTATGCCTTCACCCTCGCGAGCCGCGACCCGAGAAAGTTCGTGAAGGAGGTCAAGCTCGCGGGGCGGGTCGCGTTCGCGCTGTCCATAAGCTCGCCCGAGGCGTGGGCCAACACGGTCAAGTCGTCGTGGTGCGGCACGTGGCGGCTCGGGTTCTCCGCGGCCACGACCGGCGGTATGGACGAGGCGAAGCGGCTGTGGGCGGCTATCTCGGGGCAGATCACCAGCGCGAACTGGGTGACGACCAACGTGCCGTGGATCAACCACGTAGTGCCGTTCGTCGGCGCCGAGATACCGTGGCTTTTCTCGGTGCCCAAGGAGATCGCCCCCGACGTGCCGATCGGCCCGCCCGTCGAGGTCCACGCGCCCAAGGCCCTCCCGAGCGACATCATCCTCGGCAAGGTCATCGACGCCGAGACCATGCGCACGACCATCGACACCGGCCTGCTGGCCGAGCACCTGCGCTCCGGCCTCGCCATCACCGGCGGGGTGCCGATCGAGCAGCAGGCGATCCTGAAGATTATATTATCTCAGGTCACGACCTTGCCCGTCGTGGTGCTCGACGACGGAGGCGCCTTCGGTATCGAAGGCGCGAACGTGATCCGCCCAGGCAACCCCGCGACGATCAACCCCTTGGTCCCGGCGGGCAGGACCGACACGGCATCGTTTCACTCCCATTCCACCCTGCTGGTTGCCGCGCTCGCGGCGATCCACGGGTGGGATGCAAGACAAGAGGCACGTTTGGATACGATGCTGCAGGAGGCCATCGAGAAGGCTGTCGCGGCGGGAAAGGAGCCGCAGGTCTCGGACGTGCTGGAGGACATCGAGTTCGAGAAGCAATCGCCGGAGGACCGCGAGATCGCCACAGCCCTGACCCAAGCCTTCCAGTCGTGGGCGCGGCCAGCCTACGGCCTCCACGATATTCCGACGTTCGATGCAGCCATGCTCTCGGGGCGCGCGACGGTATTCGACCTATCCCACATCCACGGCACGGCGAAGCAGGCGTGCAAGGCGATTCTCGCCATCAAGGTAGCCGAGGCAGCGAAATTCACGGGTCGCCAAGTCCTGCTCGTTATCCCCGACCTCGATTTAATGCTCGCGGATAACCGCATATTTGTCTCGCGCACGTCCTACGCTCGGCAGGCGACGGCGATTATGGAGTTTATTGCTGGCAGTGGGGCATCCTTGGCTTTCACTTGCCAATCGCCCAACGTTGTTCCCGATGGCCTGCTCCAGCGGTTCGGGTGCGTCATGTCCTTCCGCCAGACCAGTAAAGTCGACATCCAGACGGTCTCGGAGGTGCTGGGCTTGGAGAACGAACAGCTTTACGGCCATTCCCGCCACGCATCCTATCAATCCAAGTACCTCGCCGAGATGCGCCCCGGCATGGTGTTCCTGCGGCGGCCCGACGTGCAGACGTCGTTCCTGATCGCCGTTGACATCAAGCACGGCGCGGCCCTGATCCCGCCAATCAAAGGCCCGAGCAACACGGCACCAGCCACGCGCCCAGGCACCGGGTTACTGGAAACCCTGCTCAGGCGGTTCGGCTCGGTCTTGCCCGCGGTCACGGGGATCCTGCGCCACATGGCCGACATCAAGGATTTCGGCATCAAGAAGGGCTCGTTTGGCGACCTCGCCGAGATCCCGATGGAAGCGGCCATTAAGGAAAGGGAACCTGGCTTGTCTGCCAAGGACCTCAAGGCCCGCACCAAGGCCAAGGTCTCAGAACTCTACGAGGCCCTCATCAAGAACGGAATCCTGGTCGCCGACGGTTACAACGCGACCGGCCTCAAGGACGACGTGACCGTGAAGCTATCCGCATTCGGCCAGCAGCTACTCGACGCCATAGGACCGACCACAATCGCCACTGAAAGCTTCTCGGCAGGCATCAAGAAACGGATGCGGGACGGCCGGACGACCATGTCGGCCTTCGCGGATAGCAGGGCTTACGACGACCTCGCCCGGTTCCTGATCGGCGAGCTGGAGGAGGTCGCCCGGTTGATCAAGGAGAACGGCAGGATCGCCATCCCCGAGCGCGTCGTGCGGTCGGCCATTGCCGGGCTGGACCACCTGCAGGGGCTCCTTGTTAATAACCTCCCGATCCAGGAGGCTGACGTGGTGCCCGCGGTGCAGGCGTTCCTCGACATGCAAACCATCGTTGAATCATGATTCATTTTTTGTATTCTAGTTCTGATGGTGCCATGCATATCACCATCTCAGATCTTCCGAAACACTGCTTGGCGATGTTGTACGTCCTCGCTAATTCTCCTGAATAAACCCGTTCCCTCTATGCCGTTCACGGCTCGATCCAAGCTCGCCTTGGTCGACGTGTGATTTCCGGGTTCGTTGCTCTGGAATGAAACATTTATATGCAGATCTATCTGCTTTTTTTCCCGTCTGCTCGATTTATGGTAGATAAACGAGGTGCGTAAGACGTCGTGGATTGAAGAAACATGGGTTAACAACACGAAAACGCAGTACAAACTTGGGTTGGAGCTCATCGAGAAGCTTCAACCCAAGGATGGAGAAGTGATTCTCGATCTCGGCTGCGGCGACGGGCGGCTGACGCTCGAAATCGCCAAGAACATTCCAAATGGTAGGGTCATCGGCATCGACATATCGGATGCGTTGCTCGCAATGGCCAACAAGAACCTCGATGAAAGCAGGCTGAGCAACGTCACCTTCATGAACATGAACGCGATGGAAATGAACAGCCAAGAGGAATATGATGCGATCTATTCGAACATGGTGCTGGACCTGATCCCGAACCAAGACGAGTTCTATGGTCGTCTTCACGCGGCTCTGAAACCGGGCGGCCGGTTACTGGTCAATGCCCTCATCAATCCCCCGAACGGCCCGCTCGTGACCCTCGATATGAAAGCACTCATGATGCTGGCGCAACAACCGAAGTACAAAGCCCTTGCCTCTGCGAAACCATCGGCCTCGTTCAATTCCGTCCCACCAGACACCACCAAGCAAATGGCGGAAGGCTGCGGATTTGCCGACGTCAATATCGAGACGAAGGACGAGGTACAACAATTTGCCGACGTGGCCGATGCAGCCGCGTGCGGGTCGACCTGGCGGGGAGTTTTCAGCATCCTGAAAGCGATTCCCGATCAAATGCGGAAAATGATCGTCGATGACATGGAGACCGGGTTCAACCAACTCCTCGAACAGGTTCCGGAGGAAGAGCTTGCCGAGACATTGCAAACCACGTTCCCCATCTTTACGTTACAAGCGATAAGGCTTTCGGAATAGGAAAAAATGGAGTTGATTCTTCCTTTTACCTTTTATTCGCTGATCGTGCTGCCAGTAAAGCCGTCGCCCTCTTGAGATCGGTTGGATACGCTCGTGGACAAGACGCATCTCGATATTGATCTTATGTCCTTCCAGCGTTGAAATTCTTGCGAAAAAACATGAAATGTATGAGCCTCGTGTTCGATTTTCTAAAATCTTATTCCACGTTTTGGATTTTTTCGCGAGCCTCTTCAATTCTCTTCAAATAAATCACATCCTGAAAGTCTTCGAAATGCTCATCCCCAGTGACGAGCAAGGCACCGTTCTCTACCGAAGCTTGGTATATGATCGCGTCTGCAAGCCCAAAATCCTTGATTCTTGTCCGGATCTCTGTTTTTCGGAGCCCACTTTGGCGAGCAGAGTTTGCATCTAAAATAAGAATCTTTGTCTTTCCACGAACAAAATTATACAGGTTTTCCCAATCAGCAGTTTGACCCTCGCGAGAAAACTTGTCAGCCAACTCTGCGATCACGATCGATGGTGTATAGCACGTTCCAGACTCCAGCGCAACGCGTACCAGGTCGCCCATCTCGCTACCGATTGCATACTCGACCCAGCCATAACTATCGAGCACGAATTTAGAGGTCGTGGTCGCTATCCTCATCTTCCTTTGAATAGGGCGTGATTTTCCCCTTCATGAAGCCAAATAGTGAATCTGGAATCTCCCTTTCTTTTTTTATGAGATATTCTATCACGCCATCGTAATTCGGGATCTTCTTCTCTTCCTTGAGTGCTTTTAGCTTTTCTAGGGTATCCCGACGGATCTGGATAGTGGTTGCCATAAGAAACTCGACACAATCAGAACATATAAATCATGATCCTATAGATACATGAAATGATTTGAATATCCCCCATTTTCAGTTTTATTGGTTATGATCTGCTTTTCCCATGGGTTCCAAAATCCATTCCCTCCTGGCCCCTGCCGACGTGGAGGAATCGGCCCTCTCGGGCAAGGTGGTCGCCATCGACGCGACCGCGTGGCTGCACCAGTTCCTGAAGGTCAACACCTATTCCACGATCGAACAAGAACGGCTCGCGCTCGTCGACAAGACGCAGCGCGTCATCAACCACCTGCGGGGCTTCCTCTACCGCACCAAGCACCTGCTGCGGCTCGGGATCTGGCCGATCTTCGTGTTCGACGGCGTCGGCACCGAGAAGATCCGCAACGCCGCGTCCAAGACCGACCTCTTCGTGGCCCATGCCCGGCTCGCCAGGATGCAAGTCAAGGCCATGGACGAGGGTATGACCGCCTTGGCGCGAAGCATCGGACAAAGATTAGATTTCCTCTATCCCCTCGCCGAGCAGGAATCCAAGCAACTCCTGCGCTACCTCGGCCAGCCCGTCGTCGAGGCCCCCGGCGAGGGCGAGGCGCAGTGCACCCGGCTCGTCACCGATGGCCTCGCCATCGCGGTCGTCACCAAGGACGCCGACGCCCTGCTGTACGGGTGCCCGGTCGTCATCAACAACCTTGCGGTCAAAGATCATGTCGTCCAGAAGCTTAACCTGAAGCGGGTGCTGTCGGCGCTCGGCATCGCGCGGGACCAGCTCGTCGACCTCGCCATCCTGATCGGGACCGATTACAACGGGGGCGTGCCGGGCGTCGGTCCCAAGACCGCCCTGTCCCTGCTCAAGAAACACGGCTCGATCAACGGCATCGTCCGCGCCGAACCCGATCGGGATTATTCAACTCTCGGAATTCCCGACAGCCACCGCCCCGACTTCTTGCAGGTCGACGGCGAGCGGGAACTGTTCCTGCGGCCCGACACGATCGACGTGCCCACCGTGGAATGGACCACCGTGAACGTGCCAGCCGTGGACCGGCTACTTTTGGACACGCACTCGCTGTCGGCGTCCCTCGTGGACACCGCCGTGAAGCGAATCAACGGGTGCCTGAGCCAATATCACTTTACGTGAAACATCTAGGTGAACGATGCATGGATCGAATCATCTTGAAATGTCGTGGATGTGGCCTGATGCTGTCCGCCGTGCCGACCTACAAGAACCGCCGGTGCGCGGCATGCGGGACCGTGAACGCGGTGCCTGGCGGCGGCGTGGCTAAGGTGACCTCGCAGCTTGAGGTTGAAACGACCTTTGAGGCCGCGTCCAAGGCGACCGAGGTGGCACCGGGGCCCGTGCGGGTCGTGAAGCGGCTCGAGAAAAAAAGGCAGGATATTCCTTCTCTATAAAAGCGCGGATTTCACGGATCGAGGCTCGCTAAAAACTCCTTCACGTGGGGCAATACGAGATCGCTCCTCGTTAATACTTCGATATGATCAAGCCCTGGAAAAGACACGTAACTGGCATTGGGCATGCGGTTGACACATTCCTTGAACCCCCGATAGTGGTTGTCTGACTCTCCTACGAAGAGAAGGCATGGCATGGTGAAGCGCGGGAGCGCCTCTTCGGCACTGGGGCTAACTGCGTCTCGAAGCGCCAAGATCGCGGCTTGGAGTGCAAGCGCGTCGTTTGACAAGAATTGATCTCGAGTAAATGAATCCAATGGCCGGCCAATAGCTTGCTCCCAGAGAGCGACATAAACCGGCATGGGGTTGTCGGGTGATTCCTTGATAGCCAAATCTAACCCGTTAACCAGGGGGGTTGTATCCTCCGCGTCCTGGTCACTGCGGAGAGGATACAACGCCCCTCCAAGGATGAGCGCGCTGAAACGATCGGGAGCATACAGCGGAATGCGAAACCCCACGCGGCCGCCCATTGAATACCCGAAGAAACAAGCACTGGGGAGATCGAGGTCATCGAGAATAGCTACCAAGTCGCTCACCATCACTCCCAAGTCATAGGATTCTGGGTCGTGGGGTTTATCACTGGCCCCGTGTCCTCGTGCGTCGAGGAGAATGAGCTCGTGTTCATCGCTCAACGCTTTCACGTAACCATATTCGTACCAGACTCTTGAATCGCGGCTGAACCCGTGCATAAGCATGATGGGTGATCCGCAACCTTCTACCTCGTAATGAATCTTTACGCCTTGATTTTCCACGAATGGCATGATTTTCCTAGTGTTTTACTCAATAACCGTTAGCATAAACGATCATTTTCTGTTATTATAACCTGATCGTCACGCCTTCATGCTTGAAGGAGAAACCATCCACGACCCGCTCCTGCTCTATTTCATCGCAATCAAGCGCCAGCCCTTCTTGATCTCGGGCTTCCTCGACACGGGCGAGTTCGTGCTGCTCAAGGATTTCGCGGCCCACATGGCCGTCCACGACTCCATTTCCGCCTTGGATCCCGACGGCGACAAGGAGCGCGGCCTGCTTATGCTCCAGCAGCTCGTCGACTCCGAGGCCGAGGACGTCATCGAGGGCCAGAAGAACGCTATCATGTTGCACAACGCCACCTCAGAAGAGGTGCAGCAGGTCGCCGCGGCCCTCCCGGTCGGCTGGATGGCCACGTCCGTCGCACCGGCGATCGACCTGGCGAAGAAGACCCGCCTGCCCGTTTACGACCTGAAATCGGTCAAGTGGCTTGATGTTGATGAAACGACCTACGACCTCGCGTGGGCCCGCGGCCTCCTCCAAGCCGCGGCCGGCATGGACCTCCGCCTGAAGCTCAAGGCCTTCTACCACGACGCCCAAGCCCTCGCGGTCCTGCTCATCAATAAAGAAGCCGACGCACGAATAATCGACCATCTCAACCATTATGGTTCGGCGTCCGCGCTCGCCGCGGCCAGCGACATGCTCAAGGCGTTCTTCGGTATCGACCTCGCCGAGTACACCGACCTGTTCAAGCAACTGGGCGAGGCGGTCGAGACCCCGCTCGTGGCAACCGACGAATCGAAGCCACTCATCACGCCCGAAGCTGAACCAGAACAAGAAAGGCAAGCGCCACTCGGTCCCTTCCAAGCCGAGTTCCAGTTCCTGTCCCGCAACGCCGCGTTCAAGCGGTCGATCGTCAAGGCCATGGATTCCATCGTTCCCCCCGAGATGAAAGGATCCAACCCGCAGGAGACCTACGCGTGGTTGAGAACCGATGGCCCGTGGGCAGGCGGCATCCCGGCGATGCACTTGCAGGTCCTGTTCAGGCGGTCCATCCGCGGCGTCGCCACGAGGGAGGATGCCGACGCGCTGGCGGCCGCGTTCTCGGCCTCGGCCAAGTCATTCAAGCTCGCCCCTCCCGATGACATCGATACGGTGGTGAACGCGGTCATCGACGCGGCGACGTTCGCGCCCGTGAAGATCCCGCCCCCGCCGCTCATCAAGGGGCGCGCGGGGCTCAGGTTGCCGCCGGTTCCCGACGACATCGACGGCGTGCTGGCATGGATCGGCACCTCCATGGCAACGTTGACCAAGCACGTCGAAAAGCTCGAGGGCAAGTTTTTGCACCAGGGCAAGATCGATCGCCTCCCCAACCATTACACGCCCCCGCCGCCGATAGACCTCGAGCACGCGGGCGGGAACGAGCTGTGGGCGTGGTGGAAGGGCGCGATGGAAGGCATGCAGGCATGGCTCGGCCGGGCCGAATCCCAAGCCACGCCCGTGGCGCGTAAGAAGAAATCGGGAGGTGTCAGGGTTTGATCGAGCTTCCTGAGCCAATGCCGCCCACGCTGTTCGGCACGGGCGAGGCCGGCCGCATCACGATCGTCGACGTGGATGCCCGCGAGAACGTAGACCTCACCCTCGAAACCAATATCCCGAATGATAGGTTGCGATCGGTCCTGCGCCAGCGGAAACTCGTCCCGCTGCGGCCCGTGCAGGCCCTCGCCGCACAAAATGGCCTGTTCTTCCGAAGGGCCATGCTCGTCTGCTCGCCGTCGGGCTCGGGCAAGACCCTGATCGGGGAGATGGTCTCCCTGAACTCGATATTCGAGGGCTATGGCAAGGCCGCCTACTTGGTTCCCCTAAAGGCACTCGCCACCGAGAAGTACAAGGAATTCGTGCGCAATTACGCGCCGCTCGGCATCAAGATCGAGATATCCATCGGCGACTACGACCTCCCCCCCGAGGACCTCATGGCGGCCGATCTCGTCATCATGACATACGAGAAGTTGGATTCGATGATCCGGTCGCAGGCACGCTCCTTGCGGGACGTGTTCGGTGCCCTGATCATCGACGAGATCCACGTCATGGGCGAGGCGGGGCGCGGGCCGCGCTTGGAATCGCTCATCGTGCGGGCATCGCGCGTCCTTGGCGACCTGCAGTTCGTCGGGCTCTCGGCGACCATCGCCAACCCGGTCCAACTGAACGAGTGGATCGCGGGGCTCGGCCACGACATCACCTTGTTGATCTCGCGCACCCGCCCCGTCCCGCTCGAATACAAGGTCCTGCTGTCCCGGAACGATCATGACGCGATGGTGGGCATCGTGCAGGACGCGGCCAAGAATGGCGGTCAATGCCTCGTGTTCACGCGCTCCCGCAAGCAGGCCGAGCTTGTCGCCCGCCAGCTCGCCAGGACCACGCGGGACCTGCTCTCCCAAGACACGACCGAGGCACGGTCGAGCCTCGCGTTCGGGATCAAGCGCACCGACAAGTTCTCGGACCTACCCGGCCTCGTGCTCAGGGGCGTGGCCTACCACCACGCGGGCCTGTCCGCCACCGAGCGCGAGGCCATCGAGCACGCTTTCAGAAATCACATTATCTCGGTTATTTGTTGCACGACCACGCTGTCGGCAGGCATCAACATGCCCGCCCGGGCCGTCATTCTCTCCGATTACAAGCAGTTCGTGGTCAAGGAAACCCAGGTTGCCGACAAGGACCGGTTCACCAAGCACCCCAGCTGCGGGGACATGATGATCCGCCCACTGCCGCGCAACACCTTTCATCAAATTCTCGGTCGGGCTGGACGGCCGGGCTTCGACACCACGGGCACGGGCTACATCATCGCGAGAACCCCTGCCGAGGAAACGTTCATCAAGGAGCATTACTTCACTACCGAGGGAGAAGAGCTGAAACCCCTCTACGATCCGATCGAGTCAATGCTCTCTGACCGCGACGTGATGCTCGAACAGCTATTGGTCAACGTGCACGAGCTCGGGACGGTCTCACAGGCAGGCATCAGGGAGTTTTTCGGGGCCACCTTCTACCAGTTCACGAGGAAGGCCGGCCACGTGCCGATCGACACGTTGTTGAAGTTGCGCCACGTCTCCGCCCGCGACCTGCTCGGTAGCGATTATGTCCCCGACCCAAACGCGACCACGACAGTGCACGAGGCCACGGCGAGCCGCATATCGGGAAGCGTGTTGGATGCGACCACGGGCCGGCGCCAGGACTGCCAGCTCGCGAGCACCGGCGGGTTCTCCTGCTCGTGCGGGGCCAAGCCCGGCGCGGGCATCAGCCGCGCCTGCGATCACATCAAGCGCATCATCCACGAGGTTTTGTCTGAGCACCCCTCGCTGGAAAAAGCCGTCGATACCATGCTCGTCATAGCCTTCAAGGATGATTGTTACTTGGACTTCCTGATCGACCACGGGTTCGTCGAGCAGGACGACCGGACGGCCTGCACCTGCACGCCCTTCGGATCGCTCGTCGCGAGATTATACATCTACCCCACGTCGGCCGTTCTGGTTAAACGGCGCATCTTGGAGTACGTGGGTGACGAGAAATGCAAGACAGCGATCGAGCCGTGGCTCTTCCAGCTCGTACGTGATGTCCTGCGGGACCAGCAATATTCTTACGGCGACGGGCTCTACGTCGCCGCGTGGCACTGGATCGAGGAGGCCCCCATGGAGACCGTGCTGGAGCCCCACAAGAAGCCCGCCAGCGCGCTGGGCATCCTCTGCCCCGCGGACCAGCCCGTCTACCCCGGCGACTTTAACAACTTCAAGCACGACCTGCAGCGGTGGGTTCGCATCACGAGCACCATCGCGCGTTTCACGAGGGTTTCATTGGTCGCCGACGCGTGCGAAGCCTTGGAGAAGCGCGTGGAACATGGCGTGAGAGCAGAATTACTCGATATTATCGACAATATCAAGGGCGTTGGCCGCATCCGCGGGCGCATCCTGTTCAATGGCGGCTACCGGGATGCCGCATCCATCATGCACGCGGATCCCGGCGAGATGCACCGGCGCACCGCGCTCCCCGATGCACTGTGCGAACGGATCATCGCGTCGGCCACATCGAATAGCGATTCTAGCGAGGACGAGGAGGGCGAAGCTACATGAGGAAGTAATGCAATCAAAAAGTTCGAATGCCGGATAAGCCCTGATGTTTCAGATGGTAGAACATATGATAATTAATGGATATCCCCCGCTTGAAGGGGAATCAAAAAATGTTATAACAGCAACTTGGCTATGGAAAAAACAATCTCGCTCGTGAAATTGAGTGAAGCCGGCCCTGGTTAGAAGCGTTCCCATTTCTCACGTGGCACCGACGTGTGCCCGCGTCCCTCTCGTTTTTCCTCTCCCATATGAGGCACGGCTTTCCATCGTGTCCTTATTCTAATCCCAACGATCAATAATACGCCGCCAATTACGGCGGGAATTATCCCTACTACTACGTCGCCTATCTCCATAAGTTTACAGGGAACCACGTGCCCAAAAGAGCTACAGGTCCCGCCGGGGAGCGATGCAACAAGGGCAGCAAAGAGCAGGAGCATACCGCCAAAGCCAAACAAAATCCCTCCTGCGACAAAGTAAGGCATCCATGGTACTAGTGGTTTAACGGCCATCTTTCTCATCCAACCCTGCTTTTAGATTGCAAGGTAAATTACTTTTCTCTAAGATATTTTATCCCGACTTTTTCGATTATATTCGATTAAGACCGATTAAGGCATGAAGGAATATTCCATCAATTCCAAGAAGGTTTGGTATAACTCAAGTCCAGTCCTCAAACATGCAGGGCTCGAATTACGTGATTATCAAGTGGAAGCGGCATGGGCTAGCAACGACGCGAACACCCTTGTGGTCCTGCCGACCGGCCTCGGGAAGACCATCGTGGCCCTGCTGCACGTCGCCAAGGTCATCACGGAACTCAATGACGAGCACCGAGGCGGGATGATCATCATCCTGGCACCGACCCGCGCCCTGCTGGTCCAGCACCAGCGGACCTTTCAAGAGAGGCTGACCCTGCCTGCCGACCACGTCGAGATCATCGACGGTGGCATGGGCCCCGCCAAGCGCAAGGCGTTTTACCTCGGGCTGCCCGACGAGCCGTTCGTGTTCATGATGACCCCGCAGACCCTTTCCAATGATTTGTTGAAGGACCGGTTCCCGCGGGGCAGGCTCGTTGACCTCGTGTTCGACGAGGCGCACCACGCCCGGGAGGACCACCCCTACGTGCTCATCTACAAGGACCTGAAGGAGAAAGGGTTCTCGCCCCGCATCCTCGCGATGACCGCGTCCCCCGGCGACTCGGAGGACGCCATTACCTCGCTCTGCGAGACCTTGGACATCGATCCATCGAAAGCCATCTTCAAGGACCGCGACGATGCCGACGTGAAGCCATACGTGCACCCGCTCTATGTTGCTCGAACCGGCGTGGCATTCCCCGAGGAATGGCGGTCCATCCAGGACTGCTTGATGCAATCCATGGCCGAACCCATCGCGTGGCTCGTTCTCGCGGGCGTGACCGAGGCCGACGTGCTCAACGGCAAGAAGTACAAGAAGGAGATCCCCCGATCCTACTTTCTCGACCTGTTCAAGAAATACACGGCCGGGGATGGTGCCAGCCCCGGTGCCATGAAGATTATGTCCCGCTTGGCGACTTGCATCAAGATCCACCACGCCATAGAGTTGCTCGAGGCCGAGGGCTTGGAGGCGGTCCTGAAATATCACGAAACGATGCTCAAATCCTTCAAGAAGCAGGCGACGAAGGCCACCGCGGCCGTGCTGGCCGACCCGTGGTTCAACAGGGCCATCGAGCAGGGGCAGGCCATCGTGAAGAGCAAGGATCACGCCCTCACCTACCACCCGAAGCTCGTCGTGCTCGGCGACCAAGTGAAACAATTCCTCGATCGCAACCCGTCATCCAGGATACTGATCTTCGCCACCTACCGCACGTCGATCTCCATGATCGTGGACTACCTCGGGTCCAACAAGCAGGTGAGGGCCCACCGGTTCGTGGGGCAGGCGACGAAGACGACGACGGACAAGGGCATGGACCGCAAGAAGCAGACGGCCATCCTCGACAAGTTCCGGTCGGGCGCGTTCAACGTGCTCGTGGCGACCTCGGTGGCGGAAGAAGGGCTGGACATTGCCGAGTGCGACCTCGTGATCTTCTACGAGACCGTGGCCACGGTCATCCGGTTCATCCAGCGAGTCGGCCGAACTGCCCGCAAGCACGCGGGAAACGTGTTCGTCCTCTACACCCGGGACACCATGGACGAGTTCAAGATGCTGGCCCTCGATCGCAAGCTGTTGACCCTGAAGAATGTATATTACAGCATCAAGGAACCCGGCTCGCCCAAGCCCAAGACCAAGCAGCGGAAGAAGGACATCCTGGACGAGTTTTTCGAACCAATCCCGAGTTCCAAACCAATCGAGTTTGGATTCGATGATCCTATACCGAAACGACGACCGGCCATCTCGGCGCTCAAGCAGGTGCAGCGCGAGAACCCCATCACCATTAACGAAACCTCGTTCCTTGCCGATCAACTCGACACGTGGTGCGAGAAGCACGGGGTGCCGGCCATGCACGTCCACGACGCGGCCCTCCCCGACGTGTCGATCGGAAGAGCTATCGCGGTGAAGATCCTGACCGTGCGCCACGCGTTCGACCTGTGCGTTGATAACAGGATATTTGGCATCCTCGACGTGCTCCGCATGTCCTATCCCACTTCATTCATCGTGACGTGGGACGACGGGGCGGCGCTGGAGGAGGGCGTGCCGCGGGAGATAGTCGTGGAATGGCTCGAGACCCTCGGGCGGGAGATCGGGATCAAGGCCTTCCACGCGGGCTCGATCGCCACGCTCGGCACGGTTGTGGCTGACCTGCGAGTGAATATCGAGAAAAAAGACGAATCGAGCACACACACACCACGGACATCCGCACCGCAGACCGAGGAAATTCAATAAGCTTAATTCGATTTGACCTGAAATGTCATTGATTTGGAGCCCAAACACGGGGCGAAAAAGAGAGGCAAAAACGATACGTGAAAGGCTATGAAAGGCATTCGGATGGAATACAAGTTGAGAAAACTGGCCGTGGGCCGCATTCTCGGGGCATTTCATGCCAAGGGATTCCTGTCGAGCTTGGGCCCTATCAAGTTCGTGAAAGATATTCCCGATCCCGGGCTCAAGGCGGATGACTGGGTCGTAATCCGGCCGGTGTATTGCGGCATCTGCGGGAGCGATACGAAGCAAGTTTTCATGGACGGGGCGATGGACAACCCGATGACCGCGCTGATCTCGTGGCCACAGGTCCTCGGGCACGAGGTGGTCGGATACGTCAAAAAAGCAGGCCCTGCTGTCCGGGAAGTGCGCGTGGGAGATCGAGTCGTGCTGAACCCGTGGCTCAGCTGCCGCCCGCGCGGGTGCACCGTCTGTCCCCAGTGCGAAGCGGGCAAGAACACGCTGTGCTACAATTTCACGCGCGGCATCATCGCGCGGGGGATCCACACCGGGAACAGCAGGGACGCCACGGGCGGGTATGCAGAGCTGGTTCCGGCCCATGAATCCATGGCGGTGCCCATCCCCGACAGCATCACGTGGGAACAGGCGGTCCTCGCGGATCCCTTCTCCGTGGCGCTGCACTCGATCCTGAAGGCACCCCCCGCGCCGGGCTCCTCGTGCGCGGTGTATGGCTGCGGGAACCTCGGGTTGCTGACCGTTCACATCCTCAAGCGCGTGTTCGACGGCGTCAGGGTCATCGCCATCGCCAGGTTTCCTCACCAAGCCGCGATGGCCGAGCAATTCGGGGCCGATCTCGTGCTTCAACACCGACCAACATCGAGCATCGTCACGAGCATCGGCAAGGATCTTGGTTGCGAGGTGTTCTACGTCGATTCGCAGAAAAAAAAGCACCCGTGGTTGCTCGAGGGCGTAGATTGCGTGTTCGACACGGTCGCGACCGGTGAAACATTAGAAATCGGGCTCAGGATCGTGCGGGCGCGGGGCACGGTTGTCGTGACCGGCGTGTCCCCCCCGAAGCGGTTCGAGTGGACCCCGTGGTACTTCAAGGAAGTCACCGAAATCGGGAGCAATGCCTTCGCGGTCGAGGACTTCGAGGGCCATTTCGAGCACGCATACCAACACTACTTCCGGCTGCTCGAGGCAGGGAGGGTCGACCCCTCGGCCATGGTCACTCACAAGTTCCCGCTTGAAAAATACAAGGACGCGCTGCTGGCGACCCGCGCGCAGGACAAATCCCGTGCCATCAAGGTAGTGTTCACGTATGCTGGCAAGGATAAGGGGGGCGAGCTGTGATGGCGAAAAAAGCTCCAACCGATGACGCGGGCACGATGCCCGCGTTCGTGTTCGACTTCAAGCTCGGGAAGCTTGCCAGGAGCAAGCTACGCGGCAGCAAGAAGCATCCGGAAGGCTACTGGAAGCCTGGCGGGGCCGTCGGCATCAAGCAGGTCCCGGTTCCCCGGCTGGTCGCGGAGGACTGGGTCGTCGTGAAGACCAAGTATGCCGGGATCTGCGGGAGCGACATGCACCAGCTCAAGCTCGAAGGAGCGACGGACAATCCCGTGCAGACCTTTCTTTCCTTTCCCCAGATCATGGGCCACGAGATCGTCGGGGTAATCGATCGCGTGGGATCCAGCGTTGCACGGTTGAAGCCCGGGGACCGGGTGGCCATCACGCCTTGGTTCCCGTGCAAGGCACGCGGCATCTCGCCCGAGTGCCCGCGGTGCCAGCGGGGCGAGTACCAGCATTGCCTCAACTTCCAGCGCGGCAACCTGCCCACGGGCATGCACGTCGGGGTGACGCCCGGGTTCGGAGGCTTTGCCTCCTACGTGGCCGTGCACGAATCCCAGTGCTTCGTGATCCCGGACGCAGTCACGTTCGAGCAGGCGGTGGTCGCGGACCCGTTCTGCGTGGCGTTTCACGCTTGCCTGCTGCTGGACCCGAAGCCCGACCAAGTCGTGCTGGTCTACGGCATGGGCGTGATCGGGCTGTGCGCCATAAAATGCCTGAAGAACCTGTTCGGGGTGAAGCGAGTGTTCGCCGTCGACAGGAACAAGCCCTATTTGGAGGAGGAAGGTGCCAGGCTGGGCGTTGAGAAGGTGTTCCTGACCGGGGGATCGAAGCTCATCGAGGACATTGCGGCATACACGGGAGACGAGGTGTTTACCCCGGAATACTCTAAGGCTCCGAAGTGGATCATCAACGGCGGCGTGGATGGGATCGTCGACACGATCGCCTCCGCCAGCACCTTGGTGGCCGGCACGCGATTCTTGCGGCCCCAGCACCGCCTGATCTTCGCCGGGATTTCCCCGCCCGCCCGGCTCGAGAACACCCCCGCTTACTTCAAGGAGATCGAGATCGTCGGGTCCAACTCGTTCTCGACGGAGGAATTCGAGGGCCGCCGCGCCCACGCGTTCGAGTTCTTCCTCGAATTCCTGGAATCGGGGCGCATCGATACGGGCGAGCTCGTGACGCACCGCTTCCCGCTGGAAAAGTATCAGGAGGCGTTTGGCGCGGCCGCTAACAAGGGTAGTACCCGTTCCGTGAAGGTCGTGTTCGAATTTCCCTGATAATTCACTTTTTATTTCGCTTTTAGGCTCAAGTTTTGAGATGGCGTTCCAACATACTCGTTAATATGCCGGCTTTTTTCTGATGCTTGGATCATCGCTATCTTTTTGCTTGGCCTGCAAACCATCCGAACGATCGCCGACGTCGAGCGGTGCTGTCGCTGCTGTATCGAGGCCTGAATTAATTTTCCTTTTATAGAAACCGTCGTGCATTGGATGACTTCACGCATTCGATGAAGGTGCAACCAATATATGGAACAACCAGAACTGGTCGACGAGCAGCTCAAGGACCTCAAGGGGATGACGCCCAAGATCTACCGCCTGCTCGTCGAGGAAGGCTTGACCACGATCCGGCGCATCGCCATGAGCACGGTCGACGACATCGCCGAGATCGAGGGCATATCGGATAACAAGGCGAAGGCCATCATCTACGCGGCCCGCGAGCACATGGGCATGTGCGACTTCGTGGCCGTCGACAGGATCCAGGAAAACTACGAGTGGTTCACGACGGGTTCCGAGAACGTCGATGACCTCATGGACGGCGGCATCACGACGGGCCGCCTCACCGAGCTGTTCGGCGGATTCAAGTCGGGCAAGACAAACACGGTCAACACGCTGTGCGTGACCGTCCAGCTCCCGAAGGACGAGGGCGGCCTCGACGGCGACGTGATCTACATCGACACCGAGGGCACGTTCTCCAAGGCCAAGATTGCCCGCATCGCGAGAAGGTTCGGCATCGACCCGACCAAGGCCCTGTCCCGCATCCACCTTGCCAAGGTCTACTCGGCCGACCACCAGGTGCAGATGATCGAGAACTGCGAGAAGCTGATGGGCCAATACCCGATCAAGTTGATCATCATCGACTCGCTCATGGCCCTTCTGCGCAACGAGTACGTGGGCATCGGGGCCCTCGCCAAGCGCCAGCAGAAGCTCAACAGCATCATCCACCTCTTATCCCAGATGGCTGAGTCGTACAACCTCGCCGTCGTCATGACCAACCAGGTCGTGACCAAGATGGCCGGGACGTTCGCCTACGAGGACGCCATCGGCGGTAACATCGTCCAACACGGGTGCCACTTCCGCTACCGGCTCCACGCCAAGGGCACGTCCTACAACGAGTCGCTGGAGCGCACCATCACCGTCGTGGATTCGGTCGACCTCGCCCCCGGCACGACCACGTTCTGCATCACCGAGGCGGGTATCGCCGACGATCCCAAGATACATTATATTATCGCCGAACCTTCGGCCTACGAGAGCAAGGAGAACCGCCCGGTGACCTTTTCGGGAAGGGACGCGGCCGCGGCCAAACTCGCCAAGTCGAAAGCACCGTCCAAGGTCAAGAAGGGCGAGCCCGAGTTTGACGAGCCCGGCGAGCCGGCCGACCCCGACGACATCCTCGTGGACAAGCCGTTCGCGGCCGCCACGCTCCCGCCGCCAACGGAAGCTCCCGCGTGTAAAATGCCTGCCACCGATGAGGACGACGGCATCCCCGAGATCCCGAAGGAGAAGGCGCGGGTGACCTATCCCTGCCCCCTTTGCAACAAGCCGTTCTCCTCGAAGAAGGTCTTGGCCGATCACCAACGCAAGTGTCCAGCCCGAAAAGCGGCGGAGACCGCAACATCATGAACCCAGGGATGATCGATCGTGGAGCCAGTCGATAACGAGGCCAAGGTCAGGCAAAAGGTCCACGGCATGGTGGTCAGCATGGTCGCCTCGGTCGGTGGGGGAGCGGACGTGGTCGCGGCCGCGCTGGGCCGGTACGAGGCTTTTCGCGCAGCGTTCCCGGCCGGCACCAAGCTCCGATCGCCTGCGTACCTCGCGGAGATCCTCGTGTTCCACGCGCTCAAGCAGTCGGGCAGGCCGTTCGACCCCGCACGGTTCCGGGCCGCGTCCCCGGTCGGCGCGATGCCCATGGGTGCGAGGCGCTGGCTGCTCGAGTACCGGCAGTTCCTTCCCAAGCCGGAGCGCGTTCCAGTCCTGCCATCCGCCCGGTCCTACTTGGACGCGATCCCCGATGCCGACCTGAGGCACCGGGCCCTGTCGGTCTTGCCGTCCATCGGGGGCTCGCCCCGCCTCTCCAACCCCCGTATGCAGGCCGCAGTCGCCACGCTCGTGGCCGCGAGGGACCTCGGGAAGACGAACATCGCCGGCCTGCTCCAGGCCTCGGGCTTCTGCAGCTTGAGTTCTGTCTACAATGCCGCGACCCACGCGGGACTCGGTGATTTGGTTCGCGCCCGCCGCGTTCGTTCTTTGACCGCGCCGACAGGTGAAACGGAACCCGCACCGGCTTGAATTCCTTTATTCCTCCTTTGTTTCGTGCTCGGCCGATGCTTCCTTGATGCGGCCCTGCGTCTCGGCAATTCCCTTGAGGAGATCGATGCGTTCCTTCACGATCCGCGTGGACTTGCGTTTTTTCGCGTCACGGGACGAGCGGTTGTCAACGAGCTTGATATCTTTCACGTAGTACACGTGCGAGCCGCGGGATATGGCCTTGCTTATTGTTTGAATTCGTCAGCCGCGCTCAAGTACGCATCCGTATTGTGGTCACGGTCCATATTGTCTTCGAGTTCAACGTCAAGCGCCTCGAGGATGCGAGCGATCATCCCGTAGCATCCAATGAGAATCGTTAGCTCGACGACCTGTTCCTCGGTGAAGATATCCTTGACCGCATTGAATGTCTCTTCTGAAACCCGGATCTCCTGCGCGACCTCATCGATATACTGGAGCACAGCTCGTTCCTGATCGCTGAAGGCGGTGGAGTCTTTCCATTGGTTCAACATATCAAGCTGGTCCTGCGTGAGCCCCGCTAGAAGCCCTATGGGAACGTGTTGGGTCCGTATATAGTTGGCTCTTGAAAGATCGGCAACTCGTAGGATGACGAGTTCCCTGAGATTTGGAGAAAGGCTCCCGTTCGTGATGAAGGATGTAATGAGTTTCATGACGTTCCCACCGACGACGGGGCTGTTCGCCAAGACCTTGAACACGTTGAGGACTTGGCCCCCGTGATCCTCTATAATCTGAAAACCTGCTCGAATGTCATCACTGACCTGATCCATTGAAGGAAACGATACTCTTGCCATACTTAAACCCCTTTCTTCTCTGTAAAAGTGAGGCCATAGCCTCGAAGCCTATTCGGCGTATGCCGAGAAAAACCTTTTGTCAAAACAAGCAACTTGTCATTCTTGGGCAAGACCCGCCTTCTCGAGATCCGAAACACGTTTCGCCAAGGCGAGCAACTCGGGCACCACGCGCTTGAGTAGTGCATCCTTCCTGCCATCAATATACTTGGCCAGCACGTCCTTCACGAACGCTGCCAGGGCATCGCGCCCCTCCTGCTCCGTCGGGGCCTGCTTGAACGCCTTGGCCGCGGCCACCAGCTTCCGTTGCACGGCATCGAAGCCCTTGAAGGCGATGTCCCGTGCTTCCTTGTTATCAAATGACATAAAAGATGCACCAATGCCAGCATTTAAGCAAAAACCGGTTCGCTGGAACGAGCCCATCCACGCCCCGAACCATGTGGGAGCCGGGACCGAACAAGAGAAATTTCAGGTCCCGTATGTCAACTTTTCAACGTGGATCGTGGAAAAGTAGAACCATATCGCGAGGATGAACAAAATGGCAACCACGATCCCCAAGATCACGTTGGTTTTGATAGCCGCGTGTCCCGCCTCGGGAGTCTTGTAGCGTGCACCCATGGTTCCAAACCCCCTCAGTATCAGGACGACAGCGACGGGTATTATTATAACGGTAACGGGCCACAAGTTGCCAAATGCGTTCGTCGAGAACATCAAGTATAGGAATCCGGTCACTATCATTACCACCACGGCAAATCCGAGGGCCACGAGCAGGATGCCGGTAAGTATCTTTCTCCCTCCCGTTTCACGGCCACGCACGACGAGCTCCACGTGCAGGAACAACGATCGCAGATAATCTTCGACGTCGAGCACTGGTTGGTCAGGCACTCCTTCGACGTCGTGCTCAGGATGGTCAGGGAACTCGTGCCCAAAATACAGCCGATATGTGCGTTCGCTTTTCAATCGGTCCAGCAGTGAATCACTGGGCTTGAGATTGATGAGAATCAACTTGAAGTCCCTGTACAGGATGAGCGTAACATTCAAGATTTGCTCGAACGCGTACGTGAGGTGTTTTTCCTTTCCCGTGGCTGTCGTAGTCACCACGTTGACCGTCCTGCCACGCCCGTCGACCTCGATTCGCATGTATTTTATCGTGTAGGCGGTCATAAGATAGATCCCGCCACCTATCGCAAACGAGCACACTCCAAGCACGCCTATTGCAGGGATAAACACGGGGTTTTTTACACCAGCCGCAAGGAGGACGATGAGGCAGATAGCAAAAAATCCGGCAGGAAATCCGATGGCTACCTTCAAGGTTAAGGTTGGAGAATTCCGATTTATCCGCCCAGCACCAGCCTCTAGCGTGTACTCGGTGACGAGGTTTTCTGGTCCGAGCTTGATCACGCGTGATCCCGATGCCACCTCGTTCAGCCTTCCTGTGAATCCGCTCATATTTGAATTACCCCGTGTCAATAAAGACGATTAAAGATTGAGGATAAGAGATAATGTCCCTTAAAAGTTAGATAATTATCGTGGTTTAAATACGTTCATGAAACTAACACAGAAACCAATATCTCGGTTCGTGATCTGTTGCAGCTAGCTGTACGCATTTTCGTAGGCAAAGACAAGCAAATGGACTTGTTATCTCGCAAACAAACGCTCGTGTATAACCAGGCACTCTTCGTGTTGCGGAGGGAATACTTCTGGTAGACACATCTGAACCCTGATTGGCGGGCGTATTATCCAAAAATTACGGCGATGCGAGTCCAACAATAGATCGGGAGCCATGCCCTTCGATTCGAAAAGATGTTTATCAAGACCGAGATTTTTTCGAACAGCATTTACTTGAGAGTGCCCAGCCATGCCCCGAACCTCGCCTGCCACGGGCCGATGCACGCCCGCTCGTGCTCGTCCCACGTCCGCTCGCCTGCCAAGACGCTCTTGATTGACGCCGTGTAGTCGTCCAGCATCAACGTCGGGTCGGCATACGTGCGCTCCCGAGGAGCGAACCACGGGAACATGGACACACGCTTCGTGCCCACGTCGGGCGCGACGGCCAGCATCACCGACGCTTTCGGGTCGGCCGCCTTCACGTGTTGCAGAGCCTCGGCAACGTGGCCGGCGGGGCATCGCAGGTTCCAGAAGATGCCGTCCTTGTGCTGTCCTTGAAAGTGCATGTCGGACGCCGACCACGCCAAGAAGGGCCGGGCAAGGGCGTCCCGCTCGGCAGTGGTCATGTTTCCCCGGGTCTGGGCGATGATCGTGTCCAAGTAGGGCAGCGTTACCGCGAACAACATGGACAGGCGGGGGCTCGGAAGGAGGTACGGGATCTCGTCCTTGAACTTGGCGAGCCAATTCTTGATCGTCGCGCGGTTGATGCCCGCGATCTGTGCCGTGACCTCGTGCAGGGCCCCGTAGCGCACGGGCGCGAGGCTGTACAAGGCGGTGAGCTGGTTCACGAACCGGTTGAGCTTGTCGAAATGGTTAACAGGTAGGGCATTCATGAACGCGTCGACCGCTAATGTGGGTTGGTGGTACGGGATGATCGATGAGAGCCGCATTCCGGGATCGTCACTGGCATTGCCGAACGCGGGAACCATGCCGCCACCGTGCGCCACGAACTGGTCGTAGTTCACGCCGTACGAGAAGCGATCGATGGTTCCCATCACGAGGCCCGAGAACAGCCCCATGCCTTCGAGTGTCCATAGGTGCCGGAAGAACGTATCGAGGTGCGCCCGTGGCACCATAAATTGCACGAGGTAAGTGTTCCACGTACCTTCCATGAACTCGGAAAACGACCCCTGCACGCGCCAGAATCGGATGCAGAGCCCTGGCATGTCGAAGGCGCGGTCCCATGCTCGCGGCCCGAGGCGTTTCGCGGGCGAAAAATAGACGTTGACCGTGGCAATCCCCGCGAGACCATAATTGGGCTGGTAAGAAAAGTTGATAAATCGCTCGGCCCGGTTGAACGCGGCCCGCAGCGTGGCATCGCCGATTCGCTCGGCGAACACGGGCTGCCCGACGCACGCATCGATCAGCGCCTTTCTCGTGGGGATGGTGCCTGTCTCGAGGAACAGCCGTGTCGCGTGAAAGGCAAGGGCGATCGTGGTCGCAGGAAACGGCTGGACGAGGGTCAGGGCCTTCCGAAACACCCAGTTCATGGTGATGTCCGGGAGCACCACGCGCCCGGCCATCGCCTCTATGGACCGCGAGGTCGCGAGCAGGCTCGCGTGCAGGGTCGGCACGTCGACGGGCGCGATGCGGTCGAACTGCCGGAGGATGGCCGGGGGCGAGTGGTAGAGGTAGTCGCCCGCCATGTCACCCGTCCACGCGTCCCAGAACGCGGCACGCCCGGCGGGAAGGCCGATGCGCTGGAAGGCCAGCCACGACGCCACGTGCTGGACGCTCGCGTTTTTCTTGGCCTTGGGCGAAAACCCGAGCAGGAACGCCTCCCGGTCCACGATGGCCTCGTGGAGTTGCGCCATCGATGGATCGAGCCGGAACACGCCGTCCTCGCGGGCGACCCCGAAGGACGTTCCAGCTGCGGGATAGTTACCAGCCGCGATCTCGACCCGCGGGACCGGGATGGATTCCCCCGCGTAGAGCTCGGCGACCCGGGCGTCGAGCAGGGCTTGGAGAACCTCGGCTCCTTCCGCTGCCGGTTCCTCCAAGTCTTTGGTCATGTCCCTTCCTCCTTGCGGCGTTCGTGGAAGGCCCAATGCTCCTCGAGGGACAGGCCTCGCCCCTGCTGGACCGCTGGAATCGGCCGCGCGGTATCCAGCCCCATGAGGAACGGGTTCGCTCTCGGATATCCTTCGGGAAATGCAATGGCCATGTCGGTGATGTAGGGGATGATGGCGATCTGGTCGTTGTCGAGCCCGACCCTGTCCTGCAGGTACTGGCCGGCCACGAACAGGAACAGGGGGATGTTGTTGGCGGGCAGCGTGGCGATCGCCAGCTCCAGTTTCACCGCCCGCTGCTTGCCCTGCGCGTGGTGCACGGTGCCGTTCCCCGACAGGACCGTGGCGAGGGGCAGGCAGGACACGAGTGCGTCCAAGCGGGCCTGCTGGTCGGGGGACAGGTCGGCGAGCAACAGGGCCACCGAGACCGTTTGCGAGGCTAGCCGGGGCAGGACCGAGATGCGGGGCATCCACGCGCCGCTTTCCCATGCGTGGCGGAGTGCCTCGTCATCTAACGATGAACTTTTACCGTCAAGCAGCGCCAGTAGGGTTGGTTCAGGTTCGTCGGACCGCTGCGGAGTCGTCATCGACAACACGTGGCGGTTGGTCCAGCCGGCGAACTGCTCGGCAATGCCGGGGTCGGTGCTCACCCTCGCCACGACCATCTCCCACGCGTCCCAGTCGGCCCGCCCCGCGATGGTCGGGACCGCCGACGGGCTGATCACCTGGCACGACTCCTGCACGGGAACGTCCGCGTACCAGGACACCGTGCCGCGGCCCAGCCCTTGGTTCAGGTGCGCGAGCTCGGGCCGACCCGCCAGCGCCACGGCATCCACGGCGACCACGTCGAAGCCCGTCCACGCCGCCATGCACCCGACCTTGGCCAGCATGGCGACCGCGCCGGCTAGGTCCCGCTGCGCGCACGCGAGCACGACGTGCCGCTCGAGCCCGTGCCTCGGGTAATCGATGTCGGGTCGCATCTCGCACCAGCCTTCGAGCCCGTCGGGCAGGGGGGCGAGCGGGTCGGCGGACCACGCCACGGCCGCCGACTGTGCGTCCCCGAGCAGGTCGAAGAACTCGACGGCCTCGATGCCTTGGCGATCAAGTTTCAAGTTATTGCAAATACCAGCCTTATCATCCATCCAAACCACGGGAAGGGCTATGACCGAACTGGTATATTACCGATTGGAAAGAAAAATATCCTGATGTAAGTTAGAATATCCTTTTTCATGTCATGTTAGCCGTGCCGGAACCGGCCCGCGCCGATCTTCGCGTCCGCCTCGTCTCGCTTTGCCCAGAATGTTTCGTCGGTGATCAGCCCGCACCGGTCCATTGCCTCGCACGTAATGAAGCAGGTCGTGCAACACGCACCGTTCAGGGCGCAGTTTGCGGGCAGCGCGCACGCGGGCATCGGGATCCCGCAACACGGGCAATACCAGTCCACGTCGTCGCTCGACATGGGCGTCCATCCCGTCCCGAGTATTTCAAGGTAGATGGACCACGAAATTTCAGGAAAACGAGCAGGCACCTGCAATCGCGGGCGAAAGGAAAACGTAATGGGAACGGGAAACTTCTTGCGGGGAGGTTTTTCCGTTGGTTTTCCCGGTGGTTATCCATGAAACGTTCAACTAAGTGTACTTTTTGTCGAACTGTTAAGCAACCCTGCTTTTCTCATTTCAACTCTTGTCACGGAGGATGATGATGATCACCGACGAATTCCGCATCGAAACGGACGTCCTCGGGGAGGTACAGGTCCCCGCGGACAAGTACTGGGGCGTGAATACCCAGCGGGCTATCGAGAACTTCAAGATCAGCGGACGCACGTTCCCGACGAGGTTCATCGAAGCCCTCGTGCTGGTAAAAAAGGCCTGCGCGACCGCCAATATGGAGCTCGGCCTCCTGCAGGAGGATGTCGGCAGCGCGATGCTCCAGGCCATCAACGAGATCCTCGACGAGCACAGGTTCCTGGACCAATTCCCGATCGACATCTTCCAGACGGGCTCGGGAACGCAGACCAACATGAATGCGAACGAGGTCATCGCCAACCGGGCCAACGAGATCCTCGGGTATCCTATGGGTAAGAAGACGCCCGTGCACCCGAACGACCACGTGAACCTCGGGCAATCTTCCAACGACGCGATACCCGCGGCCATGCACGTGGCCACGCTTCAAGCCATCAACGCCGATCTGGTGCCGTCGCTCCAAGCACTGGCGGCCGCGCTGCACGAGAAAGTCGAGGCATTTCACGACGTGATCAAGGTCGGGCGGACGCACCTGCAAGACGCGGTCCCGATCCCGCTTTCCATGGAGTTTGCGGTCTATGAAAAGCAAATCACCGATTGCCTCGCCCGTATCCAAGCCGCGGCGGACGAGTTGCTCTCGCTCCCGATCGGGGGGACCGCGCTGGGCACGGGCCTCAACGCGCACGAGCGGCTCCCCGAGCTGGCGTGCAAATACCTGTCCGCATATACCGGGCTGTCGTTCGTGCCGAACCCGGTCTTGGCCGAGGGCATCGCCTCGCACGGGAAACTCGCCAACACGAGCGGGAGCCTGAAGTCGCTCGCTCTCGCGCTCAGCAAGCTGGCCAACGACGTCCGGCTGATGGCGAGCGGCCCGCGAGCGGGCATCGGGGAGCTCCTGCTGCCCGAAAATGAGCCCGGGTCGTCGATCATGCCGGGGAAGGTCAATCCCACGCAATCCGAGGAGCTGATCCAAGTATCATTGCAGGTCATCGGCAACGACGCGGTCGTTTCGCTCGGCGAGAGCTACGGGAGCATTCTCGATCTCAACACTTGCAAGCCTCTCATCATCGTCAACCTGTTGTACTCGATCGAGATCCTTGCTAATGGAATCAACTCGTTCATCGAGCATTGCCTCCAAGACATCCGGGTGAACGAGGGAAAGATCCAAACCCAGCTGGACGGGATGTTGATGGTCGTGACGAACCTCGTGCCCCTGATCGGCTACGACAAGGCCGCGCAGGTCGCCCGGACCGCGCACGAGTCCGGCAAGACGATCAAAGAAACTCTCGCCGAGTTGGAAATCGCGGTTGATGGTGACATCGACGACCTGCTTGACCCGAGAAAGATGATTTCTCCATCCACCTGATCTGTTTTCAATTTGCCTTCCAATGAATTTTTAAGCGTCAATCCTCGCCCTGCTCCGATGCGCGGATCCCCCTTTTTGCACCTGCACGCGACGATCCACACCGATGACGGGATCGTGCGGGTTATCTACATCCCGAAGCCGACTGGTGGAAAACGAACGGTGTCGCATCCCGCAAGACTAATATCGTGTCAAGTGTATGTCTGCCACAAACGCACGACGCATTCATTAACAAGTTGCCGAGTACGGGTGGTGCATCGGCGACAAGAACACGTGCGTATCGCGAAATATCAAAGAAAAATGAATTCTGGCGAGAAAAAATTGACCATGCTGATGAAAGAAGAAACGATCGAATTGGAATTGATTGAAGAAAACAGCATCGCGGTGGTCCGGTTGAATCGACCGACTGCGATGAATGCCATGAATATGCAACTGGCATCGGACTTCAACGCCGCGATGGACCAGCTCGCCACCGTGGATGGCCTGCGTGCGGTGGTGGTGACCGGTAACGGGAAGGCCTTCTGTGCCGGCGGCGATCTTTCGGCGTTCAAGGCCGCCCGCAACAAGGGAACCCTTCTCTACGATATGGCGTCGATGTTTCACCAAGCTATCATCAAGCTTCGCAACCTTGATGCCCCGTTCATTGCCGCGATCAACGGCCCTTGCTATGGCGTGGGTCTATCGCTCGCGTGCGCCTGCGACTTCCGGATTGCCGTGGAGTCAGCCAAATTTTCAGTTGCCTTCACGGGAGTCGGCCTCAGCCCGGATAGCGGCCTTCCGTATTACCTCCCCCGCATCGTGGGGCTGGGCATTGCCAATGAACTCGCCATGCTCAATCCTGTCATCGACGTGGCACGTGCCTTGGAGATTCGCTTGGTCAACATGTCGACCGAGGGTGACGTCGTCGCCGAGGCCATCGAGTTCGCCAAAAAAATAGCGACGATGCCAACGAAGGCCCTCGGGGAAGTGAAGAGGCTGCATGACAATGCATTTTCGGATTCCTTGTCCCAACATCTTGACGAAGAAGTAGAAGCCGTGAGCAGGACTGCCTCATCCGAGGATTTTGTAGAGGGATGCGGAGCGTTTTTCGAGAGGCGAAAGCCCGTCTTTACCGGCAAATAAACACTCTTCCTTTTTCTTAATCCCTCGCGCATCCTAGAAACCGATCACGTGGATATGAATCCGGTTTCCAAGAAAGATGGCATAGCACGCAGAATATATTTAGACGATTATGATGATTATGGTGAAAACATATACGATGAGCTTCTTCCTATAGACGTTTTCTCAGCTGACAGCCTTGAACGTGATGAATCTGTTAGTGCGCAACTGGCCAAGATCGGCATGTGGCTCTATATCGATTATCACGACTTTTCTCTGAGGTGAGAAAGCTTAGGCAGGTTGGAAATAAAATTGCACGCCCAGTTCCGGGAGGCGACAACCTGATCCTTTTCCTTTTGAATTAGAAATGAAATCACGTCATAATTCGTGAAATAATCCGTCATGCAAGTGGCATCCGGGAAGTCGGAGATCTTTTCGTTCGACGGACAAAAATCTGGATTCTCATAATTGCCATAGATCTGCTTGATGCGTAGGTATGAAAAATGTATCATTTACTTCATGCTCTCCACCTGTGCTTCTTCGGGATTAAAATCCAAGGATCTTACATGAAACGTCTCGATCAGGTAGAGGTGGACCTCTAAATGCTGGATGGCTTCGTTTACCTTCTCAGGAGTACCGGAGACGAATTTTGGGCCGATCAGTTCATCCGTGCGAACCTTTTTAAAACATAACTGCGAAAGGTCTTTCGCGTGGAGTTCCTCAGGCGAGTAAATCTGTAAAGTAAAAAATCGAGGACGAAAGCCTTGAGAAATCGTACAATTCTCGCGGTCAACTACTTGCTCATGATTGTTCTCATATCACTCGTGCTGCAATACAATCTGACAAGTGCACGTGCAGACCCCGTCCCTGTCTTGGACTATGACAACGAGCTGGGTGGTTTGATGCCTGCAACCAACGTGACACTGGGCATGCCATTGTCTAACGTCACGATTGACGTGAACGCTTCGAATACCAGTGCGTTCCTACTCAATGTCGATGGTGAATACACGATTCTAAACTCCGGAAACACGTCTAATATAACGATCGCGGCACCCTTCTCATCTCTCATTTCCATTGACAACTCATCCGTTTCGATCACTGCCAATGGGTCGAATATACCTTGGGCTGTCGTCTCCAACGCGCCCGTGAATTGGAATTGGTCCATCTACGAGTTCGGCTCGATGCAATTCTTCATAAGCAACCTCTCGATGCCTGCGAATAGCTCGTGCTTGCTGCGCTATCAATTCAATGGCTTGATGAGTTACGTGGTAGGCAACACGGTATTCAGGACGGAAGTAACTGAAATCATTTACGATATCGGCACGTCACGGAGCTGGTATGGAAATACTAGCGAGACCGTGACCATGAACGTCGTCGGGATCCAGCCCACTAGCTGCTACACCGGCTACCCCGGGACGCCACCCATAATTTCAAACATCACGGGCGGGAAATCCTACACGTGGGCTTGGAACGACCAGAAGATATCAACCGACATGCTAGCACTCATGTACGGGGTGCCCGAAGTGCCCGGGATGCCAATTCAAGGGTGTGTCGCGGGTTTGGTAGTCGGTGTCGTTGCCATTCTCGTTACCGTGGTGCAAAAGAGAAAGAGACAGGCTGAATCGCCTCCATCAGACCTAAATACCAACCCATGAGTTCATCGCGGACTTGGGACGATGTAGTGGCGCTTAATGTCTCGTGACGCGTGGCCCACGGCCTCCGTGTCACTGGCCAGTGAATCGATGATCTCTGATGGGATGGACGCATTGGCAGCGACGACCGCCTGCGCTTTGGGGTCGTGGGGCATTCCCTGTATGATCGTTTCCCCATTGATTAACCTGCCCCAAGCATCCTCCCCGTTACAGGCCTCCATGATGGCACGAGCCTGATTTTTATACATGGAGTACACTTGATTTCAATTGGTGTTCGGTGCGGGTTTTGTCGAGCTTTTTTTCTAATTACTCCACGAAATTGCCACCGCCACCGCGTAGATCGAACCCAAAACAAGAGATATCCATGCCATATAATACTTCATGCCTATCGCGTCCGAAATGATAAGTAATATCTTTCAATGAAAGCCAAGTTACATTTGAAAAAAATAACGATTAGAAGATCCCGCAGAAATTCTCGATGCAATTCTCGAATTTCTGCTCCCTGCTTTCAAGATCAAGGAATTCCCGGTCAAGTTCGCCCGTGTACTTGAGCAGCGGTCGGATGAGCTTGTTGTCCCGCAACTGCTCGATCATGTGTGCCACCCAGCCCGCGCTCCTGGCCGCGGCGAAGAATGGCGTGTACAATGGCGGGGGGACGGCGAGAGCATACAGCAGCGTGCCTGAATAGCAATCGACGTTCGGGTAGAGTCCCTTGTTGGTCACCATGTAATCGACCAGGATGTCGACCATCCTAAGCAGGTTGCCGACGTCGGTCTCGGGCTGCTTGAGCTCGTATTCCCCGGCGTCGATGCGGTCCCAGAAACCCTTAGAGATCTCCCGCAGGATGAGCCCCCGGGGGTCGTACGTCTTGTAGACCCGGTGGCCGAAGCCCATGATTTTCTCCTTCCGCTCCAACTTGCCCTCGGCCCACGGCACGACGTTGTCCTCGGTCTTCACCTCGTCGAGCAGGGCCCGGATCAGCCGCTCGTTCGCGCCGCCGTGCAGCGGCCCGCGTAACGTGCCGATGGCGCTAACCACGCCGCTGTAGATATCCGAGAGTGTAGAAATGGTCACCCGCGCCGAGAACGTCGATGCGTTGGACGAGTGCTCCGCGTGCGTGAGCAGGATCTTGTCGAACGCGTTGGCTATCTCGGGCGTCGGCTCCTCCCCGGTCATCATGTAGTAGTAATTCTCGCCCAGGGCATATTCTTCTTTGGGCTCGATAAGCGGGAGGTTGCTCTCGATCCGGTGGGCGTAGGCAATGAGGGTCGGGATCTTGGCAATGATCCTGATGCCCTTGCGCATGTTTGCCTTTTCCGAGTAATCGTAATCGTCCGGGTCGTAAAGGGATAGTGCGGACACGGCTGTCCGAAGGAGCTCTATCCGGGTCGTGTTCCGGGGAAAACTCTTGAGAAGGGAAAGCACGTTATCGGGAATGTCCCTGTTCGCAAGCAACTTTGCCTTGAAATCGTCAAGCTCAGCCTTGGATGGGAGCATCCCGAAAAGCAGGAGAAAGACAACCTCCTCGAACGTGGAATGCTCCACCAAGTCCTTGATATTGTAGCCCCGGTAAAACAGGCGGCCGTGGGCGCCATCAATGTAACTGATGTCAGTTTGATCCACGTAAATGCCAACCAAGCCCTTGTGGATGTTCTCCTCAAGAGGTGCGTCGTCGGAAACCCAATTCTCTGTCATTATCCGTTCACCTTGTCTTGATACACATGATGCACCATTTTATGGCTCACTCCAAGATTTGATTCGAAACGTCCGCGAGGCACGAACATCCGGTCATTTTCATGGCGAGTGCCAGCGTTTTCTGCAGCAATTCCATCTGCAGTTTCACGCCGAAAGCACCACCACCGATCGCGGCCCGGACCACGTCCCGGCCGATCAGGACACCCTCAGCACCGAGCGCGAGCATTTTCAAAACGTCATAGCCCGTCCTGACCCCGCCGTCGGCGAATACTTTCATCTTGCCTTTCACCTCGTTCACGATTCCAGGCAGGACGTCCGCAGTGCCGGGCGTATGGTCCAGTACCCGCCCACCGTGGTTAGAAACGACGATCGCCGCTGCCCCGGTAGTGGCTATCGCGGCGGCATCCTCAACGCACATCACGCCCTTGATGATGACGGGGAGTGATGTTGCGTTGACGAGTTCCTCGATCTCCTCTGGTGTCTTGCGCTGCAGGTCGACCTTGTACTTGGCCTTGTTGACCGAGCCGGCGCCGTCGATGTCGACACCGACCGCCACGCAGCCTGCTTCCTCGGCCATCTTGAAGTAACGGAGGATCATGTCCTGCGGCAAGGGTTTGATGATCTGCACGCCCCAGCCACCCGCGGCGGCAATGGCATTGATGCCATACGGCTCTTCAAATGAATACATAAAGGAATGTCCTCTCCAACCTATGGAGCCGGCATCCTTGCACCCGTCGACGACCGCTTGGCAGAAATCGGCCTCGGTGATGACATCATCCCCGCCGAAGCTGGTCGTGCCGGCCACGGAGGCGCCCATCACGGGCATCGAGAGCGTTTTCCCGAAGAAATCATATGTCGTGTCCGCGTTGATGGCTTCGCCGACGAGGCGCAATTTGAGCCTTATCTTGGCGAGTGCTTTCACGTTGTTCTCGAAACTCGCGCCGGACCCAGCCCCGCCGAATTGGTTTGGTTTACCATAGGATCGTTGTTGGCATATGCGGGTTAAACTGCCATCGCAGACCGGAAAGACCCCGCAAATGCCTTTCATTTTTTCACGTGCGATATCCCGCACGTCTTCCAGCGTTGAATTTTCGTTCAGTGCCATTCGATTTGCCTCTGAATCATTTACGTGTTGAACAGGCTTCCCGCGAGGATCATGGCGATCTGGCGCTCGCTCAACTTGTGCGAGACGTCATACACGGCATCCTTGCTCGTGTTCGAGACTTTCAGGTGTGCCGTCCTGGCAATCTCGTCCCGGATGTTCGTGATATCCAGGATATCGTTCAACTCGATCCCATCGTAATCGTCGGGGTTGTCGAACGTGAGGGGGATGATGCCAAAATTCACGAGGTTCTGCCAGTGGATGCGGGCGAAACTCTTTGCAATGACGAGCCTGAGGCCGAGATACCTCGGCGCGAGGGCGGCGTGTTCCCTGCTCGACCCCTGGCCGTAGTTGCCGCCGCCGATGATCGCGAAGCCCGCGTCCTGGTGCTGAATGGCGCGCTCGTAGAACTGCCGATCGATGCGCTCGTAGGTGAACTTGCTGATCTCAGGGATGTTGCTGCGGTAGGGGAGGACCTTCGCGCCCGCGGGCAGGATGTCGTCGGTCGAGATGTTGTCCCCGACCTTGAGCAGCACCGGCAGGGAAAGGTCCTCGGGCAGCGGGTCGAACTTGGGCAGGGACTTGATGTTCGGGCCCTTGATGATCTCGACGCCACGCCCGTCCTCCAAGGGCGGGACGAACAAATTCATGTTGATCTTGATCTTGTCTGCTTCAACGTATCGCGGGAAGGGAATGCCGAGCGTGCGCGGGTCCGTTATCACGCCCGTGATCGCCGAAGCAGTGACGGTTTCAGGGCTGCACAGGTACACCAGGTCACCCTCGGTACCCGATCGGCCCGGGAAGTTCCTTGGGACCGTCCGCAAGCTGATCCCGTTGGTCCGCGGTGCTTGACCCATACCGATGCACCCGTTGCAGCCGGGCTCGTGGATGCGGCATCCGGCACGGATGAAGTGGCCCAGGTAGCCTTGGTCGAGCAGGTTCTCGAGGTCCTGCAGGGACGTCGGGTTGATGTCAAACGACACGTGCTCGTTGACCCGCTGGCCATCGAGCATCATGGCGGCGACCGCGAAATCCCGGAAGCTCGGGTTGGCCGAGGAGCCGAGGTACGACTGCGAGATCTCCTTCCCGGCCTCGCTGGCCACGGTCACGACGTTCCCAGGACTGCTCGGGAGGGCAATGAGTGGCTCGAGCTCGGACAGGTCGATCTCCTCGTTGATGTCGTACTCGCACCCCTCGTCGGCAAGGAGCTCGACCCAGCTGTCGCCACGCTCGTTCAGTTCCATGAACCGCTTCGTCTTCTCGTCAGAGGGGAACACGGACGTCGTCGCGCCCAGCTCGGCCCCCATGTTGGCGATCGTGTGGCGGTCCATCGCGTACAGGCCATCGAGGCCCGGGCCATAATATTCGATGATCTTGCCGACGCCACCGTTGACGCCGTGGCGCCTGAGCATTTCAAGGATGATGTCCTTCGAGCTCACCCAGTCGGGCAGCGTGCCCGTGAGCTTCACGCCCCAGATCTCTGGCATCTTGACGTAGAATGGCTTGCCGACCATGGCCAAGGCGACCTCCAGGCCGCCGGTCCCGATGGCTAGCATGCCGAGCGACCCGCCCGAGCACGTGTGGCTGTCCGATCCGATCATTGTCTTCCCGGGTATGCCGAAGTGGGCCATGTGGTTCGGATGCGAGACCCCATTGCCGGGCCGGCTGAACCACAGGCCGTAGCGCTGGCATGCGGTATAGAGGAACAGTTCGTCATCCGGATTCTTGTTATCCTCCCGGAGCAGGTTGTGGTCGACATATTGGACGGATACCTCCGTGCTGATGCGATCGGGGTTCATCGATTCCAGTTCCAGCATCACCAAGGTGCCCGTTGCGTCCTGGGTGAGTGTTTGGTCGACCTTCAGGGCGATCTCTTCACCCGCCACCATCTGTCCTTCCAGCAGGTGCGATGCTATGAGTTTTTGCGCGACATTCATTGGTTTTTCGCTCATGTCCATCTCCTTCACAAGTTTTCAACGATTGCATTAGCATATTCCATGGTCGAGAGGGATGTGGCCCCCTCCAGCATCTTCGCGAGATCGGACGGCACCGTTCCCGCTTCTATCGTTTTCTGGACGGCAGCCCTGATGATCGTCGAGGCATCGTCCCATCCCAAGTGCTCGAGCATCATGCAGGCTGACAGGATCAACGAAGTGGGGTTCACGATGCCTTTACCCGCGATGTCGGGAGCAGTTCCATGGGCCGCCTCGAACAGGGCGCACTTGTCCCCCTTGTTGGCGCTCGGGGCCATGCCGAGCCCGCCGATCTGTGCCGCGCACACGTCGCTCAGGTAATCCCCGTTGAGATTCGGGGTGGCGATGACCGAAAATTCCTCGGGGGCGATCAGCACCTGGTAGAGCATGTTGTCCGCGATGCGGTCCTTGATGACGATCTTCCCTCTCGCAATATCCGGGTCAACCGATTCCCGGACCTCTTTCTCGGTGATCACCTGGTCCCTGTACTCGTCAAGGGCGACCTCGTAGGCCCACTTGTTGAAGTTGCCTTCCGTGAATTTCATGATGTTCCCCTTGTGCATGAACGCCACGCCGGGGAGGTTGTTCTTGATAGCATATTCGATGGCCGCGCGCACCAAGCGCTTGGTCTTGTACTCGCTGATCTCCTTGATACCGATGCCCGCGTCGTCCGGGATCGTGGCATTCAGTTCCTCACGCAGGAATGCCCGTAACTTCTCCGCTTCATCCGAGCCCTCCTGCCATTCAAGCCCATTGTACACGTCTTCCGTGTTTTCCCGGAAGATGACGACGTTCATGCGTTCCGGGTGCTTGGCGGGGCTCGGCGTGCCGGGGATGTAGGCGCAGGGCCGGATGCACTGGTAGAGGTCCAGCAAGTTGCGCAGCGTGAAGTTGATGCTCCGGAGCTCGCCCCCGACGGGCGTGGCGAGCGGCCCCTTGATGCCGACGAGGTACTTCTCGAGGGCCGCGATCGTGTCGCGCGGGAGGTGCTCGCTGTACTCCTCCAGCGCCTCCTCTCCGGCGTAAATCTTGAACCAGGCGATCTTCCTCGCGCCGCCGTACGCCCGATCGACCGCCGCGTCAACGATATGCTGCATAGCCGCGGTGATCTCTGGCCCGACGCCATCGCCGTCGATGAACGGGATGATTGGATGATAGGGAACGATTAATTTTCCGTCCGGGGCCCATTCCAGCGGTTCCCCATCCGTGGGTTCGGGTAGCTTGGAAAGCACGATGATCTGCGCTCCTATTTCTGGCTGTCCAGCAATTGCTGGACCTTGTCCATGTCCACGTCCCGCTCGTAGAGCGGCCTGTCGTCATTCTCGTAAATGCGGATGTTCTCGTTGAACGTGGTCAAGCTCGGGTTTCGATACAGGACGCCCAGCGCGATCTTCTCGCCATGAAGCACCAGATCCAAAGCAGCCATCTGATCGGAGGGATCGTGGGTTTCATCGATGTAGTATGTATTTGCCTTGTACCACTCGTAAGTGTTCACGTGGTTGAAGCTCACGCACGGGGGGAATATCTCGACGAGAGAATAGCCCTTGTTCCGCATGGCTTCCTTGTAGATTTCTTTGGACTGCTCGACATCACCGACGAAGGCCCGGGCCACGAACGATGCGCCCTGCGAAATAGCCATTGCCGGGGCGTTGATCGGCTCGTTGTACACTCCGAACGCGTTGGCCTTGGTAACGACACCCTTCTGGCTCGTCGGGGAGGCCTGCCCCTTGGTGAGCCCGAAGACGCCATTGTTATTCACGATGTTGACAATGTCAGGATTGTAGCGTATGGTGTGGAGGAAGTGGTTCCCGCCTTCCGAATACGTGCAGCCATCGCCGCTGATGGCGATGACCTTGAGGCGGGGATTCGACGCCTTGACGCCGAGGGCGGTCGATAGGTACCGGCCGTGCAGGCCGTTGAAGCCATTTGCATTCATAAAGTGATTTGTTTTCCCTGCTTGGCCGATACCTGTAACGATGACGACATTATCGGGCCTGTAGCCCTCCTCGGTTAGCGATTCCTTGAGAATGCGCAGCGCCGCATAGTTGCCGCAGCCGGGGCACCAGTGGATGTCGATGCCGGGCAGGTCAAACTCTGTCGAGCTCATTACTCGTTCCCCTCCACGATTTTCTTAATCCCGGCCATAATTTCCTCGACCGAGAAGCAATACCCGCTATATTTCAGGATCATGTTCTTGTCCTCGATAGTGATGCCTGCCTCGAGCCGCAGGAGCATGGCAAATTGTGCATTCGAATTGTTCTCGACGATCACGACTTTGTCAGCTTTTTGGATGTAATCGATGGCACTATCGTGCACGGGATACACCTGCTTGAAGTGCAGGAAGGCAATATCCTCCCTGCCGAGCCATTGGAGCGCCTCAATGATAGGATAGTACAGGCTGCCCCAGCCCACGACGAGCGTTTTGTAATCTGGGTTCCCGATCAATTCCGGTGGCAATGTTGCTCTCTTGAGCTCGGCGAGCTTGGCCTGGTATTTCTCCACCATCTTCGACCGAAGGATCGGGTCCTCGGTAATGTGGCCGTCTTCCGAGTGCGTGTGGCCGTCCGCAGTGACCACGCCCGTGCCATATCCGGGCAGCCCGCGGGGTGAGATGCCGTTCTCCGTGAACCTGTAGCGAAGGTAGTCGGGTTCCATTTCGATAAAGTGTTTCTCGACTTTCAGCCCGTCCAAGGATAGACTTGGCAAATTGTACGAGGCATCGACCAGGTACTGGTCGGGGAGAAGAAAGACTGGTATCTGATACTTTTCTGCCATGTTGAAGGCGTTTTGCGTGAGGTAAAAGCAATCTTCTATCGTGCCGGGGGCAAAGATCGCCCGCGGAAACTCGCCGGAGCCCGCAAAAAGCACGTGCATCAGCTCGCCCTGCTCGGTCCTGGTCGGCATGCCCGTTGCGGGACCCGGCCGCTGGCCCACCACGATGACGAGTGGCGTTTCGGTCGCGCCGCATAGACTCAGTCCCTCGTTTTGCAACGAAAACCCGCCGCCCGAGGTCGTCACCATGGCCCTCGCGCCCGCGAACGAGGCCCCAATAGCTTTGTTGATGCCACTTATCTCGTCCTCGGTGAGATCAACGATGATCGAAAAGTCGAGCGCGTGTTGAGCGAGGAAAGTAGCGATGCCTGTCGACGGGGACATAGGATAGTATGTCTCGAAATTGCATCCACCAGCGATTGCCCCAATCGCCGTGGCGGTTCCTCCATCCATGAGGTAGTGGTTCTTGATGGACGGGTCCTTTTCGATCACGACCTCGGGTATCCGGTGCTGATCGTGTATCAAATCCTTTCCGAGTTGGTACCCTGCATCCGCGGCTTGGATGTTCTCGGCGATGACCTGTTCGCTCTTCGTGCTGAACAACGCTTGAACGCCCGCGTGCAGGGCATCTTCATCGGCATCCAGGATGCCACTAATAACCCCGAGGGACACAACGTTGGCATACAACTTGGAACCAAGACCAACCGCGATCTCCTCATAAGGAACCGCGATGTTCGGGCAGCCGCCGCAATCCAAGCCTGACATCAGGCTTTCTTCCCCGATGATCACCGTCGCATCCGTGAGCCGGTCCTTCAAGTGCGGGATGGCAAGATCCGACCAAGGCAGCAAAAAATCAATCCTGTCGACAAACGCGTTCACGGGCTTTGATGAAATACGAATCGCAGTTGAATTAATACCGCCCCTAACCCGGGACATGTACTCCCGTGAAGAGAACACGTTGTAACCCGAGTTCTTGGCCACGTTTACGAGGCCATCTTCCACGGTTTGTACGCCTTGGCCTGCCGCACCGGCAAGCACGATGGCAACATCGTCTCTGTATTCCATGCGGTTGGAAGGTCCCGACTCGGTTTATGAACACTTCGCGTATCAATCATTCTTCATTGTATGAACGGTAATTACCGCGAAATCAGGGCAAATGGCAAGTGTTCAGGCGAATTTGCACGCAATTGCAAATCTATTCCCCGATCCACATCTCTCGCGGCACCAGATGATGGATCTAGATGATCGGGTTTGCATAGCAATACAGGCAGCCGTGCTTGCAGAGCATGTCATAGCTACCGATATCCCTGCTTTTCGTGCATCCACAAGTCTCCCGCTGGCCCGCGTCCCTTGCCAGGGATGCGGGTTCGCCAAAGAGAGACGAGAGCAAGGCACCATCGATGCAGGATGATTTTTGGACCATGTTATTGTCCACGATGCCGTCGTTGCAGCACGCATACACCTTCATGCCGTGCATTGCGGCAATTCTCGCGAGCGATTGGCTCGCCTCGCGCTTTTGATCGAGCGAAGGATCGACGAATTCAAAGTTTTTCTTCCGCGCTCGTTTCACGCACTTTCCGTACCACGTGGCGAAACTGATCACGCATCGGCTGATGCCCGCGCTGGAGAGGGCCCCGGCGATGCGTTCGAAATCCCCGAGGGTGTTCTTGATGGTTTCCCCGTCCTTCCAGTACACGATGGGGTCGAACCGCCACTGGATAGCGCCCGGGCCATACCGTTCTGATAAGATCTTCGCCTGTTCGATGCGATCGTCGAGCGTCGATGTCATTCCTGGCTCGAGAAATTGTAATTCAGGATCTGAGTATCCGTTTATGGTGAAGTTGAAAAACTGGTTATAATCTTCAAATGCCGAGCACGCGTCGAGGAATCGGGAAAAATCCTTGCTCCACCAGCAGATCGAATGAACATCCTCTTTTGTCAAGGAAACATCATATAATTGTTTCGAAAAAGGGTTTTTCACTGCCACGTGGCCTTTGGAAAACCATTCCAAGACATCATCCATGAACCATCTTGGGAGATCGGTGCGGCGGGAGACGGAGATGACGTTCTTCATCGACGTGCTCGTCAAGGCAAATCACAAATATATAGTTGGCATTAACAAATCGTGCGATGAAGTCTCCTTACTCCACGCTGCGCCACGTGACATGCATGATGTTTAAATGCGGAGCGGCTGAGCTGCTGAACGATCTCGCCCCCTTGGAAGAGCATTTCAGGAAATCGCTCGAAATTAGCAACGCGCGCATCGTCCAGCTCGATTCGCATCAATTCGAGCCTGAGGGGATAACCATTATGGCTATCCTCGCCGATAGTCATGCCGTGTTGCACACGTGGCCCGAGGAATCGTTCGTGATGGTGGAGATTTTCACGTGCGGGAAAACATCCAATCCGGCTGCAGGGATCGACTATCTCGTCGAAGTTTTCAAGCCGACGACCAACAAGATTGAAAATAAATTGATGCAACTTTAATGAGCGAAGGAAGCAGCCTCAGCCCGATACGTCCAGACTTGAACTAACAGCAAGGCACTCAAGATGAAAGAAAACCTAGTACATGTTGCTGGGATGATTCTCCTCGCATTCGGGGCCGTAACAAGCGCCATGTCAATCGACACATTTGCCTCGTTCTCGATATATCTCACGGAGTTCGTCCAACTTCTCGTGCCGGTTAACGATGCGAGCTCGGTGCTGTACATCGTCGCCTATTTTGGCCTGTTGGCAGGGCTCTGCATGGCCATTGCCGGCATCATCCTGCTTGTGGCGGGAAAATGGGGATATCATATTCCCGAGCTATTTGTGGAAGCCCTCCGCGCCCGCCCCGGTGGTGCTGTCCGGGTGAAGCGGTCCTTGTTCATCACCATCTGGGCCCTGCCCTTCTGCTGCGTCTTTATTGCATGGGGGTTACAGGTCGCATTCGATGGTGCCCTCCAGTCCAGGCTTGCTGGCTTGGTATGCGCGGGATTCTTCATTCTCGTCGGCGGCGCGCTGGTCCTCCTCTTTCGCGGGCTGTTACAATCGAAAAGCGTTCGGCTTGGCTTTTTTCTCATCAACATCGGGCTCGTGGTGTTTCTCGCCTATCTCATGTGGTTCGTGGACTTCACCGGCTACCGGTTCGTGCTGGCGCTAACATTATGGGGAACCGGTCTCGGGGCGTGGGACATGTGGGTCGAGCGCAGGGTGCCCTTCAACCGGTTCTGGAAAGAAGCGCACGGGATCTACCTTTCCCGCCGCCAAAAATGTGTCCTCGCGTCATATCTCGTGATGGCCGCCCTCGTTGCGGGGCCCGGCACGCTCCTGATGACCGCCCCCACCTCTGACACCAAGACCTTCGAGTTCGTAATCTCGCCCCAGCAAGCCCAGAACATTGACTTGGTCATGTATTACACTTTGAACTATGATCCCGGCCATTACTACGTGGTCGACCTGGCAAAGCAATTCAACGTGACGCTAACGCTGAGTTGGAGCCCAAGCTATATCAACGACACGGTGAACGGCACGGCCGGCAGGGACGAGGCCAATTTCATCCATTATGCAAACACGCAGGGTGTTGCGATCGAGGTATTCCAGACGTTCTCGGAAGACCTGTGGAATTCGTATCTCGTCCCCCCGCAAGCAAACGACACGTGGTCGCTCTTCCAGCAGTGGGTCGCCCGCTGGCACTTGAAGATCAACTATATCCTGTGGGACATCGAAGACAGGTCGACCCCCTCATCGATAGTGAACAAGTCAAGCCTATGGCCGTTCGATGCCGTCGAAGGCCTTTCCCAGCGGTACCAAGAACTCCCAACCTTGAGGCGTGCTTTCGAGCGCTTGGTCGTCCAGACCGAGGAAAATCTCAGCGCGAAGACCCGTATCACGACGTACGGCCCTGGTGCCGTAATGGATGGAGATAGTGACACGTACATCCTGGACGGCATCATCAGCTACCTCTTCCCAGACATGATCGCAAACGGGTCAATCCAGTACGTTTCGACAATGGCGTACACAAATCACTGGGGAGACATCTCCCCGTACAACATGAGCGGGGACGAAGCCATTTATGATGATGCCCGGATGCTGCGACGGCTCATGCCCGGCGCGTGTGCGGTTGACATCGGGAACATCAACGGGGCCGGTGAAACGAACATCGAGGAAGTGGTGAACCAAGTCTACCTTGCAATCGCTGGTGGGGCGACTTGCGTGCGCCTCTTCAACGGGGCCAGCTGGGTTCTAGGCTGGGATGCGTACGGTAATTACGGGCCTGAATGGGGCTACAACGGCACGTTTGCCCTTTTCCAGTCCATCCGGCAGGGCGGCTTCGCTGCCTACACCGAGAATTCGAGCGCCAACTACGGCACTGTCCAAGGCGTGCTGCTGGGTACCCTGCTGAATTTCCTGAAACTCTAACGAGGCATACACGATGAACACCAAGTTAGTGAAAATCGGTGGGCTCGTCCTGCTCGCGATTGGAGCCGTGACGCTCGCCCTTTCAATCGTGCTGTTCGGTTCTTTTTCGATCTACCTCACGGCGCTGGTGCAGACCCTCGCGCCGGCGATCGCCGTTGCGAGTTCCGCCCTGTACCTGATCGCATACATGGGACTCGTGGCCGGGCTTGGCATGGCCATCGCGGGGATTCTCCTGCTGCTAGCAAGCAGATCCGGCTAAATAGCGGCGGCCGGTATTTTCCCCGGTTTCCGTGAAAATCCGCGGAGATTGTTTAAACCACCCGGCATCCTTTTCCTGCCTAATCGCGGCTCTTGCCCGCGAAAAACAGCCCGATTCGAGCACCATGCCTTTCCCGTTCTCTTCGCTTCCCATGATCGCCTATCTCGTCGTGTTTGGCACGATCTATCTTGCCGTCACGATCAAGATTCGCCATCTCCCCGACAAGACGGCAAAGGACACCGGGAACGAGGTGCTCACGTCCATCATGTGGTTTGTCGGGGCGGCCTTCTTCCCCTTTGCATATTCCCCGTCCATCGACCCGGTCGTGCGCGACGCGTTTAATTGGTTCACATCCGTGGCCATGATCGGGATTTTTCTCGTAATCTTGCTCATTATCGGCCGAGAAAAGATCCTTTGCATACGCAATCCTGCGTTTGCCGAAACCCACGACTATCACGCCTTCATCGCCGGGTTTGATCGGTCCTACACGTTGCGCAAGGACATCATGCGAAAGGCGTTCCACGCGTTCATCCCGGTCTTCGTGCTGGCCGCGTACATCCTTGGCAACCTGCTGGTCCCATGGCTCGGCCTGACCTTCGTGTCGGGGCACGACCTGGGCATCTTCCTCATCATCAACTGCGGGTTCGGCGGCCTGTTTCTCTTTGCCGCCGCGGACATCATCCGGCTATCCTACCACTTCAAGGACTGGCACCTCTCCACGTTTCACCTCATGCCGACGAACGTGCTGGAGATCCTCACGCGCCGGATGCTCTTCAATGAGCTGACCACGTTCATTCCAACCGTGCTCATCCTCCTTTCGTTCATCCCCTTCCTTCCCGCCCCGTTCTGCGTGTTCGCGACGGTCGCCCTCGTCGCGTCCATCTCCGACGCGATGGCGAGCATCTGCGGAAAAGCATCCAGCCAGCGGTTTCCGGGCAGGTTCGTCTTCCCGCGGCCGGGCTATCGGTACTTCAAGCAGAAGACCATCCCGGGCTATGTCGCGGCGTTCGTGTCGACGTGGGTGATAGCGTTTTCGATGCTTGCCGCGTTTCCCATCCCGGGCGTTACATTCGCCGCCATGCTGGTGATCTCAACTACAGTTGCCGTAGCATTCGTGGCGATAGACGTGCTGAGCCTTCCCGTCAACGACAATTTCCTGAACTCGGTGGTAACGGGTGTCGTGATGCTCTTGCTCCTGCACGTCCTCGTGTAATTCTTAAATAGTCTAAACTTCATTGTTTAACAAGGTTGAATGGTCTGTAACCGTTCCGGTCGGGCTGGTTATGTCTGAATCGAGATTGTTCAAAGAAAAAGTTCACGTTGCGTTCCTAGGATGGGAAATCGAGCGCATCGTGCAACCCGTGCTGAGGATGAAAGGAAATCGGCTCATTATAATATGCTTTCCAAAGGAACAAGAGAAGGCATGGCCGTATTACGAGGAAATCAAGAATCAGCTGGAACAGAATGGCATAAATGTGGATTTGATCGAGATCTCCTTGTATAAATTGGTCGATCTTCTCTCCGTCCTGAACAAAATCTTCCAAGTCGAACAAGCAAAGGGCAACGAGTTGTACATCAACGTGAGCGCGGGCACGAAGGTCACTGCCTCGGCCTCGACCATTGCTGCCATGTCTTCGAAGAACGTGATCGCCTACTACGTGAACACGGACACCTACGTCCCGTCGCAGGAGAATTGGATGCCACCGAAAAGCCTCACCAGCGGCATAAAGGAGATCGCCACCCTCCCCGAGTGTCAAATCGATCTCCCGGAATCGAGATACATCAAGACATTGCACATCATCAAGCAGATGAACGAAACAAAATCCGAATTCGACAGGGTGTACGTGAAAGATCTCATCGAGCGGCTCAAGGTAGAAGACCTTATCAGCGTCAAACATAACCCAGATTCCAGAAAACAAGCTAGCTCGGAATACATGGCGGCCAGTGCCCTGCTGAAGCCGCTCATCGCTTGGGAATACATCACCATATCGCCTAAGAAACGCAACCGCCATGTCGACCTCCTTGAAAAAGGTGAGAATGCCATCCGGATGTATTACAATTATGGGCTCGACGCGCAAACGGTTGCCGAAAACACGGACAAGGAACCCAAGGATTGGATCACGTTCTTAGAAAAAATTGCTTGAAAATCAGGTATCTTGGAAGGCCTCCATTAACAGTTGGAGGATATAGGACTGGCGGCTTCCCTCCACTCCTGATCAGGCATCTTCCTTCAGGAAACGACTACAGCGTTGGACGGAAGATGGGGACTTAAATTTTAATCCCGGTTGACGAGTGTAAGGAGAGGCGTGATATGTGCCCCGCCGCACACTACAAGAATTTTTTGGTAGGTGGATTCGGTTACCCACGCATTGATTTTTTGCGCCATGTATTCCTCGCGGGCCGCGAGCACCCGTTCATTGATAGCTGGATCTTCCGATTTCTTGGTATTGATGAGACCGGCGAGTTGGGCAAATCTCACGGCTGTAGCGATATACGTTCCAAGAAAATCGATGTTCGCATTTTGAATGCTGTCATTAGCCAAGCCTTCCAATTTTGTTTCCCGTGCACCAGCAATGCGTGCGATTTCCTCCAATGGCATGTCGATTATCTCCCAGGGAATGGCTAAATCCTTGGATGTCTGGATTGCTTGGATCATTTCCCCTTTCGGTAATTGAAATCGTTTTTCCCGAACATCTAACTCGATCTTGGATCGCCACTCGAGGAAGGTGGCAACATCCAGGTCCGTGGTCGAATCGACACTCTTGTCAACAAGCAAATTCCAAACCGAAAATGCCAGGTGCTCGAGTTCGACGAGAACGAGATCGGGCTGCTCCGTGCGAATGAATCCGTCCACGAAGTCGATAATCCTTTGCAGGCCGTGTGCCGTGCCCAGAAGGACCACGCGTCCCCCGGATGTCCGGGCCACGACAGGTTCTATATCATCTGAAAGGTCGTTCGCGTTAAATTCATCGCTCATCAAGTGATCCCCGCAGCTCTATCGGAAAGCTTCCACTAACAGCTGGAGGATTTCCTCGTCAGTCTTAAGGGCTTCTTTTTTCTGGATAGGCGGAGCGAGCTTGAGCATCGCACCGTCGAACCGGATCATAGTGCCGCCCGCCTCGATGCCAGACATCGCGACAGGCAGGACGGCGACCGCGAGATCCGTGGTGGGCGTGCGCTTGACATCCACGGCGACGATCTTGGCCCCTTGGATTTTTTCGAGCAGGTCTCGATCGACTGCGGACACGATGTCCTCGCCGATCACGAGAATCACGTCGAAGGGGCCATCCTTCTCGATCGCTTCGTGCAGGTCGACGATCGGCGGGCCGCTTCCGCGCAAGACATGCTCGTTGAACAAGCCTGCACGGTTGGTGGAATATTCCATTGGAATTGTTTCTATCCTTACCTGGGTTGATAGCGCACCGAGCAGGCCGAAGAGCTGATCCAGGAAGGTCGGGTTACCCTGCAGGAATTGGTGGTTCAAGACCGCCTCCCCGACGAACACGATGCAGTATTCCGAGTTCACCATGGCATCGGCAAGATCCTCGATGGCCGGCGGGATGTTGCTTGTATCTTGGGTTTCCGCGGCGAGTTCGGGCGGAAGCGAGATCCCCTTCTGTTCGAGCCTGGCGACGAGGGCCTGCAAGCACGCCCCGAACTCCCCGTCGGGGATTTCAACACGGATGTCGCTCCGCTCCATGGTCGGCGTGGGATACTCGTCGATCGTGGCCATTTTTTTCACTTCCTTGCCCGATTGGCGGTAGCGACCCCGGGAAAACACCGTTCGGGCGAGCAATTTTGGACCTAGGTCCACGGGATTCGCCCCCCAGAAGACGAGGAGGTCCGCGTTGTTGACGGCCTCGCCAAGCGTGCACGTCGAGATGCCGCGGTCCTGAATCGCCTTGGATGCCTCCACGTGTTCCGTGTAGCCCTTTACGGCAATTGGCGCGTTCAACTTGCCCGAAAGGTCCAAGAGAACGGCTTGGGCCTCGCACGGGAGTTTCGTCCCGCCACAGATGAGGGGTGCCTTTGCCTCCCGCAGGATGCCCACGGCCACGCCGATCGCCTCGTCGATCTCCGCCGGTGCTGCAGTTGATGGATCCTCGCCAGATCGCAATTCTGCGCCCTTCAACCGGGATTTATCAGAAGAAAATCGAATCTTCTTAGAACCACGCAGGCATGCGTTGTGCACCTCTTGGATCGTGCCGAGTTGCACGCCAACATTAATATCGTCGCAAAGCAGTGCGCAGCCCGTGCATACCACGTGGTTGATGGTCTCGAGCGGCATGCCACATCACACCTTTATCTCGATAGCGTATCTCGGGCAATACATCTCGCACACGCGGCAGTTGGTCTTGGGCGGGAAGTAACGCCGGCATTGCTCGATGCTCTGTATCTTGGATTTGCCATCCTCCAAGACATAAATAACATCTGCTGGCACCGGGGCATCCGGAGCCTTGCCGCTCAGGCATTCTTGGCTGTACCGCGGGTTAACAGGGCAGGCGATCACGCAGATGCCGCAGCCATCGCAAAGATCTTGATTCAACACGATCCCGTTTTCGGCCACGCCTTCCGGCTTGCCGAGCAGCTCGTGGAGGGCCTGCACGTCTTTTGCGAACTTTGCGTCTTTGAGCGGCGGGCAATCCTCTAGCCGCTTGTGGCCTTGAAGCAGTTCCACCGCGAATGGCATGCAAAGCATTCCGCACTGTTTACAATTCGTCTTGGGAAGGTGCTGGTAGATCGTTAACGCATTGATGGCTGGCATGACAGGAAAAAGAAGGCGGCCGGCCTTTTTTAGGCCATTGCAGGTGGATGATAATCGGCAGTTCCCCTGCTATTACCGGCCATAAGTTGCTTTTTTGCCATTTTATGCGCACATGGACAGGTCGAACCAAGTTCTTAAAACCCGTCACGACCGGAATATCATATCTCATGACGCCATCCGCGACGAGGACTTGTCCCGGGCCTGCTTTGGACCTGAAACTGGCCAAGGAGAATCCCTTCCTTGACCTCGTCAACCACCACCCGATCGCCTGCACGGATTACTTGGATTGCATCCAATGTGGTCGCTGCGTCGGGTCGTGCCCTGCCGCGATGGTGTCCCCGAGGTTCAACATGCGCGTGATGAACAAACGAATCGCGGATGGCGACATGTCCCTCCTGGCAGACGATACCATCTGGGATTGTTTCTATTGCTCGACTTGCACCGGCCTGTGCCCGAGAAACTCGATCGACCCGTACAAGACCATCCTCATCCTCCGTGACGTTGCGCTTTCTCGTGGATTCGGTGTGAGCTACTTGAAGAACCTGCTCCCGCTCACGCGCTGGTTCCTCGACAAGGGCGTGGTCACGCCCGGCGGGTCATGGATGGACGAGGATGCCATCGACGAGATCAAGGCCATCGCGAGCGAGACCGGCATGGACGGGCTGTACGAGGCGCTGGCGAGCAAGTTTGCCAAAGGCAAATTTTTGCCGGGGGATGCGCCATGAGCGAGCAACCTTCTCGGTCGAGACTGCCAATCAACACGGATCGGCTGGCGCAAGTACCGGGCTATAACGAAAAAATTTTTTATTTCCTCGGCTGCACGGAGAAGGCGTATCCCGGCATCAACGACGCGTTCCTCGATGTCTGCAAGCTCCTCGGGACGTACGCCGTGACCAGTGCAAAGCAGAGCTGTTGCACAGGGAATTTTCTTTCGTTCAACACTGCCCCGCTCGATGCCGTGGTCGCATATACCTACCGCAATTATCACGTGATGGCCGAGCAGGCCCCGTGCTGCATCACCTCCTGCAACGGGTGCTTCTCGTCGTTCCACGCGTGCACGGCCTATTTCAAAAGAGACGAGGCCTTGCAAGCCCGCGTGCGGGACGTGCTCGCCCGCTCGGGCAGGAACGCTGATGTCCAGCTGAACGTCTTCCACGCTGCCGAGTTTCTCTACAAGAACCGCAAGCAGCTCGCCTCGGTCCTGCAGCATTCGTTGAACGGGCTCGACCTCGTGGTGCATTACGGCTGCCATTTTCTCCACCAAGAAGATCCCGGCGTCGTGCTCGCTGAACCCGATAATCCGTGGTTCCTAGAAGAGATGCTTGAGGAATTCGGCGCGAAGGTGCACGATTACAAGGAACGCCTGCTCTGCTGCGGTGCCGGGCTGAACCAGCGCATCCTCCACGACGATCGTGCGAACGCCCTGAAGCTCACGCGCCGGAAATTGGCGAGCATCAAGACCCGGTCCCCCGACGCGATCATCGTCGTCTGCCCGTATTGCGAACTCCACCTCGACAGCGCGCAGGTCGAGCTCGAGATCGAGGATGACACGAATTACGACATTCCGGTCCTACACCTTGACGAGCTCCTCGGCATCATGGCGGATTTGCCCAAGGATCGGCTCCAGCTCGACGTGCACAAGGTGGACGTGGACCACCTTCTTGAAAAAATCGGGTACAAGGGCGTGTAAGCCTGTCGTGTCAGTTCTCGGTGCCAAACGCCTTGTCGAGGTACTTCTTTAACAGATCGAGTTTCTTGAACTCGATGACATACCGGACGCTGGTTTGCGTCAAGAATTGCTGGACGATTTCGTTGTCATGCTGCAGGCGCTCGAGGATCTCGGGCGAGACCTGCTCGACCGTGAGTTCTTCCGCCTCGACCGGCTTCTGAGGCTCACCCGTGCCGGCAACCACTATCGCTTTCTTGTGGTCGTGGAACAGGGACGGGTCGAGCAGCTTCTTGATGTTTGCTTCCCATCCCTTCACCCAGAACTGGTTCTCGACCCCGGGGGCATATTCCCTCTCCACGGATGTTCGGGTAACTTCTATGATGCGTTGGGGGCAGGCGTTGTGGCAGGCCCCGCAGTGGATGCAGAAATCCTCGTCGAAAGTGATCTTTCCCCGGTCCAAGATGTCCTGGGCTTTTTTCGGCACCCAGAAGCAATTGGTCGGGCAGATGTTCAGGCATCCCTTGCAGCCCATGGGGTCGCACTTGTCAAGGAATTCGTGCCTGAGCACGACCTTGCCCTCGCTCGGCTTCGTGAGCCCTTCGGGCAGGGCGAGGTAGCTGCTCGCGGGCTCATCGAAGCTACGGTGCATGCCTTCCCTGACGAAATCCACGAACGGGGCGAAGAAAAACCGCGGTAGATCCTCTGGGGAGAAATAATCAGCCGGTTCAGTGGAAAACTCGAATGCATGCACCGGGCAGATGGCATTGCACAACCCGCAGTAGGCGCACTTCTCGTGGTCCACGAGAATGGGCGGAACGCCTTCGAGCTGTCCAGTGGCGATCCCGGCAACCGGACCCAGCTCGATGCACGAGGTGGGGCAGATCAGGCGGCAGAGATCGCACCCGATGCAGTTCTCCATGTGGAATTTGAGAACCTTCCTGTGGTCGCCGAATTCCCACTCGTGGACTATGGTCCCGGTCCCTTCAATGTCCATCCCCTTGACGGGTAACCGGGAAGGAGTTTCGCAGGCAGCTGTCATCCTTGTCGAGAAAATAACGATGGTCGGACTTTTTGAACGTTGCCATTGCGCCAAGATTGCGTCGTTCAGATAATTCGAGAAAAATTGCTTGAAAAAGAGGCAACAAGAATAAATATTCTTGCTGATTTAGCCCAGATATCCCTTCGATTTCAGGATTTCCGCGCTCAGGATACCGCCTCCAGCAGCACCACGAATGGTGTTGTGGCTCAGGGCGACGAACTTGTAATCGAACACGTTGTCCTTGCGCAGGCGCCCGACGGTGATGGCCATACCCCTACCGTTGTTGCGGTCCTTGCGCGGCTGCGGGCGGGTTTCGTCTTCCATGTAAATAATCGGGGGATCGGGCGCGAAGGGAAGATTCGCTTCCTGCGGGTATCCGCGGTAGGTGCGCCAGATCTCGATGATCTCGTCGATCGATGCGGGTGGCTCGTCCCTGAATTTCAGGTTCACGGATGCCACGTGGCCATCGGTAACCGGGACCCTAGTGCAGGTCGCGCTGATGGCGATGGACTCGTCGTTGACGATCTGGCCATCCTCGACCTTCCCGAGGATTTTCCAAGGCTCCTTCTCGGATTTTTCTTCCTCGCCACCGATGAAGGGCACGACGTTGTCGAGCAAGTCAAGCGAGGGAACGCCCGGGTACCCGGCGCCCGACGTTGCCTGGAGCGTCGTGATGATGAGCTTGTCAACTTTGTATCCTGCTTTCTCAAGTGCGTGCACCATCATTAGATAGCTCTGGACCGAACAGTTCGGCTTGACCACGATGCACCCAGGGGCTGGGAAGCCGTGGTGCTCCTGCTGGGCCGGGATGATGTCCGCGTGGTCAGAATTGATTTCTCCAATAAGCATTGGTACATCAGGTATCCAGCGGCACGCCGAGTTGTTGCTGACGACGGGAAGTCCCTTTGTCGCATAGGCTACTTCAAGGGCTTTAATGTCATCCTTGTTCGGAAGATCAATAGCGCTGAACACGACCTTGACGGACGGATCGATAGAATCTATCTTGTTCGCATCGCGAACGGTGATGTCCCTGAGAGTATCAGGAACCTGTCCCTCCTGCTGCCACTTGTCCTTGACCGCTTCCGCATAGGGTTTCCCCGCTGATTGCGGCGAAGCGGCCACGTCCACGATCTCGAACCACGGGTGGCCCTGCAAGAGCGTGATGAACCGCTGCCCGACCATGCCCGTGGCTCCGAGGATACCGCATTGAATTTTGTATGATTCGACCATGGTTTGACCATGTCTCATGCCCTCAATTTCCAACCGGGGCACTGAGCTCTTGTATAAAGCCTGCAATTTGAAGCATTTCATCACTATTATGCAAGGGATTGAAAGTATAACGACGGCACAATTGTCAATTGAAGTGCGTTCCAGCAATAGGAGAAAAAGAAGGCTTGGATAAACCATTCCGGGCTGAGTTAATGCCCCGGGATCGTGAAATCGACTCATATAGTGCCTTTTCAGATCTTACACAGGTCAGATCTGCAGGTCAGATCTGAAAGGTCAGATATGAAAAAATGCTGTTAATTTTAATATGTCCGGCTTGATCATATTTCCAAGAAAACTGCTGATTGTGCCTCCTAGTTGCGCAAGTCAAATCCTTATACTCCATAAGGATTTCTTTCCCGATTCTGCGAGAAGCTATATCATAAAATGAAGCCATTATCCACGTGGCCGGTCAAAACCAATCGTTGATGGTGATAAATCATGACAACCCAGATCGAAACCAGATCCAACGGCGATCTGAATCTGGTCCTTATAACCATCGACTGTTGGCGGTACGATCACTTCACGAAGGCAATCACGCCAAACATTTTCGAATTCGCAGCAGACTCGTTCAGGTTCGATTCTGCCTATGCGAACGGCCCGTGGACGCCACCATCGGTCAGTAGCTTGATGACATCGGCATATCCATTCATGTTCACGGAGTACTGCCCAATTCCCAACCAAAAGAAGACGCTGGCTGAATCTTTGAAGAAAAACGGGTTCACGACCTTCGCTATTAATTCCAACGTGTTCCTCTCGAAATTTTTCGGGTTTAATAGGGGCTTCGATCGCTACACGGAAGTCGGGACGAGTGGCTCCTTGTTCGATTATTTTCTCCGCATCCGGGATTGGATCGGCAAGATTTTGCCGAAGGACAGCAGGATCCTACGGATCTTTTCGGTGATAGACCGGATCGGGTTCTCGAGGACCGTCGAAAACTCGATCAAGATATCCGCGGATAAGCTCGTGCGCGAGGCGTGGCACTACTGGTCGGAGGTGGCCGGGAGCAAGTTCTGCTGGTGCCATTTCATGGACAGTCACGCGCCGTACAGCGCGCCGCTATCGATGCTCAGGCAGGATAACGGGTCATTTACCGCGAAACGACTGGACATGCTCCACGAATACCACCGCACTCTCAGCCGCCTCGCCGACCAAGGCGCCGTGAAAACCGATTCGCAGCTCATCGGGGACGTGAAGCAGGTCTACACGACATCGATCAAGTTTGTCGATGCCGAGATCGGGAAGTTCTTGGCCCACCTATCGGCCACGGGGGACCTGGACAGGACGATCGTCATCATCACGAGCGACCATGGCGAGCTGTTCATGGAGCACGGGTTCATCGAGCACCCCGCGCGGATGTACGACGAATTGCTCCACGTTCCCCTGATCATTCACGTGCCGCCAGGGCTAGAAAGCCGGTTTGGCCACCCGAGAACGATCAATACCATCGTCGATCTCATCACGATAGCCCCGACGATATTGGACCTCTTGGATATTCCCCAGCAACCGACGTTTATGGGGCGCTCCCTCGTCCCCTTGTTGCAGGATGATCAGGGCCAACCATACCTACCGGTCATCAGCCAAACTTACAAGAAACGCGACAACCGGAAGACCATCGAATCGATCGACGTGGACAGGCTCATCTGCCTGCAAAATGCGCGATGGAAGTTTATCTTTGACACCTCGCCTGGCGCCGAGCCGAAGCTATTTTCGAGGATCCCTCCTTTGGATGAAAGCATAAATCTTGCTCCTGATTATCCCGAGATCGTCAGCCATTTTATGGAACGATCTGCAGATATCTTGGCCGGCCGCTATTCCGGCCTGCATCCTTCCGAGGAAGCAAAGATCGCCTATGCCCTCCACAAGCTCCAACCTATCCTCCGGAATGCAAAGCCCAGCGTCCAAGAGTGAAATCCTAACACATCACTTGGCTATTGCGCATATGCATTGGCTTCTTTTTATTGGGTTCATTTTTTCCACTTGTGGAAAAAAAATGAACCAGACGACCGATGACACGAGCATCATCTACCTTTATGCGTTAGCGGTGTATCTTGGAAGCGGAAAGGTCTCGATCGACGTGAAAAAGGACAACTTCGACCAGATCGCACAGGATGGCGAACTCTCGATGCTCGCGGCTTCGGATCTCGCGGCTGCCATCTTGAACGCGAGCCAAGATGGCACCGCGACCATTGACTGTTCCATCGTGCCAGACCTCCTCCAACTCAAGGGGGTCGATGTAGACGCGTTCCTTTCCGGCGGCGAGGTCGTGGATATTGCTCGATTCCTCCACCACCTGAACAAGGTCGATGCGATCCGCCTGAAGGAAGGGAAGACCATCGCAGCGGGCACCAAGGATCCCGTCGCGTTTACCAAGAGCTTGGAGACGGTCGTGAACGCGATCTTGGCTCCCGCGAGCGATGCCACCAGTGCTTGCGTTGCCCGGTTCCAGACTGTTGCCATGGCACGGTATCCCGCTGCTCGGGATGTCGTTGTGGAAACCTTGAATTCATGGGTCCCGCTCCTCGAGAGAGAGCGACACGGTTTCCAACAATCTCAAAAATTCCACCCGGTCCTGCCCATGAGTGCCGCCGCGGATGCGGTCTATGGTATCATCGATGGTATCCATGTATCGTTGCAATCAGCCGTGCAATTTCTCTTGGCCGAGGATCAAGCCGCTCCCGTGATCGATCGCGCGTCCGTGCAGGCCATGATCGGGGAGATCGACCCCGTGATCGCTTCGGTGAGGGCGCAACTCGAGGCCTTGCTTTTCCCGCTTCCTACCCTTACCGCCAGCCTCGAATCGTGGACATCGGCACCGGCAGGCGCGCCCTTCTCCCAGATCGTGGCTGACTTGGACGCGTGGAACCCCGAAGCAGCCGGGGTGATTGTCGACTTTCTTCTCTATTTCCTCGAAACCCGGCAGGCAGAGTTTTCCATCCGGGATCTTGGTAAGAAGGAGCGGACTGAACAAAGGAAGCGCGTGACCGATCGCCTGAAGCTGGAATTTCTTGCATTCCTGAAGGCGTCGTGGCCAGAGGAAGATGCCGAATTCATCGAAAGCCTTCCTGCGGACGAGAAGTCCTCGGCGATCCTCCCTAAGGTGCTCAAGCATTCGCTCGACCGCGAGGAGCGAGACCTTATGGGGTTTTCGATCGAGCAAGGACTCGACGCGGGCAAAGAGAAGGTGGCCGAAGTCAAATCGACTTGGGAAACCCGCGTGAATGGCGTTAGCGCGTGGGCCGCCGCGATACGCCCCGTGCTTCTCGACGAGTTCGAAACGGTACTGACGCCGGTCGAGGAATCCCTGCCCTACCAGATACAGGAAATCACGCGATTCACAGGAAAGATGGACTTTTACTTCCAGGAGACAAAATCCCAAGAAGACAAAGTACTGATCCGCGACGAGATCCGCGTCGTGCTCAAGGACATCGATGAGCTGGTGGGAAAGTTCGAGGCGGATGCCGGGCAGTTGCTCGGCAATACCTTCCTCGATCTCGAGCAGGCCGGGCGCGTGATCGCGGAGTTCAAGGCCGCCTTCGAGGAGAAGATAGAAACGCTAAACAAGACCATGAAGCGCAACGACGCCTTCAAGATGGTGAATCTCGTCGAGGAGATCAAGGACTTTTTCGAGAAGAGGAACGAAAAGATCAACTTGATCAAGAATATGATTCTTGTGGACCTAAAAGAAAACGTCCTGATGATTTCCCGGGATGCGAGTGAGCTCAACGCCCTTCTCCGCGACCAAAAGGGCTTCTCCATCGAACGCGGCACGTTCGCCCCAACCGAGGTGGCCCCTGAAAGCGAGGCGACGGCCGTGCTGGACGATGCCATGGTCGAAACGATCGAAGAAGACGAATTCACGCTCAAGAAACGCTTGTCGCTTATCGAGGCTCGTCTGAACGAGCTAGAAACCATCAGGAAGAGCCTCGATGATCAGAAGGACAAGCTCCTGTTCCGGCTCATGAAAGACGAGGAGAAGCCGAAGTTCCTCCAGCAACGGCGCGTCGGTGAGTGCATCATTTGCTACGAGCCCATAACGACCCTCGACGAGGACGTCGTCGTGTGCCCCCATTGCGGCCGCCTCGCCCATTACCTTTGCATCGCCTATTGGCTCGAAAAGTATCAAGTGTGCCCCGTTTGCCAAGGCGCGCTCGTCAGCCCCGAGGGGAGCTCGCCCGACGATATCACCGGCTACGGCTACGATCTGTTCGAGCAATGATTTTGTTTTAAAAAATTATCAGAAAGGGCGTTTCTCGCCGGGGAACTGGCCGAAACTGCCCCCGTTGCTATCCTTTTCCGCCCACGTCATGGCCGTGCCGGTGAACTGCACGGTCCATTTTCCCTGTTGGTCGATCGCAATCGTGCCGATGGTGCCGACGGGATCGTGCAATTGCTCCTTGTATTCCTTGAGCATCCGGTCCACGGCGAGCATGGCGTTCAGCTTGCGGTCCTGCATGAAATCACAGGCCCGTTTCGCTGCCACGATCTTGATGATGTTCTCTCCCCTACCGGTATTCGAAACGGCGCCCCACTGGTTCGCGTACGTGCCGCCGCCGATCACGGGCGTGTCCCCGATGCGGCCGGGAAAGGCCCCTTCCAGTCCGCCTGTTGACGTGGCCGCGGCGAGGTGGCCGTCAGCATCCATGGCAACGGCGCCGACTGTTTCACCAGGCGGGTCACGATTTCCTGAAGGAACGAGGGATGGGATCGATCCCGGCTCGATCCGCCACTCGTCGGGCACCTGCTCGCCATGGATCTCGAAGATCTTGTCGATATAATACCCGCAGAAGAACGAGTGCCATCGGTACTGCTCGCCAGTACCTTCCAGCTCCGAGAAATCCAAGAATTTTCGGGCAACGGAGACCGGATGCTTGATGCCTTCCAAGGACGAGACGCAGCCGAACGACAATGTCGGGCCATCCATTATCGAGGCATCCATGCGCTGGACGCCGTCTATCTGCCGCACCGCGCCGAGGCCAGCGTTCACGATGCCGCTCGACTCGAGCACGTTCACGGCCACCTCGACGGCCTTCAACGCGGCCCGCGGTTCGCTGCTGTTGAGGAGCTGAAACCCTGCATCCACGGCAGCAATGGCAAGATCGGCCAACGCTGCCACCTTTTCGGGTTCCTGTTCCGATCTGGGCGTGCTGCCGACGCCCGTGTGGATCACGATCACGGGTTCCATGATTTCCTGTACGTTGCAGCTTCCTCAAAATGCTTCGCTCGGGATTCTTGCAAGGAGATTGAAGCGCTGAGCTTCTGCCACGCGGAAGATAGGAAGCAAATAAAAAATCATTGAATGCCTTGCTTGATGTTGGAGATAGTCTCGGCAATGTAATCCAGATTTTCCTTGTCAGGAGTGAGAAACACCTCCTGGGGGAACTCGAAGCTATGGGTGAAGATATCGACCACGACGGGGAAGTTGCTGTCATCCGACTTCTCGCCGCCCCAGTTCGCGTTGGAATAGTCGATCCCCTTTTTACCCAAGCCGCTCTTGAAGCAGTCGAGCGAGTGGAGGGGCGGGTAGCAATCATCGGTCGGGATGCCGGCGGCGTCCAGCTTCTCGTAGAACTCCTTCTTCGTGATTCCGCCGAACTCCTCGGGATCGAACTTGAAGCAGATAACGTAATAGCCGCACGCCTCAGTGCCCTCGGGCTTCTTCTGAATGAAAATGCCCCCGATCTGGTCGATCTTTTCCCGTAGATACTCGACATTCTCGTTTCGGAGGATACACTGCTCCTTGAACTTCTTGAGCTGGCTGCACAGGATCGCGGCCTGGAACTCGCCCATGCGGTAGTTCGACGAGGGGATGTAGTGGTTATAGAAGTACTCCCCGACCCTGCGGCCCGCGTCCGCGATGCCGTAGATCTTCCCGGCGAGTTCGTCATCATCCGTGACCACGGCCCCGCCTTCTCCAGCGGCAAGCACCTTGCTCGCCTGGAAGGAGAACGTGCCGATGTTGCCGATCGTACCTAGAAATTTTCCTCTGTAAATTCCCCCGTGAGGATGCGCGCAATCCTCGATCACCTCGAGCCCGTGCCCCTCGCCGATATCCATGATGGCGTCCATGTTGCAAGGCACGCCACCGAGGTGCACGCACACGATTGCCTTTGTCCGCTCGGTTATGAGCGCCTCGATCTTGTTCTCGTCGATGTTGAACGTCTCGGGGTGCGCGTCGCAAAAAATAGGAACCGCGTTGACCGCAACGACCGCGGACCCGGTCGCGACAAAGGTGTAATCGGGCACGATGACCTCGTCACCCAAGCCGATGTTGAGCGCTTGAAGCGCGACCTCGATGGCATGGGTGCCATTTGTCACGGCGAAACAATACTTCGCACCAAGAAAATCTGCAAATTGTTCCTGAAACTTCCACACGAACTCGCCCTTGTGCGTACCAGGCGCCCCGCACCATAGTTGCTTGGAATCGAGCACGGCCTTCACCGCCTCGTAGTCGTCCTGGTCAAGGATTGGCCACTCGGGGAAACGGCCGTGGCGGGCTTCTTAGTTGAACGCCATTGATCTCAACCCGTTATTGAAACAAAGTATGGAGGAACGACGCGGGTAAAGAGAGTTATACTCTTGGCCGTTTTCCTTGAACGTCAAAGAATTAGAGGAGAAGAACACGCGAGTCTAACAATTGCGCCTAGAACTCTATCGTGGAAGCCAAGCTAACATCGGCACCGATCTGGCCACCGGTCTTCTGATATAGGAGATAGTCAACTATGCGGTCGACGACTTCTTCAATGTTCTCCCCGGACTTGGAGGACGTTGGGAGGTACCCGACAAACCCCTGATCCCTTGCGAATCTTATAGCGTGTTCGCTGATGGGCCTCAGTCGCTCCGGCTCGACCAAGTCCATCTTGGTACCGACAAGGATTATAGCCGCATCCGGGGCAGAATTATCCCGCACGAGGGGCACCCACCTTTCCAGATCTTGAAGCGTGGAAAGCCGCGACAGGTCAAAACAAAGGAACGCGGCTACGGCTCCCCGCATGTAATCGTTTTGAAGGAACCTGAAGCGTTCCTGCCCGCCCAGATCGTAGAAGATAATGTTGATCTTTCTTCCGTAACGTTCGAGCGCGTGCGCTTGGAAGGATACGCCTACAGTGAGCTTGGTGTCGTCCATGAACTCCTTCGTAAGGAACCTGTGGATGAGCGTGGTCTTTCCGACGCCCCCTGTCCCCCCAAGAACAATCTTGAAGATAAAATCGCGGTTAATCGTCGCGCTCGTTGCATGCACCCGTTATTGTCGCATTGCCGAGGCCAATCATTGATATTTCCCTTGGTATTGCAGACTCCCCCAACGTGTGTTAAAAATGTTGTTGTAATCCAACAAAATGCCTTTACATTAATTCGACCATCGACGAAAATATTACCAACTTTCGAGATTCGGTCATAAATGCGAAATATCCTATAAATTTCGCCTGAAATCGCGATTTAAATTCAGAAAGGGAAGAGGAAAAAATGGTCCCGCCCCCCGGACTTGAACCGGGGACATCCCGGTCTCTGCGGCTGACACGAGGTCACCGACGCGTGGCGTCTCCTTCGTGCGAAACGTGTTCTACAGCCGGGCGCTCTACCAGTCTAAACTAGGGCGGGACCGATGGGTTTCCTCTGCGATCGCCCGCGGGATGTATCCACCTTGGCCACAAGGCAATCACTTACGGAAATGCATCCGGTGGTTAAAATTTCTCGGCATGAACGTCTTCGAGCGGTGGTTCAGATTTATGAGGTTGGATTGATCTCATAATTTAAGAGAAATTAGGTAAATGACCTCCAACCGTGACTATCAGGCTTTAAGATTGAGCGCAGTTCTTACTGGAGACCTGCCACGGTCCACAGTTGCATGCAAAGTCATTCGCATCAATATTGCAATTGGTTTGGTCATCAATGTCTCTATCTCTTCGCTGATCGATGCTGCCTTTGCAGCGCACAATGCCCGTTTGAGAATCAACTTCATATAGTAAAAATTCACAATATAAAGAAAAAGGTGGTGAACAACTCACGGTCAGAACTTCCCGACCAACAGCTAGTGGATGCGCGATTTTTGGCTTGTTTATGGTCCTTATCGGGATCATTCTTTCCAGCACTTCGGGTTCCACGACTTCTGCGACCGTGTTGGGCCAGTCGTATGCTGGCAGCGCTGCCACATCCTCGACGTTGGGTCTTGGCCTAGTTTTTCTCTGCATTGGCATACCATTAGCCGTCATCTGCATCTACCTCGCCATCACGCAAAATAATGCCCGCAAAATCCTCCGGGCGGATCTTGCGCGAGTCGATCGCTATAACCTGATCGATGACGGTATCCTTCGCAACATGAATAACGACAGGTTGCGGGGGAAGATTGCCGAGTTGCGGACGCATCCCCCCGACTCGAACCTGAATGCATTAACGTCCGGTCAACGATCCACCTATTATCCGGTGCCCTCGTCGCAATGGAAACCGCCAGAGAATGCCACTTCGTTCGTCGAACGCGACGGGTCCTCTCATGTCGAGCCGCCCGACGCGGAGCATGTTGCACTATCCAAGAACGGTGCTAGCGAAGATCATGAAACGAGATTAGTCGAACACCTGGAACGAATCGATCCCGGCACATCGTTCAACCGGCTAGCAGCTAAGAACCGGGCAATGCTTTCGCATGTCGCGGAACCTGAGGTAGTATCGAGCATCCCCTATAATACTGGGTTCTCGCAGTTTGAAGGAGAACCGGTTCTCCGGCACGCTGACGAGCGCACCGAGCGCGAGGTAGTCGTCGAGAAGGATCGGTGCTTGGTTTGCGATGCAATTCTCGCCGGCACGACGTACATCTGTCCGACGTGCGAGACGAAGTATTGCATGCGATGCGCCAAGCTCATGGCAAGCAACGGCGATACGTGCTGGAGATGCAAGCAACCCTTCGATCTCGCAGATTGAACCTTGAACTAAAGGCAAATCAAGTAGGATTACTCTTTCATTTTGAGTCAACCAAGCGCCAACGTCAAGGAACCAAGACCTTGATATGTTGCATTACCCGAGCTGGTTACTAACAACCTGCCACAAGAGGATTAAAAAGCCCGCCGGATGAACAGCTACAATACCATTTTGCGTTGCGCGTGAGGACCGACGACGTCAAACCACTTCAATGTCTCCGAGCGGGTCATCAAGGCCTTGGAAGGCGTGAACCTGACCCAGTACGAGATTGCACTGTATTTGACGCTCATCAGGGAAGGTTCGCTGAATGCCCGAGACCTTTCGGATAAGTCAGACGTTCCTTACAGCCGGATATATAACATCCTTTCCATGTTGCTCGACAAGGGCTACGTCCAGCGAGACGACACGCAACGCCCGTCGACATACGTCGCAAACCCGCCCGATGAAGCCCTGATGCTGGCCAAGAAAAAGGTCAACGACGCGTTCGGCCAGCACTCCAAGGTCATCGTCGAAGAATTAAATGAAATCTACCTGAAAAACATAGATGCCCCTTTTCAGCTATCCCTCCTGGTGTACCGCGGCGAGGACGCGGTGTTCAAGAAGGCCGCGTCCCTGTTGAACTCGGCATCGCAGTCGATCCTCGTCGCGTCGAATGACCTGGACGAGCTCCAGCGCAACGGGATCATCGACATCATCAAGGACAAGCGGGCAAAGGGCGTCGTGGACATCAAGATCCTCATCGAGGACAAGGAACCGAACGTCGAGCTGGCAAAGGACCTGATAAAGATCGGCAACGTGCGCCGCCGGGACCAGATCTTCGGGACGGGCATCGCCGTCGACGGGGTTGACGCCATCATCGTGGTCAAGGCGCAGATCTTCTCGCTCACGTCCTTTTTCGGCATGCGGTCCGATCACGAGGCCTTCGGGTCCATCGCGTTGCAGTACTTCAACTACCTGTTCAATTCCGCGGCAGAATTCGAGCCGTCCGAGTGAATTGGCCCCCCAAATTTTTCAATCGTTCCTTGATCCTGCACGCCGGATGCTTTTTGTCAATTCAGGTAATCCCTACTTGTCCAGCTCCGCGGCCGAAACTGAGCGCACCTGCCCGAGCCCTTTCAGGGTCCCGGATGTCGCGGTCGTGTCGAACGCCGCGTCGATGCCGCCGACCTGCGTGATGAGCGTCACGGCGGTGACCAGCTCCTCGAGCACCGAATGCGAGCACCGGATAATGCCCGATTGGGCCGCCTCGTCATAGTCCGTGATCCAGAACCCGGCCCTGCCGCTCTTGATCTCGCCGAACAGGGCGTTGTATTGCCGCCAGATCAGCGACGAGATGCCTTTTGCATCGATCTGGACGGGCCCTTCCGAGGCGATCGAAAACTTGACGTATCTCTGCCGTTCGACCTGCCTCACGAGCCCTCACCTTCCTCCTCGTTGGTCACTTCTTCCAGCTGCGTGGTTTCAACTTTCGCGGCCCGGCGCGCGAGCACGGCGCGGGGGTTGTCCCGCACGATCGCCTTGGTGACCTGCCGGCTCAGGCCGGCGAGGATGCCGAGCGTGACCTGTTTTTGCCAGCTACCTCGCAATTCGACGAGCCGCCTGGCATCGCAGGAAAGCAGGACCAGCGCGTGGTTTCGCGTACACGTGTCGATGATCTTCGCGTACTGGCGCAGGATGCGGGATCGGCCCGTTCCATGCGAGTCCAATATAGGGGCGAACGAGAGCTCGATGCCAACTCCTGCTTGGCCCGCGAGCGAGGCCGTGCCGTCGGCCAGCTTCTCGGCAAGGTCGCCCGGCTCGATCCGGATCATGTCGATGCGGCTATCCTTCGCCGAGAAATTGAGCACTTCCGCGTTGCTGGAGCGGAGGCAGATCAAGTCGACCTTGGCGCGATCGCGGATGCCCGCGAGGTCATGCTTGATCCGGGCGCGATCATCGAGGAAGATCGTCTTTCTGGTCTGGATGGTGAAGATCCCGTGGGCCGCGCCCAGCTCGTGGGCCAGAGCCGTGATACCCGCCGCGTCCTTCCAGTCCGTCACGTCTAGGAACGCGCCGCTGTACCCGATCGCGCCGGCACGCCCGATCCACGATTCGATTTCGTTGCGTACCGCGTCTAGGTCCATCCGGTCGAGGATGATGCACGGTTCGATGGCATCCAATCGGTATCACGTCTCCTGGTGGCAGGATCACGCCAAGACGCCGTGATCCACGAGTTCCGCTTGAACTTGGTTGATGTCCTCTTCCACCGATTTCGATTTCACGTAGGAAACGAACTTGATCGCGACGTGCACCACGTCATCGAATTGCGAGAGCCGAAACTGGTCCTGGAAGAGGGCCTGCTTGTGAAAGCGGATGAACAGCGTTCTCGATTCCGCACTGAAGTACTTTTCGAAGTTGTCGCGGAGCAGTCGCTTGTGATCGTCGGGCAGGTTCGCGCCGATCTTCGAGAGGACAGCGTCGATGTCCCGTTTCTTCGTGACCGTCGCCTGCAGGATGGAGATCTTGTTTCCCGCGTCCCCCTCGGTATCGAGGGTCTTCAGGATCACGTCGAGATCGCAGGCTTCCACGGACAGAAACGTGCACAATGCCTGCTTGACTTTATCAACCTCCTCGGTCGCGTGCACGTGCGTTGAAATCCGCATGGAATGGATTTGGACGTCAGGACTCATGGAATTCCCCCGCGCGACCGGATTATAAGACAAGTATTGAACCGGTCGAAATGTAAAGAGTCATGAAAAAATACGGTTTATTTCCCGTGCGAGTGCAAGGACGGCCGCATCTTCTCGGCACCAATACCCTTGTGGCGGAGACCGCGGCCCTTCCTGCCGGCGCTGGTCTTTCCGCGGTAGACGCGGCCCTGCATGGTGCTCTGGCAGATCCAGTTGAGATCCTTGTCGTTGATGATCGACGGGTGCACCGGATCAACGAGAATGACCTCGAAGAACTTGTGGTGCCCGTCTTGGCCGACCCAGTACGAGTTGAGGACCTCGAGATTCGGGTAGTGCTTCTGCGCCCGCTGCTCGGCAACGACCTGGAGGGATTTGTTTAGCGTCCATTTGTTGACTCCAAGTTTCGTAGGTTTGCGACCTGCAACAGGGCGGAGACGAGAAATCATGTGGCCACGCCTGACCTTCACGCGGACGACGATAATGCCCTGCTTGGCTTTATATCCGAGCGCCCGGGCCCTGTCCAACCGCAGTGGCTTGGCCACGCGAGTACAAGTGGGCTGGCGCCGCCATGTTATCATGCGGTTGACCATTTCCTTCTTGACGATGGATTTCTCTGGTTTTGCCCACTCTTCGTGGAGATGCGTATAAAGTGACATTATGTTCACGATGAAATGAATATAAAAAAAAGAGTCAATCCTTGTTTAAATGGCTTGGCAATACCTTCTAGCAAATTCGTCGCCGGGTCCTACTTTGCTGCGACTATCTTTACCACGTCATCTGGTTGCAGCTCGTAGTCGCCCGACAGCCGCCGCTGGTTCTTGGCGTTGATGCCGTGGATGAAATTCTTGGCGAGGTCCGTGTGGATTTTCCTGGCCACGAAGTCGATTAACTTGGTCCCATTTTTCACCAAGAATACATCTGGTAGCACTCGGCCATCGTGATCGGTGAACTTGTTCTGGTCCTGCACCGGGTACACGAAGATGTATTCCAAGATCTCGAAAATTGCCTTGTCTATGGCGGCTTGGATACCTGTCGAGCCAAACACGTCGAGGATGTCGGACTTGATCTTGTCCAGCGTGGTTTTTTCCTTCGCACTTAGCCTGTCTTCATCTTGTATCGTGAATTCCGACGCACCGGGAACGTAGTCGATGATTTCGTTTTTAGCAAGGGTCCGGAGGAAAAATTCGGCCAGCGCGCTGCACGGGAAGACCTTGCCCTCGTACTCGGGCATCGCCGAGATGCGTTCGAAGTTCTTCCGCCCTTCCGCCCGGTCCACCTTGTTGGCGACGAGCACGATGGGCTTGGCTACCTTTTGCAGGGCCCGCGCGAATTCAAGCGTGCCATCGTCCCCCCATTCCGTGAGCTTCTTGTTTTGCAATCCCGCATCCTTGATGGCTGTTGTGACTTGATTTTCTGTAACGCCGAGGCCCGATAGCCGCTCGAAAATGGCTTGGTGGATGGTCGTCTTGCTGATGACGCTCGCCCGCAGGAACTTGTCCCAGTCCTTGGAATCCCTCTCGACGATCTGCTTCAGCCAGTAACATATCTCGTCCTCGAGAAACTTGATGTCATCGAGCGGGTCGGTGGTCCCGGGGGCGACGATTTCTCCTTGCTCGTTCGTGGCGCCTGAAAAGTCGATTATGTGCAGGAGGACATCTGCTTGGCCTAGATCACTTAGGAACTTGTTCCCCCTGCCCTTGCCCTCGTGCGCGCCGGGGACCAAGCCAGCCACGTCGAGCATGTCGATGGGTGCCAGCCGAATCCCATCTTGACAGATCGAATTTTTCGGGTTATCGGTGACGTTGAGTTGCCTGCAGACACACGGGCGTTTCACGTATGCTTTTCCCGGGTTCGGGTCTATGGTAGTGAAGGGATAGTCAGCTACTTTGGCACTTGTCAAGCAAGCGGCGTTTAAGAAAGTGGATTTGCCCGCGTTGGGCTTTCCCACGATACCTACAAGAGTTCCGGGCATGATTAAACATAGGAGAACAAAGCGATATTAATGGTTTTTTTTGAAGGTTGGTCTACCACTCGCCGTGATCCTCGGACAAATCCTCTGGTTTCGTGGCTTTCGAGGGCGCAACCTTCTTGATCTCGAACTTGAAATCATCTATATCCTGCGTCGCCTTGATTTCGACCTACTCGTCCTCGCTCCAGCCCATCATGTCGTCTGATTTCTTTTTCTTCGGAGCGGGCTTTGCGGTTGGATCTAGCTTCGACGGGACCTCTTCACCGGGAACCGGCGCTGGCTCCTTGGCTTGGGTAGATCTTGATTGTGCGGGCTTCCCAATCGCGCCCCGGCCTTCGACGAGTTTCTTCAAAGGGGTCTTGGACGCGGCTTTGCCGGTTTCCTCGTCGATCATCCCGACCACTGGTTGTTCCACATTCCAGTCAGTTCCTCCTGCCCCGATCTCGGGTTCTTTCTGGGCGGGCCGTTGGAACAGCCGGTCCTCTTCCTGCTCGGGACGGCTGCCGGACCGGGCCTCCCGGTCAGCCGAAACCGCACCGCGTGGCTTGAGCGAGGTTATCACCTGCTCCAGGTCTTGGACGAGGTCGATGATGCGGGCTGGGTTTTCCGGGTTCCACTTTCGGTAGACCTGGGAAGAGCCGAGGATGTCCGAGATGATAGACGGGAGCGTGATGTGCGGCCTGTCGGGATAGTTGGAATAGTCAATGTCGATGATGTGGTTGCCATCCAAGCCGACCGGGATGTACACCTTGTTTTTCGACACGGTGCCACCCTCCATCTCGATGTTGTAGACGTTGGAGAGGCTAAGGTATTCCTCGAACAGCTTCTCATCGAGTTGCTCGGGCGGGATGAACCCACATGGATACTTCACGCCATCCGGGGGCGGGCAGCTCACTGCTGCACTGGCGCCTGCTATTTCCGTTCGCTTCGTGATCTCGGCTTTCGTGCCCGAGAAGAACTGCTTGAGAATGCCGGTAATGTCGTTTGCAAATGATCCGAACACTTCGTTGACATCCATGGTCCCGGCATTGAATTCATCGATGTCGGATTGGAACTTGGCCTTGAAGTTCTTGCTCAAGCTCGTGACCAAGACCATGGCCGATTTCTTATAGGTTCCGGTCTCGGCCAGATCCCCCACGTGCATGCACGTAATGATGTCCTCGTGATTCACCGCGACGAAGGTGTGTTGCTCCTGATTGGTCAAAACCTTTGCTTGACCGATGAGGAGTTCCTCTGCCATGGAAAGCAAGTCGGTCATGGCCTGTTCCTCGATCGAATTTGAAGGATCGACCTGCCCGTAGAAGAGCATGCAGCGCTGGGCAACGTGGAATATCATCAACGAGTAAATCTTGAACATGGTCAGTTCCGTCGGTCAAGTAAAAAAATTGTACAATAAACTAGCCATGATATGCCTTTATATCATTTATGTCGAAAAGGCATGGGTTGGGCCCTCATATCGTGTCACCGGGCACCTTGGAGGCAAGTGTGATAATTCTCGCCCCCCGATATAAGATAGAAATAATATATCCGACTCGCCTATGTGAGGCACATGCAGTATCGCAAATTTGGATCCCTTGATTGGGAGGTCTCGGCCCTCGGGTTCGGGTGCATGCGCCTCCCGACCAAGAAAAAATTTGGATTCTTGAGCGCCGTCGACGAGCCTGAAGCCATCAAGATGCTCCACCACGCGATCGATAATGGCGTGAACTATGTCGACACGGCCTACATGTATCACAATGGAAAGAGCGAGGTCGTCGTCGGCAAGGCCTTGCAGGGTTACCGCGAGAAGGTCCACCTCGTCACCAAGCTGCCGATGGGGAAGGTCAAATCGCCCGATGACGTTGACAAGTTGCTCTGCGAGCAGCTGAAGAAGCTCAAGACTGATCATCTCGATATCTATCTCTTCCACGGCCTCAACAAGAAGACATTCGAGCTCCTCAAGAGCCTCGACCTGATGAAAAAGATGGAAGCGGCAAAGGCATCAGGAAAAATCAATCATATCGGGTTTTCCTTCCACGACAACTTCGACACATTCAAGGAGATCATCGATTATTACGCGTGGGATGCCTGCCAAGTGCAGATGAACTACATGGACGTCGAGAACCAAGCCACGATGAAAGGCCTCAAGTATGCCGCGAGCAAGGGAATCGGCGTGATCATTATGGAACCCCTGCGCGGCGGCAGGCTGGCCGATCCGCCCGATGAGGTCAAGAAGCTCTTCGACGAGGCGCCGGTAAAGCGTACCCCTGCAGACTGGGCCCTGCAATTCCTGTGGAACTGTCCCGAGGTGTCGGTCGTGCTGAGCGGGATGAGTGCCATGCAGCAGGTCGAGGAGAACCTCAAGTCCGCAGACGTATCCGGCATCGGGACGCTCACCGACGAGGAAGCCGAGGCGCTCGCCAAGGCTTCAGCTCTGGTGCAAAATGCTTTATTAGTCCCCTGCACCGCCTGCCAGTATTGCATGCCCTGCCCGAACGGCGTGATGATCCCGAATAATTTCAGGATCGTCAACGAGATGGCCTACGCCAAGGACATCAAGAGGCTGCAGATGTTCTACAAGAGAATCGCAAAGGAAAACGGCACGGCCGATTACTGCACGGAATGTAATGCCTGCTTGGAAAAATGCCCGCAGCAGATCCAGATCCCGACCGAGTTGAAGAAGGTCAAGAAAGTGATGAGCTCGAAGAAAAACATCGTGCACGAGGTCTTCCAGACCTAATTTTGCTCGATTCTCCAACCATTTCCACCTTTTTGCATCGATCTTTTTTTTTCGTATGCGACCGGTGCTAATTTCCCATGAGCTCAATAGGAAAATGAAGTAGGAAGGAAGAAAATAAAAACCGGATATCGATTAACGCTTGATCTTTCCCGGCAAGTAAAAATTGTAAGTTTTCCGCCGGATCTTGGTCGTGACGAACCGGTCCATGCGTCGCAAGGACTGGAATACGGTCCAGATCTGCTTGTCATGCTTGTAATAGGCTTTGATCTCGTCGATCGTGAATGGTTTAATGGCGAATTCGGCCGCGTCCGACGAGAAGAAATCGTTTACCGTAGCGATCACGTCGGGTACGAGTGCAGGAAGTTGTTCTTTGTAGAAATTCGCGATGAGATCATTAGCCACGAGCCGCCAGTCGTAATACCGGTCGACAACCTCGTGGAGCATACCCATTAGGGATTTTCGCAGGATGCCGGGTGCACTCTTGAGGAAAAGCGTGGGATCCATTGCCTCTTCCCCGTTCACACGGTACATGGGCGTCGTCGTGTCGATATATTTCAAGCTGGCATCCGGGTCGACTCGTGGCATATCGGGATCGAAACCCTGCACTGACCAGTTTGAAACTTGGCCGTCGATGCCGACTTGGATGGTGGTTTGTTGCTTGTTGAACACCCAGATCCGTTTCAACGCGTTCATCACGAGAAGCACGAGCTGCTTGATGCCAGCAGCATCGACCTGGTGAATGATCTTGTTGCCCATTGAGATAGGTAGCAATTTTTCCTGGACGCAGTACAAGACGATGGCCTTGCCATCCCGCGAGGGAACCCATGCTGTATCGGTCTCGGGGACGTCTATGCCAAGGTCCTCCTTGAGCAATCGATTGTATTCCATGTATGCGTTGATGTGGCTGGTAACTTGTGCTTCAGTCTCGAACACGGGCAGGCGCTTGTAAGCGATGTTTGCATTTTCGTCACCGACGATTTCAAAGACGATACTGATTTCGCCGTACCCGAGGATCTTGATCGGAATCTTCCCCTTCTCGGGATGAACCGTGTCTAGCGTGCGCTCGAATTCTGCAAGCAAGTCCTTATCAAATTCCATGGATCATGACCTCGTGTTTATCTGGGCAGCGGCATTGCTGCCATGGCCTTTTCGAGGCGTGAAAGCAAGAGTTCGACCTCTTCGGATGTAATCACGAGCGGGGGCATCAGCTTGATCGTATTCTCCCGGTTGCCACAATAATCAGCAAATACCCCGTTCTCGATCATTTTGAGCGTGTACCCGGCACCATATTTTTCGTCAATGAACTCGACACCCCACATTAGGCCGCGCCCACGGATTTCCGTGATGATGGATGGATATTTGCTCGCAAGGTCATTCAAGCCATTGCCCATCTGCTTGCCAACCTCCTTCACGTGATCGAGAAATTCCGGAGCAGAGATGATATCAAGCATTTTCATGCACACGTAACAACCGAGCTCGGCACCACCTGTCGTGCTGATGTGCAAAAATGGGTCCTGATCGAAGATCTTTTCGATAAATGGCTTGTAACTGCACGTCGCTATGGGATAATATCCGGCGCTCATTCCCTTCGCAAGCACGATGATATCCGGAATGACTTCCTCGTCATCATACAAGCCGCCATAGATTCCCCACATGTGTCCGGTTCGGCCAAGCCCGGCTTGGACCTCATCGGCGATCATGATTGCGCCATACTCATCGCAGAGCTCGCGCACGCGCTCGAAATAACCACGACTCGCGATCAAGATGCCGGCCGTGGCAGGGATCGTTTCGAGGATGACGCAAGCAACCTGATCATCCATCACGCGAGACAGAGCTTCGATATCACCAAACGGGACAGATAAAAAATCAGGAAGGTTCCATGAGAATGGGTCCTTGAACTTCGCATCACCCGCGGCGAGTGCTAGCCCGGTCACGCCATGGTACGCGCCTATCGCAGATATGATTTTTTTCCGAGACGTGATCCCGCGGGCGAGCTTGATGGCAAGATCGATAGCCTCCCCGCCGCCGGCGCAATACATGGTTTTGGTGATGCCGGGCGGCAGAAGTCCCGCGAGCTGCTTCGCAAGCAGCGCCCGTTGTTCGCTGATGGCGTGGTGATCGCCGATATCGAGACCCGCGTCGATGCCATCCTTGAGCGCTTCGATGATCACGGGATGCCGGTGCCCGAGATTGAACACGCCACCGCTCGTCCGGCAATCGATCATTTCAATGGGGGATTGGTTCTTTCGAATTCCTTCCAAACTCTTGATGAAAATGCCCTGGCGCTCGCCTTGGACGAACCCTAAACCAAGATTCTTGAAAAATGCGGCCTTTGGACCAGACACGTACTCGGAATACATTTTTAAAAGTTCTTTTTGGGGAAGTGTTCCCATAATTGCTTTTTTGCTCGCCATTTGGATTCCTCCTTTCAATCGTGCTAGAAACAAAGAAGCCTCACTGCCAGAATTAAAGGTTAGGGTTGATTATTCCTTCGATTGAACATGGACAAAGTTGGACATTTCCAATATAATCCTTCTCATCAAGTCCGGCTTGGAAGACGGGTGATACCGATCATAAACTCAGAAATTCCGTGGTCAGAACCGATTTAAATATTGTCGTGACCATGTGCTTCCCGTGAACGAATCGAGCACCGGGTCCGTGCCTCGCAACGCTCACTCGTTACCGGCCGCGAGCGGAGGTGATCCGGAGGTGATCCTTGAACACCACCACAGGCTGCCAGGTTCCGCGCTGCCACGATCGCCACAAATCCACGGCAGGTCAATCCGGGGTCGAATAAGAAGGAGGCCTCGCGGCCTCCCCCTCTTCCAGGAACCCGGCGGGCATCTTTCAATGCACCGGGCTCGCGCCTCGAGAACCCGCCTCGCGTCGCCGCGCTCCCGGGGCAACCGTTCCTCACGGCTACCCGTTCGAAGACGAGATCAAGGGCAAGTTTACCTATCAGATCTTTCGCTGTCACTTCCTCCAGTAATCGCGCAGGGTCGCATCAAACGGGCTATTACATCCCACCACTTTCACGTAATTCCTCCTGCCTACCTTGAGATACGAGGTATGGAACAGCTGGTGGTCGTCCGCATCCATGAATATTCAATTACACGTGCCCATTTGGCGAAAGTACTTCCTGCGAATCCACGCACAACTCTTGTCGCCGTGGCGAAGTTTACACCACGCCCAGAGAATCATCCACACCCGATGGTCCACATATTCAAAGGCCTCCTTGGCATTACAGAAACGATAGTAATTCGCCCATCCTCGCAGCACGGGATTAAGCGTTCGGATAAGATCCCCCTGTGCCACATTCCGGTGGGCCTTCACTATCGTCTTAACGTGCCTGAGATGCCGCTGGATGCCCTTCTTGGACGGCCTGATAAGGCAAATGGGACCCCCGCTTCCGTGAAACTGCCGGATGTTGAACCCAAGGAAGTCAAGCCCTTCATCGCGATGCACGATTCGAGTTTTTGCATCGCTCAAGACCAGGCCTCTTGATCCCAAGAACTCCCGCAGGGACGGGATGACATGATTGATTATACGTTCCCTTGAAGGGGCCATGTCTACGAAGTCATCCGCATATCGCACGAGGCTAACGCCCTTGTTCTCACGTCGCCGGGCCGCTGGCACAACGTAATTGCCTTTGCTATCAAAAGCACCGAACAGGCGTTCCATCCCGTCCAGAGCGATGTTCGCGAGTAATGGCGAGATGACACCCCCTTGAGGGGTACCCGCCTTCGTCGGTAAATATCGCCCGAACTCAATCGCCCCGGCTTTGAGCCAACGCCGGATCACGTCCCTGAACACCGGGATTCGTGCCAGCAATGCTTCGTGGTCGATATTATCAAAACACTTTTTGATGTCTGCATCGAGTATCCACGGGCTTGAAGAACCCCTGGGCATTTCCTTGATCGTACTCCAGATTTGCAAGACAGCATCCATCGTTCTTCGGCCCGGTCGGAAGCCATATGAGTTGGGCTCAAACTTCGCCTCCCACTCGGCTTCCAAGGCCAAATCAACGACCATCTGAATCACGCGGTCCTTGATAGTTGGAATGCCGAGGGGCCGTTTCTCGTCTTTATCCGGTTTCGGAATGTAGACCCGCCGGACGGGTTGGCATTTATAATGCCGGATAGCCACGTCCCTTATTTCTGCGACTAATATTTCACGACTCTTTGCGTCTGGATAGATTTTACCATCGACACCTGCAGTATACTTGCCTTCATTCTCTCGCGTGACCCGCTTGACCGCAACGAGCCGCGCATCGAGAGATCCGGCGAGAAGCAGTTGCAGGTTCTTCACCTGCTTCCAATTCTCGTCGCGGGTTACTCGAAAGATACGCTCCTGCAATCGCCTTACATGGTCCTCAACGTGATTCCAGTCAATGGCATCCCAATGGAGGCCACCGCCTGTCGGGCCTTGCCCACAGCTCCGTTCAATGGATTGCTCCATCGCTTAACGTCACATGTAGTTTGGACGATACACGAGTTTCTCTTCCGTCGAGACCTGCCAGAAGTCTGCTCCCTTTCGAGCGGATGATTTCGCCACAAAGCGCGTGACCATCCTATCCGCGCCATTACAGCGCGGCATTCGCTTTCTCTGGCATCCTCTGCCTGCTGGTCCTTTTCCTTCCCTTGCGGGTCGGATACCACCACGATCAAGGCGGAGGCCAACAGGTTTACCAAGTTCCCCCGTACCAACGTTCAACGGAGCCTTTAGGGAGGCGCTCTCCGCCGGTCGCATGAAGGATGACGCGGTGGTGTCCGGCAAGCACCACAGCCAAGCGACGCACCATTTTGGTACCGGCGTATCAGTCACCTTTTTCGCCGGGTCCATGTTACGACGTTTACGACGCCTTCGCACTTAGACTTCCCATGGGCTCTACTGGCTAGCTCCCCTTTACCCCGGTGACTGGTAAAGGGGCCACATTGTCCCGGGAGCTCCGCACCCTGCCGTTGCCAGCAACGCACGTCCCGGTAGCCATTGATGGTCATCACATCAACCGATTTATGAGTCCTTTCTTATCTCACGTTCCGGATTTGATACGGGAGCTTCTTGTCGCACTGCCGGGGCATGGACAACATGCACTCGCCGCGTGCGACCACGTCGCACGTGAACGCGCATTGCGGCACCCCGAATAACGACGACCTGCCGTGCTATCCCCCAGGCTATATGCCAAAAGGGAGGACTCCCGTTATAGTCCAAAAAGTCTTGGCAAGTTACCAGGACCCATAATTTGACCATCTCAGGCAAATGTCCAAGATTGGCCAAGTTTTCAATCACGGTTGGCAACAACCTTCCCACAGGAAGGTGTACTCCCCTTCCAAGGGGCACTTATCAGGTGCACCTCGACACGCCACCTTGGTTGCCATATCAGAAATTTTGAGCACCTGCGCGAGCCATAAGATCGCGGGAAGGCTGATCTGCGATGAATAGCACACTGCAGAAGCTCGAAATCTTGGGCTCGTCGGCAAAGTACGACATATGCGCGGCCACATCTGTGAACGCGAGCCGAGTTCCCACGAGCAGGAGCGGTATGGGCACCACGCTTCCAGCTGGCTGTTGCCACGTGTACGCGGCCGACGGACGGTGCGTGGCGCTGTTCAAGGTGCTTCTCACGAACCGGTGCACGAACGACTGCTATTACTGCCAAAACGCCACGAGCTGCATCCACCGTGGTGAAAAGACATCATTCGCCCCGAACGAGCTCGCCGATCTCTTTCTCGAGTTCTACAAGCGCAATTATGTGGAAGGGCTTTTCCTCTCGTCGGGCGTGTGCGGGGATGCCGATCGCACTATGCCAGACATAATCGAGGTGGGCCGGCTCCTACGCGAGGTCCATGGTTTTCAGGGATACATTCATATGAAGGTCCTGCCTGGCTCGAGCCTATCCGATATCAAGGCGCTAGCCGCCTACGCGGACCGCATCTCGCTAAACTTGGAAGTCCCCGCGAGGACCTTCCTACCCGAGTTTTCCAGCACCAAAGATTTCAACAGCGACCTGCTCACGCGGCTCCGCTGGATGCACGGCGTGAACCAGCGCGAGCCCCTTGCCGCGGGTCTCACGACGCAGGTCATCGTGGGCGGGAATGCGGCGTGCGACCACGATTACCTCAGGACCACCAACACCTTGTATTCCGATTTCAAGCTCAAGCGGGTCTATTATTCTGCATTTTATCCGATAGAAGGGAGCCCCTTGGAACACGTGCAACCCACGCCGATGTTACACGAGCACCGGCTGTACCAAGCGGATTGGTTGCTGCGAATCTATCGGTTCAAGTTGATAGACGTGATTCCCGACAAGGGGGAGAACCTCCGGCTCGACATCGACCCGAAACTCAACTATGCCTTGGCCCACTACGCGGATTCCTTCCCGATCGAGGTGAATGACGCATCCTACGCGGACTTGATTCGAGTCCCCGGCATCGGCCCGAAGTCCGCCCGCCGCATCCTTTCGTTGCGAGTCCAAGGGATACCGATCGACCGGGAATCCTCGCTCCGGAAAATCGGTGCCATCGCCAAGAACGCTCGCCCATTCATCTCGATCAACGGGAACCGGGTCACGAGGCTCGATGAATGGGCGAAGAAAGAACACATCAAGATCTCCACGTGAGCAATAATGAGCTGTGGCCACACCACCAACTTGGACAAGCTGTTCTCGCACGCGGCGAGGCACGCCACGTTGCTACACGCCAGCGCCACGTGGCTCGAGTCGTTATGCGAATCTGCAACATCGATAGATCAACTCCGCCTCAAACATGGCGACATCATCAAGAAAGCCCACGAAGTCGAGACCGATGTCTACAAGATCAAAGGGTACATGCGACTCTTGCCGCTGGGCTCGGTGCTGGCTGGAAAGTATAGGTGCAGTCATGTGGTGAGCGATCTCGTCGGCCTCCATTTTAAAAAACGGTACCCGGCGTACACGGTCATCACATGGAACGAGACCCGTTGCTGCGGGGCCATGAGTTTTGGCCCTGAAATTGGTGACCGGCCAGTGATCGAGGCATTCCTCGCCACCCATCCTCTCGAGCCGGTCTTGAACCGGCGTTCCGCCCACTTTTTCAACGTTCGCGAGTTTTCGGCGGATGGTTCGACGTTCTTGCAAGAGATATTCCCTTCCTTGCTCACGGCCATCGATCCGAGCATCGTTCCTGCCACGATATCCCCAATTGGATCTGATTACAAGGCAGAGTGGGAGGCCTTCTACGACACCCAAGCCATAGAATCTCGCATCGATTACAAGCGTGCCATGTCCAAGCTGACCAAGAAGCATCTCGTCGCGCAGGTCGGGCTCGATTCAATCGAGGCGAAATGCGTGTACTACCGCATCACGAAGGACCAGAAGCGCCTCGATGAGTTCTGAAATGCATTAAGCATCGAATTTTCGTGAGCTTATCCCAGCTGCATCTTTTAGGTGCTCCAAGGAGGAAGTTCATGGAAAAGTAAGTGTCGACCTTGCCCCTCGTGACCGGCCACGGCCGGATATATACCGTGCCATAGACTTCATAGACACGATTGGCATTTATAAGGGTGTTCTCGTCAATTTCATCACTTTGATTGCAATATTTAAGCACGGGCAGGTTTAATTATTCAAGCGATCCGACCGGTTAACTTGCTTGAAGCAATTGCATCTTATTCTCCAATTCGCAGGTGAATTCGTGTAGGAACGTGAAAACGAACAATACAAAAGGAGATTCAATATGATGTTCGAAGATGAAGAAGAAGTTCCTATGGAAGAGGAAGAAGCTCCCGTGGAAGAGGAAGCTCCCGCGGAAGAGGAAGAGGCTCCCGCGGAAGAAGCTCCCGCGGAAGTGGAAGAGGCTCCCGCGGAAGAAGCTCCTATGGAAGACGAAGAGCCTCCGGCCGACGAAGAGTAAAATCTCGACTGGATTTCATCACTTAATTTACAGATACTTTCTTTTTTGTTTCTCAATTAACCATGTTCGATGTTCCTATCATCTGGCTAACTATCGTGATGATCCTGGGGCTCGTAATCATCGAAACGACACCATCGAGTTCCCTGATTCGGGTTACGCTTGTTATTTTGCGTAGGGGTTCTTCCTTGACATCGACCATGCTCGACTCCAAGTTACTCCTCGAACGCTGGACGGCCCGTGGGCATCCCAACGTTCGATCGAGCCACAAGACAACGCTCGAGTTCACGAAGGACGAGGACCTCACGCTCCAGGGAGATTGTATCATCGGCATCGGGTCCAGCTTAGCGCCGGCGGAGTTCAAGCCCGAAACGAAGGAGCTATTACGATCCCCGCAATCCTTCCTGCTTGAGATTGAGGTGCAGGGCGAAATAGTTGAGATTCGCGGGATCGGGGATCCGGGGCTCACGCTGGAAGACAAGCACGAGATGGTGTTCAGGAAGAGCCCGTTCGTGTCCGATCGCACCGTGCTCGTGAATTGCGACACGGCATCGGGTGATCTCGATTCTCGCTTGAAAGAGCTGCTTAAATTGGATGAAACGGAGATTTCTATACGTCTATTCCTTCTCGGATAGCGCATACAAGTCAAAACAGTAGATGTACCTGTAAGGGGCAAAAGATTTTACACGAGTGATGCGTTTAATTCCCAAACCCAGCTCCATGATGGTCCGCAGGCCTACGGGGCATATTCCTGAAATCGGGTTACCCGTGGCATCGTCACCCCAACCTTCAATAGTGTCGAGCAACGCAGCCGGGTCCGCATCCTCCACGGTTTTTCTCGCGTCAAGCTCGATCGCGATCGTGTACCAGTGAATGGTCCCGCCTGCCGCGAGGAAGGGCAAGCACGGTTGGATGAACTCGTGCGCGAGCCGCGGGAGGTTGAGGAGGATCATATCGAAACCTTGCTCCGGGACTGAATATTTGCCTAGATCCGCTAAGACGTCACGAGAATCGGCGCATATTGGCTTGATGCTCCCGTCGGGCACGTGGTTTGCCTTGATGTTTGTCTCGAGGAGATCAATGGCATTCGAGTTCAGGTCCACGGCCCACGACGTGGTGTTGCCGAGCCTTGCAATGGGGATGACGAACGGCCCCACGCCGCAGAACAAATCTAGAACGTTCGTGCTGCCTTGCAGCGTTCGTTCCTTGGCGATAGCCACGATGCGGCCGTGTTCCTCGAGCAAGCGCGGGTCGAAAAACGATTCCTTCACGTTCACGAAGAACCTGCACCCGTTCTCGCGGTGTTCGGTCACCGGGTCGTCGATGCCCCACGCGAGATCGAGCTGGCTCGTCCTGAATTCCCCCGCCCGCTCGGATTGCTTGATGTAGATAGCCTTGAGTGACGGGTGTAGATAACGAAGTTTTTCGCAAATCTGATCCTTGTACAGCTCGATACGCTCGTCCAGCTCCATCACGGCGATGTCGCCGATTATGTTGAAGGACCGGGGGACGAACTTCAGCACCTCGGCTGGCATGACAGGCTTCAAGAGGTCGGCAAGGGTTCCTTTAGATTTTTTCCGGCTTGGAGAACACCCACCCTCCATGACCTCGTGCTCGATGCCAGCCAGCGCCGCTTCCACGGCGTCGATCGGGCCAAGCACAGGGAAGAGAATGTCGCCCGCATCGTACGCCGGCTCGCGTGCAGGGTCGAGCACTCCGATCTTCAGCAGGATCGCTTTCGTGACCTGCGCGAGTTCTGCCTTTACCTCGATCGATAAGAGCCGGGTATCATCGATGTCCAAGGAAGCATCACGCCGCAAGTTGTGTATGGATGAAAAGAAATGGTGGCGGGCCTAGCCGGATTCGAACCGGCGGAATCCGGATTAGAAGTCCGGCGCCCTATCAGGGAAACTCGACTTCGTGAGTCTTCTATCCTGGCTAGGCGATAGGCCCAATGGATGCAGCCGTTTCGGCTGGAATGCAGCCGTTAAACGGCTGCTGTCGTTTAACTTTTCGCCGAGACGTTACCTTCACCCAGTCCGACTCGGTACTAGCATCAGTGGGAAAAAATCATTAATTACTTGAGATAGTCATTTAGATTTGTTTGAATCTAAGAGAATGTGTCCAGCCCACGGTGGCAAGAATGTCAGAAAACGAAGATTCACTTGAAAATCTCCTGAAAAACAAGGATCTTGCGGAAAAAAACATCGAGATGTATACCAAGGTTCAGCAGGAGCTCGATGAGAAGACTTCCGAATTGCAAGACGTGCGAACGAAACTCGATGCGGTTAGTGCCCAACTCGATGAAAAGAACACCGAATGTGCAACACTCACGACTACCTGCGATAAAGATAAGGAAATGATAGCCGTCCTCACCCAGCAGGTTGAAGATCTCCGAGCCTCGAACGGTTCCATGGACCGGCAGATCGCCGAGAAGGATGCCCAGATCAAGGAGGCCCTCGAGAGCATCACCTCGATCAACACCCGGATCGAGGACAGCCTGGCCAAGGTCCCGGGCCTCCAAGATGACATCATCCGCTTGCAGGACGAGAACGAGCGCCTCAAGGTGCGGGAAAAGGAGCTGCAATTCCAAGTCCAGGAAGCCAACGAGAAATACGAGATGGTGAAGACCAAGTTCAGGGAGAGCGGCGATTCCGTCCTTGGCACGACCATGGAACTGGAGCGGGCAAAGTCGGTGACCCAGGAAAAGGAGCAGGAGATCAGCGATCTCCAAGAGAAGCTCGGGTCGATGCTCTCGGGCACGTCGGGCGTGATCACCGACCGCGAGAAGATGGTCGAGATCTTCCAGCTCATGCTGTCGCGGGTAACCAGGTCGATCCGCATCTGCATTCCCGAGGCCCACATGATCGAGGACGACGGGCTCCTGTCCATGCTGCAGAAATACCCGAATACCGTTTTGGTGAATCTCGCCTCCGACTTCAAGCCGACGGACGAGCATATCGTTCTCGACCTGAAATCCCGTAATATGCAAGTCACCCATTACGACCAGAAGAACCGGTGGGTGCTCAACCGTGATGGTACTGACGCGGTCGTCGCTATCCAGAAGTCAGATGACACGGTCCTCGGGTTCTACTCGGACGAGCCCATGGTCGTATCGATGTTCAACTCGGTGATCATGGAACCTTTTATTAAAGGGATGAAAATCATATAGGCTCGCGTGATTGGATATCGACCGTTGACCGCCATCGCGTAAAAATCAATTTATTTCCTATTCGCCGTTCCTGTTGCTTTCTAGGATGCCCATCACGTCGACCGTGGGATCGGCAATCCAATCCACGAGACCGGGGGCATATCGGGAACCGTCGATCGAGCCATCGACGATGCCGATGACCGTGGTGGCGATTTCATCAGCATCGTGCCCGGTCGTGTTGATGTCGAAAAAGCTCGATCCCACGGCCTCCTTCATGTGAAATGAGCACGTGCCGAGCACCTCAGCTTGGATATTTTCGAGGACTTTTTGATCTTGATATCCCCGCTCGACGAGCCGCGCCCTGAGCTGTTCCGGATTGAGGCGGAGGACAACGGCCACGTCAGCGAGATCGGCGATGATGTCAGCAAACAGGCCATCGATGATAATCACCGGCGGGTGCTCCTCCTCGTCGATGCGCTGGAGCTCCTGAATCAAGCTTTCTCTTGCGCGATCCTCGTCCACGATATAGGTTTGCAGCTTATCATCCCACGAATCGTAGAGCTCGTTAGCCTTCACGAACTCGGACAGGGAGATCACCTTTCCGCTTAGCCGTTCTGCCGCAAGTTGGGCAACGTGTGACTTCCCCGTTCCCGGGGTCCCAGAAATCGCGATGAGCTTGGCACCTAGCTTCGATGTTCCCATGAAAACTCAACAGGCGAGTATATCTATAAAGACCTAAGGGACAAGGTTTAATTGACTTACCTAACCGACCCGTCCTTCCGAGCGCGAGACCACCGACATGGAAAACAACAACAACGGCATAGCCATCCGCCGAGTGACCCGGGATGACCTGAATGAGGTCATGACCATCAACGAGCGGACATTGCCGGAAAATTACCCCCTGTTCTTCTACGAGAGCATCTTGGAACGATTTCCGGAATGCTTCCTGGTCGCGGAGAAGCGAGACGATAACATATTGATCGCATACACCATGTTCCGCGTGGAGCGCAGTATGGAGTCGGGACTGAAGTTCGTGCGCAAGGCACACCTCGTGAGCATCGCCGTGCTCAAGGAATTCCAAGGACAGAAGATCGGGGAGGCCATATTGCTAGAAGGTATGCAGCGCGTGCGGGATTACGGCATCGACCTCTACGTGCTGGAAGTGCGGATCACGAACACGGTTGCGATCAACCTATACAAGAAGCTGGGGTTCGTGATTCAAAAGACCATCCCGGAATACTACAAGGATGGCGAGGACGCGTATTACATGGTCCTCAAGAACAATGACTTTCACCACGTCTGAATAATTCACGCGATTGCGGTCAAGGATAATGTCCAACTACAAACAATAATATTATTTCCTTTTTTCGTGCTTTCATATCTTTCTCTTGTTTTATGACTTTCCACGTAGGTTCGTGTGAAAAATTAGCATGCAGATGCTCCCAGTTGCGAAAGCTGCTTTTAGATCTAGTCCTCGTTGCCTAACGTTTTGTTGAAGATAATCTTGCTCACGCCCTTGATCGTGACCTTGCCCCCCGCTCGGCTCGTTAATGAACTTTGCAATGTGATGGACAGGCAATCTCTTTATTTTTTTACAGAATTTTTCCGAGATTCTTCAAAGTTCGTCTAAGAGAATGCAATCCTTCTTCATCCGCATCGATGCCAGCGGAGCTCGCGTCCCTTGTCCAGAAAGAAATGCCAAGATTGCCGCCGAATGCGCCCCCGCTCACGGGGATGATGCCGTTGATCATGAAAAACGTTATCAGTGTCAAGCACGCCAGTTCTTGACCTCCATTCCTGTCGCCACCCGCCGCGAGAGCCACGCCATGTTTTCCTTCAAACACCTTCGGATCGGCTGCGACCATTGCCCTCGTGCGATCGATGATAGCCTTGAGCTGGGCTGATAGCGTGCCATTGTACACGGGCGTTCCAAGAATGATGCCGTCAGCCCATTTCAAGTCGGCATAGATCGATTCCATGTCATCCGTGAACGTGCAGCCATTCTTTTCCCGGACGCAATGATCGCATTCAATGCAAAAATTGATCGTTTTCCCTCTCACGGATTGAAACCGGGTGTCCGCCCCGAATTTTTCCTCCATGAATTGAAGGGCAATTCGAACCGCGTGCTCGGTGGCACCGGCACGAGGCGAACCAGATATGCCTAAGATATTCACATTGGAAGACCTCGATCCGCAAATCAGCTCTATCGAGCTCGCGGCATGGTGAAGGCCGATCATTGCCCGTTCAGTTAAGTTGCATTTGCCCCTTAAAATCATTTTTTAAGGCGTGTTCAGTTAACGTGCAACATTTTCCATAAAGCTCGAAAGTGGGTTGACTCGAGATTGACAGGATTTTTTCACCATACTGCGAGTCATACACCATGGCACGCGTGGCAGGTCTCATCTGCAGTGACCCGGAGGACGGCGAGAACACCGCGCTCTGCCATGCTGCGGGCATTTCGTATCCAAGGTGCAATCCCATTGGACTTTTCCCGAGCGTAAATCCAAAGGACTGGCAGATCCACATCCACCAAAGCGCCTCGCCGAAGGCGTTTGATCCACCGGCTGCCGTCTCGGACTTGGCCGTGCGGGCCGCGGCCGCGCTCGACTTGGATATCGCGCTCGTGGTCCTGTTGCTTTCGATAAAAACGCAGGATTGGATCGTGCTGGAGGTTAATCCCTGCCCTGAATCGACCGGATTGTCGAGCGTGTCCGATGTGGATTACCCCGGCGAGATCGCCGCGTATTTTGTCGAGAAATTTGATGATGGAGGTTTTAAAGGACGGCTCAGTAGAGCCCTCCCGGCCAGATGTAAAGACTGGCGCGAGCGGGCCATGAACCGAGATCAATACCTGACCACGGATGAAACGTTGGCCAATGTCATCGCCGCCAGCTTGATGGAGACCAAGCTCATGATCGACGCGATCAGGAAGAACAGCAACAGGTTGGCGGAGAGAAAGGCGAGCACGCCGGAGCCAATCCCAATGCCGAGGCTTAGCAAAACGGACACGAGCGAGCTGGCGCACCCGACGGCCCCGGCGAGCATGCTGAGCACCGTCCTGGTCGCGGCCTTCCGCGCCTCCTGCCCGCTGCTCATAATGACCTTCATGACGTAGATGTTTACCATGATCCCCAGCGCGATGACGGTTCCCAGCAAGATGGAAACAGCCGTCGACCATGGCGCTTGCAGGATGGAGTGAGCAATCATGGAACTCGATATCGTGTTGTAATACATCAATGACAACATTACGTCTGCGATTATGAAGACTGCGACAAAGATCTTGTTGGTTAACATCTTCGAGAGCATGAACCGGGTCATACTCGTCCTGTTGGTAGGTTCCGCGGTTTGCATGATATCATCTTTTTGTTCTGCCAGATTTTTTCAATGCTTTTGTTTTAGCCACATCAATACTGTAAAAAGGAAAGCATTTAAGTTTGCAAGGATAATGGAGTACAGTAGGTGTCATCATGGAAACCATTGAATTCATCAAGAGCAATTTCATCGACAAGGGCTGGCACTTGATGCAATTGATCAGTTCCCGGGGTACCATCGAGATCATCAGCCTCTTTTGCGGGTCCACGAAGGAATACCGTTTCACCGAGATTAGCAGGCTGTTGACCCACGTCGGCACGAAAACGCTGGCCACCCGCTTGAAGAGCTTGGAGCAGGAGGGGATTCTCACCCGCACGGCCTTCAATGAAATCCCCCCGCGCGTGGAATATGCCATCACCGAAAAGGGGCTTTCCTTGGCGGCCGCGGCGATGCCATTGATCCACTGGATCATCAGGATGGAAGGCGGAACGCCCCTCGATCGTTTCTCCGAGTGATATGTAAAAATGTGGTATCATGAGCGCAGGCTCGAGCCGCGCCGTTGATAATTTACTTCCTTGCCACTTTCGGTGCCTTATTTGCCGGCGCGAGCTTCATCTCGTGCACGCTCACGTCGAACGAGATATCGAGGTCTTGGATGCGCTGGATTAGCGGCTCCACGTTTTCTCTCGTTCCCTTGACATACATCTCGTAAACCGTCTGGCTTCTGCCAGACCTCTTGCTTTGGCAAAACCCCGAAACGTGGATCGGGCTGGTTTCCATGACCGAAACCGCCGTGTAAATCTTTTTCAAGAGATCCCCATCGACATTGTTGAAAATGAACGTGATCTTGGTGACGTCAGGTACGTCCAAGAAGTAGGTCGTGATTTTCAGGAACTCGGCCGCGGGCGCATAGATCCCGAGCACGTACTTGTACTCTGGCTTGCTGAAAGCCGAGATCTCGATCGGGACTGGAATCACATGCGAGCCAGTGGACTTATCGACCGCCCACAAGAGGCCACGAGTTAGGAGGCAGTCTTTATCCTTATCCTTGTCCTGCGCCGCCATGGGGTATCTACGCGATCGAGCCGTGGCGCTATATTAGTCTTTTATATAAAACATGTTCGCGCAAACAAAAGTGTTTGAATTCGCCTTAATTCTTATTCATCTTCGCCAAGTTGTTTCCTGAGCTCGACTCGGATCGCCAAAAATACGTGTGCTCCGGGATATTTCAAGGCCGAAATAAATTCCTGTTTCTTGTGTGATCCACGAACGAGCTATTGTATTTAAAAGAAGAGTGCGTGGCCTCCTGCCATTCGATTGGCAGCAACAGGGAAATTTGGTGATTAGCGGCGCGTTCGACCAAGGCGTTAATATGCATTTTTTTAACCTGTATTAATGAGATCAATGCTGACAATGGAAACAGAAACAGAACCGAAAAAAGCGTTCAGGATTTTCCCGTCCCCTCCCGTGCGGATTAGTGACGTGACAAACGGCACGCTCGATCTCCAAGAGCACGAGCTCACGACCGTCTTCGGTACATTCCAGAAGGTCGTGATCCTCGGAACGATCCTCGACGTGGAGCGAGTTGCCGGCTCGGGGGAGAAAAAGGACCGCACCACGTTCCTGCTGGACGACGGCACGGCGACCATCCATGCATCGTCGTTCGGCGCCGGGGCGGGGGATTTCGAGCCCGGTGACATCGTCGTCGCCCTGTGCCGCCCGGGCGAGTTCCAGAACGAGATCAACCTGGTCATCGACCGCCTCCGGAGGGTCTCGTCCATCGACGAGGAACTCCTACACGAAACGACCATCCTGGAGAACATCCAAGCCCTGAAGAAGGCCGGCAAGCCGATCGTGATGGAAGGCGGCGGAAAGGTCGTGAACCGCCCCGACGAGGTGAGCCAGTTCTTCGGCGGGAAGGGCAGGGGCGAGAAGATAGAGGGCGCGGAGACACCCATCAAGATCACGGCCGACGACATCCTTGATTTCGAGCCGACGGTCAAAAAGGTAAAGCCTACGGCGAAGAAGGCACCCGCTCGCTCGCTGGAAGACGGCGACGAGGAGGAACCCATGGATGCCGATATGCTGGACGTGGACGCGCCGGTCAAGGGCCGGGCGGGGCCTCCTGCTGGAAAGTCGAACGCTCCAACGCGGGATGCAGAGCCCGAGGCCGAGGACGGCGAAGAGGGGCTGCTCGACGAGGACTCGATGAAGGAGATGATCATGCAGACTATGCTCCAGTTCGACTCGGCAAACGGCGTGGAAATTTCAGAACTTGTCGACAACCTCGGATACAAGAAGGGCACGCTGATCAGGTACTTGAAGATCATGGAGAACGAGGGCATCGTCGTCAAGATCAAGACGAATCCCGAGACCTACAAGCCGAATTGACCTCTTGAAGATTATGGAGAACGAGGGCATCGTCGTCAAGATCAAGACGAATCCCGGGACTTACAAGCCGAATTGATCTCGGATTTGGGTTGTAGTCTATGTAATCATTGCTGATCCCAAGTAGACTTGCGGTTTCACCAGTTCATCGAGATGCCTCGCGAGTTCATCGGCATCGTGCGACGAAGAATAAGTCTTGTCAGGAATTCCTTTACT
>Ga0326727_10001475_pt1 | contig 86571 bp, 77 predicted proteins | sample MB2enrmetagenome_FD_207643 | JGI IMG/M metagenome (GOLD analysis project Ga0326727, IMG submission 207643) | Lab enriched peat soil microbial communities from McLean, Ithaca, NY, United States - MB29MY | ecosystem: Environmental > Terrestrial > Soil > Wetlands > Peat | place: USA: New York...
CCCAGCCAGCGCCCCGCCCCCGCCCTAAATCACCACCCCAATCTCATGCCCAAACCGCGTCAGCTTGGTGCTCAAACAAATCAGCGTCGCGCGGACTTCCGACTCCCAGGCGAGCGAAACCTGCGCCTCCCGCCGGAGCTTGGCGACCTCCCGGAACTCGTCCACGATATCCATGGCGTGCCGGCCCAATTTGGCCAGACGCTCGGGCGCTCCGGGCGCGGCGGCAGGTAGCGCCCCTGCGCTGGGCCCAAAACCCACCCAGGTCTGTCTAACTCCCGATCCCCAGCTTTCCCCGCACCTTCTGGTAATCCCAGATCATCATTCGATCCCGCGGCTCGTCGTCCCTCACCGCGGCCGCCAGCGGACTCCCGCCCATCACCGCCAGCATTTGATTTTGCATGTCGTGCATCGATACGTCAATCGTGCACAACAGCGAACCGTCCGCCGACAGCGTCATCGACTGAATCGAATTTCCGCCCGGCACCGTGAGCAGCGTGCTGACTTCCCCCGACGCCAGGTCCATCCTCCGCACCACGCCATCGCCGCACCCCAGCAGTGCGCCGTTCGTTTGGGCATCGTGCGCCAACGCCCCTACCCCCGCTGAGAAGTCCATCTGCATCAAAAACGCCATCGGCATCGCGGGCGCCTTTGATTCCGGCCGGTACCGGTACAACGGCGGCGGCGTCTCGACACCCGAAACTAACAGCGTCCGCCACCGGAATACCCACGCCGACTTGCCCGTGCCGCAGATCAAATACCGCCCATCCGCACTGAACATAAACGTCCGCGGATCCTCCGCCGTCAACGGCTCCTCGGTTTCCGCCGCGAACGCAGCCGCTCCGTTTTCCATACGCGCCAGCTTCTGGTCCGCCTCCCTGCGAGCTTTTCCGACCGCCGCGGTCAGCATAGCCACCTGCATCTTCTCGAAGAATCCCAAGTCCTGCCGGCTATCCAGGAAGAACGTGCGCACTACCTGCCCTGCGTCCAGGTCCACCACCTGGACCGTTGCGCGCCGCGACACCACCACCAGCAGCGACCCCGCAGGATGCAGCGCCATCGCATGCCCCGCGGCTACCTCGATCGTCCGCACTCGCTTCCCGTCCGGCAGCGAGAACACCTCCACCCGCCGGCCCGCCACCACCAGACCCTTCTCCTCCGCCAAAAATCGCACGCCATGTACCGGTGGCTCCGATTCCATCGCTGCAACCCGCGTGGCTGTCTCCCTGTCCCACACTTCGATCCGCCGCTCCGGCACCACCGCCAGCAATCGCCCCGAGGGACTGAGCACTACGCCGTGGTGGCCCGGCACGGCCGCGATTCCCAACGGCTTGGGGCCCTCCCCAAACGGCGGGGCGATTCGGTAGATCGGGCGCTGGACGGCGCGAAACGTCATATCGCGATCGGCCGTAACAAACCCGCTCCCGCCAGGGTCCGCCGCCGGCGGGAGCGGGCTGGGCGACTGTTCGAATAGCAATATTCCGTCGGCCCGCATGCGATCGGTTTCGGCCCGAAGTGCTCCGCGCGCCGACGCACGCGCCGCCTTCCCCGGCTCCAATTCGGGAATATGCACGAATTCCGCGCGCCTCTCGATGGCTTCGTCTTCTTCGTCGCTCATCAGGTAGCCATAGGACGTCGCACAGTTCGGCAATCCCAGCAGTTCGCCAAATTGCATCAACTGCGAGTCGGCACGGAACCGATCCCCCGCTGGTTCCGAGCGCAGGATGCTCTCGAGTTCCCCAACGTCGGAAGGATCGCGCAGTAACGGCAGCAGTAGTTCCGGCCTACCCGCCAGCGATTGCCGCTTCTTCGCGGAAACTTTCCCGAAATAGTCGGGCCGCGAGTTATATTGGTCCACTAACTTCCCATCGCGGTAGTAGTCGTAACAGAAGATGTCGCCATCGTGTACGAGGGTGAACAGGACTTCGGTCTTCAGTAGTTTGTGCAGCGCCTTTGCCACTTCTCCGTCTTGGCCGCGACTCGAGTAAATTGCCGTCCACCCCCGCATTTCGGGCGCAACCAAAAAACAACAATTCAGCTCGCGAGCGGCGCCGGCGAGTTGCTGGGGGAGCGTTTCCGCATCGGTCCCACGGGTATAGATCGCATCGAGGAATTCACCCATCGGTGGAATTCTACGCCGCATCGGTCCGGAACGCCAGGTTTTTTTGGAGTACGCTAGGATCGGTCCATCGTAGTTCTCGACGCGTCCGGTCTAGGGGCACGCTCTCCAGCCGTGCCAAAGGCGGTATTACCACGCATGAACGACCTGAGCATCGGCAGCCCAGCGCGGGTGTGACCTAGCCGTACATCGGGACGTCGCCGTCGCGTAACACCCAGCGCCCCGCCCTAAATCACCACCCCAATCTCATGCCCAAACCGCGTCAGCTTGGTGCTCAGACAAATCAGCGTCGCGCGGAGTTCCGACTCCCACGCCAGCGAAACCTGCGCCTCCCGCCGGAGCTTGGCAACCTCCCGGAACTCGTCCACGATATCCATGGCGTGCCGGCCCAATTTGGCCAGACGCTCGGGCGCTCCGGGCGCGGCGGCGGGTTCCGGCGGCGCGGGCTGGGCGGGCGGCATCAGCGCCTTCCGCGAATCCCGCACGCTCTGCGCGACCTTCTGCACGTTGGCGGAATTCAGCTCCAGCGCCCCGCCTTCCACGCGCAGCGTCTTCTCTTTGATGAAAGGCGCCACCAGGCGGTACGTGTCCGCCGAGATCCGCACCGACTGGGTGTGCTCGAAATACTCCGGGCCGAACTCTTCCAGCAGGCGAACGAACAGGTCGGCCTGCGCGCCGCTCATCTTCAGGTGCAGCGGGCAGAATTCTCTCCACGTCAGCCCCAGGCTCGCGTGGATCTTCTCGTTGCGGGCCTGCCGGATGGCGGCCGCCTGCGCCGCCGAACATCGTCCGGCAATGGTTCCAAAAGCGATGCTCTGGCCCATGACTTTTCCTAATTCGAACGATGCGGCGTCCCCCGGCGATTTCCGGGCAGTTACTTTTTTCATGTTTGTCCTCGGGCCGTGACTTAAGTTAAGTCACGGAAGAAATCGTAAGTAGTTGAAATGGGGGAACTTGACGCGCAGCCAAGCTAGACTTAAGTCACGCCCCCCCAATTCCACCTTCTCACACCACCCCCGAAAACCCCGCTCTCGCCACCACCGCGAAGCCATGCAACCGCCTGATGGAACAAAGGATAAAAATATTTTCGAATCCCGTGAACGCCCCTTCGCGCTGTCCCGCCCCCGCTACTCGCCGTACCCGATTTCCGCCGTCCGCGCCGACACCGCCGTGTAGGCCAGCAGCAGCCCCGATACCGCCAGCAGCCCGAAGATCGCCAGCCACGCGGGACTCGGGTCGGCCGCGATCACCATCAGGTTCAACGGCGGCGGCACGGGCACTTCCACCGGCGCCAGGTTGCGCAGGTAGAAAATCACGCTCACCTTCTGCAGCAGCGAGGGCAGGAACGGGTTGACGCCTTCCCACACGAACACCACCGCCCCGGCGATCATGGGGTTGCGGAAGAACAGGCCGGTCATCAGGAAGATCGCCCCGTAACCCACGCAGGCCAGCGCGGCCGTCACCGCGTACCATGTGAGCTGGCCCAGGCCCGGACCGTGCAGGATATAGGCGGTGTACGCCGCCCCCGCGTGCGCGCCGATGAACAAAAACGATACCACCGTGCCGCCCACGAACAGCAGCAGCGCCACCGCCAGCCCGGCCAGGTACTTCCCCAGCACCAGCACGTCGCGGCGCAGCGGCGTCAGGTAGTAGTAGTGCAGCGTGCCGGCCAGCATCTCCCCGCGGAACAGGTTGCCGAAGAGCCCCATGCAGCCGAAGAAAATCGCCCCGCGCAGGGTGAAAAACTGGAACAGCGCGGCGAACCCCTCGCTGTCGGCGCCCAGGGCCTGGTGGTGCGAGCCCGAAATGCGCAGCTCGATCAGCCAGTGCATCCCGGTCAGAAACACCGGCGCCAGCGCCAGGCAATAAATCCACCAGCCGCGCCGGCTGAACAGCGTTTTCTTCCACTCCAGGCGCCACACGGCGGCGAGCTGCCGCATCCACAGCGCGTTCATACCGCCGCTCCTTCCGCGCCGATCAGGTACTGGTAAACCGAGTTGACGTCGTCGTCGGCCGGCGCCACCGATTCCACTTCCAGACCCTCTTCCAGCACCACCCGGTTCAGCATCAGGTAAGTGGCGTCGGCGTCGCGCGTGCGCAGCAGCAGCCCTTTGCCGTCGGCCGAAATGCGCGCTTCCACCGCCGCGCGCCCCGCGAACAGGCGCGCCGCCAGCACCTCGGGACGCAGCGTCCGCACCAGGATCTGCATGGGCTGCTCCTTCACCTCGTCGCGCACGCCCTGTATCCGGCCCTCCGCCACCACGTACCCCTGGCTCAGCAGGATCACCTGGTCGCTGATGCGGTCCACTTCGTGCAGGATGTGGCTCGACACGATCACGTGGCGGCCCTTTTCGCCCCACTCGCGGAACAGCGCGATGGTTTCGGCGCGCGCCATCGGGTCCAGGCCGTTGAGCGGCTCGTCGAGCACCAGCACCTGCGGATCGTGGGCGATGGCCTGCGCCAGCTTGACGCGCTGTCGCATGCCCTTGCTGTAGGCCGCCACCGGCCGCCCCGCGGCTCCGAACATGTTGATGCGGTGCAGCGCGGCGGTCGTGCGTTGGGCGCACTCGGCCGCCGTGAAACCGTGCAGCAGCAGGTAGGAGTAGATGAACTGGTAGCCCGTCAGTCCCTTGGGAAACGCGTCGAACTGGGTGCAGTAGCCCACCATGGGGCAGAGCCGTTCGGGTTGATCGGGCGCGACGCCCAGCACGCGGATTTCGCCCTGCGTGGGCCGGATCAACCCGGTCATCAGGTTCATAAGCGTGGTCTTGCCCGACCCGTTGGGACCGACCAGGCTCGTAACCCCCGGCGGTATCGTCAGCGTCACGCGATTGATCCCCAGCACTTCGCCGTAGAACCGCGACACATCGTGGAAGGTGACCAGGGTCTCGTTCATCGCAGCCTCAACTCCGTGCCGCCACCGGGCCGCAGCTCCCACATCTGCCGCAGCATCCATAGACAGAGCAGGACCAGCGCGATCGCCAGGATCAAGCCGGGGGCTTCAAAGACATCGCCGATGCCTTCGAGAAGATCCCCGATGAAGTCGAAGCCTCCCAGCCCCCCGTTATTCCCGCTCATCCGCCACCTCCGCCCCGCGCCGCGGCCGCATCATCCACGCCCCGGCCACCGGCCTGCCCGCCCGCGAACCCGTGAAAAAAAACAAAGGTTCTCGCAAAGCCGCAAAGGCGCAAAGAAAACCCCATTTTCTTTCTTGTTTGTTTTCTTTGCGCCTTTGCGCCTTTGCGTGAAACGGTGTTTGCGTTTCCCCCGCGCTCTCCCCTCATCGCACCACCTCCGCGCCGCGGATCTTGCGGGCCAGCATGTACAGGCACATCCCCGCCATCCCCAGCAGCACCGCGCAAGCGCTCCACACCGGCATCTCCTCGCCCGGCGTGATGCGGAAAAAAACCGCGCCCGTGGTGGTGGGGTGCGCGCCTTCGAACAGCGCCACCCAGACCGTCCCCACCAGGTTGCCGATCTGCATCAGGTGGCCCCAGCGCGTGTGCTGCACCAGGTTGACCACCCCGCCGAAAGCCGAGGCGGCGAAAAACAGCCCGAACATCAGCGCGCCCGCCGCCGGCTTCCACTTCACCCATGCCGAGAGCGCCAGCGCCAATAGCGACGTCAACAGAATCCAGATCCACGAGCCCGCGAAAAACGCCACCGCGATCCGCGCGTTCGCGGTCACCCACGCCCAGCCTTCCAGGTAACCCTGCAGCCCGAACAGCGCCAGGCCCGGAACCCAGGTCATGAGCGAGAGCAGCGTCACCAGAATCAGCATCTTCCCCACCACGTACTCGACGCGCGAGAATGGCCGCGAAAGGTACAGCGGAAGCCCGCCGTTCAAAAGGTCCGGCGACACGCGCCCCGGCCCCACAAACGCCGCCATGAACAGCGCCAGCATGCCCTGCCACCCGAGGATGGAAAGAAAGAACGTCACGTTGACGGAGATGAACCGCGACATCTGTTCCGCCCCCAGGATGCGCAGCGCGCTCGAATTGTGCTCCAGGTAAATCAGCAGCGCGCAGATCGCCGGGTAGATGAAGGTGGCCAGGAAAAAGATCGACAGGAAGCGCGACTTGCGCAGGTCGTCGAAGGCGTAGCGCGGGATCACCGCCAGCCGCGACCACGCCGGAGTCAGCGCGCCCTCGTAAGGGCGATAGGTCTTCTTATATACGGCCATTGGGCGCCTCCATGGCCTTCAGGAAAATGTCTTCCAGCGAATCGCGCTTGTGGTTCAGGCGGCGGATCTGCACGTTCTGGCCGGCGGCCACTTCGTAAAGCTGGCGGATCTCCAGGCCGTCCGGCAAAATCAGCTTGACGCGTCCCTGTGCGCCCGGCGCGGTCTCGCATCCCAGCTTCTCGATGGTCGCCAGGAAGCCGCCGTCCACGCCGCCGCGCGTTTCGATTTCCAGAAACCGCCGGTTGGCGCGGCGCTCTTCCTCCAGGTTGCAGCAGGCCGCGATGTTGCCCTCCTTGAGGATCAGCGCCTGGTCGCAGCATTCCTCCACGTCGCGCAGCAGGTGCGAGGAGAGGATCAGCCGCAGGTCGCCGCGGTCGCGGATTTCCTGTATGAGCTGGATCATGCGGATGCGCGCCGGAGGGTCCAGGCCGTTCGTGGGCTCGTCCAGAAACAGCAGCTTGGGGCCGTGGGCGATGGCCTGCGCCAGCTTGGCCGACTGCTTCATGCCCAGCGAATACGTGCCCAGCGCGCGGTAGCGCACCTCGCCCAGGCCGACGTAGAAGAAGGCTTCGTGGGCCCGCTCCAGCGCCTGCGCCGGCGGCAGCCCGCTCAATTCGGCCATCATGCGCACGAACCGCACGCCGGTCATGCCCGCGATGAAGGCGTCGTTCTCCGGCATGTACCCGACCAGCCCGCGAACCTGGCGCGCGTGGGTGCGTATGTCGAGCCCCAGCACCCGCGCCGTCCCCGACGACGGCTTGTGAAACCCCAGCAGCGCGCCGAGCAGCGTGGACTTTCCCGCGCCGTTGGGGCCCAGCAGCCCGATCGACCGGCCGGTGAGCGCAGCCGTCAGGCGGTTCAGAATCACCCGCTGCCCGAAGCGGATTTCCAGGCCATCCAACTCGATGACGGGGTCCATCTTCTAACTTTACGGGAATTGGGGGCGGGGAGTTCCGTGGGATTGCGGGGGCAAGGCAAGGTTCTGGGCGCGGCCGGCCGAAATGGCTTCGTGCGGGCGGGGACCGCTTTCACACAGCGCCCGCGAGAGCCCTTTCGACCGTCTCCGGAAACCGGTCGATGACGGTGAGATAGGCGCGGACAGCGCTGGGCGGCTGCGCCCGGCCAAGTTCCCAGTCCTGCAACGTGCGGGTACGGAACCCGTAACGCCGCGCGAACTGGGATTGCGAGAGCCCCGATCTCGCGCGAATTGCCTTCACACTTACCGGGCCTGGAACATCGTACTCGTACGCCCGCAGAGTCTTCTCGCCTCGCGCATGCGCCGCGGCTTCCTTCAATCCACTGACAACGTCCTTCCCTACGCGACTAAGCCTTTCCGGCGCGCGCTTAGTTACCCGCTTGCTGCTTGGCATCTTTCAAACCCTCCACAAACCTCTTCGCCGCCTTCCGACTTGGCGTAAATCGAAAGCAGATAGACCGCACACCCCCGCTCTTGCCCTTACTTTGCCGCGTCCAACGGGCCTTTCGGACGCCCCCGGCGCCGGGAACCACCGGGTGCGCCTCAGGGTCGGCGGCGACCGCGAGCTGCATCGCGGATTGCTCGGGTTCGGTGAGCAGCCGGCGCACTTCTTTTTCGTACCGGCTGGTTGCGAATACCCGGACCCTCACGATTTGAGTATACGGGAATCCCGTATGCTTGTCATATGGAAATCCCCCAATAACGCACCGCTTGCTTCCCCCACCCCTCTTCCCCTTGTTACCCTAAGTTAAATCCATGACCAACACGGCCGTCCTCCTCATCGACTGCCCCGACCGCAAGGGCCTCGTCGCTTCCGTCGCCAGCCTGCTCTACCGCTTCGGCGCCAACATCGTCCACGCCGATCAACATCAGGACCACGAAGCCGGCCTCTTCTTCATGCGCGTCGAATGGGCCCTCGACGGCTTCGACCTCGACGCCTTCCGCGCCGAGTTCCAAACCACCGCCGCCGAGCTGTCCATGCACTGGCAGCTCCACCTCATGTCCGACGCCCCGCGCGTCGCCATCTTCGTCTCCCAGTACCTGCACTGCCTGGTGGACCTGCTCCACCGCCAGCAGGCCGGGGACCTGCACTGTTCCATCCCCCTGATCGTCGCCAATCACCGCGATGCCGAGGCGCTGGCGCAGTTCTACGGCGTCGCCTTCCATCACGTCCCCGTCAGCGCCGATACCCGCCGCCAGGCCGAAGAGCAGCAGCTTCGCCTGCTCGCCGGCGCCCGCATCGATCTCGTCGTGCTGGCCCGCTACATGCAAATCCTCTCGCCCGAGTTCGTGGGCGAGTACCCCTCGCGCATCATCAACGTGCACCATTCCTTCCTGCCCGCCTTCATCGGCGCGCGGCCGTACCATGCCGCTTTCCACCGCGGCGTCAAGCTCATCGGCGCCACCAGCCACTACGTCACCGCCGCCCTCGACGATGGCCCCATCATCGAACAGGACGTGGTGCGCATCTCCCACCGCGACCAGGTGGAGGACCTTATCAAGAAGGGCCGCGACATGGAGAAATCCGTGCTCTCCCGCGCCGTCATGTGGCACCTGGAGCACCGCATCCTCTGTTATGGCAACAAAACCGTGGTGTTCGATTAGCCCGCCGCCCTCCCCGCCCATCCCCCGCTATCCCGGTCACACCCATCTCGCGCTTCAATATCCCATGTTTTCATCCACTTACCGGAACCCGCCCGCGCCGCCCGCGCATCCCCGTGCGATACTGGAACCGGAGAGGTAGCCGGCCGGCCGGCGAAATTTCGCATCCGCGCACGCCCACCGTCCGCACACCAAATTGGCTTCGTTTCGTCATAATTGCGTACTCCCTTCGGTATCTCGCGGTAGCCCCACCGTACTCCCTGAGGAAATCCATCCTCCTGATTACATGGGTCTTATCGCCCAGAATGGAGCCAATTCCCCCGCACCTCGATCCGTCCCGCTACGCAACTTGTTGAAATATCGCACACGCCTATCTGGAATCCGGCGTGCTCTCGTTAACCCTCTATGCTGACGTACTTAGGCCCGCCGCAACTGCCGTCCGACGATAAGCGTTGGAAAATCGTCGACGCGACGGCCCGCCGCCATGGCCGCGCGCCCCATGCCCTCATCGAAACCCTCCACACCGTGCAGGAAAGTTTCGGCTATCTCGATGAGACCGCGCTGCGCTTCGTGGCCGCCACTTTGCGGGTGCCCCTCAGCCGCGTGTACGGCGCGGCTACCTTCTATCATTTCTTCAGCCTGAAGCCCCAGGGCAAACACACCTGCGTGGTGTGCACCGGCACGGCGTGCTATATCAAGGGCGCGCCCGCCCTGCTCGCGGCCATTCAGCGGCAGCACGCCATCGAACCCGGCCAGACCACCCCGGATGGCGAACTCTCGCTCGTCACCGCGCGCTGCCTGGGCTCCTGCGGCCTGGCGCCCGCGGCCGTCATGGATGGCGCCGTGCTCGGGAAAACCGGTCCCGCCGAATTGCTGGCGCGCATCCAGAAAGGCATGCATTCATGACCATCGAGGAACTCCGCAAGATCGCCGATAGCGAGCGCGAAGCCCGGCAGAAGTTTCCCCACCACGTGTGCGTGTGCATGGCCGCCGGCTGCCAGTCCTCGGGCGCGGCCGAAGTGCTCGACGCCCTGCGCAAGGAAGTTGTCGAGTCGGGCATGCGCAACGAAGTGCAGGTCAAGGGCGTCGGCTGCATGGGCCTGTGCAGCGCCGGCCCGCTGGTGGCCGTCGAAACCGAAGGCCGTATGTACGCCCACCTCACGCCGGGCGACGCGCCCGAGGTGATCCGCGGCCTCGACACCGGCGCCGATGGCGACGGCCTTCAGGAACTTTCCGCCGCCGATCCCTTCTTCCGGCGGCAGAAGCGCATCGTCCTCGAAAACTCCGGCCTCATCGATCCCGAACGCATCGAGGATTACATCGCCCAGGAGGGCTACTTCGCCCTGGTTCACGCCATCACCGAGCTCACCCCGCTCGAGGTGGTGCAGCAGGTGCTCAAGAGCGGGCTGCGCGGACGCGGCGGCGCGGGCTATCCCACCGGCCTCAAGTGGAGCACCGTCGCCAAGACCGGCGAGCAGCGCAAATACGTGGTCTGCAACGCCGATGAAGGCGACCCGGGCGCGTTCATGGACCGCGCCGTGCTCGAAAGCGACCCCCACCGCGTGCTCGAAGGCATGGCCATCGCCGCCTACGCCGTGGGCGCGCAAAAGGGCTACGTCTACGTCCGCGCCGAGTACCCCCTGGCCGTCAAGAACCTCAAGACCGCCATCCGCCAGGCCGAGCGGCTGGGGCTGCTGGGCAACGATATCGCCGGCAGCGGCTTCAGCTTCCACGTGGAGATCCGCCTCGGCGCGGGCGCGTTTGTGTGCGGCGAAGAGACCGCCCTCATGGCCTCCATCGAGGGCAAACGCGGAACCCCGCGGCCGCGCCCGCCCTATCCCGCGCAGGAGGGTCTGTGGGGCTGCCCCACCCTCATCAACAACGTCGAAACCTTCGCCAACGTGGCCCCCATTTTGCGCCACGGGCCGGAGTGGTTCGCCGCCATCGGCACCGAGAAGAGCAAGGGCACCAAGGTCTTCGCTCTGGCCGGGCAGGTGGCCAACACCGGCCTCATCGAAGTGCCCATGGGCATCACCCTGGGCGAGATCATCCAGGAAATCGGCGGCGGCATTCCCGCCGGACGAAAGTTTAAGGCGGTGCAGACCGGCGGCCCCTCCGGCGGCTGCATCCCCGGCGAACACCTCGATTCGCCGGTGGATTACGAATCGCTGGCGCGTGTCGGCTCCATGATGGGTTCCGGCGGCATGATCGTCATGGACGAAACGTCCTGTATGGTGGATGTCGCCAAGTACTTCACCGATTTCTGCCGCAGCGAATCCTGCGGCAAGTGCGTTCCCTGCCGCGCCGGCACCGAGCAGATGTACGGGTTGCTCTGCAAGATCGCCGCCGGCCAGGCCACCCAGGCCGATCTCACGCTGCTCGAGGAACTCTGCGACCTGGTCCGCAACACCAGCCTCTGCGGCCTGGGGCAGAGCGCGCCCAACGGCGTGCTCACCACCCTGCGCTATTTCCGCCCGGAGTACGAATCCCATATCGCCGGCCAGCCCTGCGGCGCCTGCCGGCCCGAGAAAAAGGAGGCCGGACTGTGAGCGCCAAAGCCCCCATCCGCGTCAAGACCCTCACCATCGATGGCCGCGAAGTGGGCGCCCGCGAAGAGCAGACCATCCTCGAAGTGGCGCGCGAAAACGGCATCTTCATCCCCACCCTGTGCGACCTCACCGGCCTCACCACCGTGGGCGCCTGCCGCCTCTGCCTGGTGGAAATCAAGGGCAGCCCGCGCCTGTTCCCCGCCTGCGTCACCGCCGTGGCCGAAGGCATGGAGGTCACCGTCAATTCCGAGCGCCTGGCCCGCTACCGCCGCAGCCTCCTGGAATTGCTCTTCGCCGAGCGCAACCACGTGTGCAGCGTGTGCGTGGTCAACGGCCACTGCGATCTGCAATCGCTGGCCCTCAAGCTGGGCATGACCCACGTCCACTTCCCCTACCAGTACCCCAGGCTTCCCGTGGACGCTTCCCACGAGCGCTTCGTGGTGGATCACAACCGCTGCATCCTCTGCACCCGCTGCGTGCGCGTGTGCGGCGAGATCGAAGGCGCCCACACCTGGGACGTGATGGCGCGCGGCGTGGCCTGCCGCGTCATCACCGATCTGGCCCAGCCCTGGGGCCAGTCGGAAAGCTGCACCGGTTGCGGCAAGTGCGTGCACGTGTGCCCCACCGGGGCGCTTTCGGAGAAAGGTAAATCGGTCGCCGAGATGTCCAAACGCCGCCAGTTCCTGCCGTATCTCACGCTCATGCGGGAGGAACGCCGATGAGTACCGCTCCCGCCGCGCCCGCGCCTAAAATCCGCCTCGCCACCATCTGGCTGGACGGCTGCTCCGGCTGCCACATGTCGCTGCTCGATACCGACGAGCGGCTCATCGCCCTGGCGCCCCTCATCGACCTGGTCTACGGGCCGCTGGTGGATGTCAAGGAGTTTCCCGAAAACGTGGACGTCACCCTGGTGGAGGGCGCCATCTCCAGCCAAGAGGACCTGCACAAAATCGGCGTGGTGCGCGCCCGCACCCGCATCCTGGTCTCGCTGGGCGATTGCGCCGTCACCGGCAACGTCCCGGCCATGCGCAACGAGTTCGGCGTGGATGCCGTGCTGCGCCGCGCCTACATCGAAAACGCCGGCTCGGACCCGCACATCCCGCGCGACATCATCCCGCCCCTGCTCCCCAACGCCCGGCCGGTGCACGAAGCCGCCACAGTCGACGTGTTCGTCCCCGGCTGCCCTCCATCCGCCGACTTGATTTACGCGGTGCTGAGCGAGCTTCTCGAAGGGCGCGTCCCCAATCCGGCCGCCAAATTCGGATAGAGCGAGATCGGAGAGAACCATGCCACGGCAAAAAATCGTAATCGACCCAATCACCCGCATCGAGGGGCACGCCAAGATCTCCATCCACCTGGACGAGCAGGGCCACGTCGAGGAAGCGTTTTTCCACGTCACCCAGTTCCGCGGGTTCGAGAAGTTCTGCGAGGGCCGCCCCTTCACCGAAATGCCGTCGCTCATGGCGCGCATCTGCGGCATCTGCCCGGTCAGCCACCTGATCGCCTCGGCCAAGGCCTGCGACGCCATCCTGGCGGTGCGCATCCCGCCCAACGCCGCCCGCCTGCGCCGCATCCTGAACCTGGCGCAAATGGTGCAGTCGCACGCCCTCAGCTTCTTCTACCTTTCATCGCCCGACTTCCTCCTGGGCATGGACAGCGATCCCGCCCAGCGCAACATCCTGGGCGTCGCCGCGGCCCACCCCGAAATGGCGCGCGATGGCGTGCGCCTGCGCCAGTTCGGCCAGCAGGCCATCGAGCGGCTGGCCGGCAAGCGCGTGCATCCCGCCTGGGTGGTGGCCGGCGGCGTCAGCGAGGCCCTCAGCGCCCAGAAGCGCGACGCCATCCTGGCCGGAATTCCCGAGGCCATGGCCATCGCCATGCGCGCGCTCGACTGGTTCAAGAGCGAAATGGAGCGCTTCCGCGAGGAGATCCGCACGTTCGCCAATTTCCCCACCCTGTTCATGGCCCTGGTGGCGCCCGATGGCGGCCTGGATTTCTACGACGGCAAGCTGCGGTTCCTGGACGCCGGCGGCCACATCGTGGCCGACGGAATCGCCGCCGACACCTACGCCCAGAACGTGGGCGAAATGGTCCACCCCTGGACCTATCTCAAGACCACTTATTACAAGCCGCTGGGCTATCCCGACGGCGTCTACCGCGTGGGCCCGCTGGCGCGGCTCAACGTCATCGACGGCTGCTCCACCCCGCGCGCCGGGCAGGAATGGGCCGAGTTCCGCGAACTGGACCGCGGCGCCGTGCTCAGCTCCTTCTATTATCACTATGCCCGCCTCATCGAGATCGTCTACTCGCTCGAGAGCATGGAGCAGCTTCTCACCTCGCCCGAGGTTCTCGACGCCAACGTGCGGGCCCACGCCAGCGCCAATAATTCCGAGGGCGTGGGAATGAGCGAGGCGCCGCGCGGCACCCTGGTGCATCATTATAAGGTGGACCGCGACGGCCTCATCACCTGGGCCAACCTGATCATCGCCACCGGCCACAACAACGCCGCCATGAACCGCGGCGTGCTGCAGGTGGCGCGCCATTTCGTGCACGGCGCCCGCCTCAATGAAGGCATGCTGAACCGCGTGGAAGCCGTGATCCGCGCCTTCGACCCGTGCCTGAGCTGCTCCACCCATGCCGCCGGCCGCATGGCCATGGAAGTGGAGCTGCGCTCCGCCGGCGGAGAACTGCTCGACACGCTCCGCCGCTAGCCGTGGAGCAGCCCTGGAAGCCGTAATCCGCGCCTTCGACCAGGTTTAATTCCGACATGTCCCGCGTCCTCATCATCGGCTACGGCAACCCGCTACGCGCGGACGACGCCTTCGGCTGGCTGGCGGCCGCCCGGCTGCTCGACCTGATCGCCGATCCGGAGGTTGAAGTGCTGGCGGTGCAGCAGCTTACGCCCGAGTTGATGGAGCCCGTCAGCCGCGCCGGCCGGGTGGTCTTCATCGACGCCGCCTCCTCCGGCGAGCCGGGCGTCCTGCAAGTGGCGAGCGTCTCCGCCGATCCCGAGACCCGGCGCTTCACCCATCACGCCACTCCCGGCGGCCTGCTGGCGGGCGCCGCGGCGCTGTTCGGCCGCGCCCCCGAAGCCACGCTCTACTCCGTTCCCGGCCAGGATTTCGGCTTTGGAGAACGCCTCACGCCCGCCGTCGAGAAGGCTCTGGCCGAAGTGGTGGAGCGGGTCCGCGCCGGTCTGTGACCACTGCGGTCTAGGGTAGTGCATAGTGCGTTAGCTGCCTGCCGAGTCAGAGAGATACGCTCCATTTTCGGCCTAAAGTGAAACGCTCCGCCGGCCGATAAGTTGTCTAGCGGTGGGAGTTTTCGCCAAGCGTCCTTGGCGGATCTCACCGCGCCAGTCCCGCTCATCGGGGGGTGTGCGCGCCTCCACTGCGTTGGGTGAGCGGGATTGAATCGGGATCAAGGAGTAAACATGCAAGTTAAGACGATCATGGTGGCCGCGGTCCTGTCGATGGGGCCCAGTCTTCTGCACGCACAGTTCGACTTCCGGATCGACAACCGGGATGTCCAGGTTCACAGCTTTGCGTCGCAGGGGTTCATGTATTCGAACAACAACAACTACCTGACGATGAATACCAGCAATGGCAGCTTTGCCCTGACGGATTTCGGCGTGAACGCCTCCACCGCGATCACCGACAAGTTCCGCGTCGGAGCGCAGCTTTACGACTACAACATGGGCCTGCTGGGGAACTTTCATCCCCAACTCGATTGGGCCTACGGAGACTACCGGTTCAAGGATTGGCTGGGGATTCGCGCGGGGAAGGTAAAAACCGTTCAGGGTCTGTCCCACGACGTTGAGGACATGGAGTTTCTTCACACCTGGGCGCTCATGCCCCAATCCGTCTATCCCATAGACACCCGCGGCGACACCATCGCTCACATCGGCGCCGATCTTTATGGAGATATCCCCATCAGGAAAATGGGCAGCTTCAGTTATACGTTCTTCGGGGGGCAGCGTCCAAACGATTCTCAGGGCGGCTATCTCTATGGTGTCGATACCATGTCTCACGTTCCCGCCCCGCAAGGCGGATTCATGTACATCACCGGGCAGACCAAGGACGTCACCTATTACGGCGGTCCCGTGTATGGCGCCGACCTGCACTGGGCCACGCCCGTTAAAGGCCTGTTGCTGGGCGCTTCGTACATGGTGCAGGACATCACCACGACCGGCCACTACACCCAACCTGTGGTGGTCCCGTACAAACTCACGACAGTCACGGACAACGCCACCCAGTTCTACCTGGAATACGTTTTCCGCAACCTCCGGTTCGCGGGGGAATACCGCTCGGAACCGAAAATCGTACAACTGAACGAACCGAATGGCGTTCTAGTGCAGGGGTTCCAGGACTCGCGGTCGGGATACGTGTCTTTGTCCTACCGGTTCACCAAGTGGCTGGAACTGGGCAGTTACCATTCGCGTTACATCGATAACTGGCCGGTCACTCACAGCGACCCCCGGAACCACATCTTCGACCAGGTATTCACCGCCCGGTTCGACGTCAACCGGTACGTCGATTTCAAAATCGAAGGGCATTTCATAGACGGCGCATGCATCGACGGCGTTCTCGACCATGGCTTCTACGCGGCCCCCAATCCCAATGGGCTGGCGCCCAACATGCACATGCTGGTGATGCGTATCGGCTATCACATGTGAGCTCATACCGAAGGAGTAAAACGATGAAACACATTCAGATCTTACTTATTGCCGCTTTCGTGGGAATGTGCGCCGCTGTCACGGCGTCGGCAACCGACATCAAAGTGATTGCCAACCCCAACGTGGGCGCATCCTCGGTATCCGCCGACGAGCTTAAAGGCGTGTTTCTGGCCACCAAGACCTCGCTTAGCGACGGCAGCCACGTGGAACCGGTGCTGGAAAAGGACGGGCCGGTTCACGAAGCGTTCGTGAAGGAGTATCTCGGCAAGACGGACTCCGCCTTGCAGATCTATTACCGCAGCCTGGTGTTCACCGGCAAGGGCTCGATGCCCAAGACGCTGGCGGCCGACGCCGATGTGGTCGCCTATGTGGCCAAGACCAAGGGCGCCGTCGGATACGTAAGCGCCGGGACCAGTACGGCAGGAGTCAAGACGCTCGAGGTGAAGTAAAGGGCGTCTAAGATGCGTCGTCTCAACATAACAGCCAGAATCTGGCTCAGCGTGGGAGTCTTTATCCTCGGCTACGTGCTCTCCACGGCGCTGAGCCAGATTCAGGGCGCCCAGGCCCGCGCCTCGCTGCGGGCCGCATCTGCGGCCCTGTTCCCGGCGGCCCAGCGCAGCCAGGAGGCGGAGTCGGCCTTCCAGCGCATGGTGAAGAGTTTCGGCGACGCGGTCGTGATGCAGGACCCCTCAGCCCTCGACCGGGCCGCCGCCGACGGCCAACAGGTGGTCGAGGCGCTGCGCGCCGTGGCCTCCATCCCGGGGCTTCCCGCCGCGCGATCTCAGGCGGCCGGCGCGCTGGCCGCCTCCGTCGCGCAACTGCTCGCCGATGCGCGCGGCACCTATGGAGCGGCCGTGGCCGGCGGGCTGTCGGCGGCTTCGCAGGAGCAGGTGCGCGCGCTGGCTGCGCGAACCGACGAGGCCATGGCGGCCCTGGCAAAGACCAAAGATCAGTCGGCCGCGGACCTGCATGTGCAATTGAGCGGACTGGAAGACAGTTCGGCGCGCCAGGAATCTTTCGGCCTGGCGATGTTTGCCGCCACGCTGGTATTGGCGGGCGCCATCGTCCACCTGACCATCCGGCGTTCCATCACCGGCCCGGTAGTCCGGGTGATTGGCGGCGTGCAGGGCGCGGCCGACCAAGCCGCGCGAGCCTCCGCGCAAACCGCTCAATCCGGAATGGAAGTTTCCAACAACGCCCAGGAGCAGGCGGCCTGCATTGAGCAAACCTCCGCGTCGCTGGAGGAAATCTCCGCCACCACGCGGCAGAACGCCGACCGCGCCGCGGAAGCCGACCGCCTGATGCAGGCGGCGCGCCAGACCGTGGAACGAGCGGCGCGGGCCATGAACGACCTGACCGCGTCGATGAACCTGATCTCCAAGTCCAGCCGCCAGGTGGCGGGCGTGCTGAAGGACATCGACGAGATTGCTTTCCACACCAATATCCTGGCGTTGAACGCGGCCGTCGAAGCGGCTCGCGCAGGCCAGGCCGGCGCGGGGTTCAGCGTGGTGGCCGACGAAGTGCGCTCGCTGGCCCATCGCGCCGCCGAGGCGGCCCGCAACAGCGGCGCCATCATCGAGCGGACGGCCGGCGACGTCTCCAAGGGCGTGGATCTGGCCGGCCACGCGCACGCCGCCTTCCAGGAAGTCTCGACCACCATCGCCAGCGGAACCCAGGTCGTGAGCCAGATCGCTTCCAGCAGCGACGAACAGGCGCGCGCCATCGCCAATATCGGCCAGGCGATCGCACGCATCGAGGCTCTGACCCAACGCAACGTCTCCCATGCCCAACAGACCGCCGACGGGGCCTCGCAAATGACCTCGCAGGTCGAAAACACCCGCCGGTACCTGGAGGAGCTGGTGGCCGTGGTAGGCCTGCGCAACGCCTAGCCCTCATCCGCCTCCGCCGCCGCAGCAGCCTCAGCGCCACCCGGCCGGCCTGCGTGCTACCCTTGTACTTAACCCTGCTATTGAGGTCCTAAACATGTCCTATCTCTCGATTCGCGATCTCTCTCTCGACGCCAAGCGCGTCTTCATCCGGGTGGATTTCAATGTCCCGCTGGAAAAGAACGACCAGGGCGACATGCAGATTACCAGCGACAAGCGCATCAAGGCGTCGCTCCCCACCATTCAGTACGCGCTGGAGCACGGGGCCGGCGTCATCCTCGCCTCGCACCTCGGCCGGCCCAAGGGGAAACCCAATCCGGAGATGAGCCTGAAGCCGGTGGCCGCGCGCCTCCAGGAACTGCTGGGCCGGCCCGTGATCATGGCCCCCGATTGCGTGGGGCCGGCGGTGGAAGCCCTCAAGCCCGCGCCCGGCGAAGTGCTCCTGCTGGAGAATCTCCGCTTCCACGCCGAGGAGGAGAAGAACGACCCGGTATTCGCCCGGCAGCTTGCGGCGCTGTGCGACCTGTATGTCAACGATGCCTTCGGCTCCGCGCACCGCGCGCACGCCTCCACCGCCGGCATGATCCCGTTCGTGGCCCAGGCCGCGGCCGGCCTGCTGATGGAGAAGGAACTGAAGTACCTGGGCATGGCGGTGCACCACCCCGAGCGGCCGTGCGTGGCGATCCTGGGCGGCGCCAAGGTGTCCGACAAGATCGAGGTCATCGAGAATCTGGGGAAGGTGGTGGACCAGCTTCTGATCGGCGGCGCCATGGCCTACACGTTCCTGCGGGCGCAGGGCCTCCCCACGGGCAACTCGCTGGTCGAGGCCGACAAGGTGGACCTGGCCAAGACGCTGCTGGAGAAACTGGGCGGCAAGCTGCTGTTGCCGGTCGATCACGTGGTGGTTTCGGAGATCGCCGCCGGCGCTCCCAGCGAAGTGGTGGAAACCATCCCCGACGGCAAGATCGGCGTGGACATCGGGCCCAAGACCATTGCCGCTTACGAGGCGGCCATCGCCCGAGCCAAGACGGTGATCTGGAACGGGCCGATGGGGATCTTCGAGAAGCCGCCGTTCGACGCCGGAACGGTGGCGTTGGCCAAGGCCGTGGCGGCGAGCGGCGCGGTCTCGGTGGTGGGCGGCGGCGATTCGGAAAAGGCCATCAAAGCGGCCGGCGTCACCAGCAAGATCAGCCACGTCTCCACGGGCGGCGGCGCATCGCTCGAGTTCCTGGCCGGCCTGACGCTGCCGGGCGTGGCGGCGCTGGAACAGAAGTAGCCTCCGAACCCGCGCCGGTGGGCCGGGTCAGAAGCCCAGGTTGATAATGCAATCCTGGCCCGCGCTCACGTCCACGCGCACGTGCAGAGTGCGGCCGGCGGCGTCGTAGAACCACGTGCCGTCCACCAGCGCCGCGAGCGAATCCACCGGGCGGTAGACGCGGCTTTCGAAACCCACCGTGGCTGGGCGGTCCAGGTGGTGCACCACCCACTGGTAGCGCCGGTCCTTTTTGGATTCGATCTCCAGCCGCATGATGTCGGCGGCGGGCGCGGCGTGCACCTGCGAGTATTCGCCGATGTCCTCTTCCAGCAGGAACAACTCGGCGCCCAGTTTGGGGAAGTAGTGCAGGGCCATGCCGTTCGGGCCGTCCAGCGGAACGATGGCGCCGTTGCGGGCGAAGACCGGGAGCGCGGGCGTTTGGATGGCGATGGTGGTCTTCCCCGGCGCCTCCTGGCCGGTTTCCAGGTTGGTCCAGATGCCCTGCGGCAGGTACACCTGGCGGCGGCCGGTGGAGTCGGTGATGGGCGCCACCAGCATCTCGTCGCCCAGCATGAACTCGTCGGCGTGGCGCGCGCACTCCGGGTCGGCGGGGAACTGGAAGGGCAGGGGATGCCACATGGGATGCCCGTGGTAATCGGCCTCGGGGCCATACACGGCGAAGAAGCTCTGCAACTGCTTGCGGAAATCGCTCAACCCCACCGTCCCGGCCGCGACCTCCGGCACCAGCGAGCCGAGTTGCCGCGCGCGCGCCGTCAGGGCCGGGTCCGCGCCCGCGAATTTCTCCAGGCCGAAGGAAGGATATATCACGCCCGACATGGCGCCCTGCACCATGCTGGCGAGCGCGTCGCGCAGTCCCGTCCAGGTGGCTGCATCGGCGGCGTAGTGCCAGGGCGGGGAAGCCTGCCCGGCGCGCTGGTGTTCGCGGAAAATTTCTTTCGGCGGCGGGCCGTAATAGAAAAAGTAATCCACGCGCGGGGCCTCGATGCGGTAGCGGCCGGCGGCGGTGAAATCGAATTTCCAGGGCCCGGCGCCGGGGTGGAACTCGCCGTAGCCGGCGGTCGAAATCAGAAACGGGATGGCGGCGGAGACGGCTTTTCCGGCCAGGTCGAATTGCGGATCGGGGCGCGGCCCCAGGCCGTAGAAGCGAACGCCGGCGGGCGCCTCGCGCTCCCAGGCCACTCCCTGCCCGGAGGCGGCCGGCTCGGAGAGATCCTGCATCAGCGGCTGGCCCTTGGAACGGAGAACGCTCACCAGCAGCCCGCGCTTTTGGACGACCACCTCGACCGATTCCGAGCGGATGTGCAGCGCGCCCGGCGCATCGTCCACGTGGATGGCGACGGGCGCGCCTTCGGGACGCGGCAGCGCGTTGAGCGGCCCTTCCAGCGCGCGCCGGAAGCGGAAGGCGCTGTCCGAGTACCACTGGATATCGGCGCTGCCGTGGTCCAGCGTGAACTCGACGCGGCTGTCGTGCGCGGCGAAGGCCAGCAGGGTAGCGGCCGCGGCCAGGACTTGCGCGGGCATCAGAGGAGAACCATCTCGCGCTGGATTTCGCCGGTGACGCGGGCTTCCCGGTCGCCCACGAACACATTCACCTCGCTGCGCACGCCGAACTCGGGCAGGTAGATGCCCGGCTCGATGGAGAAACAGGTCCACGGCGCCACGCGCCGTTCGTCGTGGGTTTCCAGGTTGTCCATGTTGGCGCCGCTGCCGTGCACTTCCACGCCGATGGAGTGGCCGGTGCGGTGCGTGAACCACTGGCCGTAACCGCTCCCGGCGATCACCCGGCGGGCGGCGTCGTCCACTTCGAAGCCGCGCAGCGGGTAACCTTCGGCCTGGGCCTTCACCACGCGCTCGATGGCCGCGTCGCGCGCCGCCGTGACGATGCCGAAGATCTCGCGGATCTTGTCCGGCGGATCATCGCCGCAGTAAGCCGTCCAGGTGATGTCGTAGTAGACCGCGTCCGGCCGACTCAGTTTGCACCACATGTCCAGCAGCACCCAGTCGCCGGGCCGTATGGGGCTGGTGATCTCTTCGGTGGGCTCGTAGTGCGGGTTGGAGGAGTTGGCGTTGCAGCCGACGATGGGTCCGTCGCTGGTGCACATGCCGGCCTGGGCGAAACCGTCGAGCACGAACTGCTTGACCTCGATTTCCGAGAGCGGGACGCGGTTGCGCGTGCGTTCGCGAATGAACTCGAAGGCGGCGGCGCGCACCCGGTCGGCGCGGCGGCCGGCTTCCAGGTGGGTAGCGAGCGCCGCGGGCGTCCAGCGCGCCTCGAAGTGCTGGATCAGTTCGGCGGAGCCAACCACCTCCACGCCCAGGCTGCGCACCAACTCGATAGTGCCGCCATCCACGTTGGAAACGTAGGGGATGGCGCACAAGGGGGAGTACTGCATGGCCACGCGGCCGCGTCCGCCGGTGATTTTGCGCAGGGCCTCGACCTGCTCGCTCCAGCTTGAATAGGCGATGCAATCGCCCGGCAGGCCGCGGAGCATGTGGGGCTCGATGCGGTGCACGATGCCGCGCGGCTCGCCCACGGCGGGGATGAAGTAATACCAGCGCCGCGTGGGGACGGTGGTGGTGGGCAGGCCGAGCACGCGGTAGGCCAGCGGGTCGCGCTGGTGGTGGTCGAAAAACAGCCAGCCGTCCAAGAGCTGGCCGCGGATCTGTTCCTGAATTTCCTCGAGTCGCATGGCTAATTCAGGATACCCGATGGCGGCGCGTGGCGGCGTCAGGGCAGCGGCTCGTAGACGATGCCCGACGCCACGTCGAACTTACGGTAGTTGCGGTACTCGGCGGTGAACTCTCCCCGGCTGCCGCTCTTCATGCTTTGATGGCACTCCACTTTCCGGGGCATCCAGAAAGGTTTCCCCTCGATCGAGACCGGCCCGTAGTCCACCGTGACCACCATCCCGGAGAATTCCGGCGGGAGGTTGAGATACCGGCGCTCGATGCGCATCACCTGGCGCGTCTCCTCGTCGATCCAGGCCTTGCCGGTGTCGCGCTGGATCATCTCCTTATTGTTCCAGCGGGCCCGCAGATCATGCTGGTCCGGCTTGGTCGAGAACTCCATCCCGATCGCCGCCCGGCCGTTGAATGTCTCCCTGCCGGTGATTTTGAAGTCGTGCAGGGGCGCGTATCCCGCGGAGAAGGTCTGGTCCAGGATGGAACTGAAGCCGCCGCCGAACACGGGGATTTTGCGGACCTTCCCGGCTTTGGCGGCCGGTTTGTCGTTGATGGTGACGAACTCGCGGGTTTCGGTGAAACTCAGGTTCCCGCTCCTCCTTTGCAGGCCGGTGAAGTGCGATTCGGCGATCACCTCGCGCGCCAGCACGCCGTTGTCGAACCGCTGCGAATGGATCGTCTCGTCGCACACGAAATCGGGGAGCGACGATTCGAACTGGCCGGTGTTGGTCTGCACGCGCGCCAGAATTTCATCGACTGTGGCGTCCGCCGGCTGGGCGCCCAGGGCCTGTATGGAGAGCCATCCGGCCAGCAGCAGAAACCCGCGTTGCATCGCCTTTCCCATTGTAGGCAGAGATCGGCGCGGCGGGGCGGTTGGACCGAGTCGGTCCAATCCGGTTTTCTAACAGGCTGATTCTAAACAACTTATGTTTTTGCGTTGGACCAAGTTGGTCCAATCGGCCGGCGCCCAGTGCCGTGACCGCGAGATACGGTGCCACTGCCGGGCCGCACGGGACCGAGGGGGTACGCCGCTCGCGGTTCCGAACGGAACCGCGGGGCGCAAGGGAGTGGCCACGGCAAAAAAACCGTACCTCGCGGTCACGGCGCTAACCCACTTCCGTGTACAGCACCTTGGCTTCCTGCGACATCAAGCCGAGGTTGAAACGGATGGCGGTCGCGAAGGTGTCGAGCGAGCTGCGCGTGGCCAGGTACGCAGCGGCGCCCAGCAGCACCGCCGCCACCAGCACGGCGGCGTGCCAGCGGAACAGCACGAAGTGCTGCAACACGGCGGCGATGGCCATGGCTGTGCCGCCCGCCATCATGAGCATGAACAGGGAGCTCTGGCGTGCGGGCTCGGGCGGCTTGCCGAAGGGCACGCCGTCGATCAGGCGCAGTTCCAGGCCCAGGTAGAGCGACGCCACGGCCAGGCTGTAGGCCGTGAACAGCGCGCCGTCCCCAACGCCCCAGAACCACATGGCCGCGGCCAACAGCACCAGGTGCGGCGCGACCACGATGCGCAGCCACAGCCAGGCGTGAATGCCGCGCGCGAACGGGGCAATGGCCCGCCCCGGGGCCAGCAGGAAGAGCCAGGCGCCCTTGTAGTCGCTGCCATAGACCAGCAGCGGGCAGATGAAGAAGAGGATGGCTCCGAACAGATGCGGCACCAGGTGCGCCCCGGCGAACCCGGCGGAAAACGGTGAGGTCCGCCAACTGCGGGCCGACATGTACAGGACCCCCACTACGGCGGGGAGCATGGGGATCAACTGGCGGCGGAACTGCCAGTCGCGCCGCATCATGCGGGAAACGAACTCGAAGCCGGCGCGCGCGGGCTGCCCGCCGAAACGCCACGCCACCAGATCGCCGGTGCGCGAGCGGCGCGGCTTCGCCCTGGCGCCCGACGAACCGCCCGCGATGGCCGAGATGCGCACCAGGTAATCGCCCGAAAGACATCGCAGGCCCATCGCCACAGCCCACGCCGACACAGCCAGCGCCGCCAGGCCGATCGCCACGCGCGGCGCGGTGGCCGTGGGAATCCAATGCGGCATGTGGACGTGGCGGAACAGGCCGCGGCCGTTCTGAAAGAGCATGAAGGCGCTCCACGGCGCCACCTCGGCGACCTGCCCGGCGGCCTTCAAGCGCCGCGCGGGGACGAAGCGGATCAGCCAGCCGAAGACCGCGCAGCAGGCCAGCGCGATCACCCCGCCGAGCAAAAACGCCGCCCCCAGAAGCAGCAGCGGGAAATACCAGGGCGCCCCGATCAGCAGGCCGCCCAGCGCGGGGATGCCGTTGAGCGCCGGAACCAGGAAGAGCAAAATGCGCGCCAGATGAGTCAGCTTGGCGGCGGTGTAAGTGGCGCCGTTGATGGGCTGGTGGGCCAGCACCAGGCCTTCCACGGGATTCACCAGGCTGTTGCCCGCCTCGGAGAAGAGCACGCCGGTCATCAGGAATCCGGTCAGGGCCAGGAAGATGGCGAAGTAGGCGGCGGGGCGCGGCTCGGCCAGCAGCAACAGGATGGTCATGAGCGCGCTCATGGCGCAGAAAACCCAGGCGCTGGCGCGCAGTGCGGCGGCGTTCTGGCCGAGGTGGCTCATCAGCTCGCGGCGCTCGGCGAGCTGCCCGAACAGATCGGTCAACAGCCAGAAGCGCACCGGATCGATGCCCATGCGGGTGAGCAGGCGGCAGGCGGCCGGGCCGCGCGGCAGCCGGCCGATCCAATCGCGAAGCGGCTTCATGACGCGATCGCCGCCACGATGCGGGCCACGCCGGGGTCGACGGTGGCCGAGCCGGTGAGGCTGCGGAACACGTCCTCCAGCGTGCTTTCGTGCGTGGAAGCCTTCAGGCTCTCGGCCGAGCCGTCGGCAATCAGCTTGCCCTGGTGGATGATCAGCACGCGGTCGCAGACCTTCTCCACCACGTCCAGCACGTGCGAGCTGTAGAGAATGGTCTTGCCGCCGGCGGCGAGGGCGGCGATCAGGTCCTTGATCATGATGGCGGCGTTGACATCCAGCCCCGACAGCGGCTCGTCGAGCAGGATCAGCTCCGGGTTGTGGAGCAGGGCGGCGGCGATCAGGATCTTCTGCCGCATGCCCTTGGAGTAGCTGTCCAGGCGGCTGGACCGGTCGCTCAGCAGGCTGAAGGTTTCCAGCATGGCGTAGATGCGCGCCTGCAGCGTCTCTTCGGCCACGCCGTGCAGGCGCCCGGTGAGCTCCAGGAACTCCTGGCCGGTAAGGCTTTCGAACAGCACGGCGGTTTCGGGAACGTAGCCGATGCGCTGCTTCACGTCCACGGCCCGTTCGGGCAAGGGCAGCCCGGCGACCTTGATGACGCCGCCGCCGGGCGCCAGGATGCCGGCCATGATCTTGATGGTGGTGGTCTTGCCCGCGCCGTTGGGGCCCAGCAGCCCGACCACCTCGCCCCGGCCCAGCGTAAAGGAAATGGCGTGCAGCACTTCGGTGTAGCTGTAAGAGAAGACCACGCGATCGAATTCCACGATCGGCGCGCTCTGGCCCGTGTTCATGCTTATACAATCAGTAACACATGTTCTCTTCGCGGTTTCACTGGGACACCCGTCCCAACCGTCTGACGCAATTGCTGGAGGCGCGCCGGGGCGAAGGCGCGCGCATTCTGGATCTCACCGAATCCAATCCCACGCGCGCCGGGCTTCGCTATCCCGCGGAAATCGCCGCGGCCTTCGCCGGCGCGGAGATGCTGCGCTACGACCCGTCGCCGGCCGGTGCGCCGGCCGCCCGCGAGGCGGTGTCGCGCTACTACGCCGGCCGCGGCACGGCGGTGGATCCCGGCCGCATCCTGCTCACCGCCAGCACCAGCGAGGCCTACGCCTGGCTGTTCAAGCTGCTGGCCGATCCGGGCGACCAGGTGCTGGCGCCGCGTCCTTCGTACCCGCTGTTCGAATACCTCGCCAACATGGAATGGCTGGAGCCGCGGCAGTACCCGCTGCGGTATTCCGGCGGGTGGTCGATCGACCTGGAGGCGCTCGAAGCCGCCGTCACCGCCCGCACGCGCGCAGTGGTGCTGGTGAATCCCAACAATCCCACGGGTTCATTCGTCAAGCGCGCCGAACTGGCGGCTCTCACGCAACTGGCCGCGCGGCGGGGACTGGCGCTCATCTCCGACGAGGTTTTTTCGGATTACGCCTTCGCGCCGGATGCCGATCGCGCGGCCACGCTGGCCGGGGTGGAAGACTGCCTAGCGTTCTCCCTCAGCGGCCTTTCGAAAGTGGCCGGGCTGCCACAGATGAAGCTGGGTTGGATGGTGTGCGCCGGCCCGCGGGCGCTGCGCCGCGAAGCCATGGAGAAGCTGGAGTGGATCGCCGACACGTATCTTTCCGTGGGCACGCCGGTGCAGTGCGCCGCGGCCAAACTGCTGGACGCGGGCTGCGAGGTGCGGCGCGCCATTCGCGAGCGCAGCGAGGCGAACCTGGCTTTCGCGCGGGAGACGCTGGCGGGTTCGGCGGCCAGCCTGCTGGCGGTGGAAGGCGGCTGGAACCTGACGGTGCAACTGCCGCGGGTTCGCAGCGAGGAAGAATGGGCGCTGGAACTGCTGGAGCGCAAGGATGTGCTGGCGCAGCCCGGGTTTTTTTACGACTTCGAGACCGAGGCGTTCCTGGTGGTCAGCCTGCTCACGCGGGCGGAAGTTTTCCGCGAGGGCGTGAGCAGGCTGCGGGAGTTGCTATAGACCGCCGCGCCCGCGGCCGCCGGTGGGCTGCGGCGCGGGCAGCTCCTTGCGCGGCAGCTTGTCGGCGCGCGTGGCGGCGTTGTACACGAACACGGCTTCGATCACGGCCATCTGGCGCATGTCCTGCTCCTGGATGCGGTCGTAGACGTCCATGTTGGAATGGTGGGTGCGGGTGTCGTAATCCATCTCGTCCTGGATGAACTGGAAGCCCGGCAGGCCCACGGCGTCGAAGGACTGGTGGTCGGTGCCGCCGGTATTGCGCGCCGTCACCACACCCGGCGTGAGGTCCTTGAGCGTGGCGAACCAGGCCTCGAAAACCGGCCGGGCCTGTTCGTTGCTCTGCAGGTAAATGCCGCGGATGCGGCCGGTGCCGTTGTCGATGTTGAAGTAGCCGGCGAAGGCGTCGTGCTCGGGGGTGGGCTTCATGGTGGCGGGATCGGCGAAATGGGCCTTGACGTAGGCCTGCGAGCCGAACAGCCCCTGCTCTTCGCCGCCCCACAGCGCCATGCGCACGGTGCGGTCCATCTTGAGGCCGGTGGTTTTCAGCAGGCGCGCGACCTCCATGGCGAGGGCCGCGCCCGCGCCGTTATCGGTGGCGCCGGTGCCCATGTGCCAGGAATCGAAATGGCCGCCCACCATCACCAGCTCGTTGGGTTTCGAGCCGCCAGGGATTTCGGCGATCACGTTGAACGCTTCGGTCTTGCTCATATCGAATTCGTTGCGGATATCGAAGGAGAGCTTGACGGGAACGTCGTGCTCCACCAGGCGCACGATGCGGTTGTAGTTTTCGGCGGTGATGGCGACGGCGGGGATGTTCCTGGTGGGGTCGCCGGTGCGCGGGCCGCCATTGCTGGCGAACACCGTGCCGCTTTCGCCGCGGGCCGAGGCGGTGATGGTGCCGAGCACGCCTTCGTCCTTCCAGTAGTTGGCCTGCTTTTCCTGGAACGCCTGGCGCTCTTCGGGGGTCATGTTGGCATAAGCGGCGTACGGGCTGCCGCGCCCGCCGCGCCCGCCCGACGGGCCGCCGGGAATGATTTCCTGCACCAGGCCGGCCAGTTCCGAATCGGAGTAGCGATGCGCCAGCGGGGCGAGTGGGAAGTCAAGCGGTAGCGCCGCGCTGGTAGCGCCCTCCGTCAGCGGGGCGATCAGCACGAACTTGCCCTGCAGCTTGCCGTGCCACTTCTTCATGTCCTCGTCGGTGGAGTTCTGGGCGATGATGGCTTCACCGGTGGCGACGCCGTTGGTGCTGCCGGTCCACGCCTGCGGGTACCCGATGATGGGCATGTAAGTGGGCTCGACCATGGCGCCGTAGTAGTACTTCATTTCCCAACTGGGGATGGCGCCGCCGCGCAGGCCGGCGGTGGCGAACGGCTCCAGGTGGACGTTGGCGAGGCCCCATTCCTTGAGCTGGCTCACGGCCCAATCGCCGGCCGCGCGGAACTGCGGCGAGTTGGTGAGGCGCGGTCCGTAGCGGTCCGTCAGGTTGTACATGGTATTCATGACGGGGGCTTGGGAACGCCCGCCGCCGCCGAAGCGTCCGCCGCCGCGGCCTCCGGTGCCGAACTCGGCGGCCTTGAGTTTGTGGATGGCTTCCAGGTCGAGTTTTTCGGGCTGCTGGGAGAACAGCAGCAGGGGAAGTGCGAGGGCGGGGACCGCCGCGAGGAGGAAGAATTTTCGTAGAAGCATACCGGTGGTTTGAGGATATCAGATGGCGAGGGGAGTGGGTGGGGCGGAATAGCCACTGCCCTGTGTTTGCGGGGCAGGATGGCATCCTGCGGTCCCGCCCAGAGGGCACCCGCAATCGGCCTGGGCGGCTATCGCACAAGGCCGCCCAGGCGGACTGCCAGTCCGCCGCAGACTGACAGTCTGCCCCACATAGCGCCCTTACTTCGCGATCTTCAGCATCACCACGCCGTGCGAGGGCACGGTGGCGGAGTACGCGCCGGAGACCGCGCCGCGGCCGGCATGCGCCCACAGGTCGCGCACGGCGTGCGCGCCGGAGATGCCGATGTCGCTCCACTGCGCCGTGACTTTGGCTTCCGCGGCGCCGCGGTTGAACAGGCCCACGGCGTAGCCGCCATCGGCAAGCGGACGCGCCCAGACCTCCGCGTCGCCCTGCCTGGAAACGCGCGTGCCCTGCTTGCCCAGCGGGTCCTGATCCACGGCGATCACTTCCTTATTGGTGAGGATCTCCAGAATGCCCGGCGTCACGTCGCGCAGGTCGTTGCCGGCCAGCAGCGGCGCGGCCAAAAGCGACCACAGGCTCATGTGCGTGCGGTACTCGGTATCGCTCATGCCGCCGTTGCCGATCTCCAGCATGTCGGGGTCGTTCCAGTGCCCCGGCCCGGCGTACTTCTCGCGGCCGGATTGCAGGTTGAAGCCGATGTTCTGCATGGAAACCCAGCGGTCGCCGATGTCGTCGGTGGTCCGCCACAGGTTGCCGCCCACTTTGGCGCCCCACTCGCCCACGTCCAGCATGCCGTACTGGCACAGGCTGTAGACGATGGAGCGTCCGGAGGCCAGCAGGGCCGTGCCCATCTTGGCGTAGGCCGCCTGCATGGTGGCCTGGTCGGGGGCGTAGACGCGGGCGGCGCTGCACCAGTCGTACTTCAGGTAGTCGATGCCCCACTCGGCCCAGGTCTTGGCGTCCTGCGCTTCGTGCTGGTAGCTGCCCTCGTAACCGGCGCAGGTTTTGGGTCCGGGCGACGAGTAGATGCCCAGCCGCAGGCCCTTGCGGTGAACGTAATCGGCCAGCGCGCGCATGTCGGGGAACTTGGCATTGGGCAGGAGGACGCCAGAGGCGTCGCGCGCGCCTTCCCAGGTATCGTCGATGTTGACGTAGAGGTAGCCGGCGTCCCGCATGCCGTCTTTCACCATGGCGTCGGCGATTTCGCGCACCACCTGGTCGTCCACTTTGCGCTGGAATTTGTTCCAACTGTTCCAGCCCATGGGCGGGGTTTGCGCCAGGCCGTTGGGCGCGACCGGCGGCGGCGCCGCCAGCGAAACCTTGGGCGGAGGCGGCGGGAGCGGCTGGGGACGATCCGCCGACACGCGCGCGAACTCGGTCTTCTGCGCGCGGTTGCCGGCCGCGAAAAGTTGCAGCTTCTCGCCCTGCGCCTCGCCGCCGTATATGCGCTGCGGCGGGCCGGCGTCGCGCTCGCCGATGAACCAGAAGACGCTGCCGCTGGCGCGGCCGTCCACGATGCGGTCCTCGCTCTGCGGCGTCTGCAGGTAGCCGGCGACATGGCCGCTTGCGTCCACGTCCAGGGCGAGCACCATCTCGCGCGTCAGGCCGTCGCCCGCGATCCTGGCGGTCCAGCGGCCGGTCAGGTTCTGGGCTCCCGCCACGGCGCAGAGGGCGGCGATGGCGATGCCGGTCGAAGAAAGTTTCATGTTTGGCAAACCTCCATGGGAAACGGGATTGTGGTAACGCGGCGCTCGCAGGACGCCACGCTCTCCAGGGTAACTCCGGAACGCGGCGGGGTGGCGCTTTTTTGTGGGGCGGGATGGCATTCTGCGGCGGACCCCAAAAGGGGCACAACGGCAACCCGGCTGGGCGGCCGGGGATGCGACCCTGCCCGCATCGCGGCAAGCCGACTACGTGCGGCTTCCCAAGCCACTGGGCGAGGTTCGCTCGCCGGGCCGATTGACACTCGGCCGCAGGCTGAAAGCCTGCCCCACAAAAAACGGCGCAGGGCCGGAGCAGCGGGCCTACGCCACTTCCAGCAGGCTGATCTCGGGTTCCACCAGTTCGATGCCCAGGCCGGGCGACTGGGGCACGGCGTAGCGGCCCCGCTCGAAAATCAGCGGCGCGCGGGAGAACTCGTTGGCGGTCTCCACCAGGCCCGGCGTGTGCGGCATCAGCCGGCAGTTGGGGGCGGCGGCGGCGAAGTGCAGGGTGGCGTAGAGCAGCGGGCCGAGCGCCGGCGTGAGGTGCGGCGATACCTCCATCCCGGCGCGTTCCGCGGCCCGCGCGATGCGCAGCGATTCGGTGATCCCGCAGCGTCCCACGTCGGGCTGCACGATGCGCATGGCGCCCGCGCGGAAAAACGGCGCCAGTTCGAAATGCGTCCGGTACGCCTCGCCCAGCGCGATGGGCGTGCGGATGCGGGCGGCCAGCGCGGCGTGCTGCCGGGGATCTTCGGGCGGAAACGGCGATTCCAGCCACATGGCCCGCCTCCGGTCGAGCTCCCTGCCGAACGGCACGGCGCGGGCCGCGTCCAGCCGCCACTGCGCGTCGACGGCGATGTTCTTCGCGCCGCAGATTTCGGCCAGCGCGTCGAACTCTTCCAGGAGCGCGCGCTCGCTCCCCTCGTGGAACAGCTTGAAGCGGGTCGATCCGGCGTCCAGAGAAAGGCGGGCATGGCCCAGCCGGTCGGCGCCGGTTTCGCCGGGCAGGTAGTTGACGTAGCTCTCCACCGAATCCCTGGCCGCCTCGCCGGCGATGAGCGTGGCGATGGGCGCGTCCAGAATTTTTCCAGCCAGGTCCCAGAGGGCGATGTCGAGCGCGCCGATGGCGTCGAGCATGAAGCCGCCGGTCTGCCCGCACACGCGCATCTGGTTGTACATCCCGTCCCACAGCGATTCGATTTCGATTCCCGCTCCCGAAAACTCCTGCCCTTCGAGAAACGGTTTCAGGATGGAGCGGATGATGGCGCCGGCCACCTCGGGCGCCGAGAGCGCCTGCGACTCGCCCCAGCCGGTGAGGCCGCCATCGGTGGTGACGCGCGCCAGCAGTCCGTGAAGCGCTTCGCCGGGAAGGGTAGGGCAGACCTGGCGCGTGGGAAAGTCCGCCATCCTCTCGGCGCCTCCCCAGTCACGCGGAATCCGAATGATGCGCGCTTCTACCCCCGTAATTCTCATCGCAGTCCTCGTTCCCTCAATTGAAGCACCTTTTCAACGGCCGCTGGAGCCCGGCCGGGGAGCGGGGTGCCACGCGCGCGGAGATTCTATATGCTTAGAAAGGAGCACTCGACTTCATGGAACCTTGTAGACGGCGGCGGCCCGTGGCCGGCGCGATGGCGCGGCGTCTGCGACCGCTCTTTTTTGCGGCCGCGCTGTGCCTGACCGGCGCGGGGCTGTGGCGCGCGGCGTCCGCCGCTCAGGATCAGACCGCGCCGCCCGCGCCGCTGGCGCCGCGGCCCGACGCGCCGGCCCCGGCTCCGGCTGCCGCGCAGGGCCCGGCTCCGGCTGCCGCGCAGGGCCCAGTTCCGGCCGCCGCGCAGGGCCCGGCTCCGGCCGCCGCGCAGGGCCCGGCTCCGGTCGCCGCGCCGGCCCCGGCTCCGCCTGCCGCGCAGGGCCCGGCTCCGGCCGCCGGGCAGAACGTGGCGGAAACGGCCACCAGCGAAAGTGCCGCCACGTTTCGCACGCACGTGAACCTGGTGATGGTCCCGGTGGTGGTGCGCGACAAGAAGGGCCACTTCATCGGCAATCTCACGAAGCAGGATTTCCAGCTTTTCGACAAGGGCAAGCCGCAGGAGATCACGCGCTTCTCGGTGGAGAAGACCGGCGAGACCGGCGGGGACGCCGCGTCCGCGCCAGCGCCCGCGCCGCAGTTGCAGCCCGATGCGGCGCCGGCGGAATCCGGCCGGCCGGTGGTGGCGCCGGACAGTTTCATCGCCTACCTGTTCGACGACATCCACATCGCACCGGGCGACCTGATACGGATTCGCGACGCGGCCAGCCGCCACATGGACACGCTCGGGCCGCGCGACCGCGCCGGCGTCTTCACGACTTCCGGCCAGGTGGCGCAGGAATTCACCGACGACCGCGACAAGCTGCGCGAAGCCCTGGCCCGCCTGATGCCCCGGCCCATCGCCCGCGGAGCGGCGCGGCTATGCCCCAACATCGACTACTACACGGGCGACATGATCGAGAACAAGCAGATGAGCGATGCCCTGGCGGCGGCCGTCGCCGATACCATCGCCTGCGCCAGCCTCTCGGGGCCGGGCGCGGCGCAGGTGGCCACCATGATGGTGCACTCCGCGGCGCAGGAGGCCTACACCGTCGGCGAACACGAGACCAGGGTTGCGCTTTTCACGCTGCTGGAGATGGTGCGGCGCATGGCCACGGCGCCCGGCAAGCGCATGATCCTGCTGCTGTCGCCGGGGTTCTACGCGCCCGAGGAGCAGGCGGAGAGGATGGATATTTTCGACCGCGCCATCCGCGCCAACGTGATCATCAGCTCGCTCGACGCGCGCGGGCTGTGGACCGACCCCATGTTCGACGCTTCGCGGCAGGGCGGGTCGCTGGCCGCCATGTCCGTCGTGTCGCGATACGACCACTTCGCCGCTTTGGCCAACGCCGACATATTGGGAGAAATGGCCTCCGGGACGGGCGGCGATTTCGTCGAGAACACCAACGATTTCGACACCGGGCTGCGGCGCCTGGCCACGCCGCCCGAGGTGGTGTATCACCTGGGGTTCTCGCCGCAGAACCTCAAGACGGACGGCAGCTTTCACAGCCTGAAAGTGGTTCTCAAGGCCGCTTCGAAAGCGCCCGGCGCGGAGTTGAATGCGCGCAAGGGTTACTACGCGCCCACGCACTCCCAGAACGAGGCGGAGAACGCCCAGCGCGAAATCGAGGAGGCGGTTTTCTCGCGCGAGGAAATGTCTGAGATCCCGGCCAGCCTGCACACCCAGTTCTACAAGCCCACGGAGAAGACCGCCAAGCTGTCGGTGCTGGCGCACATCGACATCCGGATGCTCAAGTTCCGCAAGGCCGACGACCGCAACAACGACGATCTGACGGTGCTGAGCGCCATCTTCGACCGCAATGGAAACTACGTCCAGGGAATCCGCAAAACGATCCAGTTCCATTTGAAGGATGAGACGCTCGCTAATCGGCTGGGGCCGGGGATCGACATGCGAACGGTTTTCGACGTGGAGCCGGGCGGGTACCTGGTTCGCCTGGTGGTACGGGATTCGGAAGGAAGTCTGATGTCGGCGGTGAACGGCGCCGTGGAGATTCCGTTCTAACGGAGGTGCGGGATGAAGATTCGGGTATTGAGCCTGTTCGCGGGGCTGGCGTTCGCCGCCGCATTGCCGGCCGGGTATCAGCAGGATCAGCAGCCGGCGACGGTGATTCGCACGGAAACCCGGGTGGTGCTGGTGGACGCGGTGGTGACGGACAAGAAGGGCAGCTACATCACCGACCTGGAGCGCAAGGACTTCAAGGTTTATGAGGACGGCAAGGAACAGGTCCTCAAGAGCTTTTCCTTCGAGGCCGACCCCTCGTCGCCGCTGGCCGGCCGGAAGCACTACCTGGTGCTGTTCTTCGACGATTCGCACATGGATGCGGAAGGCCAGATGCGCGCCCGGCAGGCCGCCGGCAAGTTCATCGACGCCAATGCCGGACCCGACCGGCTGATGGCGGTGGTCAACTACAACGGCGTGCTGGAGATCACCCAGAACTTCACGGCGGATGCGGACCGGCTGCGGCAGGTGGTGAGCGGCGTCAGGTTCAGCGTGGGCCCGAGCTTCGGCAATTACGGAAACCGCAACTCGCTGCTGGCCCTGAACAGCCTGGCTAAGAACCTGGCGGACGTGCCGGGACGCAAGATCCTGGTGTTGCTGACCGGCGGTTTCGCCGCTACCGCCGAGCTGATGCCCGACATCACCGCGGCCATCGCCATGTGCAACAAGAGCAACGTGGCGATTTATCCCATCGACGTGGGCGGATTGCAAACTGGCTTGCCCAGCGTCACGCAGCCCGGCAGTGGCGGCCGCGGTATCGGCGGTGGTGGTGGCGGCATCGGCGGCGGCGGGCGGATACCGATGGGATTCAACCTCATCGGCGGAAGCCGCTGGGGCATTCCCGGCGGCATGGTGGCGGCCTTTCAAGGCTCCCGGCCCGGAGGCGGCGCGTCTCCGGGCGGCGGCGCGTCTCCGGGCGGCGGATCGTCTCCCGGCGTCGGCACGTCTCCGGGCGGATCGAGGGGCGGAGGAACAACCGGCGGCGGCTCGCCGGCCAGTCCGGGCGGAGGTGTCGGCCGGCCGGGCACAGGCACGGGCACTGGCACTGGAACGGGAACCGGGACCAGCCGGTCGGGAGGCGGAGGCGGATCGAGTACCAATAACAACCTGAGCAACGTGCGCACTCCGGGCGACGTCATCATACCTCCCATGGTGCCGTTCGCCGGGGCCAATCAGCAGGTGCTGTACATGCTGGCGGATGGCACCGGCGGTTTCGTCATCGTCAACACCAACGACCTGTTGGCCGGGATGGAGAAGATCCTCAAGGAGCAGGACCAGTATTACCTGCTCAGCTACAGTCCTCCGGAAGCGGCCGAGGGATCCTGTCACAGCCTGAAGGTCAAGGTGGATCGCGGCGGCTCCACGGTGCGCGCGCGAACCGGATACTGCAGCGTCCGTCCGGCCGATCTGCTGGCCGGGAAGCCGGCCGAGAAAACCCTGGAAGGTCTGGCCGAATCGGCGGGGCCCGGCGCCATCAAGCCGCAATTGGCGCTGCCGTTCTTCTTTACCGGGGCCAACACGGCGCGCGTGAACGTCGCCATGGAGATTCCCGCGGAGGCCGTGAAATTCCAGAAGGTGAAGGGCAAGCAGCACGCCGAGGTCAACATCCTGGGAATTGCGTACCGGGCGGATGGCTCGGTGGGCGCGCGATTCAGCGACACCGTGAAGCTGGATCTGGAAGACAAGCATGCCATCGAGGAATTCCGCAAGCAGCCCATGCACTACGACACGCAGTTCGACGTGGCTTCGGGCCAGTACAATTTCAAGCTGGTGTTCGCGTCGGCGGGGAGCCAGGACTTCGGCAAGATCGAACGGCCGCTCGCCGTGGAACCCTTCGACGGCCGGCAGTTCGCCATGAGCGCGGTGGCCCTGAGCCTGCACCGCAAAGCGGTCAGCAGCGTGGACGCCGGCATGGACGCCCTGCTCACCGAGGGCCGCACGCCGCTGGTGGCGCGGAACTGGCAGTTCACTCCCACCGGAGAGTCGCGCTTCAAGAGCACCGACCAGGTGATGCTCTACATGGAACTGTACGAACCGGCCAATACCAGCCCCAATCCCCCGCGGCTGAGCGTGCGCCTGAGGATCCTCGACAGCAAGAGCGGGCTGCCGTTAAAAGACGGCATACTGGAGGTGACGCCCTTTGTCACCGCCGGCAATCCCATGGTGCCGGTGCCCATGCAGATCCCGGTGCACGATCTGGGCGCCGGCGCCTACCGCTGCGAGTTCATTGCCGGGGATGGGCTGGGCCGCACCGCCACGCGCAAGGTGGAGATCGAAGTGGAGTAGGCGCGGTCACGCGAACCAGCGGTGGTACCACAGTTCCACCGATCGGGTGACAAACCCGCAGCGCTGATACAGCCGCTGCGACGCCAGGTTGCGTCCTTGCGTGGCCACGCTCACGCCGGTCGCGCCGTGCGCCGCGAAGGTGGCGAGCGCGGCCTCCACTAACTCGCGTCCGGCGCCCGAGCCGCGCGCCCACCCGGCCACGCCGAGCAGCCCGATGCGCCCCGATGGGCCGTCCCAATGGCAGGTGACGTAGCCCGCCGGCCGGTCCTCGCGCCGCTTCACCAGCACGGCTTGCGCATCGCCGGCGCAGCTCTGGCGGATCCAGGTGGCGTACAGTTGGGCGCAACGCTCGCGCGCAAAGTTATGGTCGAAATAAAACCGCGAGTCGGTGTGGCTGGCGGCGGCGATCTCCTCCAGTCCGGGCACATCCTCGGGGCCGGCCGGGAGCACGCCCGCGGGCAAGCCGCAGGCGGCGGCGTGGCGCTCCAGCGTCACGCGGATATCCACCAGGTGAAACCCGTGGTTTTCGGCGGCGCTCACGGTGGCGGCGTCATCCGCCGCGGCCAGCAGATAGAGGCAGCGCACGCGCTCCCGAGCGCACCATTCCAGAACCGGGGGCATGGCTTCGGCGCTCACGCGCGGGCCGGCGGCGCGGGCGATCCGGCATCCGAAGAACGCCGTATCCCAATCCAGAATGCGGCACGGTTCGCTCATGTTCTCCCCGGCGGGCGCGCGGCGCGCGGGGCTCGGGAGTCCGGGCCCCGCCGCGCCGGCGGAATCAGAAATTGACGATGGAGGCGAACGACGCCGCTTCCAGGCTGGCGCCGCCCACCAGCGTGCCGTCGATCTCCGGCTGCGCCATCAGGCTCTTGACGTTTTTCGGGTTGACGCTGCCGCCGTAAAGAATGCGCACGGCTTCGGCGGCGTCGTGGCCGAACCTGGCGCGCACCTCGGCGCGGATGGCGCGGTGGGCGTCGGCGGCGATTTCGGGAGTGGCTGTCTTGCCGGTGCCGATGGCCCAGACCGGCTCGTAGGCGATCGCGATTTTCGAGAACTGCGCTTCGCTCAGCCCGGCGATGCCCCCGGCGAACTGGGTCTTCAGCACCTCTTCGGTGCGGCCGGCTTCGCGGTCTTCCAGGCGCTCGCCCACGCACACTATGGGGGTCAGGCCGTATTCCAGGGCCGCCAGCGTGCGTTTCAGAACCGTGGCATCGGTCTCGCCGAAGTACTGGCGACGCTCGCTGTGCCCCACGATAGCGTGCGTGCAGCCGGCCGCCACCAGCATGGGGCCGGAGATTTCGCCGGTGAAGGCGCCCTCTTTGGCCCACGCGACGTTCTGCGCGCCCACGCGGATGTTGGATCCCCGGACGGCGCCGACGGCCGCGGTGAGATTCGTGAAGGCGGGACAGATCACGATCTCGCAGTGTTCCGCACTTCCGGCCAGCGGCCGGAATGCATCGAAGAAAGCGATGGTTTCCGCGGGCGTTTTGAACATCTTCCAATTGCCCGCCATGATTGGTTTTCTCATAAGATCCGTTTCATGAAGCGATTTGCCGCAAAAAGCTCCGGCCGTGCCCGATGGACACGCCGAAATTGGCGGCCACGGTCTGCCCGATATCGGAGAGCGAGGCGCGCAGCCCCAGGTCCACCCCGGCGCGCACGCGCGGCCCGGCGGCCAGCAGGGGAACATACTCGCGGGTGTGGTCGGTTCCGGGAATGGTGGGATCGCAGCCGTGGTCGGCGGTGAACACCGCCAGGTCGCCTTCCCCGAGCGCGGCCGTGAATGCGGGAAGCCAGGCGTCCAATCGCTCCAGCGCGGCGCCGTAGCCTTCCACGTCGTTGCGATGGCCGAACTGCTGGTCGAAATCCACCAGGTTGACGAAAATCAGCCCGCCGTCGAAGCCCTTCATGGCCTCTAGGGTCTTGGCCATGCCGTCGGCGTTGTTCGCGATCTTGACCGACCGGCGGATGCCGCGGCCCAGGTAGACGTCGAAGATCTTGCCCACGCCGTACACCTCGACGCCGTGCTCGTCCAAGCGGTCGAGCAACATTCCCGGGGGCGGCGGCACGGCGTAATCGTGGCGATTGGCGGTGCGCACGAAGCGTCCCGGCGCGCCCACGAACGGCCGCGCGATCACGCGCCCCACCTCGTTGGGCCCGCGCAGGATTTCGCGCGCCGTCCGGCAGATGTTGCACAGCTCCGCGAGCGGGACGATCTCTTCGTGCGCCGCCACCTGGAAGACGCTGTCGGCCGAGGTATAGACGATGGGCGACCCGGTGCGCATGTGCTCGGCGCCCAGTTCCTGAATGATCTCGGTTCCCGAGGCCGCGCGGTTGGCGAGCGTGGAGCGTCCGATGCGGCGCTCGAACTCGCCCATGATCTCGGGCGGGAATCCATGCGGGTAGAGGGGAAACGGCTTGTCCAGGAGGATGCCGGCCATCTCCCAGTGTCCCGTGGTGGTGTCCTTGCCCGGGGATTCGAGCGTGCAGCGGCCGAATGCGCCGAAGGGCGAGGGGTCCGGCGGGATGCCCGCCAGCGGCTTGATATTGCCGAGGCCCAGGCGCGCCAGGTTGGGCAACCGCAGGCCGCGGAGGCGCGCCAGGTTTCCCAACGTGTCGGCGCCGGGCGGGTCGCCAAACTCAAGCGCGTCGGGCATGGCGCCGATGCCCACGCTGTCGAGCACGATCCAGATGATTCGCGAGAACACCAATTTCGACTGTAGCATGCGGCTGGACGCCGCCGCGCAAACCCGGCGGGCCACCCGAAGGGATCGACCTGATCCAAGTGGGGAGAGCTATGTCGCTTGCAATCAGTTGCTTGAGGTTTCGCGATTGGATCCACACGATCCAAGTGCGGGCGGGCGATGGTGGCGGAAGAATCGCCCTGCGGTGTCCCGCCGGCGAGTAGCGGCGCTCCAGCAGCGGGCTTTCCGGCGCGGCCGGTTTCCGGGCTGGAGCGGGGGATGCTCGCGGGTAAACGGGGATTGAGGGAGCTCGCGGACGGGGCGAAAGCCTCTGGGCAGATGGCGCTGTCCACGCGGCGAGACGCGGCGCGCCGCTTTCGCGGAATGCCGTGGCGCCATGGGACCGAGTCGTCAGTCCCCAGGTTTTCGCGGATGCGAGCGAGGGCGAGAAATGCGGCCTATGGGGATGTCCGCCGTCTGAGCTGGAGGCCGTACAGATATGCGGAGATGTCCGCCATGTCCGATCCCTTGAATTGAGGCCAGGGGATCTTCCGCTGCCGCATCGAAAGCTGCATCGCCGGGCCGTGCTTCCACAGGGCGGCGACCATTCCAAACGAGGTCATTCTTCCGGTCATCGCCGATCGGGCGGGCGCGCCGCTGGACGGATCGTCGTGGCAGGCGCCGCATTGCTTCTTCGCAAAGAGCCGCCGGCCGTTCTCCGGGTTGCCCCGTTCCTCGAAGAACTGGGTGGCCACGAGGTAGCCGACCAGGCGGCGCATCTCCTCATCGCTGAGCGGGGTCTCGTGATACCCGGTGCGGAAGGGGTGGTTCCACATGGCCGCGGCGAAATCGGTGAGGCCGTAGCGGGTGCTGTGGCCTCCAAGCGCCAACGCTCCGCGGTGGCATGTGGCGCAGCCTTTGGACTCGATCAGCGTCCGGCCGCTCTCCGGCGATGCCGGCGCGAATCCGGCGGCCTGGTCCATCGGCCGAAGTTTCCGAAGCCAGGCCAGCACATCGGTCATCTCCTGGGCGGTGAACAGCGGATAAGGGAATTGCGACGCTTTGAGCGCGCGCGCCATGTCACGGGAGTGGTTCCACATTCTCTGGGTCAGGGCGATCGGGTCCCATGGAGAATCCCACTCGGCTACCGGTTTGATTCCGGCGCGGACGGGAGCGGAGATCCCATGACACTGCCCGCAGCGGCGGAGAACGAAGAGGCGTTGGCCGCGGCGGGGGTCGCCAGGCTTCTCGAAATAGCTGGCCGCGAAGAAGAAAGCGAACAGGTCGGCGGACTGCTGCTCATCGAGCGCGGGCATGGCCACGTGTTCGCTCGTCATGGCGGCCCACATCCTGGGAGCGTGGCTCCAGAGCAGGCCGGCCAGTTGGTACGGGTCGAAGCCCCGATCCCGGCCCCGCCCAAGGTCGGGCGCCTTCTTGCCGCCCACTCCGTTCATGCTGTGGCAGACGGTGCACTTCAGATCCTGGAACAAGGCCCTGCCGCGTTCGGCATCGCCGAGCAGCAGGCTCCTGGTGGCGCAGTTGGCGGGGCCGATGGCGGCAACGACGAGAAGCCAGGGCCATGTCTGCATACTCACCAGGGTTACATATTCAGTCGACTCCGGGGACCCTGTAAACCGGATGGCCCGGACGCCCGTCGTGGGCATCCGGGCCGTCACAGCTACCGAAGCGAGGCGAGAGTGACCACGCCCGATCGAACCGGGATGGTGACGCGGGCGACGCTGGCGCCGCGGGCGATCTCACGCTCCGCCTTGGACTGGGGCACGGCGGCTCCATCGGTGGTGCCGGGCGCCGGCCACACTTCAGCGAGGAAGTACTTGTCGCCGTACTTGTTGAACACCAGGACGCGTTCCTTGGCCTGGCTGGAAGGGAGACCGAGGTCGGTCACCGTGGCCAGGGCACCGGTTCCGGACGCGTAGCAATGCAGAGTCAGCACGCCGTGCGCCGCGGTTACGTCATACTGCCCGGCGGGCAGCACGGTGCGGGAAAGGCTGAATTCGAACGGGATGTCGGCAACCAGTTTGCCCTGGCCAAAGGCCGTGCCTGCGGCCAGCAACGCCAACGTTCCCAGGGTAGCGAAAGCTCTGTTCTTCATGATGGACCTCCTAAGTCCTGGTGGTTGGTGGGCGGGTTGACGCTCACCAGGGTCAAGTTTGAGGAGGAAGTCCCGGAGCGTACGGTTGCTCCGGACGCCCGGTCGAGTCCGCCTCGGATCCGACGAAATTCACAATTCATTCCCGCTTGCCGCCGGCCGCGGCGCCCCTTCAATGCCGGGGCTCCCGCGGACCGGCCGGCCGGCCCGGACGCCCGCGGGCATCCGGGCCATGGCGGCTACCGAAGCGAGGCGAGAGCGCCCGCTCCCGCTCGGACAGGGATGGTCACGCGGGCGACGAGCGGGGCGACGCTGGCGGTTTCACGCTCGGTCCTGGACTTCGTCACAGCGACTCCGTAGGCGGTGTCGGACGACGGCCAGACTTCCGCGAGGAAGTACTTGTCGCCGTACTTGTCGAACACCAGGCGGGGTTCGGTGGGCTGGGCGCCGCCACCGATGTTGCTGCTCAGTGCGACGAAATTCTTTTGGGCCGCGTAATCGGCAACACGCACCATGCCGTGCGTGCTGGTCACCTGGTAGTGGCCGGCGGGCATGTCCATGTTGGCGAAACTGAACTGGAAGGGGATGTCGGCAGTGACTATCTGCTGGCCAAAGGCGGAAGCCGCCGTGAGCAACGCCAGCGTTCCCAGCGTCGCGAAAGATTTGTTCGTCATGGTGGACCTCCTATAGTCCCGGTAGTTGGCGAGATGGCTGTCTCTCGCCGGTCCTGTAGTGGGGCAGCATCTCGGGGACATCCGAAATGCTTTCCGCCTCTCTTCAGGGTTGCCTGTCATAATGCACTCCTCTCGCCACTTCCGCAGGGCGCGCAGGGCGGTGCGGCAGATGGACGCAACCCGTTGATGGGATTAGGCCACGAGACTCGAAGGCGCAACCTGGACCGGGCGCATCCGCGCCGCCGGACTCTATCCGATTGTGTGTGGGGTATCCGGCAGGATAGGAATATGCAAGACTTTTAGTATGCACTCAGCGCTCAATCCCAGGCTGGTGGGGATTGCGGGCCCGGTGGAGGGAGGGATCTTCGGGCTTTCCGATGGCGACCTTTCGATCGGAGGCGACCCGTCCAACCAACTCGTCATCGACGATCCTTCCATAGCCGCGCGCCAATGCGCGATCCGCCGGCGGCCCGGGGACGAGTTCGAGATCCAGGACCTGGGCTCGGACGGCGTCACCATGGTGAATGGCCTGCCCGTGACCGAGCGGACCCTGATGCACGGCGACCAGATCCGCCTGGGCGAGTGCCGCTTCATCTTTTGGAGGTGGGACGGGGAGCCGGAGTCCGATAGCGGTCCGGTGTGTGCCCAACCCTGCGTTCTACCGCAGCGGAAGAACTGCTCGTACCAGATCGGGGCGGCCTCGCCGGATGGACTCACGGCCGAATCCCAGGCCCGGTGCTCCCTGACGTTGCTGTTGAGAGCGGGCGCCGGCATTCAGACGGTCCGCAGCGCGGAAGAGATTGCGCAGCAACTCCTGGAGGCGATTTTCGAGGCCATTCCCGCTCAGCAGGGCGGCATCCTGCTCTTCGATGGTCAAAGCCAGGAGCCGTCCTTCGTCTCGTACCGGGATCGCGAGACGGGACCCGCTTCAACCGTGCGGATGTACAACGCCATTGTGGATCGGGCCCGGCGCGAAGTCACCGGCATCCTGGCCACCGGCATCCTGCCGGACCGGTCTCCGGCCGCCGGGGATCGGACGGAGCCGGAGCCTCGCAGTGTACTGGCGGCGCCCATCGTCGCGCTGGCCAGGACGCTGGGCGTCATGTTTCTGGATTCCTGCGTCCCCAGCATGCCTTTCCACGAGGACCACCTGGAGCTGGCGGGTTCGGTCGGCGCCATCATGGGCCTGGCGCTGGAAAACGCGCGCCGCACGGAATGGCTGGAAAAGGAGAATCGGCGTCTCCAGGAGGCGGCGGGCCTGAATCATGAGATGGTGGGCGGCAGCCCGCGCATGCGCGAGGTGTACCGGTTTGTATCGAAGGTAGCGCCGACCGATTCCACGGTGCTGATTTGCGGCGAGAGCGGCACGGGGAAAGAGCTGGTGGCGCGCGCCATCCACCACAACAGCCAGCGCGCCACGATGCCGTTTCTGGCGGTGAACTGCGCGGCCATGTCGGAGACGCTGCTGGAGAGCGATCTCTTCGGCCACGAGAAGGGCGCCTTCACCGGGGCGTACGCGCAGAAGCGCGGCAAGCTGGAACTGGCGGACCGCGGGACGGTGTTTCTGGACGAGGTGGGAGAAATGCCGCCGGCCTGCCAGGCGAGGCTGCTGCGCGTGATCCAGGAACGCGAGTTCGAGCGCGTGGGGGGAACGCGCGCGATCCGCACCGATATCCGCCTGATCGCGGCCACCAACCGCGACCTGAAGGGCGCCATCGAGGCGGGCACGTTCCGGACGGACCTGTATCACCGGCTCAACGTGGTGTCCCTTACCATGCCGCCTTTGCGCGACCGCCGCGAAGACATTCCGCTGCTCTCCAGTTATTTCGCCGCCAGGCACGGCAAGAAAGCCGGGCGCAGGGTAACCGGCATCGCGCGGGAAACGCTGGCATGTTTGCAAGCCTACGACTGGCCCGGCAACGTGCGGGAATTGGAGAACGCGATTGAGCGCGCCGTGGTGCTGGGCTCGACCGAGCTGATCCTGGCGGAAGACCTGCCGGAAGCCGTGCTGGAGAGCTCGCCGGCGGGAACGCGCCCGATCGGCGCTTACCACGAAACCATTCGCAACCAGAAGATGAGGGCCATTGTCGAGGCGCTCGACCAGGCCGGGGGCAGCTTCACGGAGGCGGCGAAACTGCTGGGCATTCACCCCAACTACCTGCACCGGCTGGTAAGGAACCTGAATTTGAGGGGCGCGATCTCGAATTCGGCGGGAGGGTAGGGGGCTACTTCCCGCTCACCAGGAACACCGCGGTTTCGGCCAGCAGGTTGGGCATCACCACGATTTTGCGGTGTCCCGCCAGGAAGTAGCGGCGCTCCACGCTCAGGCCTTCGGCGGCGGCCAGTTCCTCGAAATCCTGCACCGTCAGGAAGTGGATGTTGGGCGAGTCGTACCACTCGTAGGGGAACAGCCTGGTGCGCGGGGCGCGCCCGCTGAAGAGCATCGAGAGGCGCACCTTCCAGTGCCCGAAATTCGGAAAGGCCACGATCACGCGGCGCCCCACGCGCACCATCTCGCGCAGCACCTGGCGGGGATGGCGCGTCTCCTGCAGCGTCTGGCTGAGGATCACGTAGTCGAAGGCCCGGTCGGGATAGTCGGCCAGGCCTTCGTCGATGTCGCTCTGGTGCACCGAGACGCCGCGCGCGATGGCCCTGGACACCTTGGCGCCAACGATCTCGACGCCGCGGCCTTCCACTTCCTTGTTGGCCGCCAGCCAGGCCAGCAACTCGCCTTCGCCGCAGCCCAGGTCGAGCACCTTGGTGCGCGGCTCCACGATGTCGCCGATGATGGCGTAATCGCTGCGGCCCAGCAGTTCCCGCACGAAGGGCGATTTCCGGGGAGTGTCGGCGGTCATGCGATCTTCTCGAAGGTGCTGGCCAGGAAGCCGCGGACCAGGTTGGTCTGTTCGGCCACGTCCACCAGGAAGGAGTCGTGCCCGTAGTTGGCCTGCAATTCGACATACGCCACGTCGCAGTTTCGGGAGCGCAGGGCGCGCACGATTTCCTGCGACTGGTAGCTGGGATACAGCCAGTCGGAACTGAAGCTGATCACCAGGAACCGCGCCGAAACCGCTTCCATGGCGGCGTTGAGCGTCTGGTGGCCGCTGGTGAGGTCGAAGTAATCCATGGCCTTGGTGATGTACAGATAAGAGTTGGCGTCGAAGCGGTTCACGAACTGAAGGCCGCGGTAGCGCAGGTAGCTCTCCACTTCGAAGTCCACGTCGAAGCCGAAGCTGAAGGTGTCCTTGTCGCGCAGGCGGCGGCCGAACTTCTCGCGCATGCTGTCGTCGCTCATGTAGGTGATGTGTCCCACCATGCGCGCCACGGCCAGGCCGCGCGCCGGAGGCTTGCCGCTGTAGTAGTCGCCGCCGTTCCAGTCGGGGTCCGCCATGATGGCCTGGCGGCCCACTTCGTTGAAGGCGATCTGCTGCGCGCTGTGACGGGTGGTGGTGGCGATGGGGATGGCCGAGACCACGCGGTCGGGGTAGGAAACCGCCCATTCGAGCGCCTGCATGCCGCCCATGGAGCCGCCCGTCACCGCCAGCAGCTTCCCGATCCCCAGGTGGTCCACCAGCATCTTCTGCAGCCGCACCATGTCGCCGATGGTGATCACCGGGAACGACATGGCGTAGGGGCGCCCGGTGGCGGGATCGATGGAGGACGGACCGGTGGTGCCGCGGCATCCGCCCAGCACGTTGCTGCAGAGGACGAAGTACTGGTTGGTGTCGAAGGCCTTGCCCGGCCCGATGGAGTTGTCCCACCAGCCCGGCTTGCCGGATTCGTGGCCGATGCCGGCGGCGTGCGCGTCCCCGGTGAAGGCGTGCAGCACCAGGATGGCGTTGGACCTGGCGGCGTTGAGCCGGCCGTAGGATTCGTAGGCCACGTCGACCGGAGCCAGCGTGGCGCCGTTATCGAGCGGCAGGGAATCGAACCGGACGGTATGAGATTCTACGATCACCGGGCGAGACTATTATGATACCTTACCGGGCCGGTTCCGTCTTCTCCAACCCTTGCGCCCGCTCGTCCAGCTTGCGGGCCTCGGGCTCGCGTTTCAACTGGCGCAGCAGGGCGGCGTAGTTGCGCAGGGTGGAGGCCAGCAGCGCGGTCTCGCCCACCGAGGCCAATCCGGGCAGCGCGGGGATGCGCTCCGCCAGCAGGATGGCGCGCCGGTACTGCAGCTCGGCGGCGGCGCGGTCGCCCTTGCCTTCCAGCGCCAGCGCCAGGTTGTTCAAGCTCAGCACGTTGGCTTTCTGGCGCAGGGCCTGCGAGCGGCGGTAGAGCGGCTCGGCGAGGGCGAATTTCTGTTGCGCGGCGTAAACCACCGCCAGGTTGTCGAGGGTGGTGGCCAGTTCCGGATTATCGCCGCCCAGCGCCGCCTCCCAGATGGGCAGCGAGCGCTGGTAGAGCGGCTCGGCCTCGGCGAAGCGCCCTTCGAGATACAGCGTCTGCGCCAGCCTGTCCAGGTAAGTGGCCACCTTTTGGTGGCTGGGTCCGTAAGTGCTCTCCTGGATGGAGAGGATGTGCCGCAGCGGCGCTTCCGCCAGGGTGAAGAGCTTCTGCGCGAGGTAGATGTCGGCCAGCGGATCGAGCACCGGAACCAGCGCCGGGTCCTGCGGGCCGAGACGCTTTTCGAGAATCAGAATGGCGCGCTTCAGGTTGGGCTCGGCCACCGCGAACCGCTTGCGGTCGATATAGAACGCGGCGATGGAGGCGCAATCGGCGGCCACCTCGGGATCGTCGAAGCCGCGGGTCTTCTCGCCGATGGCGATGACCCGCAGGTAGGCCTTCTCGGCGTCGGTGAAGCGCTGCATGGCGACATACAGGCTGGCCAGCGGTTTGAGATCGTCGACGAGCTCCGCGCCATCGGGCCCGGCGGCCTTCTCGCGGATGCCCAGCGAACGGAGGTAGAGCGTCTCGGCGTCGGTGTTGCGGCCCTGGGCGCGGCACACCGCCGCCAGCGAATCGAGCGCCGGGGCGAGCCGCGGATCGGTGGCGCCGACTTCCTTCTCCTGCAACTCGACGGCGTTAGCGAGCAGCGGCTCGGCCTCGGCGTACTTCCCCTGCGCTACCAGCGCGGCCGATTTCCGGAGCAACTCCGCCCAATCTTCCTGCGCCGCGGCAGGGAGGGCGAGAAGCAAGAGCAAGGCGGCGGTACGCATGGTGGAATGGTCCGTCTTCATTGTATATGGGCGGGTTTGGGGAGCGGAGGGTGCGCCACGGCCGGGGCCGCGAGGCTAACCGCCCTTCCAAATCTGTGCGCCGGATTGCGGACGGGGAACGGAGGGGCCGCCTTGCCGCGCTCGTGCCAACGGGTGCCCGCTGCACAGCCCACTTGCGGTAGGATTGAGGGTTCGGGACAGCGCATGAGCCCTACGCCAGCGGAGGTGCCCCTTCAGGACTTCGACTTCTCGATCCTTGAGTCGCCCGACTTCAAGGAGGATTCGGTCCGTGAGGATATCGTCATGCCTATTCTGCGTGCGCTCGGGTACTCATCCTCGGGACCCAACAAGATCACTCGCAGCAAGGCGCTCCTGCATCCGTTCATCACGATAGGAGCGAAGCGCAGGCCTATCCAACTCGTCCCGGACTACCTGCTCTCAGTGAACGGCAATTTCACCCTCGTCCTGGACGCCAAGGCCCCGAACGAGGACATCAAGCAGGGCGACAACGTGGAGCAGGTTTATAGTTACGCGGTCCACCCAGAGATCCGCGTGCCCCACTTTGCTCTATGCAACGGCAGAGAGCTCGCGCTCTACGACGTGCACGACCAGACCGCGGTGTGCCTTCCGATACCGGATTTGGAACGGCACTGGGAAGACCTGCGGAGGTACCTGGCGCCCTCCGCTGTGTCGGCGACACTTCCCAAGGTCCTCCGAACGCGAACGCAGCCCAAGAAGTCCGCCGAGTTCGACTACTTGGCCGTGAGGCCGCCCCTCGAAATCACGGGGATCCAAAAACAGACAGCGAGGCGGCACTTCGGAGTGCACGGATACTTCACGAAGCAGGTTTGGAAGGTTGTCCGTACTTATATTGAGACGTTCACGCAGCCCGGCGACACTGTTCTTGATCCGTTCGGCGGAACGGGCGTCACGCTCGTTGAAGCCTTGCTCCTCGGTAGGAAGGCAATCCACATAGACATCAATCCCCTCTCGGTCTTCATCGTCAAGAACCTGATTCGACCGGTAGACCCGACCGAACTTATCAACGCCTTCCAGGGAATTCGGGAGCAGTACAGGGCGAAGGAGCCTAAGACCGACGAGCAGGTCAGGGCCACGCTCAAACAATACCCCCATCCCCACGGCATTGCACTCCCCAGAAACTCCGACGTCGGTTCAATTGAGCACCTTTTCACTCCAAGGCAGATGGCCAGGCTCGCGCTTCTCAAGCACCTCATCAAGACGTGGGAACCCGGCGCTGTCCAAGATACGCTGCTCCTGATGTTCTCGGGCCTGCTCAACAAGGTGAACCTCACCTACCATGCCTCGGCAGGCAGGTCGGAAGGCAGGGGAGACAGCGGGATCTTCCGGTACTACCGGTACCGGATCGCGCCCAAGCCAGGAAACATCGACATGATGAAGTACTTCGAGTCCCGGCTGAAGAAGGTGCTGGCGGCGAAGAGGGAACTCGCCCCATTCATAACAGGAGAGGCCTTCGAAGAGGCTCATGTCCGGAAGGGGACCGCGACGGATCTGCGCGACGTTCCGGACGAGAGCGTTGACTACATTTACACCGACCCGCCCTACGGGTCGCACATCCCCTACCTTGACCTTTCGGTGATGTGGAACTCGTGGCTCGACCTACCGGTGACGGAAAGGGACTTCCAGAACGAGGCGATTGAAGGCGGGGAACGCCATAAGACCAAGGAGGAATACTCCACGCTGCTCGCTAAGTCCATCGGCCAGATGGCGCGGAAGCTGAAGTACGACCGCTGGATGAGTTTTGTCTTCGCGCACCAGAACCCGGCGTACTGGCATCTTATCGTGGACTCGGCTGAGAGGGCGGGTTTTGAGTATGCCGGCGCCGTGAAACAGAACAACGGTCAGTCCAGCTTCAAGAAACGTCAGAATCCCTTCACGGTGCTCTCCGGGCAACTCATCATCAACTTCCGAAAGGTTCGGAATCCGCGCACCATCGGTAGCATCGCCCTGGGGGCTCCGGTAATGGATGTCGTCCTCGAAACGGTCGAATCCGTCATCGCGATGTACGACGGCGCCACTCTCGAACAGATCAACGACGAGTTGGTCCTCCGGGGCCTGGAGCTGGGGTTCCTCGATGTGCTTGCAAAGGAATATGCGGACCTGAGCCCACTGCTTGCAGAATGGTTCGATTACGACGATAGAACAAGAAAGTACAACATTCGGGAGGACCGTAGATTCAAGTCCCACATACCGCTTCAACTGCGGGTTCGCTATTTCATCGTGTCCTACCTGAAGCGCCTTGAATATCGCAACGAATACCCAACGTTTGACGACGTGGTTCTGAATATCATGCCGCTGCTGAAAAACGGGATCACGCCTGAGCGGCAGACCATCCAGAACGTCCTGGAGCGTGTTGCGGAGCGGGCCGGGAAGGATCGCTGGCGGCTCGCAAGGGCCGGGCAGGGCGACTTGTTCTGAGCGCGTCGCGGAACCGGGAGGTTGGTTTGACCTGCTCGATGGCATCGAGCAGACGGAGCCGGTCCGTCCTTATAATGAGACCGCGTCCCGTATCACTTCGGACTCCAGACGCGGCGTGAGTCCACGGCTGGAGACCACGTCGACCTGGCAGCCCAAGACCGCCTCCAGGTCGAGCCACAACCCCGTCAGATCGAGCGGGGATCGGCCCGGTTCGAAATCCGCCACGAAGTCGATGCCGGAGTCGTACCGCCGGTCGCCGCGGGCCACCGAGCCGAACACGCGGACGTTGTGGGCGCCGCGCCTTTCGGCCGCCGCGACGATCTGGGCGCGATATCGGGAGCGGACTTCCTCCAACGTCAAGGCGGAGGGTGGATGCCGTCTGCGATGAGAGGGGCGCGCCGGGACGTGGGGCTCGCGTTTTGGGAGGGTGTCGAAAGGTTAATGGCGCGGGTCGGGTAGTGGCGCGGCTGCCTTCTCAAGCTGCGGCAGAAAGGGTTGGAGAAGTTGGGCTGACAGACCAGGAGCCATGGGCCCGTTGATTCCGTATTTCGGCGGCCATTGCTTTTTCGGCATGTACCAGGTGCCGAACAGCTTATCCAGGAAGGGCAGCATGGAGGCGTAGTTCCTGTCGACGTGCTCGTCGTTGGTATGGTGCCAGTGGTGAAAGGCGGGAGTAGAGATCAGGAACGCCAGCCAGCCAAATCGCCAGCGCAGATTGCCATGGATAAAAAAGCCCCACGCCGTGCCGGCGAGCAGCACCAGCAATGGCACGATGTCCAGTTTCCGCCCGGCCACGGGTTGGGCCAGACCCAATGCATACATGGGGACCAGACCACAGACACGGACGAAGGCGATGTCGATGGGATGCCCGCGGGTACTGACCAGCCAATCGATTTCCTCGGCGCTATGGTGAATCGAATGAAAGCGCCACAGCAGGGGAATTTCATGGGTACAGCGGTGGCCCCAATAAAATCCGAACTCTCCGGCCACCAGTGCCGCTCCTAAACGCGTCCACAGCGACATGCCATCCACCCAGGAATGAAGCTGATCCGGCACAACGTGGTGCACGCTCCAGGCGATGAACGCGGCCGGCACGGCCAGAAGCATCTTGGGTAGCAGGCCGTTGAGAAAGTAGTAGCCCAGATCCACCCGAAACGATCTCCGGAAGACCTTCTGCGGATGCACCGGGAAAAGCCTCTCGAGCGGCACAAAAACAACCATCAGGAGCACCAGCCAGATAACCAACCGGAAAACGTCCGTGGCGAACGCAACCAGTTGAGGGTGCAGCCCTTGCAGGAGTTCCATGCTAAACCGAAAGGCCAAACGTCAAAATGAGGAAGCCCCGGTTACCCGGCGCCGCCTCATGTCTTTTGGGATTGATCCCGACCGGATTGGGATTAGCGCTTTAACCGCTTTCTGGATTTTATCATGCCCACGCCTACCATCAATCCGCCGAGGATCAGCCCCAGGCTTCCGGGTTCCGGAGTCGGGTCGACCGAAACGCCGTCCAAGAGGAGGAACGGGGGCACCGGCAGGTTGCCGACGGCAAGGAAGGAGAGCACGTCTGTGGTGTTATCGGCCGTGAAGGTGAAGGTCTGCTGCATCCAGCCGCTAAAGCCTTGACTTGGGAGGTCGTAGGTGGGTGTGTTCTGGGTCTGGCTTCCGAAGCCGACTTGCCAGTACTGCTGGGTGGCGCCGTAGAATCCGGACTGTTGCGCGGCCGCCCACCAGAAGGTGACGTCGTATTCGGCGGACGGTGTCAGGCCAGTGAGTGTTTGCGAGATGGTCCCATTCTGGAAATCGCCATCGGCGGCGACGAAGTTGCCTCCGGCGGGGCTGGTGGGTGTCAGGCCATTATTCGAACCGTCGTTCGGGCCCCAGAGCGTCAGGGCTCCATATTGGCCGGTCGCTCCGGTGGTGTCCGCGGTGCCGGGAGCAAAGATAAAATTGTAGGCGTCACCGCTGCCATTGGTGGAAGTCCAGCCCGTGGCTTGTGTGCTTAGGTCGAACTGCAATCCAGGGCCATTCGTCGTCGACTCGAAGCCGCCGTTAACAATGATGTCGGCTTGCGCCGAGGTGGCAAGCGCCAAAAGGGTGATTCCGGTTGACATCCACCCCAATAACTTCTTCATTGTCTCCGCTCCTCTGCCTGATTTGTGAACGCCGGCCTGCCGCAGCCACATCGGCTCGTGAATCCTTGCAGGAACGGCGAACTCCGGTGCTGGCGCTCACTCCCGATTGGATTATGCGAAGGCGATCCAGGATGCGACATTTTCGGCCAGCCCGCAAAAAAAACGCACACGGCCAGGAACGCGTTGTGCGGGCACATTCCGGTCCGCGCGGCTCCCGGTCATTTTGATCGGGTGGGCGGCGATGGGCGTGAGCACGCCGCCCAGGCGTGTCTCCGGGCCCGGGCCGGAACAAGCTGATTCAACGGCAGTTGCGCGTTGGATCGTGCAGAATCAGGCGCCTGTCGCGGTTCGGCAGGAAGCAAGTGGTTGATAACGCTCGGCTTAAAGGCTGGCGGTGAGTGGTGAAATCCGGGCCCACTACCGCAGCTCAGTCCGTCCCGATGCTGGGAACGGCAGACCTCCGCAGACTTGTCTCACGCGGCCAATTCCGCGTGCCTGCTTGGTCGCGGCTGTTTGCAGAATATAGCTTATTATGCTATATTAGCTTCGGGAGGACAACAGAATGACTGCCGCACAGTGGAAGTCCGGACGTGAGAAAGCGGGCTTGACCCAGGTTGTAGCCGCGTGTTCGCTGAATGTGTCGCAGCCGTATCTGTCGCAGCTCGAAACGGGGTTGCGGGTGGCCAGTGCGGGACTCGCTCGCAAGGCCGCCAAGCTCTACGAACTGCCAACGGCGCTCCCTCTGCCCGAGCCATCGAACGTTCCGGGAGGGGCGCCCGATGAACTTCAGCGAAAGCTCGCCTCTCTCGGTTACCCCGGCTTCGAGCACGTTCGTTCCAGCGCGGTGAGCAATCCCGCTGCAGTGGTGCTCAATGCCGTGGTGAAGCCGGACCTGGACACGCGCTTGACGGAAGCCCTACCCTGGGTCCTGAGCACGTATACCGATCTGAATTGGGGATGGCTGCGCGACGGCGCCAAATTGAATAACGCTCAAAATCGCCTGGGTTATCTCGTGCATCTCGCAAAGCACACAGCGGGCGCTTTCCCGGAGCGACGAGGTGCAGTTCAGGTCCTTTCTCGGTGGGAAGAAGAACTCGAAAGTGCCCGCCTCGCCCACGAGGGAACGCTCTGCCGCGATTCGATGCCGGGGCCTGAGCGTACCTGGTTAAGATCAAACCGTCCTGAAGCCGCCGCCCATTGGAGCCTGCTGACCGGCCTCACAGCCGAGCAGTTGCCATATGCCGCGCATTAAGAGGCCCCCGGAGCCGTGGCGATCTTTCTTCTCTGAAGTGGATTTCCACCTGAACCAAGACGTCCAACTGCATTGCTGCGGCGGCTTCGTCCTGACACAACTCTACGGCGTGGCTCGCTCAACGAGCGACGTCGATTTCCTGGGCATCGTGCCGGACGCGGTGAGCGCGCTGACCGGCATCGGCGGGAAGGGGTCCGCCCTGCATCGAAAGCATCAGGTCTATCTGGATGCCGTCACCGTCGCCACGCCGCCGGAAAACTACGAAGACCGGCTCGTACCCATGTTCCCTGGCGCGTGGCGCCGCCTCCATTACAGCTTCACCTAGACGGCGGTTGTTCGGGAGCATGGTCCGGCGGATTGATGCGCTGGCGGTGGCGACGGGGTAGCAGAAGAGCAAAGACACCACGATATCAGGCAGACCAGGGCGTCGGGGTGGGAGAGGTGTTCGTGGAAGTCGCTGAAAAAAAGCAAGTTCTCGGTTCTTGGTTTTTCAGGCGGGGTGAAATTGGCGCTTGGAGGGGCCAAGAGACGGCCCGCGGAGGGAAAGAACCAGGAACCTGCACTATGGAGGGTCGAAGGTTGGCTATGATAGACTGATCAACCAGCGCGAACCAAAATGGAAACTCCGAAACGGAGCAGAAGATGACAAACGAAGAGAGGGCAGACCAATTGTTCGGGCGGACTGACGAGGTCCTCGCGAAGGTAGATCTGCATTCGCCGAAGCCAGAGGATGTGACAATAATCGCGGCTGCGGTGATTTATGCATCCGAGCATATTCTGCGCAGGCGGCTCACTGGGAATTATGGCGACCCTAAGATGTACGCCGATAGAGTGCTGAATGGATTGGGGCTGGCGGCCGACAAATTAAGGCCGCCCAAAGAGGTGGCAGAGGCTATCGCAAGGATGGACGTCGCCACCCGCTTCGGCCGTCACAAGTCCATTCCGTCCGACAAGAAGCGGGCAATAATCCTATCGGGGCTCAAATTGGCGGCAGTGTTGGTGCATCCCAGTCCGGAGGTGGCGCCTCTAGTACGGCTAAGGGCCGAGTTGGAAAGCGACGGCAGCACTGACACCAATGCGAGGGCCCTGGAGATTTTTGTAGAACTTAGCGAGACCCAAGAAGGTGCCTGTAAGGACGGTCCCCGTCCGGCCGTCCCCCAGCCTGGCGACGTGGAGGCAGGAAAGGTCACGAATTGGCACTTCGCTGAGGACAAGTCTCGCTACCTGCGACAGGTTGTTCTGCTCTCGGACCCCGAGCGAACGACCGGGTCTCGCTTCTCATCCCTCATGCTCTCTCCAGCGTATTACCAGCTAATGAACCCTCCTCTCGCGACCGGCTTCTTTCGGCTGGATGGCGACCCCGGTCCTTACCTGATGATCCGAACGGACGGGGGCCGAGACGGACGCGAGGCAGTTGACGAGATGGCGAAGCACCAGTTCTGCGTCGCTCTTTCATTTGTTCACCTACCGACTAGCGGTCTGATTGCTGTCTTTGTCTCGGGCAAGTTTCTCAAGGACAAGACGAGAATGGGTTATCTGGAGCAGTTTTACGGCCTAGACGACGATAGGACGCGCGCCCTCATCTCGGACGTAGTGGATAAGGATGCGCTTCAGGTTGTTCTCGCGGGAGACGGCGGAGCGATGCCGAGATGCAGGTATGACATAGGTATTCCGTTCGACGCCGCCTGCAAACGGGTTCTCGCGGATGAATGGAGGGCTATACTTGCCCATCACCAGCAAATCCGGAGCCCCGACTTTCAAGCGGCTGGACGCCGCCTTTACGAGTTGATACCAGAAGGAACTGATCCGATTATCCGAGGTCGAGATCGTGAGCGGATCGGCCTGGCGATGGAAGCCCCTCCTTTTCGCGCTTGAAGCTCACGATCTGGCTCTTTCGAAGCTGGAGCGGAACGGGGAGCGGGACCGGGACGACGTGCAGCGACTTGCGCGCGCGGGCCATCTGAAGCCGGAGGTTCTGAGAGAGCGCTACTACAGCGAACTTCGTCCGAATCTCCTGGCCCACGAGGACCGTCATGACCTGACGCTTCAACTGTGGCTTGAGTCCTATTGGCCGGAATCCCCGGCCACGCGCAAGCCGCGGAAGTGAGCCGGCCGGCGGGCCCCCATTCGTTCCAGTCGGGATGCCGGCTTCCCGGTACTGGACCGGAAGCCGCGGAAAACGCCAAGGCTTCAAATCAGGGAGCTGCGCGACGATTCGCACAGAGCCGGGTACCTGTCGCGGTTCGGCAGGAACCAGGTGGTTGATAGAACTTGACTTAGAAGCTGGCGGTGAGGGTGGGATTCGAACCCACGGAACCCGCAAAGGTTCAACGGTTTTCGAGACCGCCCGATTCAACCGCTCTCGCACCTCACCGTTGGGACACGCTCGCGCGGATCGGGAAACTGTACTGCTCCCATTCTAGCCGCTCCCGCCGGCCGCCGTCCACTCGCCCTCACCCCACGCGCTGGCCGGTGTCGCGCGTGTCGTAACCGCACAGGCCTTCCAGTTCGCGCCGGAATGCGGCTTCGGAAAGCGTGTCCAGGAACCGCGCCACGGCGGCCAGTTGCAGGTGCTCGCGGCGGATCGCCAGGTCGTAGCGCTCCTCGGCCAGCGGCACGAAGTCCAGGCCGAAGGCGCGCGCGGCGCAGCGGGTGGCCACGCAGCAATCGGCCAGGCCGGCGTGCACCCGCCACGCGGCCGGCAGGTGTCCGCTGGACGGGGCGTCGGCGTATCCGGCCACCGAGCGCGCGGCGATGCCCGCCTGGCGCAGCCGCGCGTCCAGCAACTGGCGGCTGCCCGAGCCGCGTTCCCGATTGGCCAGCTTGACGGCCGGCCGCGCCAGGTCCTCCACCGCGCGAATCCGCTTGGGATTGCCGCGCGCCACCACCAGGCCTTCTTCCCATCCGGCGAAAACGATCACCGCCGCGTGGCCCGTTGCGGGCTTCGAGGCGGCCGCGCCGCCGCCCGACAGGTGCGTCCCGGCGACGTGAACCAGCCGCCGCCGCAGCAGGTCGAGCGCCACGGAACTGTTCACCGGCGCGGCTACCACGCCCACCCCGGCGCGCGCCAGGCGCCGCGCCAGCACGGGAGTCGAGGGATCGCAGCCCGCCAGCAGCAGGCGCGCCTCGGCGCTCTCGTCTCCCAGCCGGCGGATGGTGGACCGCGCGGCGTCGACCAGCAACCCATCGGCCGGCGGCAGCCACAGCGGGGCGGGGGAGACGGGCACGGCCACCAAGCGGTTTCCCACGTGGCACAGCGCCAGCGGGGTTCCGGGGAAGCGGTCGCCGCACTCCAGCAGATCGGCTTTGGCGGTGGGCGGCGCCTCCGGCGGGCCGGCGTCCAGGCGGAACAGGTCCTCCACGGCGACATCCAGGGCGCGCGCCAGGCGCAGGGCCACGGCGGTGTTGGGAACGTAGTCGCCCGCTTCCATGGCGTAAACGGTTTGCCGGCTGACGCCGGCTTGCCGGGCCAGCGCGGCCGCCGCCACGCCGCGCTTCCGCCGGATTTCCGCCAGCCGGTTCCGGACCGTGGCGCCGGGGGTAGTATGATGGTCGGTTGCGGATGACATTGTCGCCTATAACAGACTATTCTATTCCCGCGGCCGCGCTGGCGTCGGTTTTGATGGCCTGCGCCGCGTCGAGCGGGTGCGCGCCGCGGCACCAGGCGCCGCAACAGGCCACCATCGCCGCCGCCGCCGATCTCCAGTTCGCTCTCGATGACATCCTCGGCGGCTTCCGCCGTGCGCACCCTTCCGCGGATATACGCGTGGTCTACGGCTCCTCCGGCAACTTCTACACGCAGATCCGCGGCGGGGCGCCGTTCGACCTTTTCCTTTCCGCCAATCTCGACTACCCGCGCCGCCTGGCGGGCGATGGGCTGGCCGTGCCCGAATCGCTGTTCACCTACGCGGTGGGGCGAATCGTGGTGTGGGCGCCGGCGGGTTCGCCGCTCGATCCGGCGCGCCTGGGAATGCGGGCGCTGGAAGCGCCGGAGGTACGGCACGTGGCCATCGCCAACCCGGAGCACGCGCCCTACGGACGGGCCGCGGTCGCGGCCATGAAATCCATGGGCGTGTACGACCGCGTGAGCGGCAAGCTGGTGCTGGGCGAAAACGTGGCGCAGGCCCTGCAATTCGTGGAAAGCGGCGCGGCCGAGGTGGGCATCGTGGCGCTCTCGCTGGCGCTGGCTCCGCCGGTGCGCGGCCGGGGCCGCTATTGGGAAGTCCCGCTGGATGCCTACCCTGCGATAGAGCAGGGCGGCGCGATTCTGGCGCGCGCTCGCGGCTCGCGCCTGGCCCTCGACCTGCGCAACTACCTGGCCGGCCCCGCCGCGCGGGACCGCCTGAAACAGTACGGCTTTTTCCCGCCGCGGGACAAGCCGCGCCAGGAGAAAAACTAGAATGGACTGGCAAGCCATCTGGCTGAGCGTCCGCCTGGCTTTCTGCACCACCGCCATTCTGCTGGTGGTGGGCGTGCCGCTGGCCGGATGGCTGGCCTTTTCCCCGCGGCGCTGGCGGTTTCTGGTGGAGGCCGCGGTGGCGCTGCCGCTGGTGCTGCCGCCCACCGTGCTGGGATTCTACGTGCTGCTGGCCATCGGTCCCCACAGCCCGGTGGGCGCGCTCTACGGCCGCCTCACCGGCGGCATGCTGCCGTTCTCGTTCCAGGGTTTGCTGGTCGCTTCGGCGCTCTACAGCCTGCCGTTCGCGGTGCAGCCCGTCGCCGGCGCGTTTCATGCCGTGGACCGCAAGCTGATCGAGGCGTCCTGGTGCCTGGGCGTTTCGCGCTTCGCCACCTTCCGCAAAGTCGTCCTGCCGCTGGCGCGCTCCGGCATCGCCACCGGCGCCATCCTCAGCTTCGCTCACACCATGGGCGAATTCGGCGTGGTGCTGATGGTGGGCGGCAACATCGCCGGCGTTACGCGAACCGTCTCGATTTCCATTTACGACCAGGTGCAGGCGCTGCGCTACGATGCCGCGCTTGAGACCTCGCTGTGTCTGCTGGGATTCTCCTTCGTGGTGCTGGCGGTGACCTACGCCCTGCAGCGCCGGATCTGGACCGCATGGCCGACCAACTGATCTGCCGCTGCCGCAAGCGCCACAGCTCGGGTTTCGAGCTGGATGCCGATCTCTCGATCCCGCTCGATCAGTCGCGCGTGACCGTGCTGTTCGGCCCCTCGGGAAGCGGCAAGACCACGCTGCTGCGCCTGCTGGCCGGCCTGGACCGCCCGGATGAAGGCGTCATCGCATTCCGCGGCGCAGCCTGGCACGATTCGCCTCGCGGCCTTCATCTTCCGCCGCAGCGCCGCCGCGCCGGGTTTCTGTTTCAGGATTACGCCCTGTTCCCGCACCTCACGGTGGCGGCCAACGTGGGGTTCGCATGCGGCCGCGAGAGGGCCGCGGAAATGATCGAGACCTTCGGGATCGCCGATCTGGCGGCGCGCTATCCCCGCGCCATTTCGGGCGGCCAGCAGCAGCGCGTGGCCCTGGCGCGCGCCCTGGCCGCGGGGTCGGCGCTGCTCCTGCTGGACGAGCCGTTGAGCGCGCTCGATGCCTCCAGCCGCGTCCGCCTGCGCACCGATCTGCGGCGCATGCTGCTCGCGGGCGGAGTTCCCTCGATCGTCGTGACCCACGACCGCGCCGAAGCCATCGCGCTGGGCGATTGGATGGCGGTGCTGGTGGATGGCCGCATCCGCCAGACCGGCCCGGTGCGCGAGGTGCTGCGCCATCCCGCCGGCCCGCGCGTGGCGGAAGCGGTGGGAGTCGAGAACGTGCTGCCCGCCGAAATCGTGGGACGCGAGCCGGGCCTGCTCACGCTGCAGGTGGGCCCGCTCAATTTGCAGTGCGTGGACGCGGGCGAGACCGGCCCGCTGGTGGCCTGCATTCACGCCGAGGATGTGGCCCTGAGCCGCGACACGGCGCGCTCCTCGAGCGTGCGCAACCGGCTGGCCGGGCGCGTGGTAACGGTCGAGCGCGATGGCCCGCTGGCGCGCGTGGAACTGGATTGCGGTTTCCCGCTGGTGGCCCTGATCACCGCGCAATCCGCCGCCGAGATGGATCTGAAAGCGGGCGACGCGGTGTGCGCCGTGGTGAAGGCCACGGCCGTGCACCTGGCGGCCAGCGGTTAGAGCATATCCGCGAAAGACTTGCGCAGTTTGTAAAACCACGCGTGGCCCAGCACGAACACCACCAGCGACAGCGCCCAGAACTTCCACAGATGCGCGAAGGCCAGCGACTGGCCCCACAGGAAAATCGACCGGTAGCCGGCCACCAGTTGGTACATGGGGTTCTTGAACAGCAGCCCGGCGATCCACGGGGCGCGGTGCAGCAGCGTGTCGTCGTAGTAGCAGATGGGCGTGAGGAAAAACCAGATGGTCAGCAGGAAGCCGATGATCTGTCCCAGGTCGCGGACGAACGCTCCCAGGGCCGCCAGAAACCACGCCAGGCCCGCCGTGAACATCATCTGCGGAATCAGGAGGACCGGCAGCCACAGCACGGTTACCGGGATGCCGCGGCCCGCCGCCAGCAGAAAGCCGCAGTACAGCACCAGGGCGAAGCACTCCGTCACCAGGCCGGCGAACACCAGGTTCACGGGCAGCGTCTCCACCGCGAACACCAGCTTGCGCACGAAATTGCGATGTTCCAGCATCACGGTCGGGGCGCGGCCCACGGCCTCGCTGAAGGCCAGCCAGGGCAGCATCCCGCCCAGCAGGTAGGCGGCGAACTCGGTGGGATCCTTCTTGGGATTCAATATGAAGCCGAACACGAAGAAGTAAGTCAGGATCAGCAGCAGCGGGTTGAAGACCGTCCAGAACGAGCCGCCGAAGCTGCCGCGATACCGGCCCAGAATGTCGCGCCGCACCATCACGCGAATCAATCCGCGGTTGCGCCAGATGGTCAGCCACGGATACCCGAACGCCCGTCCAACCGCGCGAACCGCGTTAGCGCGGGCGAGTTGCCGGGCGGTGACCGGGCGCGCCGGCTCCAGGCGCGACACGCCATCGGCGGTGCGCGCCTCCACGCAAAGCGCCGGCCAGCCGGCGTCGTAATACCAGCACACGCCTTCGCGCATGGGCGAGATCAGCACGCGGTACTGGCCGTCTTCGGGCGGCACTTCGAAATCCAGCCGCACCGGCGCCGAGTCTCCGGGGGCCAGGTCGCGATCGAGCGCCACCCGCCGGCCGTCCACCAGCAGCGTGCCGCTGGCCGCATCGAACAGGTGGAAGCCCACGCGGAAGCCTTCCGCCGCGCGCCAGGTTTCGGGCGAGAGGTTGCGAAGCTGGAACTCGGCGTGGGCCACGCGGGAGGCGGCGTCGAACTGAATCCGCGGCTCCAGGTAGCCGGCGCTCATGAGTACAGCCACTCCGGGTAGCGATCCACCACCGGCCCGGTCTTGCGGCCCACGGCGTAGATGCCGTCGCCGCGCAACTCCGTCTCCAGCCAGTAGCGGCGCAGCAGGTGCAGCACCCAGGCGAACTCGGGGTGCGGCGCGTCGCGGAATTCGCCGGTTTCGAGCAGGGTCACTTCGAACCCGGCGCTCTCCAGCAGTTTGTGGATTTCGCGCGGGGTGTACTCGCGATTGTGCCGCGCGTCCACTTCGCCCGATTCCGCGGGCATGACGTAGGCCGGGAAAAACCCCGGATGATAGCCCTGGAGAATGGCCGAAATCCCGCGGAGCGAGGCGATGTTGGGAGTGGTCAGAACCAGGTGCCCGCCCGGTTTCAGGATGCGGTTCACCTCGCTCATCAGGTGCATGGGATCCTCGAACAGGTGCTCGATCAGCTCGCCGCACACTACCGTCGAGAAGTGCTCGTCGGGATACGGGAACACGTCCTTCTCGGCGTCGAAATGGTCGATGTCGCAGGCGAAAGCCGCGCCATCCACGCTGGTCACCTGGCGATGGTCGATGCGCCCCAGCGGTCCGTAGTAGCATCCGCGGACCTCGCCGTATCCCAGGCGGGTGTGCAATGCGGGCGTGATCTGGAGGTAGGCGCCCATCTCCAGGATGCGGTCGCCGGCCGCGCCGGGCGGCGTGATTTCCAGCGTCCGCACCAGCCGCGTGGTGTGCGTTCCCAGGTACATCCTGGCTTCCGGCGTGGACGCCCACCCCAGGAGATATTGCGCCAGTTCGCTGGCTGGGCGTCCCGGCTCAGGCGCGGCGCCGGCTGTCCCGCTCGGACCGGGTTCAGGGCCCGGCGCATCGGCCGGCGGCGCCTCGGGCAGTACCGGCGGCTCCCACTTCCGCCCTTCCGCCACGGCGGTCACGAAATCCGCGTATTGCCGCGCCACCGTTGCCCAATTCGAGCGATCTTCCACGTAGCGGCGGGCGCGCGCGCCCAGTTCGCGAGCCAATTCGGGCCGCGACACCAGCAGGTTCAGATACTCGAAGATCAGGTCCTCTTCGCCCGCGCCCACCGGCACTTTGAGACACGTATCTTCCGGGAACTCGGCGAACGATCCGACGTCGGAAACCAGCACCGGTCTTCCCAGCCCCATGGCGCGCAGCATGGTGCCGGAGCTTTCTCCCACCGTGGGATAGCGCAGGTTGAGCACGATGTCGCAGGCCGCCAGGTACCCGGTGAACTCGGCGATGGGCGCGAAACCCAGCACGCGGACCTGGGCGGCCAGGCCCAGCGAGCGGATCATGGGCTCGATGGGAAACTCGGGATGCGGCTCGCCCACCAGGATCATGCGGGCGCGCGGCTCCAGTTTCACCAGCCGGCGGAGGGCCCGCAGCGATTCGGCGATGCGTTTGTAGGGCTTCAGGTAGCCGAAGATGCCGATCAGGGGTGTGGCGGAATCCAGCCCCAGCTTTTCGCGGTAGGCCTGCCGGTCGCCCTGGGGAATCCAGGCGCCGTGGGGAATCACCGCCAGCGGTCCGGTGAACCCGGCGGCGCGGATTTCGCTTTCCATGAAGCGGCTGTGCACCACCACCCCGCGAGCCGCCTCCAGCAGGCGCCGGGTCATGGGAACGCCCTCGTAATCCGGCCCGGTTTCCAGCTTCCGCACGCGCTCGGCGAAGGCCCGCGCGGCGGCGCCGCCGTTGTACTCGCATTCGCGCACGTAGGCATCCCAGTCGCCGCGCCGTATGGTCAGCTCGGCGCACAGGTGGTGGAGGTTGGATTCATGCATCACCACCACGCCCGGGTGGCGCAGCGCCGCTTCGTACACGAACGCGTGGCAGGCGTTGTTGCCCACCTGGTAGAGCGCCATGTCGAAGCGCGCCGGGTCGAAGGGCCGATCCGGCCCCGAGAACACTTCCACGCTCACTAATGGCCGCAGGCTTTCGAGCAGCGCTTCGGAGTAGTCCGCGATTCCGCTGCGCGCCGGCGGCAGCGGAGAAAAGTAAGCCAGGCGCATTATGGGCGCACCATGCTGGGCAAACTCTCTTTACCGCACCAGGTCCAGCGTGAAGGTCCCCATGCTCAGGGGCACGCGGACCTGAAGCGGGGTGCGGGCCGCGTCGCGCGCGTAGAACACTTCGAAGTGAAAGTCCGCCTTGGGGCCCTGGACGGAAACGTTGAGGTGGTCGGTGGTGACCTTCTTGTTCCCCACCTGTATGTCCTGGGCGCCGGTGTAGACCATGCTGGTCGAGTAGGCCGCCCCGAGGTACGTCTGGGCGCCGGCGGGCACCCGTCCCTGGCCCAATTCCAGGCGCGCGAAATAGGCATACGCCAGGGCGTCGCGGGCGCAGGCGCCGATGAAGAAATCGGACTGGCCGCCGCCGTCCGGCAGGAGGGTGGCGCGCTGGGCGGTGCCGGCCCTCTGGTCGAAGGTGGTTTTCTCGCGGCCTTTCCTTCCGGCATGATCGGTTTCCTTTTCGAGCGCCGTGGAGCACAGGTCGGCGGCCGTCGAGGAGCGATACTTGTCGTTCACCGCAAACCCGGGAATTCCGGCGTTGCCGGAAGCCTCGAAGGACCAGCCGCCGGCCTCGGTCTTATGGGCCGTGAAGTATACGTCGCCCACCGCCAGGCCGCTCTGCCAGTTCATGGTGTAGTGCAGGGTTTCGTTCTGCCACGGAAACCCGCTCGGTTTTTCCGCCGGTTGGGAAGCGGTCTGAGCCGCCGCCGCGCCGGCCGCCAACAGCCCGAGCGCGGCTAATCGGTAGCCGTAAGAATACATTGTTTTCACCCGAAAATCTTCACCTGTGAGCTATGGGGGCGGATACCGCGGAAACCTTCTCCACGCGGCCGCCTTCCAGGACCTCGCGGAACACGTCCAAGGTGCCTTCCGCGGTCTTCTGCCAACTGAAATGCGCCGCCCGCTGCAAGCCCAGCCGCTCCATGCGGGCGCGCAGTTCGCCGTCCAGCAGCAGGTCGGCGATGGCCCGCGCGATCTCGTCGGCTACGTACGGGTCGCAGACGATGGCGGCGCCATCCACCACCTCCGGCAGAGCCGTGGTGTTGGCGCAAACCACCGCGCGCCCGCAAGCCATGGCCTCCAGCGCGGGCAGGCCGAAACCCTCGTAAAACGAAGGAAACACGAAGAGATCGCAGGCGTTGTAAAGCTGCAGCAGGTCCTGGTCGGAGACGAAGCCGAAGAACTGGATGCGGTCTTCGACGCCGGAGTCGCGGGCCGCCTCGCGCACCCGGCCGGCGAACCAGGTCTCCTTGCCCGCCAGCACCAGCCGGTGCTTGAGTTGCGGATAGGCCCGCACCAGCCTGGCGAAGGCCCGGATCAGCCCGATCTGGTTCTTGCGAGGCTGCAAATCGCCCACCGAGAGCACGAACGGCGTGGGTATGTGGAACCGCTCCCGCACGGTCGCCGCGGCGGCTTCGCGCGACAGCGGACGGAATTCCGGAGCGGCGGCGTTGGGCACCACCACCACCTTGTCCTCATCCAGGTCGCCGTAAACTTTCAGAATTGATTTCCGGGAGAATTCGCTTCCCGTCAGCACCCTGGCGGCGCGGTGGACGGTGCGCCGCACGGTCCATTGCAACTGCCGCGCGCGCGACCAGGGGAAGTACTCGGGATGCTCCAGGAAACTGACGTCATGCACGCTCACCACTACCGGGACGGGACACCTAACCGGAGCCGTATATTGAACATGCAGCAGGTCGGGCTGGTCTTGGCGGACTTTGCGCGCCAGGTCGTACCCCAGGCGCACAAACGGGTTGCCCGAGATGGTGCGAACCTGGATCCGTGACGGAATCCATTCGTGGGCGGTATGCTCCGAGACATATGCCACGAATTCGCAATCCCGGTCGTGGGCACCGAACGCGTTCAACAAACTTCGAACGTAGACTTCATTCCCAGTCAGGTGCCGGCCTATGGCATGGGCATCAACGGCAAAACGCATTGACCGTACCAGTATAGCTGACCAGAATGCCACAGGGATGTGTTAAAAATCCAAGTTTTTCCACGCCGTTTCCCATATAAATTCCCTTTCCAATAATAGCCTCCCGGCCCAACCCACCTTCCGTCTCAAGTCGGTATTCGACAGCAAGCGCGAAACCGCCTCCGCAAAATCGGCTGCGCCGTCCGCCAGCAGAAGGTGTTCCCCATCGCGCACCGGAAGCCCTTCGGCCCCTAAAGTCGTGGAAACCACAGGGACGCGCGCCGCCCACGCCTCCAGTATCTTCAGCCGCGTCCCGCTGCCGGCCAGCACCGGCACTACCGCTACCTTGGCGCGGGCCAGTTCCCGAACCGCATCCTGCACCCCGCCGATCACCTCGATACGCGTATCCTCCGAAGCGAAGTGGCTCACCGCCGACGGATTCTTACCCAGCAACCGCCATACCAATCCGGGCCAGCGCTCCCGCAACAGCGGCCAGACCTCCTTCCGGAAAAACCGTACCGCCGAAGCATTCGGGTGGTATTCCATATTCCCGGAGAAGACTATGGCATCTTCCTCCGCCAGTTCCGGGACCGGCTGAAAGGGAATGGCATTGGGATAGACCCGGACGCGCGCGTCGGGCGCGATCTCAAGCACCGTGGCCGCGTCGTGAAAAGACGCCGCCAGAACCATCGAGAACCGCGGCAACAAGGCCTCTTCCATGCGCCGGCAGGCGGTGAAAAACGCGCGGTGAGCCAGGCCGGACACCGAGCCATCCACCTCGGCGCACCGGGAATGCAATACCGATTCGATGTTGTGCAGGTTCATTACGGTTCGCCGGCAGACCGCCGAAACCGGCTCCCAATACTGGGCGCACCAGAAGTGCTCAATGATGCCGATCTCGTAGCGCCGCCCCGCCACGCCTTCCTTGATGCGTTCCTCGAATCCCGAGAACCGGTCCACCAGCGGTGGGGTCTTGCGAGCCACCCGTGAGGCATTACGAAACGCCCTGGCCACGCCCCAGCGGCTGTTGGAAGGCAGGTCGATCACCACCACCCGCTCCACCTTGCCGGCGGGGATCTGGGCCGCGGGGTCCTCCGCCCCGGGCTGCCGGAACACGATCAAATCGACGCGATACCGCCGCGACAGGTACTCCAGCATGGATGCCGTACGCAGCGCCCCGCCGCCCGCCAACGGGTACGGCGCTTCCGGCGCCAGTAGCAGCGCCGCAGGTCTCTCGTCAGTGTCTTTCAAATCTCCCACGGTCTCCGATCCTTCACTTGCCCTTGGTCACTCCGCAAAACGCCGCCGCGCCTCCCGATAGACTTCATAGGTGGCGCGGGCGGTGCGCTCCCAGGTAAACTGCCGCGCCCGCTCCAGCGACTTGCCGCGCAATTCGGCCACACGCTCCGGATTTTCGCACAGCGCGCGCATGGCCTGGGCCATCTCCGGAGCGTCCGCGGCATAGATGGCCGCGTCGCCGGCCGCTTCTTCCACCGCCCGCGACGCGATCACGCACGCTCCGCACTGCATCGCCTCCAGCACCGGCAGGCCAAAACCTTCGTACAGCGACGGGTACACCAGCGCCAGCGCGCCCGTGTACAACTCCGGCAAAGCCGCGTCCGGAGCCTCGCCAATCCATCGCAAACCGGGCTCGCCGCTCCAGGCCGCAACGTCCGCAAAATCGGCCCGTTTGCGCCCGGCCAGCACCAGGTCCACCTGGTGAGACTGGCGCACTTCCCGCCAGGCCTCCACCAGCGCCCCCAGGTTTTTCCTCGGCTCCAACGTGCCGACGAATAGGAAGTATGGTACCGTGCCAGGGGCCTTTGGCTCGGCCGGCGAGAACCAGGGCGCCGCCGCCTCGGGAATGGCCACCACCCGGTCGGGACGCAACCGGAAGCGCTCGATGGCCTGCTTGCGCACGGATTCACCGGGCGTCACCACCATGGTGGCGATCCCCAGCTCCAGCAGCGCCGGTGTGCGCCGGCGGACGCGCTGCGCGGCGCGATGCCAGCCCGGGTTCATCCACGGGGACAGGTCGTGCAGCGTCAACACGCTGGGCTTGCGCGACAGGTAGGGCACCGAGAAATCCGGCCCATGCACCAGGTCGGCGCCCAGACGGCTCAACTCCTGCCCCAGGCCCCACAGCCACCAGCGCCGTTCCGCGGCGTTGCGCGGCCCGCCGCCCCGCTTCAGATTGGCGGGGGCCGCGGCGGGCATGGGAAACGGCCGGTCGCTCACCAGGTAAAACTCGTCCTCCGGATAGGCGCGCGCCAGCGCCAGGCTCAGCTCGCCGGTATAGCGCGCCAGTCCGCCCGATGAAAGCCCCAGTGTTGCGCCCTCGATGGCCACCCGCATGGCAATGCCCGCCTCACTTGCGATTGCCGTAGTTCTTCTCGTAATACGCCCGGTACTCCCCGCTTCTGACCCGCGCCACCCAGGGCGCATTCTCACGGTACCATTCCACGGTCTTCGCCAGACCGGTTTCGAAATTCATGACGGGCCGCCAGCCGGTTTCGCGCATCAGCTTTCCGCTCGACAGCGCATACCTGCGGTCGTGCCCCGGACGGTCGCCCACATACTCGATCAGGTCCCCGTCGTTCCTCCCGGCCGCCGCCAACACCATCCGCACCACCTCCAGGTTCGGCAACGACCGGTTGCCGCCGATGTTGTAGATTTCCCCATCGCGTCCCTTTTCCAGCACGGCGAGGATGGCCCGGCAATGATCGTCCACGTAAAGCCAGTCGCGCACCTGCATGCCGTCCCCGTAGACCGGCAGCCGCCGGCCATCCAGCGCGTTGGCGATCGCCAGCGGAATCAGCTTCTCGGGAAACTGGTACGGCCCGTAATTGTTGGACGCGCGGGTGATGGCGATGGGCATGTGGTACGTCGCGAAATACGACAGCGCCAGCAGGTCCGACCCGGCCTTCGACGCCGAATACGGGCTGCTGGGACGGAGCGGAAAGTCTTCCGTGGCTTCGATGGGCGCCTCCAGGCTGCCGTAGACTTCGTCCGTGGACACGTGGACGAACCGCGGCGTAGCCCGTTGGCGGGCCGCTTCGAGCAGCGTGAAAGTGCCCCGGAAGTTGGTGTGGATGGCCGCCTCCGGCGACAGGATGCTGCGGTCCACGTGCGATTCCGCCGCGAAGTGTACGATGGCGTCGGGCGGCGCTTCGCTCATCAGGCCATCCACCAGCCGCTGGTCGCAGATATCCCCCTGCACGAACCGGTATCGCTCGTGGTTTTCGACGGCGGCCAGGTTCTCCAGGTTCCCGGCGTAAGTCAGTTTGTCCAGGTTCGTCACCCGCCAACCGGTCTCGCCGATCAGCAGCTTGACAAACGCCGAGCCGATGAAACCCGCCCCGCCCGTGACCAGAACTCTCATGCCGTGTGGTCCGCCGCGCCTACTTCCACTGTGTCTCCCAATCGTACTGGATCGAAGCGTCGTTGTATGGAATCCGCCCTTCGTCCCGCGGGTCGTAGAACCGGTCCGTCAGATAGACCAGCACCGAATCGTCCCTGCCGATCACCTTGTACCCGTGCGCCACTCCCGGCGGAATCAGAATCTGCCAGGGCCGCAGGCCGCCCACGTACAGCGTGTTGCGGGCGCCGAAGGTGCCGGAGCCCAGCCGCAAGTCCACCAGCGCCACCTGCATCAGGCCCTTCAACGGCGTCCAGAAATCCGTCTGGTGCAGGTGGTAATGGAACGCCTTGATGGCGCCGGGGTAATTCAGCGCCGCGGAAACCTGCGTGGTGGCGGCCGGAAAATGCGCCGCCGCGCCGGTTCCCATGCGCTGCACTTCCAGGAAATAGCCGCGATCGTCGGGATGGATCGTAAACGGCTGCAGGGTCACGCCGGCAATCAGGCCGCCCGCGTTCAGCGAGGCGATCACGCTGCCGATCCCCCGCGAGCACTGCGGCACCGCCAGTTCCAGATCGGGCAGGGATGTCAGGCGCCGCCCAGCGGGTGGCATGGGCATCTCGGGCGTCATCGGTTCAGGCCGCCCCTTCGATTCCGGACAGCGCGGCGCGGCGGCCGGCTTCCGACTGCGCCACCAGGTTGGCTGCGCGCAGCAATGAATCGAAGGTTCCAGCATCGGTCCACCATCCCTCCAGGTGGGAAAACGTCATCGAGCCCTCGGCGATGTAGGCATTGTTCACGTCCGTGATTTCCAGCTCGCCGCGGCCCGACGGAACCAGCGTCTTGATCTTCTCGAACACCGTGGCGTCGTACATGTAGATGCCCGTCACGGCGTAGTTCGACTTGGGATGCCGGGGCTTTTCCTCGATGCCCACGATCCGCCCGCCGGCCACTTCCGCCACGCCGAACCGCTCCGCGTCGGGCACCTCCTTGAGCAGGATGTGGGCGCCGTTCTCCTGTATCCGGAACCGCTCGGCGGCTTCCAAAATGCTGCCCTGGATGATGTTATCGCCCAGCATGACGCAGATCTGGTGGCCGTCGGCGAAGTGCTCGGCCAGCGCCAGGGCGTCGGCGATGCCGCCTTCGCCTTCCTGGTAGGTATAGTTGATGTGCTTCAGGCCAAACTCCTTGCCGTTGGCCAGCAACCGCAGAAAGTCGCCCGAGTTGCGCCCCCCCGTGACGATCAGGATGTCGCGAATCCCGGCGTCCACCAGGGTGCGGATCGGATAATAAATCATCGGCAGGTTGTAGATCGGCAGCAGATGTTTATTGGTGATTTTGGTGAGCGGGAACAGGCGGCTGCCCGTGCCGCCCGCCAGCACAATGCCTTTCATAGGTCGCAGTATCCATCATACAATGGACGGGCATGTCCCATTACGATTGGAACCAGATACCTGCCGAGCGGTTGAACCCGCTGGTCACCCGCCGGGTGATTCATACCACCGCCATGACGGTGGCCCGTCTGGAGATCGCCAAAGGCGCGGTGGTGCCGCCCCACAGCCACATCCACGAACAAATAGCCATGGTGGAGCGGGGCGCGCTCCGCTTCAACCTGGATGGGCGGATGGTCCTGGTGAGCGCCGGGCAGGCGCTGGCCATCCCTTCCGGCGTCCCCCACGGCGTGGAAGCCCTGGAAGACACGCAGGTTATCGACCTCTTCACCCCCCGCCGGCAGGACTGGATCGACGGCGAAGACGCCTATCTGCGCGGCTGAGCGCTCCGCCGCTCCCGGCGCTGAAATTTCCTCCTTGGCGTCAGGTCGCTGGCCGCCGGCGCGGCAGGCTGCGCTCGGCCGCTCCCGGCGCTGAACTTTCCTCCCGCTCCTGGCGTATACTTTGAAGAGCCGAGGACTTATGAGCTTTTTCTCCAAGCAGTTCATCGATGTCATTCATTGGACGGAGCCGGGCGAGGGCGTGCTGGCTTACCGTTTTCCCATGGAGGACATGGAAATCCAGAACGGCAGCCAACTCACGGTGCGCGACTCGCAGGTGGCCGTGTTCGTCAACGAGGGCCAGATCGCCGACGTTTTCGGTCCCGGCCTGTACACCCTGGGCACCCATACGCTGCCCATCCTCACCTACCTGAGGAACTGGGACAAGGCTTTCAAATCGCCCTTCAAGAGCGACGTGTTCTACTTCTCCACGCGCCTGCAGACCGATCAGAAGTGGGGCACCGCCACGCCCATCACCATCCGCGACCATGAGTTCGGCGCGGTGCGCATCCGCGCCTATGGCATTTACGCCTACCGCGTGGCCGATCCCAAGGTGTTCTACCAGAAAGTCAGCGGCACGGTGCAAACCTACCGCGTCAGCGATCTGGAGGGCCAACTCCGCGACACCATCGTGGGCCGCATGACGGCGGCCTTCGCCGCCAGCGCCGTGAGCTTTCTCGACATGGCCGCCAGCCAGTTGCAACTGGGCCAGACCATGATGGAAGCGCTGCAGCCGGTGTTCGCCGGCCTGGGCCTGGAGATCTCCAGCTTCGTGGTGGAGAACATCTCCCTGCCCGACGAGTTGCAGCGCATCCTGGACCAGCGCATCGGCATGAACATGATCGGCGATATGAGCCGCTACACGCAGTTCCAGGTGGCCCAGGCCATCCCCATGGCGGCCGCCAACGAAGGCGGTGGCGTGGCCGGGATCGGCGTGGGATTGGGCGCCGGAATGACCATGGCCCAGCAGATGATGGGCGCCGCCAATTTCGGCGGCCAGCCACAGCCTCCCGCCGCCGCGCCGCCGCCACCCGCGCCCGCCGGCGCACCGGCCGCCGCGCCCGCGGCAGGCGGCGCCGCCACCAAGTTCTGCATCAGTTGCGGCCAGGCCATCCCGCGCCCTGCCCGGTTCTGCTCGGAATGCGGCGGAGCGCAGCAATAGAGTGGCACCCCAACAGCCGCCCGCCCCGCAGCCCAAGCAGTTCCAGTGTTCCGGCTGCGGCGCCGTCATGGCGTTCGACCCCGCCCAGGGTCTGCTGAAGTGCGGCCACTGCGGGCACACCGAAGCCGTGCCCGCGGCCCCCGCCTCGGCCATTTGCTCGCACCCGCTGGAAGAGTTCCTGGCGCTGGCCGGCGACGCTCATTTGCGGCCTCTCAGCGGACAGGCTTTGCAGGTTCAGTGCGCCGGTTGCGGCAGCGTGGTCTCCTTTGAACCGCCGGAGGTCGCCGGAGCATGCCCCTTCTGCGGCGCCAACGTGGTGGACCAGCCCAAGGCCGCCGACCCGCTGGTGGCCCCCGACGCCGTGCTCCCCTTCAAGGTCCCCAGGGAGCAGGCGCAAACCCAGGTCCGCGCCTGGCTGCAGACCCGCTGGTTCGCGCCCAATGCCCTCAAACGCCTGGCCCGCGAGGAGGGCATCGCGGGCCTCTACCTGCCCTTCTGGACTTACGATGCCGACACCGCCAGCCGTTACATCGGCGAGCGCGGCGTGCATTATTACGAGACCGAGACGTACGAGACCACCGACGACCAGGGCCGGAGCGTCACCCAGACGCGCGAGGTCGTGCGCACCGCCTGGTATCCCACCTCCGGCCAGGTGGCCCGCTCGTTCCAGGACGTGCTGATCGCGGCTTCCCGCGCAGTGGCCGAGAAGCGGCTCGACGCGCTGGCGCCCTGGGACCTGGAATCTCTGGGCCCCTACGAGCCCGCCTACCTGGCGGGTTTTAAGGCGCAGCGCTACCAGGTGGAACTTCCCGACGGTTTCGAGGAAGCCAAGTCGGTGATGGCGAGGGCCATCGACCGCGACGTGCGCGAGGCCATCGGCGGCGACGAGCAGCGGGTGCTTTCCATCGAAACGGCCTACTCCAACACGGTCTTCCGCCACCTGCTCCTGCCGGTCTGGATGGGCGCCTATCGTTTTCGCAACCGGCCCTACCAGGTGGTGGTCAACGCGCGCACCGGTGACGTGGAAGGCGAGCGCCCGTACAGCGCCTGGAAGATCACCTTCCTGTCGATCGGCATGGTGTGCCTGATCGTGGTGCTCTACGTGCTGCTGCACCACAGGTAGGGGGCGGGGCACCCGATTCAGGCGATGGCTGGCTGCCGAATCGCGGTGGCATCGTAGGTGATGTGATATCATATACGATGTGAGGCTGGTGATGGACACCGATGCCGTGGTCGCGGCCATGCGGAGTCCGGCGGGCGCCTCCGCCGCTATCATTCGAGCGGTGCGGTTGAAGCGGGCCACGTTGTTGCTGAGCGTGCCGCTGGCGATGGAGTACGAGGCCGTCTGCGGGAGACCCGAACACCGTCTGGCGGCCGGCCTTTCGTGCCGGCAGGTTGAAACCTACGTGGATGCCATCGTGGCCATGGCAGAGCCCGTGCAAACCCACTTCCTGTGGCGGCCGCAGTTGCGCGATCCAAACGACGAAATGGTTCTGGAAGCGGCAGTCAATGGCGGGGCGGATGCCCTGGTGACATTCAACGTGCGGGACTATGGAGCCGCCGCGGCTCGATTTGGCGTCGAGGTCCTACTCCCGCGAGAGGCGATAACGAGGATCGAACGATGAAGGAGACCCGAACCTATCCCTTGCGGCTGCCGCGATCGCTCAAAGAGGCGGTCGTGCGAATCAGCCGGGAGGACCGGACGAGCATCAACCAGTTTGTTGCCACGGCCGTGGCCGAGAAAGTCTCGGCGCTTCAGACGGCCAAGTTCTTCCTGGACCGGCGGGCGCGCGCCGATTTCAAGGCGTTCGACAGGATCATGAAGCGGAAGGGTGGGGTGAAGCCGCGCGAGGGCGATGAGATGCCCGCGTAGTTTTCCGTAGCGCCGCCGTTCTGCCCTTACAGCACCACCATCGGATGATATAAGTTCGGCACCACCACCTCGCCGACGGCCACCAACTCCCCCTGCCGGGTGACCGCCTTCACGTATTTCGCGCCCGGCTGGGCGCGAAATGGCGATGCTGGAAAGTTCCGCCCGTTGCGAATGTCGCGCACCGCGGCCTCTTCCACGTACACGCTGGGAAACGCCGGCAGCATTTCCGAGGCCGCGACCAGCGCGTCGATCAGCCGGCCATCGGCCGCCAGCGCCTCCAGTTGCGGAATCGTCCGCGCGCGGGCGATCTCGAACTCGCCGCTCGAAAGGCGCCGCAACTCGCCCAGGTGTGCGCCGCAGCCCAGCAGCGTCCCCAGGTCGTGGGCGATCGACCGCACGTAGGTGCCTCCCGAGCAGTGCACCCGCAGCCGCGCCTCGGCGCCGTCCACGCCCAGCAGTTCCAACTCGTAAACCTGCACCTCGACCGGGTCGAGGGTCACCGCGATTTGCTTGCGCGCCAGTTCGTACGCCCGCCGGCCGTCCACCTTCTTGGCCGATACCGGCGGCGGCGTCTGCCGGATCTCGCCGCGAAACCGGTCGAGAAGGCCTTCCAACTCCGCGCGGTCCACCACCACCTCGCGCTTGTCGCCCACCGGCGCGCCATCGCCGTCGTAGGTGTTGGTGGCCCAGCCGAACCGCACCACGCCTTCGTAGACCTTGTCGCTGCGCGTGTAGAACTGCGCCAGGCGCGTGGCCTTGCCCACCACCACCGGCAGCACCCCGGTGGCCGCGGGATCGAGCGTCCCCAGATGTCCCACGCGCTCGGTCGCGGCGATGCGGCGCATCTTGTTCACCACGTCGTGCGAGGTCCAGCCCGCCCCTTTGTCGACTACGATGGCTCCGTCCAAATTTTGTCCTTTTTGCGCGCCAGGCAGACGTACCCCAGCGTGAAGTTCTTATGCGGATCGAGAAGATCCAGAAACGGCAATACCAGCGCCGGGGGCGTGAGCAACAGCGCGGCCAGCGGAAAGCCAAGCCAGCGCCAGCCTCCCGCGAAGAATTGCAGCCCGTTGAGCAGCCGCCGCGAGAGCAGCCGGAAATATCCGCCGGCGGGCCGGATCGCGCGCGCTTCCAGGCCCGCCTGCGCCAGCAGGTAGGCGAGGCCGTGCCGCGTGTAGCGGTAGTAGTCGTGCGGCGCCTGGTGAATCTCCCAATCCTGTGGCGCGGCCAGCAGCAGGGTGGCGCCCGGCGCCAGCGTCCGGGATATCTCGGCCAGCGCGCGGGCCGGCTCGGGCAGGTGCTCCAGCGTCACGATGTGCAGCGCCGCCGCGAACGCGCCGTCGCGGAACGGCAGCCGGGTCAGGTCGGCGATGGCGTCGAGCCGGCTGTAATCCCAGGTTGCGTCGCCCACCGCCAGGTCCACGCCGCAGTAGCGCTGGGCGGCGAAGAAGCGCCGGTAGCGGCCCTCGCCCGCGCCGGCGTCCAGCACCGGCGCGGCCTGCGGAAGGCCGGCGGCCAGCGCCTCGACGGCGCGCTCGATCTCCGACTCAAAGTGCAGGATGTGGCGGCGCAGAGGGCGCGGGAGGCGATGGGCGAAGGTGGTGTAGCTCATGTGCGCCGGGCCTCGATCGTCACCGTCGATCCGGCACGGCACGCCGCCTCCAGGATCGTGAAGGGCAGGGCCGCGGCCACCAGGGCCAGGTATACGGCGTCTTTCACCAGCCGCGCGAGCCGGCCTTCCGCCACGCGCCGCACGCGCCGCGCCATGGGATCGAGGCCCGGCGCGAGACTGCTGGCCAGGCCGGCGGGATTGTCGCGCAGCGAAAAATATTTCCGCCTCAGCACCTCAAAACCGCACCGCTCCATCAGCTTCACCATGTCGCTCGCGCGGAAGTCCCACAGGTGCCGCGGCACATCCGCGCCGTTCCAGCGCCGGCCCAGCAAGCGGCACTGCCACGACGCGGCGTTGGGCACCTGCACGATCAGGCGGCCGTCCGGCGCCAGCAACTCGTGCGCGGCGCGCAGGTAGGCGCAGGGATCGGGAATATGCTCCAGCACGTGGAACAGGGTGAGCCCGGCCAGGCTGGCGGCGGGAAACGGCGGGGCCTCGAGCACGGCGCACACCGCCGGCGCGCGCTGCCGCCGCCACGCCAGCGCCGCCGCCTCGGGCGAAACGTCCAGGCCCAGCGCGCGGAACCCGTGCCGGCGCATCATGGCGAGGAACAGCCCGCCGCCGCAGCCCGCGTCCACCAGCGGCCCGCGCGCGCGCGATTCGGCCAGGGCCCGGCGCACGAAGCGCACGTGGTCGCGCAACACCAGCCGGCGGTAGGCTTCCTCCAGCCGGCCGGCGGCGCTTTGGTCGGGAGCGAACCAGTAGCTGCCGGGATAGTAGCGGCGCAACTCGGCGGCGTCCGGCCGCGGGTGGAGGCGCAACAGCCCGCAGGCCCGGCAGCGCACCACCGAGAATTCCGCGGCGGTGGTGTGGTAGAGGCGGTCGGAGGCGCAGAACACGGCCTCAAAGTCCTCTGCCGCGCAAACCACGCACCCGTTCATACCGTCTCCCGCAAGGACATGCGATTGGCCAGGATCAGCCGCCGCACCTCGCCCGGCGCCAGCTTCCGCAACCGGTCCACGGCCCGCCGTTTGCGCAGCATGCGGGGCGCCAGCAGAAGCGCCTGAAGATCGCCGCGCAGGAGCGCCCAGGCCATCGCCAGCTTGCCGCGCAGCCCTGGAAAATATGCCGTGTCGCCTTCGCCCCGCGCCGCCGACCGCGCGCCCGCCGCCAGCCGCGCCGCCGCGTAGAACGGGTTCAGCCACAGCAGGCTCCAGGGAAACAGCTTGAGCGCCAGCAGCAGGCGATTGCGTTCGATCAGCGTCAGCCGCCGCGCCGAATCCTTTCCCAGCGTGGAGCCGCGATGGTGCCGCACCACCGCCCGCGGCGTGTAGACGCACGTCCAGCCGGCGATGCGCGCGCGCAGCCCCAGTTCGGCATCGTCGCCGTAGGCGAAGAAATCCTCGTCGAAGCCGCCGATCCGGTCGAGCATGGCCCGCCGGTACATGCAGGCGCAGCCATCCGGCCACAGCACCTCTTCCTCGCGGTCGTACTGCCCGCGATCGGGCGCGCCGCTACCGCGCCCGCGGTTCTGCCCGTCCGGCCAGATGACGTGGCCCGCCTTGTCGATGCGCACGGGATCTTCCCAAACCAGCACTTTGCTCGCCGCCATGCCCACTTCCGGGCGCCGGGTGCAGGCCTGGTGGAGGGCCGCCAGCCAGCCCGGTTCGGCTTCCGCGTCGTTGTTCAGAAGCGCCACGAACTCGCCGCTCGCGGCCGCGATTCCCTGGTTGTTGGCGGCGCAGAAACCGCGGTTCTCGCGATTGCGGATCACGCGCGCGCCGAATTCGGTTTCGGCCATCCCGGCCGAGCCGTCGCTCGACCCATTGTCCACCACGATGACTTCGAAGCGCACGTCCGCCTGCCGGCCGAGCGAGCCGAGGCAGGCGCGCAGCAACTCCTTCCGGTTCCAATTGACGACCACAACGGAGATCAACAGTTTATGCTAGCAGGGCTGGAACATTAAATCCGCTTTACGTTAAGTCCGCTTCATGGGCGCAACCCCGCAGGGGCGGGGCGCGTTCCATCCCCCAGGAGGATACAGACGATGAACCCGAAACTATGGGCCGCCGCGGCGGTCTTATCCGGAGCGCTTCTGACGGCATGCGGCGGAGGATACGTGGTGGCCGCCTACGGGCCACCGCCGCCGCGGTACGGCGCGATGGGCTACGCGCCCGGTCCCGGATACATGTGGACGGAAGGGTATTGGAATCTCTCGGGCGGCTCGTGGGTATGGGCGCCCGGCCGCTGGGTGCGCCCGCCGCATCCGCACGCCGTGTGGGTCGGCCCGGAGTGGCGCAGGGAAGGCCGGGGCTACCGGTACTACAAGGGATACTGGCGATAAGCCGGGCCGGCGCGTATAATGATCTGCATCCGGCGGCGCGCTGCCGCCCGCAGACAGGAGATTTGAATGGCGCGTCGATACCTGGCGTTCGACATCGAAACCGCCAAGGACGTTCCAGGCGACGATTTCGACTGGCGTCCGCATCGCCCGCTGGGCATTTCCTGCGCGGCCACGCTCGCGAGCGGCGCCGCCGAACCGGTCTTGTGGCACGGCCAGACACCGGGCGGGCAGCCGGATAAACGCATGAGCCAGGCGGACGCCCGGGGCCTGGCGGAGTACCTGTCGAAAATGGCGGTCGATGGTTTCACAATCCTCACCTGGAACGGGCTGGCCTTCGATTTCGACATACTGGCGGAAGAGTCCGGCGCCGCCGCCATTTGCGCGGAGTGCGCGCTCGGCCATGTGGACATGATGTTTCACGCGTTCTGCTGCCTGGGCTACCCGATCGGTCTCGAGAAGGCCGCGCAGGGGATGGGCCTGGCGGGCAAGCCGCCCGGCATGAGCGGCGCACAGGCTCCCAAGCTGTGGGCGCAGGGCCGCTTCCAGCAGGTTCTGGAGTACGTCGCGCAGGACGCGCGAACGGCCATGCAGATCGCCGGGACCTGCGAGGCGCAGCGGAAGCTGCAGTGGATCACCCGCCGGGGCACGAAGAGTTCCATGCCGCTCACGCATGGCTGGTTGACGGTGCGGGAAGCGTTGAAGATGCCGCCACCGGATACCTCGTGGATGTCTTCTCCCATGCGGCGCCGCGATTTCACCGCCTGGCTGCCGGTGGGTTAGGGACGCCGGCGTCCAGGGCGCCCACTGGCGCAGCCTCTATAATCGAAGCTGTGGACCTGGAAAAGACACTCCTGCGCAAAGTGGGCGAGGCCATCCACCGCTTCAAAATGATCCGCGACGGCGATCGGGTGGCGGTGGCGCTCTCCGGCGGCAAGGATTCCGGAACGCTGCTGGAAGCCTTGCTGCTGCTGCAGGAGCGCGCCCCCGTGGATTTCACGGTCTGCGCCTTCACCGTGGAGCAGGGCAAGTTCCTGCGGCCCATCGAGCCGTTGGGAGAATACCTGAAGGCGCGCGGCGTGGCCTGGACGTATTACCGCGACGCCCCGTCGCTGCGGCTGCTGGAGGCGGAACCGGGCCACGGTTGCGACTTGTGCAGCCGGTACCGCCGGCGGGCGGTTTACGAAGTCGCCGGAGGCCTGGGCGCCAACGTCATCGCCTTCGGACACACCGCCGACGATTTTTGCGAAGCCCTGCTGCGCAATACCATGTTCACCGGCAGGTTGAGCGCGCTCCCGCCGGTCACCACCTCCCGCAACCGCGACTACCGCCTGATCCGCCCGCTGGTGTTCGTCTCCGAACGAATCACGCGCGCCTACGCCGAATGGCGCGGCATTCCGCTGGTGCCCTGCGGCTGTTCGCAGAAGACCGGCACCGTCCGCCAGGCGCTGCGCGGCATGTTCGCCGATCTGGAGCGGGAGCATCCGCACCTCCAGGAGAACATCCTTTCGGCCATGGGAAACATCGACACCGGCCGCCTGCTGGACCCGCGGTTTTTCGCCGGGGACGAATCCGCCCCGCCCGGGGATGCGCTTCCGATCGTCACCGATTTGTAACCGGGAATTGACGTGGCTGTAGCAATGCGATTAGCATGAGGCTTCACCTCATCGATTATGAGATTCCTGCCACGCGAGGAGAAGTTCTACCACCTGTTCCTTCAGCAGGTGGAGGTGATCTCGGAAGCCGCGCGCCTGCTGCTGGACGGATTGCAGTCGGGAAGCGCGCGGATGGCCAGTTCCGCCACTGAAATCGCCCTTCTGGAAAGGCGCGGAGACGAGCTGATCCACGAAATCTTCACCCGCCTCAACCAGACTTTCATCACGCCTCTCGACCCGGAGGACATCCACAACATTTCGGCGGCGCTGGATAACGTGCTGGACGGCATGGAGGACACGGCCCACCGGCTGGTCTCCTACCGGATCGACCCCATACCCCCGACCATGATCACCATGGCGGAGCTGGTGCAGGCCTGCGCCCGCGCGCTCACCAGCGCGTTCACGGCGCTGGGCAAGAACGGCACAATCATGGAGCACTGCATCGAGATCAACCGGCTGGAGAACGAAGCCGACCGCATCGGGCGCGCCTCCGTGGTGGAGCTCTTCGACAAGGAAAAGGATCCCATCACCCTCATCAAGCTCAAGGAAGTCTACGATTTCTTCGAGGAGACCATCGACAGTTGCGAGGACGTGGCCGACGTCCTGCAGAACGTGGTGGTCAAGAACAGCTAAACATGACGGTCTTCCAGCTTGCCGTCCTGATCATCGCCATCGCGCTGGTGTTCGATTACATCAACGGCTTTCACGACGCGGCGAATTCCATCGCCACCATCGTGGCCACGCGGGTTCTCACGCCGCTTCAGGCCGTGGCATGGGCGGCTTTCTTCAATTTCGTGGCGGCCTTTCTTTTCGGCACCTCGGTGGCCCAGACCGTGGGAAAGGACTTCGTCAATCTACATCTCGTGACGCCCTGGGTGATTCTGGCGGGACTGACGGGCGCCATCGTCTGGGATCTCATCACGTGGTGGTTCGGGCTGCCCACCAGTTCCTCGCACGCTCTGATCGGCGGGTACGCCGGGGCGGCCATCGCCCACGCGGCTTTCGTGCGCGGCGTCGCCCACAGCTTCGAGGGACTGATTCTGGGGAAGTGGCCGCTTACCATAGCCTTTATCTTCACCGCGCCGCTGATCGGGCTATTTACCGCCTATGCCCTGATGGTCATGGTGTATTGGCTGTTCCGCGGATCCAGCCCGGCGAAGATGGACAAGTATTTTCGCAAGTTCCAGTTGCTCTCCTCGGCGGCGCTCAGCCTGTCGCACGGTTCCAACGACGCCCAGAAGACTATGGGTGTGATCACCGGCGTGCTGGTGAGCTCGGGATATCAGAAGTCCTTCTCCATACCCAACTGGGTGGTCATCGCGGCCTACGGAGCGATTGCGCTGGGCACTCTCTCGGGCGGCTGGCGAATCGTACACACCATGGGCGGACGGTTGACGCGGCTGCGGCCGCGCAGCGGGTTCTGCGCCGAAACGGGCGCAGCCATGTCCATCCTGCTGGCCACGCGCATCGGCCTGCCGGTGTCCACGACCCACGCCATCGCCGGGGCCATCGCGGGGGTGGGCAGCATTCAACGGCTGAAGGCCGTGCGCTGGGGGATCGCCACCAACATCCTATGGGCCTGGGTGCTGACCATCCCCATGGCCGCGCTGATCGCCTGGTTTTCTTACTTCGCGCTCCACTCGCTGGCGGGAGCGTAGGGATGTGGCGACAGGTTGACGACCTGCCCCACATAGCGGCGGTCCGCAACCAGGCTGAGGCGGGTTTCCGAGTATTTGGGGGACGGAGGATCGTGCGCGAGGGCGAGCTTCGCTCGCCTGGCGGGATGCCATCCCGCCGCAGGTTGACAACCCTCCCCACAGGCCCTCAGTTGTGGACAGTGAGTGTGGTGGTGGCCGCCGGCATTCCGCTAACCGTGGCGATCAGGGGATAATCCCCGTTGGCAAGCGAGGCCGGGACGGTGACGATCACCTCGAACAAGCCCGCAAAGCCGGGCGCCAGGACGGTGGCGTAGACCGAGGCCGGCAGGCCGCCTATGGTGACCGTGACGGCGTTGGCGGTGCTGTACAACTGGCTGCTGGGAACCTCCGCTCCCGTGGGCGCGGTGGGCGTGGTAGGGCCGAAACCGGTGCCCCACAAGATGATGGTCTCGCCGGGTTGGGCGGGAGCGGTGACGGCGCCCACAAAGGTGCCGTTCTTGACGGCCAGGCTGTAATCGGCGTGCGTTGCCACGGGCTGTCCGCCGGGCCAGGGAAAGAACGCCGGGCTGGCCTGTTGTGCCGTGCCGGACGCCGGCGCACCGCTCCCGGCGGCGGTGGTTACCACGGTTGACAGGCTTCCCGAGCCGATATTTCCCGTCAGCACGTTGATCTGGCTGCCGCTGAGATATGACACGTACGCGGCCACGCCCCCAATGGTGACGCTGACTCCATCCAGGGCTGGAGGAAGATTCCCGTTGACGATGGATTTGCTCCAGTCGTCGGTGAAACCGGCCGGCGCGAAATTGCTTCCGTAGATGGAAACCCAGGTGTTGGCGGCCAGCGCGGGCTGGCCACTGGCGGCATTGGAGACGGCGGTAATCACCGGCAGATTGGTGGCGCTGCCGGTCACCGCCAGAGATCCGTCGCTGCCGGTAACGGTCAGCGGGTTTCCGCTGGCATCGGTCCCGCTCAGATTGGCGAGCGCGAACGGATAATTTCCGCTGGCCGCGTTGGCGGCCACCTGGATCGCCAGGTCGGTCACGCTGCCATCGGAGATCAGTGTCTGGTTGAAGCCGGCGACGATGACCCGCAACCCGGTCGACAGGTTGTTGGTGGCCAGCGACTTCCCGGCCGCCACGGCCGCCGCGCCGGCGGTGGCCTTGACGGTGAATGGGGTGGTGTTGTAGACCAGGTCGAACTGAAGGCCCGATACCTGCACTTTTCCCGCCGCCAGGGTGACGCTGAGAAGGGCCGTCTGTCCGGCGTTGCCCGAGGCCGTCCCGACCGACAGTTGCTGCGCGGCGGCGCCGGCCGCCATCCCGGCCAGCAACAGCGGCGCGGTCAATCGCATCATCGTGGAACTCCTCCGGCTGTGGCCTTCATATGTCCAAACGCAGAAGAATCCGCACTTCGCCGGTGGGCGAAGCGCGGATTCTCCTCAGTTATTGCAAGCGCCGTCAGTTATGGACGGTGAGCGTGGTAGCGGTTGGCGTTGCCACTCCATCGATGGTGGCGACTACGCCATAGTCTCCGTTCGGCAGGGAGGTGGGAACCGTGACCACCACCTGGAACAAGCCTCCAAAACTGGGCGCCAGGGCGGTGGCGTAGACCGATGCCGGCGCGCCGCCGATCGTCAGAGTCACCGGATTGGCGGTGTAATACAGCGGAGTGGATGGAAGCGCCACGCCATCGGGCGCGGGCGGAACGGTGGGGCCGAAACCGGTGCCCCACAGGATGATGGTCTCGCCCGGTTTGGCGGGTACCGTGGTGACGCCGTTGATGGTGCCGTTCTTGGCGGCCCAGGTATAGTCGATGTGGGTGGCAACCGGTTGGCCGGCGGGCCAGGGGAAGAACGCCGGGCTGACCTGTTGCAGGGTAACGGCGAAGGGCTGAGAAGTGCCGGTCGGGGTGGTGACGGTGACGGACATACTGCCCATTCCCACACCCGAGGGGATCAGCATGTTGATCTGACCCGGACTGAGGTAGGAGAGATAGGCGGGCGATCCTCCTATGCTCACGCTCACCCCATCGATAGTGGTGGGCAGCTTCCCGCTGACGATCCACTTGGTCCAGTCGTCGGTGAAGCCCGGCGATGCGAAGTTGGATCCGTAGATGGAAGCCCAGGTGCCGGGAGCCAAAAGCGACTGGCCGCCGGCGGCATTCAAAACCGCGGTGATACTGGGAACGGCCACAAACCCGCTGACTGCCAGCGAGTAACTGCGGCTGGAAGTGGCGGAGTTACTGTCGGTCACCGTAATCAGTACGTTGAAGGGGCTGCCGCTGTTGTTGGCCGGCGTTCCCGAGATGACGCCGGTGCCGGATCCGATGCTGAGCCCCAACGGCAGTCCGATGGCGGCCCATGTGTAGATTCCGGAGCCGCCGGACGCCGAAATCGCAGTGGCGGGATACGCAGCACCGACAACCCCGGCCGGCAGGGACGCCGGTCCGCTAATGGTGAGTGCCGGATTGACGGTCAGCGAGTAAGTGCGGCTGGCGGTAGCCGAGGTAGTGTCGGTCACGGTCACCCGCACGGAGAACGGGCTGCCATTGCTGGTCGTTGGGGTACCCGTGATATTGCCCGAGGAGGAGCCGATGCCCAGGCCCGGGGGCAAGCCGGACGCCGACCAGGTGTAGCTTCCGCTGCCGCCGGTGGCCGTAATCGACGCGCCGGAATAGGGCACGTTGGCGGTTGCCGCGGGCAGCGAGGATGGACCGGATATGGTCAGAGACCCACTGATCGCCACCGTGTAACTGCGGGTTGCGGTGGCGCCTGTCGAGTCGGTCACGGTCACCTGCGGGGTGAACGGGCTGGGACCGCTGGCCGACGCCGGCGTGCCGGTGATGGTGCCGGAGGAGTTGATGGTCAACCCCGGAGGCAAGCCCGTGGCAAACCAGGTATAACTCCCGGTGCCTCCCGAGGCTGTTACGGTAGTGGCCGGATAGGCGACATTGACGACTCCGGCCGGCAGCGAGGCCGGACCGGTAATCGACAGCCCCGAATTGATTACCAGGGTGACGGGGTAAGTCGCCGCCGTCAATCCGTCGCTCACCGAAATCACCACGCTGTATGGGCTGCCCGCGTTGGAGGTGGGCGTGCCGGCGACGGTGCCGGTGGCGGAATTGATGCTGAGGCCGGGCGCCAATCCGGTGGCGGCCCAGGTGTAATTCCCAGTGCCTCCGGTGGCCGTGAACTTGACCGGAGTATAAGCTTCGTTCACGGTTCCCGCCGGCAGCGAGCTACCGTTAATTGTCAATGGCCCGTTGATTGTAAGGGCGTAGCCCTTGTTGGCCGTATAGGAATTGCTGTCGGTTACGGTAACCTGCACGTTGTAGGCCACGGAACTGCTGGCCGTCGGCGTCCCCGAAACCGTGCCGTTGCTGGAGTTGATGCTCAATCCCGGAGGCATCCCCGTGGCGGACCAGGTGTAGCGCCCGCTGCCGCCCGTCGCGATCACGGTCGTCGCCGAATATGCCTGGTTGACATATCCGGTTGGAAGGGACGGTGGCCCGATAATCGCCAATGTCGGGTTGACAACGAGGCTGTACGTCTTGTTGATGGTGTTGGAAATGCTATCCGTGACCGTCACTACGACGCTGTACGGGCTGGCGGCATTAGTAGCCGGCGTGCCCGAGATCGTCCCGGTGCTGGGGTTGATGGCGAGGCCCGGCGGTAAGCCGGCGGCCGACCAACTGTAACCTCCGTTGCCGCCCGTCGCCGTCATTGTGGTGGCCGGATACGCCACGTTCATGATCCCCGCCGGAAGCGAGGATGGCCCCGAAATGGCAAGCGGCGCCAGCGGGTTGACGACCAGTGAATAAGTCTTGGTGGCCGTGAACGAGGCGCTGTCGGTCACCGTCACGGTCACGGTGAACGGGCTGCCGGCGTTGGTTACGGGCGAGCCGCCGATGACGCCGGTGGCGCTGGCGAGACTCAGGTTGGCGGGCAATCCCGTGGCCGACCAGGTATAGACTCCGCTGCCGCCCACGGCCGTCAGGGTGGCCGAATATGCCAGGGACGCGGTCCCAGCCGGCAGCGTGGACGGACCGTTAACCGCCAGCGCGGGGTTGACCGTCATAGAGTAGCTGCGGTTGGCGGTCACAGAATTCGAGTCGGTGACGGTTACCACCACCGTGTACGAACCGCCGCTCCCCGTCGGCGTGCCGCTGAGGGAGCCGGTGTTGGTGTTGAAGTTCAAGCCCGGGGGCACGCCCGTGGCGGACCACCCGGTATAGGTGCCGCTGCCGCCGGTAGCCGCAAACTGAACGGAGGTATAAGGCTCACCCACAGCGCCCAGCGGCAGGGACGCCGAGGCCGGCGCAGAAACCACCAGTTGCGGGTTGACCTGGATGCTGTAAGTCTGACTGGCCGAGCCCCCGCCGATGTCGGTCACCGTCAGCTTGACGCTGCTGAAAGTGCCGCTGGCCGTGGGCGTGCCCGAAATAACGCCGGCGCTGCTGATGCTCAAACCAGCCGGGAACCCTGTGCCGCTCCAGGAATTGGTTCCGGTGCCGCCGCTGGCCGCGGCCGTCAAAGCGGTGTAAGCCGCGCTGACGGTGGCCACGGGCAGGGAAGCGCCCACCGGGTTCGTAATGGCAAGCGCAGGGTTGACCGTGAGGGTGAGGAACTGCTGGTAGGCAGTGCCTCCGCCGGTGTCGGTCACTTTCACGACAGGTCCGAAAGAGCCGGTGACGGTTGGCGTGCCGGAGACCGCGCCAGTGCTGGAGTTGATGTTGATGCCGCTCGGGAACGCCGTGCTGGCCGAATAAGTGTAGGTCCCCACGCCGCCGCTGGCGGTACACTGTGCCCCGGCGTAGGCCTCGAGCAGCGCCGCCGTTGGCAGCGGGTTGGGCAGGCAGCTTACCGCCAGGAAGGGGTTGATCTGGATGCTGGCAGTGTTGCTGGCCGTGACCCCATTGGAATCCTTGGCGGTCGCCGTGACAGTGTATGTATTGGCATTACCAGTGGGCGTGCCGGTGATGGCGCCGGTCGAGCCGATCGTCAATCCCGGCGGCAGGTTGGTGGCCGTCCAGGTGTACGTTCCGGAACCGCCCGTGGCCGAGAACGAGGTGCCTGCGTACGGCTCGCCCGACGCGCCTATGGGCGGCGAGGCCGGCGAAGTGACCACCAGTGGCGGGTTGACGATTAGCGAATAGGTCTGGCTGGCAGAGCCGCCGCCGGCGTCGGTCACCGTGATTTTCACGCTGTTGAAGGTGCCGTTGGCGGTGGGCGTGCCCGAGATAGAGCCGCTGCCGCTGATGCTCAAACCAGCCGGGAATCCGCTGCCGGTCCAGGTGTTGCTCCCGGAACCGCCGCTCGCCGTAGCCGTCAAGGCGGTATAAGCCGCGCCTTGGGTCGCCACGGGCAGAGTAGCTCCGGTCGGGGCTGTAACCGCAAGCGCTGCGTTGACGCTGAGGGTGGCGTTCTGGGTCACCGAGAACCCGGTGCTATCGGTCACTTTCAGCACCGGGGAGTAATTGTTCGCGCCGCCCGTGGGGCTTCCGGTGATGGCGCCGCTCGAGCTGATGCCCAACCCGGGCGGCAAGCCAGTCGCCGACCAAGTGTAGGCTCCCACGCCTCCGGTTGCGGCCGCGGTCGCGCCGGTGTATGTCTCGCCCACTGCACCCGCGGGCAGCGAGGCGGAACTGGTAATCGAAAGGGCCGCGTTGATGGTAATGGCGGCGGTGTTGCTGGCCTTGATCCCGTTGCCATCGGTGGCGGTCGCCGTGACGGTGTAGTTACCGTTGCTGCCCGCCGCGGGAGTGCCGGTGATGGCGCCGGTTGCACCTATGCCCAATCCGTTCGGCAAGCCGGTGGCGCCCCAGGTATACGAACCGGAACCGCCGGTGGCGGAGAAGGAAACCCCCGAGGGATACACCTCGCCCACGGCGCCAGTCGGCGGCGAGGACGGCGACGTGACCACCAACGGCGGGTTGACCGTCAGCGAATAGGTCTGACTGGCTGAGCCCCCGCCGGCGTCGGTCACCGTGATCTTCACGCTGTTGAAGGTGCCGTTGGCGGTGGGCGTACCCGAAATGACGCCGGCGCTGCTGATGCCCAAACCACCCGGGAATCCGCTGCCGGTCCAGGTGTTGCTCCCGGAACCGCCGCTCGCCGTAGCCGTCAGGGCGGTATAAGCCGCGCCCTGGGTTGCCACGGGCAGAGTGGCTCCGGTTGGGGCCGTAACCACCAGCCCCGCGTTGACCGTAAGGGAGGCGTTCTGGGTTACCGAGAACCCGTTGCTATCCGTAACCTTCAGCACCGGGCTATAACCATTCGCGCTGGCCGTCACCGTGCCGCTGATGACGCCGCCGCTGCTGATGTTCAGTCCCGTAGGCAAGCCGGTGGCCGACCAGGTGAGGGTCCCCACACCTCCCGTGGCGGCGGCCGTAAAGCCGGTGTATGTCTCGTTCACCACGCCCACAGTCAGCGTGGCGGAACTGGTAATCGAAAGGGCCGCGTTGATGGTAATGGCGGCGGTGTTGCTGGCCTTGATCCCGTTGCCATCGGTGGCGGTCGCCGTGACGGTGTAGTTACCGTTGCTGCCCGCCGCGGGAGTGCCGGTGATGGCGCCCGTCGAGCCGATGTTCAATCCGTTGGGCAAGCCGGTGGCGCCCCAGGTATACGAACCGGAACCGCCGGTGGCGGAGAAGGAAACCCCCGAGGGGTACACTTCGCCCACCGCCCCTGTCGGGGGGTTAGACGGCGACGTGACCACCAATGGCGGGTTGACCGTCAGCGAATACGTCTGGCTGGCTGTGCCCCCGCCGGCGTCGGTCACCGTCAGCGTCACGCTGCTGAAAGTGCCGTTGGCCGTGGGCGTGCCCGAAATGACGCCGGCGCTGCTGATGCCCATTCCACCCGGGAATCCGCTGCCGGTCCAGGTGTTGCTCCCGGAACCGCCGCTTGCAGTAGCCGTCAAGGCGGTGTAAGCCGCGCCCTGGGTTGCCACGGGCAGAGTAGCTCCGGTCGGGGCCGTAACCGCCAGCCCCGCGTTGACCGTGAGGGAGGCGTTCTGGGTTACGAAATACCCGTTGGCATCGGTCACCTTCAGCACCGGGCTATAACCATTCGCGCTGGCCGTCACCGTGCCGCCGATGACGCCGCCGCTGCTGATGTTCAATCCCGTAGGCAAGCCGGTGGCCGACCAGGTGAGGGTCCCCACGCCTCCCGTGGCGGCGGCCGTAAAGCCCGTGTATGTCTCGTTCACCACGCCCACAGTCAGCGTGGCGGAACTGGTAATCGAAAGGGCCGCGTTGATGGTAATCGAGGCGGTGTTGCTGGCCTTGATCCCGTTGCCATCGGTGGCGGTCGCCGTGACGGTGTAGTTACCGTTGCTGCCCGCCGCGGGAGTGCCGGTGATGGCGCCGGTTGCACCTATGCCCAATCCGTTCGGCAAGCCGGTGGCGCCCCAGGTATACGAACCGGAACCTCCGGTGGCGGAGAAGGAAACCCCCGAGGGATACACCTCGCCCACGGCGCCAGTCGGCGGCGAGGACGG